>Ga0075163_10013404_pt1 | contig 10616 bp, 5 predicted proteins | sample JI1023141ADNA_FD_71478 | JGI IMG/M metagenome (GOLD analysis project Ga0075163, IMG submission 71478) | Wastewater effluent complex algal communities from Wisconsin, to seasonally profile nutrient transformation and Carbon sequestration -... | ecosystem: Engineered > WWTP > Effluent > Algae... | reverse complement strand
TAAAGCCTGAATTATCAGATCAGGTTTCTTTTGGATATTATAGAAACTTCAAAGAGAATGCTTATGAGTTAAGTGCAGAAACGTATTACAAAACCATGAAGCGTCAGATTGATTACCGTAATGGAGCAAATACTCAGGGTAATGAATTAGTAGAAGGAGAATTATTATTCGGACAGGGAAGAGCGTATGGACTGGAATTACAACTGCGAAAGAAAAAAGGAAACTTAAGTGGATGGATTAGTTACACGTTATCGAAAACCGAAAAGCAGATTGATGGCATCAATAAGGATGAATGGTACAATGCACGTCAGGATCGAACACATGATTTCTCCATCACAGGAATATATGATTTAAATAAGAGATGGAGCTTCAGTGCATCATGGGTATACTACACAGGTAATGCTGTAACCTTTCCAACAGGAAAATATATAGTAGATGGTCAAACGCAGTTTTTATATACTGAAAGAAATGCTTACCGCATGCCATCGTATCATCGTCTGGATTTATCAGCAACCGTATACCGTGTAAAAACATCACAAAAGGAATCGAGCTGGAATTTTTCTGTGTATAATGCTTATGGAAGAGAAAATGCATATACGATTACTTTCCGCGATAAAGAGAATGATCCTACCCAAACGGAAGTAGTACAAACAGCATTATTCCGTTGGGTGCCATCTGTAACTTATAATTTCAAATTTTAATCAGAAGCTTTATGAAAAAGAACTATATATATATTCTCCTGCTTGTTTTTGTTACAGTAGCAACATCCTGTGAAAAAATTATTGAAATAGATGTTGATGATGCCGATCAGCAGTTAGTTGTTGAAGGCGTGTTAAATAATGATGGCAGCAATGCAACAGTAACCATTACCAAATCAGTTGGCTTGTCAGATGACAATATCTTTCCTGCCGTAAACAATGCATTTGTAATATTAAGTGATGCATCAGGAGTGATAGATACCTTGACACTTTCTACTCCCGGAGTTTATCAAAGTGATGCAATTACCACTACAGGAGGAACAACTTATCAGTTATCCGTAACTGTTGATGGAAAAACCTATACAGCATTTTCCACTATGCCAGAATTAATTCCATTAGATAGTGTTGGTGTTGACAGTTCTTCCTTTGCCGGAAACGTGAATTACTTTTTAGTGCCATATCATTACGATCCTCCGATAGTTGAAAACAGTTATCGCTATAAATTCTTTATCAACTTTCAGGCAGACAAACTGATTTATGTAGATAACGATGATTATACGGATGGTCGTTATGTAAGTCGTCCGTTCTTTTTAGAAACAGAAATGAAATCCGGTGATATTGTTACTGTAGAAATGTATGGTATTGATCCATCAGTTTATTTATACTGGTATAGCTTATCGCAAAGTGGTGGAGGTCCTGATGCAAGTGCAACTCCTGCTAATCCTGTAAGCAATTTCAGTGGAGGATGCTTAGGATATTTCAGTGCACAGACAAGGCAGGTTACTACTGTGGTGATTCCATAATTAATTAGCCGATTATCCTCCCGATAGCTATCGGGATTGGGAAATTAGCCAATGTGAAAATGTTATTTGTTATTCGAATGTCATCCATCTTATCATCAGAAACTCTTTCAGAGAAGGATAATTATAAATTCCTTACTTCGTCACCTAGTTACTTAATCACTTAATCACTTTTTTAAAGTATCAAGATGGATTCGGTAACCGGTTTCATGATTATACTTCATCGCTTCTTATAATCCGAAACTCTTTCAGAGAAGGATAATTATAAATTCCTTACTTCGTCACCTAGTTACTTAATCACTTTTTTAAAGTATCAAGATGGATTTTGTAACAAGTTTTATGATTATACTTCATTACCTCGTTACCTCATCGCCTCATCACTTTATTTCCCCGGCACTCTAAGACATTACTTCTTCCAAAACTGCCATACTCTGCAATTGAAATCCTTGCGTTTGGTGGAGTTCGTAGTAGTAAACCAGACTCCTTAGAAGCGTTTTTCTTTCAGAGGCGGTAAGCTTTAACAAGTGTAAGGTATCAAAAGTAGTATCGAGCAAACGGCTGAAGGTTTTTCCAGTTACAGCATCTAAAATATCGCCATGCATAGGAAGTTGATTCGTGAATACTCCTTCACGCATATCAAAGAATGGTGCTGTATCTTCTGCATGGTTCTGTGGATAAAAACCGAGGAAACGACTGAGCTTAATTAAAAATAAAAGATGAAAGAGATGATAATGTTCCTGCTGCTGATCGAAATAATTTACAGCATGATGAATGAAGTCAAATAGTGCGGAATTTTTTTCTTCTTCTTTTATAGAACGGTACATCACTTCTGCCAAAAATAATGCAACGGATGTTTTTATGCTATCGTATGGAATAGAATTAAAAGAAGGTGCAGCACAGAGTTCATTTACACGATGCAGGCTGTTGTTTGGTTTTATGAAAGCTACTACTTCAATGCACGATAATGGCTGAAGTAAATTGGCATTGAAACGGGCTTTCGGTTTTCGAACACCATTTAATAGAAACGATTGTATTCCGTATTCTTCCGTATATATATGTGCAATAACACTGGCTTCTCCGTAATTGAGAATATGTAAAACGATGCCACGTGTTTTTTGTAACATGTAAATTAACTTACAGCAAGACGAATTAAATCCTGACCGATATCTTTCCGGTAATATTCGTAATCGAAGTGAATGGTTTTTGCTGCAGCATAACTTTTATTCAAGGCCTGTTGCAAATCGGTATCCAGAGAAGTAATAGCAAGCACTCTTCCACCTGATGAAACAATTTTTTTGTCTGATGTTGCAGTTCCTGCATGATAAACCGTACTGTCTTTAATTTTATCCAGTCCTGTTATTTCAAAACCTTTTTCATAGTTTCCAGGATAACCACCTGATACCATCATTAAGGTTACAGCAATTCTTTTATCTTCCTTTAACTGAATGGTATGTAATTCTTTTTTAGCAACGGCAGTAAATACTTCAACGATATCATTTTCAATTCGTGGAAAAACCACTTCCGTTTCCGGATCACCCATTCTGCAATTATATTCAATCACATAAGGATCACCGTTTACATTCATCAGTCCGATAAAAATAAATCCGCAGTAATTCATGTTACGCGCTTGAATTCCTGCAACTGTTGGTTTCACTATGCGCTCCACTACTTTATTACGGAATGCTTCATCAGCAAAAGGAACAGGAGAAACAGCGCCCATACCACCAGTATTTAATCCGGTGTCGTTATCACCAATGCGTTTGTAATCTTTAGCATAAGGCATCATGGCATATGATTTACCATCCGTCAATACAAAAGATGAACATTCAATTCCATGTAAAAATTCTTCAATTACTACTTCCTTACCTGCAGCACCAAATTTATCTTTATATAATATTTCATGCAATTCTTTTTTAGCTTCTGCCGCATCATCAATAATTAAAACGCCTTTACCTGCAGCCAGTCCGCTTGCTTTTAAAACGTAAGGTGGTTTCAGAGAATCAATAAATGAATAACCTTCTTCAATATTAACCACAGTGAAACATTTAAAACGAGCCGTAGGAATATGAAATTCTTCCATGAACTCCTTGGCGAATTGTTTACTTCCTTCCAGTTGTGCCCCATTTTTATCAGGACCAATTACAGGAATATTTTTCAATTCTGGTTTCAAAGCGAAATAATCAACAATACCATTCACCAATGGATCTTCCGGTCCTACAACCACCAGTTCAATCCGGTGCTCCATACAAAACTCACCGATCTTATTAAAATCGTTTACACCTATTGGAGTATTGGTACCACAGAGTGCTGTTCCGGCATTTCCCGGAGCGATGAAGAGAGAAGAACAATGTGGACTCTGACTGATTTTATGGGCAATGGCATGTTCTCTTCCACCAGATCCAAGGAGCAGGATATTCATTACTGTCGACTTAAAATTATGTGGCGAAGTTACTAAAGTTGACCTGATGATAACTCTTTTAAACGGATTTCTTTACTTACATCAGATAATTCACAATAGATTATTTTTGCAACGTTATTCTGCACCCTGTCACTTCTTAAAAATATTAAACCAGCGGTAATGAATTCACTATGAAGCGGTACTACATTTTCTTTTTTCTGTTGATTTTTTCACCTGTAGCAAGTGAAGCGCAACTGGCATTCTTTAAACCGGGTTGGGCAGCCGACAGTATGAAGCATGCTGTGGATCAGTTGTATAATTATCAGTTTGCAAAAGCCACACAAACCATTGCTCCTGTGCGAAGGATTGATCCTGGTAATCCTGCTATACAAATTTTCGATTGCCTGCAGATTTATTGGAAGTTTTTTCCGGTGAGCACGCATCCTGCAGAATATCTAAAATATATAAGCAGTTTACACAAAGCACTTGACTACACCAACAAGCTGGTTAAGAAAGATGAGACCAATGCTGAAAATTCCTTTTATGCATTATTGCTGAATATTATGATTGCCAAGCAAATGTTTGAAGATGGTGACCGATGGAAAGCAACTCAACATGCAATGGATGCATTTGCATTTATCAAGAAGGGATTTGTATGGCAGGAAAAATATCAGGAATATTATTTAACAACGGGATTATACAAATACTACCGTGAGTTTTTCCCGTTGATGAATCCGGTGTACAAGCCATTAATGTCGGTTTTCCCGCCGGGAAATATTCAGGAAGGATTATATTTTCTGGAGAGGGCAACTGTGTATTCCGTTTTTGTTAAGGCGGAGGCCATGATGTATTCTTCCTATATAAATCTACGTTATCAAAATGATAAAAAACAGGGCTTGCATTTTGCTTCGATGATGAACAGTCAGTATCCCGAAAATTATTTATTCAAAGTATTATATATAGAGAATCTTATTCAGTCGGCCGACTACGAACATGCCCGTGTGGAATTAAATAAACTAATTACATCTCCCATTTCATTTTATAAACTCCCGGCAGCACTCTTTCGTGGAATGCTGGAAGAAAAATATGCTCATGATACTGATGAAGCATTAAAGTGGTATCTGAATGTAATCAGCTTAGGAGTTCCAGTTACCAAAGCGAATACGAATTATGTAGGTCTGGCACACTACCAGATAGCCAATATATATAAACAGAAAGGCAATACTGTTAAAGCAAAGGAACATTTTAAAAAAGCAGAAGATTATTGTCAGTATGTTCTGGTTAAAAAGGATGCAAAGATTCAGAGTGAGAAACAGAAGGGAAAATGATTAGGTGATGAGGTAATGAAGTGTAGATCATTCATTTCTAAGGGGCTTTGGAAAATTAGAAATTATGCATTTGGTTAAGATGATTTGGATTCACCCTCTTAGCTTCTGACTCCAAACTCGTGACTCCGATCTAAGTTAAAATACTTGCGGGTTTCCTTCTCCTGTTTCGCAGAGTGATTTCAAACTATTCATATAAATTCCCCAGTGGTAATTGCATACACCAAAAAAGTCAGTAACCGACTTCCAATTCGTATGTGTGAAGCGTAATGTGGTGACGCCGTTATTTTCTGTTAAATCGAATAATATTTCAGTACCGATCCATTCATGTCCCATAGGAAAATTGGATTCGATTACTTCCCATTTCACATGTTGATTTTTTAATACGTCGGATACTTTCACCATATCAAAAAAACCATTGGGAAAGCCAAATCGGATTTTTCCTCCTGAGTAGGTATTACCGGAAACATCGGAGGTCCACCAGCCGGCTAAACCATCGAGAGTTGTTAAAAATTCAAATACTTTACTGGCATCAGATTTAATCTGTAAGCAATGAAAAATTGTTGAAGTCATTTATTTTAAGGTAAGGGGTAAAACATGCACGGATTACCCAGATTGGTAGGTAAAAGTAAGATAATCTTTTAATTTAAGGAAATTATTTTGTGTTTTTGAGGATTTATTGTACTTTTCCGATACTTTTCAGATTGTTTTCATAGAGCACGAAACAACGTTCTTTTGAATTCCAACCATCACCTGTTTATTAAAAAATTTTATAATCACTAAAGCCTAGTATGTATGTGTTCAAAGCTTAAAATCATTATTGCATTTCTATTATTAACGAATTGTGCAATATCTCAACCAGTATTTTTAGGAATGACCTCTGCGGGAAGTGGGGGCGCAGGTACGATTTTTAAAACTAATCCCAACGGGAATCCATATGAAAGTTTATATAGCTATACGATCAATCGTTCAGGTGCTGATCCCGGATCATCCGTTCCTATTCAGATTGGCAATAAGATTTATGCCACGATGCGTCAGGGAGGCTTTTACAATAATGGAGTGATTTTTAGCTATGATTTAATAACAAGTACATACAATACAGAATATCATTTCCGGGATACTACCAGTGGTTCTGCACCCAGTAATTTGCTTCAAGCATCTAATGGGTTAGTATATGGAATGACAGAAAGTGGTGGTACAGCAGGTGATGGAGTTCTCTATTCTTTTAATCCAGTCAACTCACATTTTACTAAGCTACTTAATTTTAATGGCACTAATGGTTCTGCTCCAAAGGGAAAGTTGATTCAGGCCACAGATGGAAATATATATGGTGTTACTGAAGTTGGTGGTGCAAATTCCAGAGGAGTATTATTCAGATATGTAATTAACACCAATACATATAGTGTGCTGTATCAGTTTAACAATGATGGAAGAAATCCGAAAGGAGGAATTATGCAGGCGCTCAATGGGAAATTATACGGACTGGCTTTTTCCGGAGGAGCCAATGGAACAGGAGTATTATATGAATTTGATTATAGCACTAACACTTATACCAAGCATGTTGACTTTTCGGATACCACTAATGGGAGATATCCTGTAAGTGATTTAACGGAGGCTCCCAATGGAAAATTATATGGTGTAACTACTTCAGGTGGAATTAATAATGATGGTACATTATTCAGTTTTAATACCAGCACAAACACATTGGTAAAGCATTATAACTTCACATTCGTAACGGGCAGTAAACCCGAATGCAGATTGACAGCATTAAGCAATGGTATGTTATATGGCGTAACTACAGAAGGAGGCTCTGGGAAAATATTCAGCTTTAATTCCGTTACCAATACTTATTCTATGTTAAACAGTTTTGGTTCTTCAAACCCAGGCACAATTCCAATTGGAGGATTATTATATACTACTGCAGGTGATTTAATTGGTATTACATCTCTAGGTGGTTTTGGGAATAATTCAGTGCTCTATAAGTATGCGATCTCAACTAATATTTTTACTTCTTATTTTTACTTTAATGATTTACCAGATGGAGGTGTTCCTAATGGGAGGTTGTTGAAAGCAAGTGATGGAAATTACTATGGGTTAACATCTGAAGGTGGATTAAATGGCTTTGGCACCATCTTTAAATTTAATCCAGTTACCAATTCTTATACTACGATTGTAAATTTAGCATCTGCTACGGGATATGATGAAGGCAACTCCATGGTACAGGCAAGTAATGGAATAATATATGGTCTTCATAAAAAGGGAGGCACCTCTGGTCAAGGTTCCATATTCAGTCTTAATCCAATTACAAATACGTATTCTATTCTGCACAATTTTTCTGTTACTTCAGATGGTGGATTTCCTGTTGGAGGTTTGGTGCCCGCACCAGGTGGTAAGTTTTATGGAGTTACTTTTTATGGAGGGGTTAACTCAGTAGGAACTATTTTTAGTTACAACATAAACACATCAACGTTTGCTGTTGTTGCGAATTTTTCTAATGGAGTAACAACTGGTCATGCACCTATGTTTATGCCAATGTTAAGTTCAAGTGGGAAACTATATGGTACAACAAGCGATGGTGGAGCTAACAGCAGAGGTACTATATATATGTTTAATATTAGTTCCAATGTACTTACAAAAGTTTACGACTTTAATTCTGCTACAGGTTTTCAGGATTTTAGTGAATTAGTAGAATTCACTGATGGTAAATTATACGGAACATCCAACACTACCGTTGGCCCTACCGGCGGAATTATTTATTCATATGATACAACTAACGCTGCTTTTAATGTTGTACACCAATTTCCAAGCGTAGGACTAAATAGACCTATGGGTCGGTTAACTCTTGCAACTGACAATAAACTGTATGGATATTTGGCAAGCAATTCAAATAATACTGGAGGATCAATTTTTCAATATGATATTGCTCTGAATCAACTAAACAATTATTATAGTTTTGATTTAACTACAGGAGGTAAACCTGAAAATTCAGGACTTACGGAACTAATGCCTTTTATTACAACAAGTAATTTGAGTTCGGCGAATAATTGCATCGGAAGTAATATCAGCGTAAATTTTTCTGTTTCTGTTTTAAATGCTAATTCGGGCAATATTTTTACTGCACAATTAAGCAGTGACTCCGGAAGTTTTGCAAGTCCTGTTAATATTGGTACTTTGTCAGGTACTACTTCCGGTACTATAAATTGTATCATACCGGCTAACACAATTCCAGGGCCAGCATATAAAATTCGTGTAGTGGGATCTAACCCTGCAGTAATTGGATCTGAAACAAGTGCATTTCAGATTGGTAATTTTGTTCAGAGTTTCACTGAAACGATGGGCAGTGCAACGGGTACAACAACTATTGCTGTACATGAGTCTGCAAATGGATTTGATAATGATAGTTGGACAATGTCTGGTTCCGCTGATGTGAGAAATACAAATCCTTCTTCCGGTTATGCGGGAGCATCAGGAGGTACAAATTTGTTTATTACAACAACGGTAGGAACCAATTTATTAATATCCGATATTAATACAACAGGGAAAACAAATATTACCTTAAATTTTGGAGTGTTTAAAAATGTAAATAACAATAACGGATCACAATTAACCGTAGAGGTAAGTTCAGATGGCATTTCATTTTCTCCTCTTTCATTTACATTATTGCCAACAGGGGCAGGAACAGCAATATGGTATAACAGAACAGCAACAGGAACGATTCCTTCCACAGCAAATCTTCGAATTCGTTTTCGTCAAACAGGAACCCAAGCGCAGTATCGTATTGATGATATAGTGCTTAGTATGACTGATACTGCTGCTGGTATTACTTCTTCTGATACCACAGTTTGCAATAACAGCTCTGTTACTTTAAACGCATCTTTAGCATCTGCCTATTCTTGGAGCAATAGTGCAACAGGTCCATCAACGAATGTGAATTCAGCAGGTAGTTATTTCTGTAACTTAACATCAGCAAATGGATGTATCAAAAAGTCAAATACGATAACGGTAACAGATTTATCTCCGTTTCAATTTAATATGACTGGTACCGGTGCTTATTGCTCTGATCAGCCTGGTTCTGTTTTGGGATTAAGCGGCTCACAAACAGGAGTGAATTATCAACTGTTGCGAAATGGTTTTACATCTGTTGGTGCTCCTGTAGCTGGCAATGGAAATCCGCTCTCTTTTGGTGTACAATCTATTGCAGGAAGCTATAGTGTTGTAGGCACTTCAACGGCAACCGGAGGATGTTCGAGACTTATGTCAGATACCATAGTAGTTTCTGTAATTAATCCAACCGTTTTTTATGCTGATCATGATGGTGATGGTTTCGGTACAAATAATGATTCTATTGTTGCCTGTTTCCCAACAGGATTTTATACTACTCATGCTGGAAATGATTGTGCAGATAATAATGCTGCAATAAATCCTGATGCACTCGAAATTCCTGGTGATAATGTTGATCAGGATTGTAATGGAACAGAAGATTGTTATACGGATGCTGATAATGATAACTTTGGAAGCCCTGTAATTTTTACTTCTGTAGATGGCGATTGTAACGATGTAAATGAGGCTACAGTTGCAGGTGATTGTAATGATAATGATGCAGCAATAAACCCTTTTGCATTTGAAATTCCTGCTGATGGAATTGATCAGGATTGTAATGGAGGAGAGTTATGTTATACAGATCTTGATAATGATAACTATGGTATCCCAACAACAATTGTTTCTGCTGATTTGGATTGTAACGATTTGAATGAAGGTAATTTTTTAACGGATTGTTCTGACAATAACGCTTCCATTTATCCAGGCGCAACAGAAATTCCCGGCGACTTTATTGATCAGGATTGCAACGGAGGGGAAATTTGCTTTACGGATGTTGATAATGATAATTACGGAACTAACGTCACTATTAATTCTGTGGATTTAGATTGTACGGATTTAAATGAAGCACCTGTAACCGGTGATTGTGATGATACTAATGCAGCAGTAAATCCGTTTGCAACAGAAATTTGTAATGGCATTGATGATGATTGCGATGGCATAATAGATACAACAGGTTGTCCGCTTGCAGGAGTTTATTGCATCGGACCATCTGCATCGTACACAACACCTTCATCAGGATTTTACAGAAACAGTAACGCACCTTATCCAACAATTTCTGCAGCAATATCTGATTTAAATACAAAGGGTGCTTCTGCACATGTGATTTTTGAATTGCAGAATAATTATGTGAGTACATCAGAAACATTTCCAATTGTAATTAATTTTGAAGGAACCCCATTAACAACAATTACATTACGTCCGCGAATTGATGTGCCTTCAACACTAACGATTGCGGGAAATGCCAGCAGTGGAACAATTTTATTTGATTTTGTAAGAGCTGATTATTTTACTTTTA
>Ga0075163_10013403_pt1 | contig 10617 bp, 11 predicted proteins | sample JI1023141ADNA_FD_71478 | JGI IMG/M metagenome (GOLD analysis project Ga0075163, IMG submission 71478) | Wastewater effluent complex algal communities from Wisconsin, to seasonally profile nutrient transformation and Carbon sequestration -... | ecosystem: Engineered > WWTP > Effluent > Algae... | reverse complement strand
CAGAAACTGAAAGACGAAGGATGCTCTGAAATCTTCGAAGAGAAAATATCGGCTCTTTCCCAAAAGAGAAACGAATTGGACAATGCCTTGAGAACCATCCGAGAAGGAGATGTCTTGATTGTGACCAAACTGGACAGGCTTGCCCGTTCTATGCAAGACCTTTTAACCCTCTCTAAACGCCTTCAGAAGAAGCAGGCAGAGCTTAAAGTCCTCGACCAGTCCATAGACACCACCACCTCAGAAGGGCGACTGATGTTTAACATTATCGGGTCGTTTGCAGAATTTGAGCATGACATCCGCAAGGCAAGGCAAATGGACGGCATTAAAAAAGCCCGTGACAAGGGCGTAGCCTTTGGACGCAGGCATGTCTTGAACGAACAGCAACAGCAGGAGATCGTCAGGCTGAACAAGGATGAGAGTTTTTCTTTAGGTCAACTTGCCAGTAAGTATGCCGTTTCCCATATGACCATTTACAGAGTCATTAAGAAAATGGATTCACCGCAGGAAACACACCAAGAGCTCAAACTTGTTGCGTGATACACCAGCATCCCCTAAAAGCTCTAATACTGAAATTTCCTGAGTCCGTCTGCAAAGACGTTAAACTTCTCTTTCAGCTTCTCGCTCAAGCGGTCAATGATTTCATTGTGAAGAAGATAGCCGAGCATCTCATGGGGTAAAATCTCTCTTTCAAACTTACGAAGTGAGACAGGGTAATAAGGTTGTATCATCTCATTGTGCTGTTCTACCTTGTCATGGAGTTTATGAAGGCTCTCCATCATATAATTGTCATTAAAGAAATGTCGGTGCATGGCATAGGGGAAATCTTCCTTTGCTTCTTTCTTCAGAAGATTTTCATCCATAAACTTTTGGACTGTGTCAATGAGAAGCTCATTGGGAATATCTATTCTAAGATTCTGAAAGTGTTCATTGGCAAGATAGCCTACTGCTTCAAGAAGTTTGTGGACGTGCGGCTTATCGGCTTTAATGATCTTATCATGTCCTGAGATAAAATCTCCCACACGCTTCCATTGCTTGTAAAGTCCTGACGTTCTCGCAAACTGGACGGGTAAGTGCATATCGCCCTTATTGGCATCCTTTGTGAAAATCGGATAATGAATACCATTGAGGGGGTGAACCATGCAAAGGTCGCCCTTCACATTCAAAGCGAGAATATACCCCCCGAAATCATCTTTATGAATGACTCTGTGAGGACTTGGAATAACGGATAGAGCCTTACCCAACAGTGAAGGAGTCAAGGCTTCCATGACTTCATTGCGATCCAGTCCTTTTAATCCTAAGCGACTATTCATGTAAACATGATGGTCTGCCTGAGCTTTAAGAATCCTCAAGAAGTCTTCGTAGCTCTTTGTCCATTTGGTTTTAGGAAGCCCCCCTATCATGCCCTGTACTTGCTCTTGGACAAGATAAAACAATGGCTCAAGGTAAGTATAAAGGCGACCTGCGGACTTCTCGTCCAATCCTTTAGACTGGCTATATTTTTTGACCTCTTCATAAAGAGGTTTACTTAAAAAGCTGGATTGATAACCTAAAGGTAAAAAGGAATCATTTAAATCTCGCCTTTTAGATGAGGTTGAGTAAACAAGCGGGATGCCGTCATATTCAACGCATAAATCCTTATGCTTGTTCGTGGTCGTTGACCAGCCGTTACCAATTCTTACTTTATGAGTTTTAAGGTAATCGAGATTCTTGGAAATTTGATGATAGGTTTCTCGTGATATGTCTTCTGATTTTATGTCGCCACCACCTGTTTGTCGACTATTTTTAACCCTCACTACTTCAGTAATAGTATTAACTAAACTCCCTTCATCCAAGTTGATGGTGTAATCCTGACTCTTCAATAACTTTTGGATAATCTTGGATTTCCCTACCTCTAGGGAAACCTGATCCTCAACGTCTTGTTGCCATGTGGAAAATGAGGGAGTCGATAGAAGTGTGAATACGCTGACAGTTAAAAAAAGATGTTTCATGACAGAAGCCTCACAAAAGGAGTTGTTACTTCGACAAGTACATCATAATAATTACTGATACGTCAATCCTCGAAAAGAGACCAAAATGTACAAAATAATCCTTTTATCCTTCCTCGTCATTGCAACTTCTGCTTCCAGTATCAAGGCAGAAACTCCCCCATCTTTTAGCCATGAATTTTTCTTAGGTTTTGAATCTATGAGATATTTTTATAAAGAGCCTAATATTTATCAGGACGATTTAGTCCCAAGATATGGAGCGGTATGGATGACTGACACGGGCAATCTTTACGGCTTGAACGGCTCTTACAGACTCACATGGAAAGATACCCTGTTTATCCAGCCAGAAGGTCGGATATTCTACGGAAAACATGATTATAGAACGGGATATAAAAAAATAGTCACTGGAAAAACCAAGAATAAAATATCAGTTCTTCTCTATGAACCACGCCTGATTGTAGGGGGTAAAATCCCGATGATGGACAAAAAACTAACTCTCTTTCCCTATACAGGAATTGGATACCGCTTCAAGAGTGATGATAGTGAAGACGTAAAATATATTGATTTACGCCCCAACATTAGAAGAAGCCCTAAAGTGCTTGGATATTATCGCAAGTCCAACTATGTTTATATTCCCTTTGGAGCTTCTGCGGATTATGCTCTCAATGATACGTGGTTAGTCTCTCTCAAAGGAGAATATGACTGGATTGTTAAAGCATGGCATTATAGCCGAAACAGAAATTTTATAAATATTGGATCTAACACTTTCAAGCAACCTAACGGATACGGAATCAAGAGCGAAGCTTCAATCTCTTACCTCTACAACAAGGTTAAGTTTTCGGTCAGTCCCTATATCAATTACTGGAATATCAGAAATTCTAAAGTTAACAAGATCAGGGGAGATGATGGACATTCTTATAGTGCGAGCGAACCCTACAACATCACATGGGAATCAGGCATCAAATTGGGCGTGACATTTTAAGATAGGTCAAATGGTGAGGGTGACTCATAGAATCTTCTAGCCGTCCTGTTTATTTGTTATGGGCTATGGCATCCCTCGGGTACCTCAAAAATACGAATACCATGTATGTTATTTACATACAATATTGTTTTTTAGCCTTGCATCCAGCCTTTACCCATCCTATTCTTTTTTGTGTCTGCTTATCGTAAGCAGGCGTGACGCAGGAATGCTTGTAACACTCCTACGCCACTAACCACAATTAAAGGATTGGTTTAATCATGGCTGTTAAAAATCTAGCTCAACACGAGCAAAACCTCAAACTCTTAGAAAAGTCTATCCGAGAAATATGTCAAATGCAGAATGAAGTGTATGACATGTTTTACCAAACGTTGAACACCTTCAACACCACTCGTGATATGACGATGCAACTGTTCGTAATTGCAGATGATTTGAGAACAACACGGCTTGACTTTGATAAAGCTGGAAGTGAGTAACTAATGGCGGAAGGCTTTCTATCAAAACCTTGCGTCAAGATTAGGAGCTTTCCGCTTTCCTGTAAAAGAAATCATTGTTATCTAAGTCAAGGCATCTGATGACTTGAGCATTGTGATACATGATGTATTTTACAGGCTTGGACTTCATAAACTGGATAATCTCTTCTTCCGTCCATTGATTGCTATAGAGTGTTCTTAGGTCGGCTTGATGCCAGTTTTCATCTTTTGTCTTCATTGGAACAAGCAACCACCTTGCATTATGAAGAAAATTTCTATCTGATTCATGATTCCTGTTTTCTGCTTCACTCAATACTCGGATAAGGCTTAATACCAGCGTCCTCACGAAAAAGGGATAGCTAAAAACAATCCTCTCTTTTTCTTGTGGAATCTTCTGTATTGCTACTTGTTCATTATTGAAAGAGTATTCAATTTCCTTACATAGCCTTCCTCTGGCAACATAATCATCCGACAAAAGAGTATTGGGTATTTGGACTTCAGCCTTTCCATGCTCATTCAATGCGACACGAATATCCAAAACATGGCAATCGTCCATTACGGAAGATGAAACCACTCCGAGTTGTGAACAAAGATTTTTTAAAACGCTTTCGGATGACATTTTTTAGGTTTACTAGTTTTTTGTTTTTGAGTGGTTACGTGGTAACAACATTTGTTACTGGTTGTCTCATGATTGGATTAATTTTCCTTCCCTATTAAAAAACAGTGGTAACAGTGGTAACAGTGGTAACAGCCCTCTGAAAACCTTTATTTTCTGTCATTTTTTTGTTACCACCTTTGACATCAAAAGGTGGTAACAAATAATATTCAAGTGGTAACACTCATGAATCTTGTGGCAATTTCAAAACGTAAACTCTTTTAACGCCAAATTCAGGTAGTCTTTTAACTTGTGAAAAATGCTTTTTATCTCTTTGTAAAATTCCCGCATCAACCAAAGCAGTCAGCAATATTTTTTTATCTCTTCCTTTAATCAATTCCTTATCGAAAGTTTCGGTAAAAGCGTAATATTCGGTGATTCCATCAATTTCTTTTGAAAACCCCATCCTGTCCTTCGTTCTTGACTTGATAGGGTCGCTCCCTTGTTGAGTCGTCCTAGCTTCATAACTTTCTCTTACCTGCTTACCAATCATTTCAAAACGCATCGTTCCATGCTCCAACAAGAAAGTAATCACTTCTTCCTTGAATTTTATCACTTCATGAGAACCAAGCCCGCCCCTTTGAACAATCCATGCGTTAAGAAGAGTCTCACACGCTTTATTTGCACTTCCTTTTTCCCAAGGGAGTATTCCTATTTCAATTGCTGTTTCACCAGCTCCTGCCATTAATGCAAGGTGTTCTGAAACTCTTCCAACCTGTTTATCAGCTTTAGATTCAAGAGGCGTATTATAGATAAATTCCTGCATGTGCTGTTTAATCAACTTCAGGATGTATTCTTTGTTCTTTGTAAGAGCATCAAGCCACGCATCCCCTAAAGTGCCACAATAGATTTTAGACATATCTTTTAAATGCTGGGAAAGGGTCGCCCCATCCTTAAATCCGTGAAGCGTATCAAAAATGCCCAATGTCTTACCTTCAATAGTCTTGCCTGCATCGGCTGGTATTTCTATCAACCTCACAGTTTGACCCGCATTGTATGCTCTGTTTTTCTTGCTTTCTTTGGCTTTGCCTTCTCCTGTGGTTTCTCCATTACTCAGGATGTTGAGATTGAAAGTAGAAATAGCACGCGGTGTTCCTTGTCTTGTTGCTCTTCCTTTTGTTTGACCATTGAGAAGCATGTAAACCATTTCGTAAAAAGCATCTGCTGAAACCTGATTAATTTCATCAAGAAATAAAATATTATCGTTGGCAAGAAGCCCCCATCCTTCCGCCGAGTTATCCGTTGTTCTCCATGATTTAAATTCACCTCCATAAACACAGCACCCGACATGAGAAGTGGTAGATTTTCCGATAGATGACTGACCGTAGAAATGCAGTCCAAACCCTTCACGCCCCAAAGGCGTTAAAAGAGGAGATGCCAGAGCAAGCAGAATCGCCCCCTGAAGTCGACTATTCCCCTCTAGGTATTTTCCTATGTTTTCCTGCCATTCTTTCAGAGTTCTACTCACACGATAAGCAGGAAGTACGCCGTCCATTTCAAGGACTATGTTCTCTCCCCCAGCATTGCCATAGGTCTTATGAGGCAAGACATAAGCATCTTTATACCATCCCACTTTATCGACTGTACGCCTGCGGGATGAAGGATTGGATCGGTTCAGGTATTGTATGAGCTTTTTCTTGGCTTCAATATTCAAAGGAAGCCCAGATTTTAGCAGGAGTTCCACTAAAGCGTTTCCATCGCCAGAAAGCAAAGAAGCTGTAATCTTCACTTCTTTCCTGATGCCGTCTCCGTCTATGAGGTTTGCAACCTTTGCCCAGCTACCATTGTCTTTATCCCGTGTTAGATGGGTAATAACCAAGTAACCACATAGCCACCGCCATTCTTCGTCTACAATCTCGCCCTTGTTGTTCTTTTTCTCATACCAATACTCAACACTGCTACGTTCATTGATTCGAAAGGTCTTATCAGGAAATTGTTGGCTGATTCTTTCGTTGCTTGTGAGATAAGGACTTAAAAAGCTCTCAAGGGACTGATTTAAAAGAACTGGACTGAGTCCTTCGCTTACTGCATCCGCCAAGTCATAGCCTGCGGGGATGGTTTCTTTTTTGAGCAGGCTCTTTACCAGCAATTCAAGAGCAAGCAATTGAATGGATAATGCCCCCGCTTCTCTGCTTTTTACGCAAACAGCATCACCATATTGAACGCCTGCCTTGTCCAAGTCAGGGCAGATGATTTCATTTCTGCCTTTGAGTACTGACCAGTCGCTTTTATGGGGCGATTGCGAGCCATGAGCCGAGGTTGTGAGGACATAATCAAGAAGGAGAGGCTTTAAGGCTTCTACGACCTTCTCACCTTCCACAACAAGAACAGAGGCTTGAGGGCGAGCTAAAAGCTCGGGAAGGTTGTACAAGGGGCGAGGCTCTGGGAATCCACAGCTCCACCAGTATCTTGCTGTTTTGTCGTCTTCGACATAGCAGTAAGGAAGAACAATTTTAGAAGGCTTGCCATCTTCATCCAGTATTGGCGTGCCGTCCTGATTAAGAGGATGCCAGCGAACCATGTAAAAAGCGAGAGAACCATCAGCACCATAATAAGGGTAGATACCAGCGGGCTTACTATTAAACTGCTTGTTGTGATAAGCGGGCGTATCCTTTGTAAAAACAGGGGCATTCTTGGGAATGGGATAGAGAGGCGTACGTATCTTTCCTTCCTGTGCCTTGGATGATTGATGCTTCTTTGCCTTTTCCGTGGTTGTGAGGGGCTTTATAGCGTCTTCTTGGGGCTTTTTATGAGATGATGCAATTTCCGCTTGTATCGCCAGCGGACTCACGCTATTCTTCAAATGGGAAAAGGCATTATCACTAATGTTTTTTTCCGACCCTTTATCTTCTGAAGTTTTATTCTCTATTTCTTTCATTTCTCTAATCCTTACCGACTATCATTAAAAGTTCTTGGGCTGCTTGAAGTTGCGTGATCTGCCGAAGATATGCCCACAAAGAAATAATATCCCCGCCCTTATCGCCAGTCGCATGGTCAATCCATCTGAAGCTGTAGGCATTGATGCGGAAACTTCCTAAAGTGCGGTCAGGGCGGGTAGGATTGAGAGCCACCCAATCCCGCCCATTTCGTTTTGCATGAGGAAGGAGTCGCATCATCAGGACTTCTTCGTATCCCCTGACCACTCGCCTCACTTCCTCAAAGTCGATTTTTTTAAACTCGGTCATGAGAGGCTTCCGTCTGCTCATCAGAAGAAAAAGGCTTGTAGCCCTGTTCAATGAGACGCATTACATCGCTTTTGCGATAACGAATCACGCTTGAGTCTGCCATCTCAATCCGAGGCAATACTTCCTTCCATTTCTCTTTGTGAGAGTTCAAACAATGTGTCGTGATGCGGAGCGTCTGGGCGACCTCCTTACGAGTCATGAGCATATCGAGAGGGATGGGTGATGTAGAAGAAGAGCCTGAAGCGTCAGGCGTTGAATCTGAAATATCAGATGAAGAATCGGAAGCGTCAGGGGAAGAATGAAAATCTGTAACCATTTGTTACTCCTTTTGTTGGGTTAAAAAACAACATCCCACAAAAGAAGAACAGGCTTGAAAGGGGCGGAAATTAAGAGCTTTTAACTATAAAAATTATTAAAATATCAATAAATTAATTTACATTTATACCTAAAAAATGTTAGTCCTAAAATAGAAGCAAAAAAACAGCTTCTGTTTTCATGTCTAATTAATATCCAAACCCCACTTTCAAACTTTCAAAAATCTACTGTGGGAGTCCGTTTAGAGCCAGCTAGATTAAAGCCCTAGCTGGTTTCTAAAAAGACTTTTCACATTATCACACATCATCTAGCGTAACAAATATAAAAACACTCAATATATAGCTTTTATTCCTTATAATCTGTCGTTTTTACATCAGTCTTAGAGTGGTTGACAAAGATGTATTCCACAAAAGAAAAAAGGTTCTTTCTCTATAGGTCGAGTGGATTATAGTTTTGCCATTTGCAATCTTGTTTCCGTTACTTTCCGTTACACGGAAACAACCCGCAGTTTGTAGCCATTCACTCCCCCTTCGTGATGTAGGTGTAAAAGCGTTGTTAGTGTGTCAGATTGCATTGTAGAGGTTGCCATTTATTTCCAATTATCGGGTAGCTTGAGTATTTCGTCTATTTCCTCGGTTATGTCTTCTTCTCTGATTGTTCCTGCCAAGATAGCTCTAACGATTTTATAGTATTGCTTGCGTTCATTTCTTGTTTTCAGGCTCTTAGAGGTATATTTTCCATGCTTCAAAGCATTCTTATTTCCTTTAGGCGCACCGCTTCCTTTAGCACCGCCATGAAGTCGGCATCTTTTCTTTCCTCTGACAGCAGGGCTTTGACATAAGGTCGCCCTTCGTGTTTTTGCTAGACAGCGAGGGGAAAGGTTCATAGGGTTGTTTTGCATTTTTTTGTTGTTAAACAGGGTTATCTTCAACTTCTTATCTCTTTCATTTGGCGGGGCGGGTTAAATGTTAGTCTCTAACTTCATTGGTAAGATTGAGATACCGCCCCATAATCTAATTTAACGTCTCAATTTGGACTATAAGAATCCTTATTTCAACTTTCGATAAAAAAATAACCCGTTAATTGCTCTGTTTTTTAGCAGAATTCCGCCATTCACTACCACCAAGAAAGATATGGTTTGCTGGATTTTCAATTTTCCCAGTTATTCCCAGTTAGCATGAATTTTTATGGCTCTATTCCGCCATTATTCTACTCTTCAGATTTAACCATTTTCTCATCTATTAAAACACCACCTTCAACGTCTTAAAAAGTGATTTGTTACCACTGTGTTACCGCTGTAAAAAATATGAGTGGTAACAAAATTTGAGAGATAAAAATAAGATATAAGTTATTGATATATATAGATATATATAGATATAGATATTCTCTTATATACCTATTGTTACCACTGTTACCACTGTTACCACTCATTTTCTTTTTTTCTAAAATTCCCTCTTTTATCATTTTTCCATCTTCTTATCACCCAACGCATCCCTCAGACATGAAACGGCTCTATTCTGCTAAATTTTGTGAATAGTGTTTAAGAAAGTGCTGATGAGTTGAAAGCGGTTAGATTTTTCGGCATTAGAGTGATTGAGGAAGATGTATTCCACAAAAGAAAAAAGGGCTTTCCCTATAGCGTTATGGATTCAAGTTAGTCTTCAAGTTCGAATAGACGAGCTTCTCGCTATGCCTTCGCCGAGGAAGATAGCCCACTGTATTATTTTCTTTAAAGGATGTTGACGTTAAAGCCATGTATCATTTAATTTTGCCGTTATACGGCAAATCTGTTTAAATTCAGCCATTTTATAAAAATAAGGGAAATATCCTGATTAAATCCATGAGAACCCATTGTAATAATCATTATTCACCCTTCGTGATATAGGCTTTGTCTAAATCCAAACGTTTTTGCAAATAGCGTAAAGCTGTGAATAAAGTGTATGGATGATCTTTACTAAAGTCTTGAGTTATAGAAACTCCATTTTCTTCTAAAAATTTCACAGACGTTTCAACCCATTCATTTTTTTTATTAAACCATTCTACAATCGACACTTTTTCTAAATCTATCATGATTCACTCACCCTTTGTAATGTACGTGTAAAAGCGTTGTGCGTCTTTCCCATTTCCCTGCCATTAAATGGGCTTTGAGGTTTGTGTGCCTGTTCTTTGCGTGTTAAACAGGCTTCATTACACCGAGGATTAACCTGGAATGGTAAAAGGGGGACTGAAGGAAGGATGCTTAAAACCATTAACGTTGTTCTCTGTGCGATTTTAGATGTTTCTGTAACTGCCATTTTTCCCGATTTTTCCCGATTTTCTCTTTTTTTTTTGCTCGTCAGGAGCTTCCAATGCTTGCTCAGTCCTACGCTTTCTTGGTTTAGCTGAATGATTGTGCCCTTCAGTAAAAAATGGTTGAGGATTAGGATTTGCCATCGTTTGTATTCGTTTGTATTAGCATGAAATTTTTTCGCAGAATTCCGACATTTTTATTATCCGATAAATGAACCGCTTTTTATGTTTCCAAATTTATGTGTTTTGTCGAGTTTTATCGAGAAAATTGTTGGAATTCCGCCAAAGATGTTTTAAAAACATGCGTTTTTACGAGGTTTTGCGAGAGAAACAGCAGAACAGAGCCATTTACGAAATTCTTTTTTCCACATTTGAAGTGGATATGTTGAGGGATAAGTTGGGAATCAACAATCAGATGAAGGCGTTGCTCGAGTGTCTAAAAAACAGACAGAGGGGTTACCATATAAAAATACTTAACTTTTCCTCATTCTTCCCAATTATCACACAAAGTATACAAAGTGTTAAACCCCCTTGACATATAACAAAAGTCATAACATAATCACAATTACACAAAGTCTAGGGATTTTGTTAAGGTGAATACAGGTCAAAGATGGGTTAAATCCCATAAAGGTACGTATCTACCAATAAGAATTTAAAAGATCGACCATCAAAGAAAGGGAACAGCCATGAAAATCGGATACGCACGGGTCAGTAGCTACGGGCAATCATTGGAAGT
>Ga0075163_10013402_pt1 | contig 10618 bp, 10 predicted proteins | sample JI1023141ADNA_FD_71478 | JGI IMG/M metagenome (GOLD analysis project Ga0075163, IMG submission 71478) | Wastewater effluent complex algal communities from Wisconsin, to seasonally profile nutrient transformation and Carbon sequestration -... | ecosystem: Engineered > WWTP > Effluent > Algae... | reverse complement strand
AAGAAAAGATTAAAATTTTTTATAATACGCTTTATATAAATAAGCATAGGTGCCAGAATTATCCAGCATTTAACTATGTCTAAATAATTAATTAAGTTCTTTGATAAAATTCTAAAAGGATAATAAAATGTCAAAAAAAGAAGATATTATTATAACGGCTCTAAATCTCTTTAACCGCTATAACTACAGTTCAGTCGGAGTGGATCGAATCATTAGCGAGTCTGGTGTTGCCAAGATGACCTTTTATAAGTACTTCCCCTCAAAGGAAAAGTTGATAGAGGAGTGTTTGTCTCGTCGTAATCAAAGTATTCAAGCCGCAATTCAACAAGAAATTAATCTACAGAAAGATGATGATTATCTAGGAAAAATTAAAGCAGTATATTTTTGGCACTTAGCTTGGTTTAACTCTGATGATTTTCATGGCTGTATGTTTCAGAAAGCATCACTTGAAGTATTACAGCAATATCCGTCCATTATTCGACCAATTATGGAATATAGAGAATGGTTGATGCAATTACTCGAAGGATTCTTTGAGAAAGCAAAAGTATTTCAACCACATGTACTGACAGCAATGTACATTAATATTTTAGATGGTATGACTGCTTATGCAAAAGTAAACAAAGATCATACACAAATAGAAGAGTGTTGGTATTATATTGAGAGGTTAATTAATTTGGATGCTGCATAATTATTATTTTTAGATTTTCTAAATAATTTATTTAAAATAAAAATATGTGAAATTAAATAATGATTTTAAATAGATAAAAAGAAACCGAGGCAATCCCTCGGTTTCTTTTATACTGTTATTTACGTTTATTTTTCAACAAATGCACGTTCAATAACATAATCACCCATTACACCCATACGAGGAGATTCAACTAAACCGTGTTGGTCAAGTAAAGCAGCAACATCTTTTAGGAAAGCGGGGCTACCACAAAGCATTGCGCGGTCAGTTTCACGGTTGAAACGAGGTAAACCTATTTTTTCAAATAGTTCGCCTGATTCGATTGCCGTTGTTACACGACCTTGAGTGTGGAAAGGCTCACGTGTTACGGTTGGATAATAAACAAGCTTGTCTTTAATTCCTAACTCTTCGAAAAACTCATTGCTCGGAAGTTCATCTAGAATTAAGTCTTGATAAGCAAGTTCAGATACATAACGTGTACCGTGAACCATAATGACCTTCTCAAACTTTTCGTAAGTTTCTGGGTCACGAAGTAAAGAAAGGAATGGTGCTAATCCTGTACCAGAAGATAAAAGATATAAGTTTTTACCTGGTAATAAATCATCGTGTACGAGAGTACCCGTAGGTTTTTTAGAAATAAGGATTTCGTCGCCCACTTGTACTTTTTGTAAGATAGAAGTTAGTGGACCATCTTGTACTTTAATCGAGAAGAATTCGAGTTCTTCTTCATAATTCGCACTCGCAATCGAATAAGCACGCATTAAAGGCTTACCGTTCACTTCAAGCCCGATCATAACAAACTGACCATTTTTAAAACGTAAGCTTGTATCGCGTGTCGTTTTAAAACTGAAAAGCGTGTCATTCCAGTGGTGAACATGAGTAATGCGTTCAACGTTAAAAGCAGCCATTAAAGGTCTCGATCACAGTTAAAAGAAACAGGTTGCTATTCTAATCTAAAATCATTCCCTATAAACTGAATATATTTAATTGTGTTTATAAGAAAAAGTGATGAATAGCTCTGTAGTCATGCCGATCATCGGTTATATGTATTCTCCTTATCGTGAAAAATTTGGTATTCCAAGGCAGCCAAATTTAGTGCAAGTCGAGTCTTATATAGAGATGGTCGAACCTTATAACGATGTTTTGGCATTTGAAGGAATTGAAGATTTTAGTCATTTATGGTTGTTGTGGCAGTTTCATGATAATAAAAACAATACCAACACATTGAATCAAGAGCCTAAATTTCGTTCACAGGTACGTCCACCACGCTTGGGCGGAAACCAAAAAGTCGGTGTTTTTGCAACAAGAAGCATGTATCGCCCATCTCCAATCGGTTTATCCGTGGTTCGTTTTGTTCGGGTTGAGAAGCATGGGAAATCGGTTCGTTTATATGTCACTGGCAGTGACTTATTAAATGGGACACCAATTTTAGATATTAAACCCTACATCCAATATTCAGATGCAATTGCGGATTCTGTGAGTGGCTATGCTCAAGATGAACCTATACGCAAAATGGTGATCTGGATGGAAACTGCACAATTACAGCAACAGCATCTTCTAAAGCTTGGGATTTTGAATAAAAAGATATTAGATGAACTTGAACAAGTGTTATCTTTAGACCCTCGACCTGCTTATCAAAATGATATTGAGCGAGTCTATGGTATGTGTTTTGCGGAATTAAATATTCGTTTTACAGTGGATGAAAACAACATCACGGTTATTGCTGTAGAGTCGAATCAATAATCTAAGAAATATAAATTCGCAATGAATTGGGGGAACTGACGGTTATGCAAACTCAGACAAAATTTGCAAACTTTTCTTTTACGGTTGATGTGACTTGGTGTTTAGAACAATTATTAAAAGATGGTCGTATTACAGAACGAGATAAGTTGTTAATTCAAACAACACATCGTCAAAAAGATCAGTTGAAATGGCATCCGTTGCAGTGGGTTGGTCATTTCAATTTAAAAGATCAATTAAATATTGCTTCGACCTTAACTGTAAATCGTTTATGCCAATGGTTGGCTGAGAAAGCTGAAGTCCCATTATTTGTCATCGACCCTTTAAAAGCAGATGTGACAGCATTGACCAGTGTAATGTCGCAGGAATTTGCGGTCAGAAACCGTATATTGGCTGTTGAAGTTAGTGTTGACCGTATTTTGATTGGTACGGATCAGCCATTTATCACAGAGTGGCAAAATAACTTAGAACGTAGCCTAGCACCTAAAAAGATTGAAAGGGTTTTATTAAATCCAGAGCAATTACAACGTTATTTAGTCGAATATTATCAAGTCAGCCGTGCAGTAAGCTCATCGCAAAATGCGAGTGTATATGATCGTGAAAATAAGGGCGTTGAAGCCTTATTACAGTTAGGTGATACACAAAATCCTGATGCGAATGATCAGCATATTGTAAAACTGGTGGATTGGGTGTTGCAATTTGCCTTTGAACAAGGCGCGAGTGATATTCATTTAGAGCCTCGCAAAGACAAGGGCAAGGTGCGTTTCCGTATTGATGGTGTGTTACATACCATTTATAACATGCCAGCCAATACCCTTACGGCGGTGATTTCCCGTATTAAAATCTTAGGTCGTATGAATGTTGCGGAAAAGCGTAAGCCTCAAGATGGACGCTTAAAAACGCGCACACCTAAAGGTCAAGAAACAGAATTACGTCTTTCTACACTGCCAACCGCCTTTGGTGAAAAGTTGGTCATGCGTATTTTTGATCCTGAAGTATTGGTGCGTAGTTTTCAGCAATTAGGATTTGAAGGGCATTTATTACAAAGTTGGCAGCAACTGACACAGCATAGCCACGGTATTATTTTGGTGACGGGGCCAACAGGTTCGGGTAAAACCACAACGTTATATTCATCTTTAAAGCAATTGGCAACTGAACAAGTCAATGTCTGTACCATTGAAGATCCGATTGAAATGTTGGAGCCAAGTTTTAACCAGATGCAGGTCAACCCAAATATTGAACTGGGTTTTGCTGATGGTGTACGTGCGCTGATGCGTCAAGACCCTGACATTATTATGGTGGGTGAGATTCGTGATCACGACACCGCAAATATGGCAATTCAGGCTGCTTTAACGGGGCATTTGGTTCTCTCGACTTTACATACCAATGATGCACCTTCGAGTCTTACTCGATTACATGATTTGGGTGTACAGCCATTTTTGACAGCAGCGACGATTTTAGGTGTTTTAGCACAACGGTTGGTGCGTCGACTTTGTCCACTTTGTAAACAAGAAACAGCAATTAATGAACAAGAGTGGGGACATCTTACCTTTGATTATGTGATGGATATGCCAACGATGATGTATAAGGCTGTAGGATGCGAAGCATGCCGTCATACGGGCTATAAAGGTCGTGTGGGGATCTATGAATTTATGCCTGTCAGCCTAGAGTTAAAATCGATTATTAGTGCGCATGGCACGTTAAATGATTTAAAGGCTCAAGCAAAGAAAGAAGGTGTTGAGCCATTGCGTATTGCGGGTGCGCGTAAAGTCATTGAAGGTGCGACGACATTAGAAGAGGTACTCCGTGTAGTGCCGTTAAGTTAAGATCATTGATCTTCAGATTCACCTCATCTTCATTTGTTTTAATGACTATATCGAAATAATGAACCAATGATGAGGGCATGAATATGAATGCTTTTTCTAAAGTTGCAGTAATTGCGAGTTTAATTGGTGCAACCACTTTTGCAGTAATTGCGAGTTTGGTTAGTACAAACTCTTTTGCGGTAGCTAATACTGGTGCAGTAAATCAACAAGCCTTAGCGCCATCCATGACGACTGTAAAACAAGCTTTGACTTTAAGAGATGACACGCCCGTTAAACTTAAAGGCTATGTCGTAAAAGCAGTTGGTGATGAAAAATATCAGTTTAGTGATCAAACAGGCATGATCACGGTCGATATTGATGATGATTTATGGCAAGGTAAACCTGTATCAGCGAAAACACCCGTGACGATTATCGGTGAAATTGATATTGACTATAAACCAACCAAACGTGTCGAAGTTGATGTTGATCAAGTACAGTTCTAAGTCGTAATTTTTTACAAAACCACATGAACAACATCTGGTTTTTTACGTGTAGGGTATTTTAAGGTAAATTTGAATGCTCAAATGAGAGGATTATTTTATGCGGATTTTATTGGCGGAAGATGATGTTTCTCAGGCAGAAAGTCTTAAAGACTGGCTAGAAATGGATGGTTATAGTGTTGATTGGGTTGAGCGTGGTGATCATGCGATTTTAGCAATAGAACAGCACCAATACGATTGCATCTTGTTAGATCGTGGTTTACCCCATGCCTCTGGTGATGAAATCCTTAAAATAATTCGTCGTCAGAATACCCAAACTCCCGTCATTTTTATTACGGCTAAAGATCATATCCATGACCGAGTTGAAGGTTTGGACTTAGGTGCAAATGATTATTTAGTGAAGCCATTCAACTTAGAAGAATTATCAGCACGAGTTCGTTCACAGTTACGTCAGCATCAAGCACAAGCTGGGCAGTATTTGAGTTTTTCAGATTTACAACTCGATCCACAAGCGAAAACTCTGACCAAAGCAGGGCAGTTGATCAACCTCACTGCCAAAGAGTTTCAAATTCTACATAAATTGATGCAAAAGCCCGATTATGTTTTGACACGAGAGCAACTTGAAGAGTCGCTGTATGCGTGGGGCGATGAAATTGAAAGCAATGCGATTGAAGTTTTTATCTATCAAATTCGCAAAAAAATTGGTGGACAATACATCAAAACGATTCGTGGTTTAGGTTATCGAATGCATCAGGAATAACAGCATGAAAGTCGTGTCATTACAGACCAAATTGGTAAAGACCTCGTTGCTGAGTTCAATCGTTGCAGGTTGTATTGCATTACTTTTATTCGTGCTGATTTCAATATATCAAACCATGCAAGTACAAGATGAAATCATGGATGAGATTTCTGATATGTTGCTGATCGCTGACTTAAGCAAAACATCTGGGCACCAAATAGATGAATTAAGTGATCAATTTGATATTCGATACCGTTTAAGTAACCAACAACAGATATTAACGCAGTCAGAAAATTTTCAGCTTGATCAATCGTATTACAAGCTCATCTTTAAAACTACTGATCATTATGGCTTGATTTGGCAGGATCATAGATTATGGCGAAGTTATACAACCGATGAGGCAGATTCACAATTGCAAGTCATGCTATTGCAACCATTGGATGAGCGATTTGATGAGTTAATGCATAGTTTTCTGAGCTATTTATTTATCCTATTAATGGTTTGGCTATTACAATGGATCATTGTACATTTCTTGATTAAGCGTCAATTTAAAGTAATTCACCAATTAGCAGCAGAAATATCAGCAAAAAGTGCAGATGATCTGAGCCCCATTCAATCGAGTGAGGTTGAACTGAAAGAGTTACAACCGATGCTAGGGCAGCTCAATCATTTATTACATCGTTTAGATCAATCTTTACAAGCGGAGCAACGCTTTACTGCTGATGCTTCACATGAGCTACGTTCTCCTTTGTCTGCGATTCAAATGCGCTTACAGCTTTTACAGCGTAAATATCCTGAGCGTGCAGCAGATTTTACGCAAATGCAGCAAGATGTGAGTCGAGGGATTCAGATACTAGAAAACCTACTTTTATTGGCACGTTTAGACCCAGAGCATGCTGAAAGCTTGCCTAAAACACAGGTTAATTTGCATGTCGTGATTGATGAAGTTGTACAGGCTTTGCATTTATTTGCAAATCAAAAGTCGATTCAATTCCATCTACACTCTATGACAGATGAAAATCACACGATTATTGCCAATCAACAGTTAATCTTTACCTGTATCCGCAATATTATGGACAATGCGATTCGATATACGCCAGAACATGGACATGTCTATATCATCTTAAAGCAGCAACAGGACTTGGAGCTTATCATTGAAAATGAAGGGCAAGGGTTAAATGAAGCAGTGTTTGAACGGCTAGGTGAACGTTTTTATCGTGCTTTAGGTACAAAGACACAAGGTTCAGGTTTAGGGTTGTCGATTTGTACAAAAATCATCGAATTGCATCATGGGAAAATCACGTTTTCACAATCTCAGCACGGTGGTCTAAGTGTGAGGATTCGACTGGCATTGACTTAATTTGAGAAAATAAAAAAAGCAGTATGCGCTGACATACTGCTATTCCCACGTTTATTATTATGCGGTTGTTATTATATTACTTCGTTAAAATCAGGCGATTATTACGAGTTAGGCGTAGGCGATATTCTTCGCCAGCATGCATAATGCGGATTTCGCGACCTAAAGCAAAAAGGTTGTTGGAATGCAGCATTGGTAACGATTGAGCTGCGTCTGTACTACGAGTAAATAAGTTAAATGGTGCGTTCATTTGTTATGCTCCGTGGTGTGTTTTTTAATGTTTTAAATGATAATCATTATCGAATAGGCCTGTCAACGTAAATTTTAAGAATTTACAAAATCATTTATTAATTTTGTTTTTTGTCATGTGAATTAGTTGGCAAATTACTTAGAATTGTTATGAAAAGATGTGAGATTTTAGACTGTTATGGCAAAAGCTATAGTTGATGTTGCAATCGCAATTTTATTACACAAGTCCAAAGTATTGGTGGGTTGGCGACAAGCAAATCAACATCAAGGCAATAAACATGAATTTCCAGGGGGGAAAATTGAGCAGGGTGAAACACCTGAACAAGCCTGCCGTAGAGAAATTTATGAAGAAGTTGGTATTGGTCTAAAAGATTGGCACATGTTTGACATGATTCAGCATGAATATGATGACATCATTGTCAATTTGCATTTATTTCATGCCTATGTGCCTGATGAATTGCTTAATCAAATTCATCAACCTTGGGCTTGGTATCATCGTGATCAACTCGCTAGCTTAAATTTTCCTAAGGCGAATGCTGTGATTTTGCAACGTTTAATCTGGTCTCATTTGATCAAGATTAATGATCAAATTGATGCTTTACCTCAAAGTAATGCCCAATTGTATTGGCGTGTGCAAACAGGTGAAATCGAGAAAATTGAACAGCAGTTGAGCACTTTAAATGATGCTCAGCGACAAAAATTGATACTCAATATTGATCTTTGGCGAGAGCTGAATACAGCATTACAAGCCAAAATTGATACGATTCATCTTAAACAGTCCCAATTGATGGGGTTGAACAAAGGTGAGTTAGTCATCGGGAAACGTTTTATTGCAGCATGCCATGATGCGGTTTCACTACAACATGCACATCATATTGGCTGTGATGCGGTATTTTTAAGCCCTGTCAATGCGACTGAAACGCATCCTAATGCAAAAGTTTTAGGATGGGGTGATTTTGCTGAGTTGGCAAAGGATAGTGATATTCCAGTCTTTGCTTTAGGTGGTGTTGCACCTGAAAATTTAGAACAAGCCCAAAAACATCATGCTTATGGGCTTGCAGGAATCCGTCAATTTAGTTCAATTGATTGATTCTGTTTTACAGTGCCTGAATGGCTTTTTTAGCTTCTTGGGCTTTTACTGGATGATTACGAGCTTCGCTTGCACGCATTACAATTAACCAAAGCTGTTTTTTCATCGAGTTGCTTTGTGCATAGCTTAAACCACGGCGTGCTAACGCTTCAGCATTTGCATATTGCTTACGTTGGTCTGCAATTAACGCTAAATACAAGTAAGTTTCTGTGGCTTGTGGAGCAATACGTTGTGCTTGAAGCGCATAACGTTCTGCTTCAGCAAGTTGCTGCTGTTTATAAGCCACTTGGGTTTTTTGCATCAACGTTCGAAAAGCAGGAAGTTGGCTGCCATCATTGAACTTTTGCTGAACTTTTTGTTCAGGCACAACCACTGGTACATTTTGGCGCTTTATTTCCTTTTGCTCATATGGCGTAATTTTTACATTCGACGCTGGCGGAGCAGTTTTCTTTTTCTGCGTGTTCGTCATGGTCGGTGGTTCACCTAATTTGATGACCACTTTTTTATTTTTTGGCGGAGGAGCAGAAGTACAACCTGCGAGCAGCAATACCCCAACTACAATCGTTGTTTTCTTAATCATGTCCAATCATCCTTGTAACTTAATTTTCACCGCTATAACTACCGCTGGAAATTACGCGTGTTGGGTTATGATTAGATAAATCTGCATCCATTTGGTTTTCACTTTCTCGAATATAATTGGTGTTACCATCATTGTTGCTGTCGTTTGGCATATCTTCCGCTGATGGGATATTGGTAGGCTCAACCCCATAATGTGATTGACCGCATGTTGTCACACGACGAGGTACAGTTTGTCGAAGTAGAGGGATGTACATCGCGCCATCACAACCTTGAGCAGATAGATCACCAGTTGCACTGTCAATCCATTGCCATTCCACATTGTCTGTTTGACGCAGATTAACAGGTTGTTGGCGTAGTTGTTTCATTACATTGGTCCATACAGGTAATGCACCCGAAGAACCTGTTAACCCAGTCACTTTGTTGTCATCGAGACCTAACCACACAACAGCCACATGATTGCCTGAGTAACCAGCAAACCATGAGTCACGTGTATCGTTAGTTGTGCCTGATTTACCTGCCAAATTCAAAGTTTCAGGCAAGCTGCTATAAGCCGATCGACCTGTACCAGAACGCATAACTTGCTGTAGACCATAATTCAAAATATAGGCAGCAGCAGGGTCAATGGTTTGTTGAACGTTTAAACTGTAACGTTCGAGTAAATGTCCTTGTGCATCAACGACAGTGCGAATAGAACGAGGAGGATACTTGAAACCACCTGTTGCAAAGTTGCCATATATACCAAGCACTTCCATTGGGGACATATTCACTGCACCCAAATAAATAGATGGATAAGCAGGAATACTGGAACTGACGCCAAATTGTTTTAATTTATTGGAAAATGCAGATAAACCAAACTCATTGCCTAGACGAACAGCAGAAAGGTTGTATGAGTTTGCCAAGGCTTGTTGCATTGGAACAACGCCATGTTCGCCACCACTATAATTTTTTGGTGTCCAGCTCTTATCACCCTCAACAGGAATATTCACCGCACTATCTTCAATCGGGCTTGCCCAAGTATAACGCCCAGACTCAATTGCATTTAAATAAATGATAGGTTTCAATAATGAACCCACTTGGCGTTTAGCATCCAAAGCACGGTTGAAACCTGTAAAGTCTTGGGTTGAACCCACAGCAGCAATAAGCTCGCCATTTTCAGGGTGGGCAACCAGTACAGCACCTTGTAAATTTTTCAGGCGCGCTGGATTTGCTTTTGCCAAACGTTCAACAGAATCTTTAAAAGCATTTTGAACTTGAGTTTGTGCAATCGGGTCAAGTGTCGTAAAGATTTTTAAACCTTGATTGGTAATATCACTTTCTTGATATTCTGTGCGTAATTGGCGGCGTACGACATCAAGGAAATCAGGGAACTTCGCAGGCCCTAAAGTTGGTTTACTGATAATATTTAAAGGACGTGCAATCTCATCTTGGTATTCCGCCTCGCTTAAATAACCCATCACCATCATATTATTTAATACGACATCGCGGCGTTTTTTTGCCGCTTCAGGGTTACGCCAAGGGTTATATAATGATGGACCTTGCACTAAACCAACTAAAAATGCTTGTTGCGAAATATTCAATTCACTTAAAGGCAAGCCAAAATAAAATTGTGAAGCGAGACCATAGCCGTTAATCGAGTAACTGCCATTTTGACCCAAGTTCACTTCATTTAAGTAGGCTTCTAAAATTTCATCTTTGCTGTAATGCAATTCAATCAATAAAGCCATCAGTGCTTCATTGACTTTACGTTTCAGTGTTTTTTCTGGTGAAAGATAGAAGTTTTTAACCAACTGTTGCGTTAATGTTGAACCGCCTTGGCGACGACCGCCTGTCGCGTTACTGACCAAAGCACGCGCTGTACCACGAATTGAAATACC
>Ga0075163_10013399_pt1 | contig 10620 bp, 10 predicted proteins | sample JI1023141ADNA_FD_71478 | JGI IMG/M metagenome (GOLD analysis project Ga0075163, IMG submission 71478) | Wastewater effluent complex algal communities from Wisconsin, to seasonally profile nutrient transformation and Carbon sequestration -... | ecosystem: Engineered > WWTP > Effluent > Algae... | reverse complement strand
GCTCGGGATCATGTCCACCCAGGAAGCCATGTCGCGTGCCGACGAGCTCGGTCTTCAGTTGGTTGAAGTCAACCCGAAGACCGTGCCGCCGGTGTGCAAGATCATGGACTACGGGAAGTTCAAGTACGAGACCGCGAAGCGCGACCGCGAGGCCAAGAAACACCAGAAGACGACCGAGCTCAAGGAAGTCAAGTTTCGGCCCAAGACGCACGACCACGACTTCGAGTTCAAGACCCGTCACATCCGCCGATTCGTCGAGGAGGGTGACAAGGTCAAGCTCGTGGTCCAGTTCCGCGGCCGCGAGATCACCCACCCGGAGACGGGCCGGGCGATCCTCGAGAAGGTCATCCGTGAACTCGCCGACGTGACCGTGATCCTGCAGATGGCCCAGATGGAGGGCAACCGCATGAACATGGTGCTCGCGCCGAAGCCCGGCGGCTTCAAGCCGCCCAAGCCCCCGCCGCCGCGCCAGCTGACCAGCGACGTCAAGCCGGCCGTGGTGATCCCGCCGCCGCGGCAGCCCGTGCCTGCCGTGCCCGCCGCACCGCCGCCTCCCGCCGCCGCGACCGCTGAAGGCGCCGCGGACGACGACGACGACGATTACGACGACATGGAAGACGACACGACCGGTCTCGAGGGCTAGCCCTCGCGACCGTCGGGTCCAAATCCTGTGAGTTAGCCCAAGCCGGAGACCGCCACTTTCAGACCCGCAGGGCGGTCCTCCGGCTCTTGCCTGCCACTTTTTCCTGGGGTACATACGCCCCCCGCTTCAGTTCCGGATCAGCCATGCCAAAGATGAAGTCCCACTCGGGCGCCAAGAAGCGCTTCCGTTTCAACGCCGCAGGCAAAGCGAAGCGCAAGCACTCGCACAAGAACCACATCCTGACGAAGAAGAAGTCGGACCGGATCCGCAAGCTCAAGGGCATGGCGTTCGTCTCGGACCCCGACCAGAAGCGCGTCGAGATCATGCTTCCGAATGGGAGGACCTAATCCATGCCTCGCGCAAAACGTGGCTTTAAAGCCCGCCGTCGTCGCAACCGCATCCTCAAGGCCGCGAAGGGGTTCCGTGGCGGCCGTTCGAAGATGTTCCGCCGCGCCCTCGAGGCCGTCCACCACGCGTGGATGCACATGTACACCGGTCGCAAGCAGTTCAAGCGGAACATGCGGCGCCTGTGGATCGTGCGCCTCAACGCCGCCGCTCGCATCGCGGGCCTCACGTACAGCCGCCTGATCGAGGGCCTCGGCAAGGCCGGCATCGTCCTCGACCGCAAGGTGCTGTCCGACCTGGCCATCTTCGACCCCGCCGGCTTCGGCCAGGTCGTCGCCGCCGCTCGCGCCGCGCTGTAGCTCGTACCCGGACCGCACGAGGTCCATGTTTGCGGCGGTCGGCCCCTGAGGTCTGCCGCCGCTTCGTCATGCTCGCAGATCGTTCCGCCGAACGGGTGAAGCGGGCACACTCGCAGTCACAGGAGATCCGGGTGCCGCAACGTCTCGCCGCGCAGCTCGAACAGTTCAAGGTCGACCTCGATCGCGTGACCAGCGAGGAGGCGCTGTACGACCTGCAGGTCGCCTACCTCGGCAAGAAGGGCAGCATCACCGCGCTCAAGGCCGAGATGGGCAAGATCCCGCCGGCCGACCGCAAGGCGTTCGGCGCCGCGTGGAACAGCGCCCGCGACAGCATCGACGCCGCGCTCGCGACCCGCCGCCAGTTCCTCAAGGACGAGGCCCGTCGCCGCGATCTGGCCCGCCGCGTCGACCTGACGATGCCGCCGCTGCGTCCGCCGCCCGGCACGCTGCACCCGCTGGCCCAGACGCGGCGGCGCCTGTCCGAGTCGTTCATGCGGCTCGGCTTCGACGTCGCGGTCGGCCCGCACGTCGAGAGCGGCCGCTACAACTTCGACGACCTCAACATGCCGTCCGACCACCCGGCGCGCGACATGGCCGACACCTTCTTCGTGTCGCCGCCGGCCGGGCGCGAGGGCGACGAGCTGGTCCTGCGGACCCACACCTCGCCGGTCCAGGTCCGGACGATGCGCAGCCAGACCCCGCCGATCCGCATCATCGCCCCGGGCACGACCTTCCGCCGCGACGACGACGCGACCCACAGCCCGATGTTTCACCAGATCGAGGGCCTGTACGTCGACCGCGGCGTGACGATGGCCGACCTCAAGGCCACGCTGATGGCCTTCACCGCCGACTTCTTCGGCCAGGCGCTCGAGGTCCGGCTGCGCCCGTCGTTCTTCCCGTTCGTCGAGCCCGGCGCCGAGTTCGACCTGGCCTGCCCGTTCTGTTCGCAGAGGGGCTGCAACCTGTGCAAGCACACCGGCTTCATCGAGCTCGGCGGGTGCGGCATGGTCCACCCGGCCGTGTTCGAGGCGTGCGGCGTCGACAGCGAGCGCTACACCGGCTGGGCGTTCGGCTTCGGCATCGACCGCATGGCGATGATGCTGCATCAAGTCCCGCACCTGCGCCTGATGTTCGAGGGCGACGTCCGTTTCCTGGAGCAGTTCCCGTGCTGATCTCGCATGCGTGGTTGTCGCGTCTCCTCGATCTCCCGGGCCCCGCGCCGTCGCCGGCCGAGCTCGCGGTGATCCTCACCGGGCTCGGCCTCGAGGTCGAGTCGCTGCAGCGCAAGGGCGACGGCCTGGCGACGGTGATCGCCGCCGAGGTCCGCTCGGTCGCCCCGCACCCGCAGGCCGGCAAGCTCAGCGTCGTCGAATTGTGGGACGGCCAGACCACCGTCCAGGTCGTGTGCGGCGCGTCGAACGTCCCGGCCCCCGGCGGCAAGGTGGCGTTCGCCCCGGTCGGCACGCGCCTGCCGGACGGCCTCGAGATCGCCGCCCGCGAGCTGCGCGGCGTCGCCTCGCACGGCATGATCTGCTCGGAGGTCGAGCTCGACGTCGGCGCCGACGACAGCGGGATCCTCATCCTCCCGCCGGCGTTCGCCCCCGGCTCATCGCTGCCCGCCCTCGTCCAAGGCGTTGAGGACACGATCCTCGAGCTCTCCGTCACCCCCAACCGCCCCGACGCGCTCGGCCACATCGGCATCGCCCGCGACGTCGCCGCCAAGCTGCGCGGCACCCTGCGCCTGCCGCCGGTCCGCCGGGTCGATCCGCTCGGCCTGAGCCCGCGCCCCGAGCTCGTCACGATCGCCGCCGCCGACCGCTGCGGCCGTTACATCGGCTACGTGCTCGAGGACGCGACCGTCGCCCCGTCGCCGCTGTGGCTGCGCGTGTGCCTGCACCGACTCGGCCTGCGGGCGATCTCCAACGTCGTCGACGTCACCAACTACGTGCTGCTCGAGGCGGGCCAGCCGCTGCACGCGTTCGACCGGGCCAAGCTCGCGGAGGGCAGGGTGGTCGTGCGCCTGGCCGCCGAGGCCGAGCCGCTCACGACCCTCGACGGCCGGGTCCTCGCCCTCGATCCGCAGGACCTCGTGATCGCCGACGCGGTCCGCCCGCAGGCCCTCGCCGGCGTGATGGGCGGCGCCGACTCCATGGTGTCCGCCGAGTCGCGCGAGCTGCTGCTCGAGGCGGCGTGGTTCGCCCCGCGGGGCGTCCGCGCGACCGCCCGCCGCCACGGCCTCGCCACCGACTCGTCGTACCGGTTCGAACGCGGCGTCGACCACGGCGCCGGCCTCGGTCGCGCCGCCCTGCGCGCGATGAACATGCTCGAGGACCTGACCGGCGCCCGCTGCACCGGCCACGCCGAGGCCGTCGGCGAGCGCCCCGCTCGTCGCACGATCGACCTCCGTCCGGCCCGCGCCGAGGCCCTGCTCGGCGTGGCGATCCCGGTCGCCGAGGCCCACGCGATCCTCCGCAGCCTCGAGGTAGCGATCGACGACAACGACAAGCAGACCTGGCGCTGCGAGCCGCCGTCGCACCGCCCCGACCTCCAACGCGAGGTCGACCTGATCGAGGAGCTGATGCGCCACCGCGGCCTGGAGCACATCCCGTCCCGCGCCTGCGTCCCGGTCGAAGCCCGTCGCGCCGCGATCAACGACCCGCTGACCGCCCGCGCCGATCGCCTCGCCGACGGCCTGCAGGGCGCCGGCCTCCACGAGATCGTCTCGCTCGCCTTCATCGCCGAGTCGAAGCTGGCCCTGTTCACCGACGTGCCCGCCGATCGCCGCGTCCGCGTGACCAACCCGATGCGCGGCGCCGACGTCATGCGCACCCACCTGCTGCCCGGGCTGCTCGACGCGGTGGCCCACAACGCCGTCCGCCACGTCCGTCCGGTCCGCCTGTTCGAGGTCGGCCGCACCTACGCGTGGCCCGACCCCGTGGCCCCGCTCGCGGCCTTCCCGCGGGCCACCGCCGACGTCGACGCGCGCCTGCCCGTCGAGCGCACCGCCGCGGCCCTCGTGATGGTCGCCCGCGACGGCGTCGACCCGCGCCACGCCACCGGGGCCGTGGCCCACGCGCTCGGCCACCTCGGCCTCCGCCTCGACCTGTCCGAAGGGCCATCCGTGGACTGGCTCCACCCGGGCGTGCAGGTCCGCCTGCGCGTCGACGGCACCGACATCGGCGTGGCCGGCGAGGTCCACCCCGACGTGATCGCCGCGTGGGATCTGCCGCCCGGCACCCGCGTCGTCTACGCCGAGGTCGACGTGCACGCCGTTCCGGCCACCCGGGTCGCTCTGGCCCGCGAGATCGCGCGATTCCCCGTGACGAGCCGCGACCTCTCCCTGGAGATCCCCGTCACGCTCCCCGCGTCCGCCGTGGTCACCGCGCTGCGCACCGCGGCCGGCGAGGCGGCGGTCTCCGGCGACGATCCGCCGCGCCTCGACGACGCGATCGAGGTCCTGGAGGATTACCGCGGCGCCGGCGTGCCCGAGGATCACCGGGCCCTGCTGCTGCGCCTGCACTACGCCGCCGCCGGCCGCACGCTCACCGACGCCGAGGTCCAGGCGCTGCACGCGGCGATCGTCGAGGCGACCTGCGCCGACCTGCGCCGCCGGGCGCCCACGGTCCGTGCACGCTGATCCGGCGGACTGCGCACGCAACCAGTTGCATCGCGCGGCACCGTGGGAGACATTTCCCCGGCGATGACGAAGGCGGACATCATTGAGCGGGTCTGCGAAGAGGTCGGCGGCTTCTCCAAGAAGGAGGCCGCCGACGTCGTCGAGGCGGTGTTCGAGCTGATGAAGAACACGCTCGCCGAGGGCGAGAAGATCAAGATCTCGGGCTTCGGCAACTTCGTGGTGCGGACCAAGCAGCCGCGTCCCGGCCGCAACCCGCAGACCGGCCAGGAGATCGTCATCGAGGCGCGGCGCGTCCTGACCTTCAAGCCGAGCAACGTGCTCAAGACGGCCCTCAACGAATGACCAGCCACGACGACGACCAGCTCCTGATCGCCGAGATCGGCCCGCCCGAGCCGCCGCCGACCCGCGAGCCCCGTCCACGCCCGGTCCGCCGCGCCCGTCGCACTGCCGCGGGCGAGGGCGTCGACCTCGGGTCCGACAAGCTCTACTTCAAGATCGGCGAGGTCGCCCAGATCGTCGGCGTGCCCGCCTACGTGCTCCGCTACTGGGAGACCGAGTTCAAAATTTTGAAGCCGCAGAAGTCTCGCGCCCAGCAGCGGGTCTACCGCCGCCGCGACGTCGAGACGCTCCTCAAAATTAAACACCTGCTGTACGCCAAGAAGTTCACGATCGCCGGCGCCCGCCAGCAGCTCCGCCTCGCCAGCGACGAGGTCGAGATGGCCCCGCCAGCCAGCGGCTACCTCGCCACCCAGTCGCTGTCGGCCGTGCGCGAGGCCCTGGCCGACCTGCTCGCCTGCGTGTCCGCCGAGCCCGACCACGGCAGCGTCGCCGCCGACCCCGCCGCGTACATCCGGGCCATGGGCGGCGCCCGTGCCCTCGTCGACCAGTCCACCTCGCCCCAGCCCCTGCTCGAGCGCCCCGCCCGCGAAGCCCTGTGAACGCGGCCCCGCTTTTTGACTTGCGAGCGCCGGGGCAAGCGGGTATATCGGCGGTCGTTTCGGGGCGTAGCGCAGCCTGGTAGCGCACTTGACTGGGGGTCAAGGGGCCGGAGGTTCAAATCCTCTCGCCCCGACAACACAAGGCCGGAAGCTACCCTTCCGGCCTTTTTTTTATTAACCGGTCGGGCGCTGGAGGCTCCGCGCTTGCCTTCTCTTGGTGGTGGTTTGATGGGCGGGTCGAGCGTGGGGCTGTGTTAGAGCTCCTTGCGTGACGCGGCCCCTCATCCTGGTCACGAACGACGACGGCATCCTCCACCCCGGCATCGCGGCGCTCGCCGAGGCGATGGCCGACATCGGTGATGTCATCGTCTGCGCCCCCGAGACCGAGCGCAGCGGGTCGGGGCACGCCATCACGCTGCACTCCCACCTCCGCGTCGACGAGATGCGCCCCGGCTGGTACCGCGTCAACGGCACGCCGGTCGACTGCGTCTACCTCGCGTCGCTCCACCTGTGCCCGCGTCGCCCCGATCTCGTCGTGTCCGGCGTGAACCCCGGCTACAACCTCGGGTCCGACGTCTTCTACTCGGGCACCGTCGGCGGCGCCTCCGAGGGGTACGTGCGCGGCGCCTCCGCGATGGCCGTGTCGATCCACGCCCGCGAGTCGTTCCGCGTCGCCATCCCGGTCGTGCAGACGCTCGCGCGCACGCTGCTCGGCCAGCCGCTGCGCTCGCTGCTCAACGTCAACATCCCGCGGCTGTCGCCCGTCGACGGCCCGCCCGGCGGCGACGATCCGCTGGCGCTCGCGCGCGGCCGCCAGTTCGAGGTCACCCGCCTCGGCGCGCGCCCGTACGCCGAGCAGGTCGATCGCCGCCAGGACCCGCGCGGCCAGGCCTACTACTGGATCGGCGGCCCCCCGCGCGATGCCGGCGAGAACCCCGGCGAGGACACCCACGCGGTCCTGCACGGCCGCATCTCGGTCACCCCGCTCATCCTCGACATCACCGCCCCCGATCTCGCACCATGGCGGTCCATGCTCACGGACGTGACGATCGCATGAGCTCCCGCTTCCCCACCGCCGAGGCCCGCGACGCCGCCCTGCAGGCCGTGCACGCCCGCGTGCGCAGCGTGCCCGACTTCCCGATCCCCGGCATCCTGTTCCGCGACATCACCCCGGTGCTCGCCGACCCCGCGACCCTCGACGCCGCGGTGTCCCTGCACCTCGAGCACATCGCCGACCTCGCCGGATCGATCGACCGCGTGTGCGGCATCGAGTCGCGCGGCTTCCTGTTCGGCATGGCCGTCGCCCACGCCCTCGGCGCCGGCTTCGCCCCGATCCGCAAGCCGGGCAAGCTGCCCGCCGCGACCATCGAGCAGACCTACGCCCTCGAGTACGGCCAGGACCGTCTGCAGATCCACGTCGACGCGATCGGCGTCGGCGACCGCGTGCTCATCGTCGACGACCTGCTGGCGACCGGCGGCACCTCGCACGCCGCTGCACAGCTGGTCGAGCGCCTCGGCGGAGAGGTCCTCGCGTGCCTATTCCTCATCGAGCTCGCCGAGCTCGACGGTCGCACCCGCCTCGGCGCCCGCCGCGTCGAGTCGGTCCTGGTGTACTGAGCGCGATCGCCCGGCAGCGCCGCCAGGGATCCCTGACACCGCTGCCCTGCCGGACGTCCATCGGACGTCCCGGAGCCACCACACCCCCGCGAGATCGTTGGAAATTGTCGCCGGCCGAGGTTCTGCAGTAGGGCAGCCCGAGGCCACCATGCGCACCCACACCGCCAAGCTCTTCCTCGTCACGCTGCTCGCAGCCGCCGGCTGCGCCGGTGAGCTGGACGACGGCAAGGACGTGGACACCGGCCCGCTCTCGTCGGGTGACGCGGACGGCGGCGACGAGTTCTCCGGCGACGAGGGCCAGGGCGAGGCCGAGGAGGGCATCCTCCCGAAGTCCGACGAGCCCCCGCCCGAGGCGCTGCTCGCCTGCGACCTCGCCTTCGCGTGCGAGCACCCGCTCGAGCTGGTCCGCGACGGCCAGGCCACCCGGTACGAGGGCAGCGACACCTGCGCCCTCGCGGCCCTCGCGTCCGGGCAGATCGCCCTGATCCAGACCGTCGCCGTGTTCCCGACCGCCGAGGCCTACCTCGACCACGTCATCGACCCGGCGGGCGGCGTGCTGCGTCAGGCCCATGGCTACTCCGACGACCTCGGCCTGTGGCAGAAGCCGATCGAGCGCTGCTCGCTGCAGGGCCTCGCGTTCTTCGCCGACTGCGCCAAGAACTTCGACGCCCGCTGCCTCGACCCCGAGCACTGGATCGTCGTCGACTCGTGCCAGGCTCTTGGCAGCCTGACCTGCCCTACGCCATGATGGCGCGGTGAAGGTTCAAGCCGCAGTCGCTCACCAGGCCAGGGCCCCGCTCTCCATCGAGACCATCGATCTCGAGGGTCCGCGCGCGGGCGAGGTGCTCATCGAGATCAAGGCCACCGGCGTGTGCCACACGGACGCGTACACGCTGTCCGGCGCCGACCCGGAGGGCCTGTTCCCCGCGATCCTCGGCCACGAGGGCGCCGGCGTGGTCGTCGAGGTCGGCCCCGACGTCAAGTCGCTCAAGCCCGGCGACCACGTCATCCCGCTCTACACACCCGAGTGCCGGCAGTGCAAGTTCTGCCTGTCGGAGCGGACCAACCTGTGCCAGGCGATCCGCGCGACGCAGGGCCAGGGCGTGATGCCCGACGGCAGCAGCCGCTTCTCGGTCGACGGCCGCAAGCTGTTCCACTACATGGGCACCTCGACGTTCTCCAGCTACACCGTGGTCCCGGAGATCGCGGTGGCGAAGATCCGCGAGGACGCCCCGTTCGACAAGGTCTGCTACATCGGCTGCGGCGTGACCACCGGCGTCGGCGCCGTCATCAACACCGCGAAGGTCCGCGCCGGCGACAACGTCGTCGTGTTCGGCCTCGGCGGCATCGGCCTCAACGTGATCCAGGCGGCCCGTATGGTCGGCGCCGACAAGATCGTCGGCGTCGACCTCAACCCCGGTCGCAAGGCCATCGCCGAGAAATTCGGCATGACCCACTTCGTCAACCCGAAGGAGGTCGAGGGCGACCTCGTCGCCTACCTCGTCAACCTCACCGGCGGCGGCGCCGACTTCACGTTCGAGTGCGTCGGCAACACCACCGTCATGCGCCAGGCGCTCGAGTGCTGCCACAAGGGCTGGGGCACCTCCATCATCATCGGCGTGGCCGGCGCGGGCCAGGAGATCAGCACCCGCCCGTTCCAGCTGGTCACCGGCCGCGTGTGGAAGGGCAGCGCCTTCGGCGGCGCCAAGGGCCGCCGCGACGTGCCGAAGATCGTCGACTGGTACATGGACGGCAAGATCAACATCGACGACCTCATCACCCACACCATGCCGCTCGCCAGGATCAACGAGGCCTTCGACCTCATGCACCACGGCGAGTCGATCCGCAGCGTCGTGACGTTCTGACCCGACGCGCGGCGCGCGGGCCTACGGGCCCGTGCCGCGCGTCTCGAACGGGTTCTTGAGCCCGAGCGGCGGCTTCACGTCGGCCTTGGTGTCGCCCTCCTTGGCCGGCGGCTTGGTCTCGCCGGGCTGCTTGGGCTCGCCGGGCTGCTTGGGCTCGCCGGGCTGCTTCGGCGTCTTGCCGGGGGTCGTCTTCTTCTTGAGCTTGAGGTCGGCGGTGTAACGCGTGCCCTCGGTCGCCGCGAGCTCGAGCGCGATGTCCTCGTAGCCGGTCGCGCGGACCACGACCTTGCGCGGTGCGGCGCCGGCGGTCAGCACGATGCCGCCGTCGCCGGTCGGCCCGAGCACCGTCGCGTCGGCCGGGTCGACCACCTCGGCCGGTACGTTGCTCGTCACGAACACGCGGACCTCGGCCGGCTTCGGCTCCGGCGTGACCGGCACCGGGTCGGGCGGCGTGGGCTTGACCGGGTCCGGCTTCGGCTCGGCCGCGACGACCTGCGGCGGCGTCGGCTGCACGGGCGCCGCCGGCGGCGGCACGTCGCCGCTGAGCGCCATCGCCACGGTGGTGGCGCTGGCCCCGACGATCGCCAGGCTCGCGGCGATCGCCCAGATCCGGCTGCGCCGCGTTGGCGGCATCGTGGCCTCGCCGGCCGCCATGATCGGCCCGGTCTTGACCCGGTTGAACTCGATCGGTCGGCCGCCGCTCGCCGGTCGCACGCGGGCCTCCGGTACGACCACGACCGGCGGGGCGCCGGTGCCGATCGCCTGGATCGCCGTCATGAACTCCTGCATCGACTGGTAGCGCAGGTCGCGGTCCTTCTGCAGCGCCTTGAGGACCAGCGCCTCGACCTCGGGGCTGATCCCGGCCATCGGCGCGACCTCGCTGGGGGCGTGCGGCGCGTCGAACATGTGCTTCGTCAGGATCCCCATGAAGTTGTCGGCGAAGAACGGGGGTCGCCCCGTGATCAACTCGTAGAGGATCACGCCGACCGCGTAGATGTCCGACCGATGATCGACCCGCTGACCCTGTGCCTGCTCCGGGCTCATGTAGGTCGGCGTCCCGAAGATCATGCCCGTGCTCGTCAGCCGCGCCGCGTTGCCGTCGGGGTCCTCGCTCGTCACCTTGGCGATGCCGAAGTCCAGCACTTTAATAAAATCCGGGTTGCCGCTGCGCTCGATGCGAAAGCAGTTCTCCGGCTTCATGTCGCGGTGGACGATG
>Ga0075163_10013398_pt1 | contig 10620 bp, 8 predicted proteins | sample JI1023141ADNA_FD_71478 | JGI IMG/M metagenome (GOLD analysis project Ga0075163, IMG submission 71478) | Wastewater effluent complex algal communities from Wisconsin, to seasonally profile nutrient transformation and Carbon sequestration -... | ecosystem: Engineered > WWTP > Effluent > Algae... | reverse complement strand
GGCTGGAGGATGAAGTTTATTGCCTCTTCCTGCTGGTCTATCAGGTTGAGTAAAAACCCCTACAACCTGATGACCATCAGCAAGAATACGTTCAAAGGTAGGTACAGCCCATTCTGGTGTACCTAAAAACACAATTTTCATAGAACTTTTTATTTCCAGTCTCCTAACTTAATACGCTTCTTTATTTTACGCATTACTAATTCTCGTTTTAATGGCCCAAGGAATTTAATAAACAATTCCCCATCAAGATGATCATTTTCATGAACAATACACCTAGCAGTAAGATCCATTGAATCAATAGTAAATTCTTTACCCTTATCATCAAAAGCTCGTACTACAACACGTTTAGGGCGAACTACTTCAAAATAAATATTAGGAAAGCTTAAACAACCTTCATCACCAGTTTGTTTACCTTCTGTATTAATAATTTCTGGGTTAATTAACACTAGTCTTTCTTCTGGGTTTTTTCCACCAGAACAATCCATTACAAACAAACGCTTTGATACTCCCACTTGAGGTGCAGCAAGTCCTACTCCAGGAGCGGCATACATAGTCTCAAACATATCTGCTACTAATTTACGTAACTCCTCATTAAATTCAGTTACTGGGGTAGCTTTTTTCATTAACACCGGATCACCATACTTAACTATTGGTAAAATCATAAATCACCTTAATCACCTTCACCTAACAGCCTATAATTTATAGGCATTAATAATTAGATAACCCTTTCTGATAGCTTAAGAAATTTTGCTGCATTTCTTTTAATGAATCGCCTCCAAATTTCTTACGCATTACATCTACAAGTATAATTGCAACAGCCGCTTCACCAATCACTCCTGCTGCTGGTACTGCAGTAATATCAGACCTTTCAAAAGCAGCAACAGAAAGCTCTTTTGTATCAATATCAACACTTTGTAGGGGTTTACGTAGTGTTGATATAGGTTTTAAATAACCTCTTACACGAATTTCTTCTCCATTAGACATACCACCTTCAATACCACCAGCACGATTAGTGGCGCGAGTAAACTGCTTTCTCTCTTTATTATAGCCAATTTCATCATGAAATTTCGACCCTGGCAAACCTGCCCCTTTTACACCTTCACCAATTTCTACTGCTTTTACTGCCTGAATTGCCATTACTGATTGTGCTAGTAACCCATCTAGGCGTAAGTCCCATTGTGTATGAGATCCAAGCCCAATAGGAACATTTTTAACTACTACTTCAAAAACTCCGCCTAGAGTATCACCTACTTCTTTTGCTTGATTAATATGCTCTAACATTTTTTCTGTGATTTCTTTATCAACACATCTTAGCTCTGTATCTTGTTGAATTTGAATAATTTGTTCCCAAGTAGCCAAAATTGGTTGCTCTGGAATAGCTCCAAGCTTTACTACATGGCTTGCAATTTCTATTTCAAACACTTTAAGTAGTAATTTTGCTAAAGCACCTACCGCAACTCTAGCAGCAGTTTCGCGGGCGCTAGAGCGTTCTAGAATATCTCTTAAGTCATGAGTTTGAAATTTTTGTCCACCTGCTAAATCTGCATGCCCTGGACGTGGGCGTTTAACACGTCTAGCCCGCTTTTCATCTAAAATGTCTATTTTTTCACTAGACATGACTTCTTGCCAATTAGCAAAGTCCTTATTTTCTATCATTAAAGATATTGGTGAACCAAGTGTAACACCATGTCTTATACCAGAAATTACTTCCACTTTATCTGACTCGATCTTCATACGATGACCACGGCCATAGCCTTGTTGTCGTCGCCAAAGTTGATTATTAATAAAATCAATATCTATTGGAAGACCTGCGGGAAGACCTTCAATTAAAGCGATTAAGGCTTTTCCATGAGATTCACCAGCAGTAGCAAAACGAAAAATCATAATTTGTTTTAAGTAGGGGCAGACCTATGTGTCTGCCCTTCTTGAAAATCAATAAATTTAATTAATATAAAAATTGCATTACTAAGGCATCTTCTGTAGGCATTGTATAGTAATCACGGCGTTTGCCTATAATTTCAAAACCCATTTTTTTATAAAGAATTTGTGCTGACTCATTACTTGCCCTTACTTCTAATAAACATCGTCGTGCCCCGTAAATACGGCTTTCTTTAATTACTGATTCCATTAGTGCAGTTCCAATGCGAATACGTCGAAAATCTGGATCTGTAGCGACATTATTAATATGTAATTCATCAAAAATTACCCTTGAAGCAACAAACCCTAATATTTTACGGTAGACTGTTATAGGTGTAATACCTCTAGCAGTACGCATAATAGAAGTAGGGTTATTAAATAGTTCTTGTCGGTATGATTCATAACCCCAACGACTAAGCCCTGAGGTTTCTTCTAGATGAACCACATCGTTAAGATCGGACTCCATCATTTGAGTAATTTCATATTTTATTAAATGTAAATCTTCTGGAACAGCTTTGGCAACAGACATAACAGTTACTTCTCAAGATAAATTAGTTTTCTTTTTTCCAATTAAGCCTAGTTGTAATTTAACCTCTGCTTCAGATGGCCGAACATAATAAGCAGCAACTTCTGAAGCATTTAGGGTTTCACCTAAAGAAAACTTTTCTGCTGCATAAAATGCTGCTTCTGGAGCAAGAAAAGTTACTCTTTTGTGTAATATCCACCCTAAGCGGTTTGTTGTCAAGAGTTTTGCTTTCTCAGTAAAAATTTCATTTTCTCTAGCAAATTTTAATAGTTCTTCCTCATACAGTTGCACAGCATCACCAGCAAAAACAACTCCTGGTAAATTTTCTGATATTTGGTATTGATAAATTAAGGGAAAAACTTGATCTATTTTTGCTATAGTTAACTCAGAAAGTTCTTTTATATCACCACTGTTATCAACAGCAAAAAGCTGTAAAAAAACCTCACCTCGATGGGCATCTAATATCACACAAGTAATATCACTTACTCCACAAGCTCGAGCTATTACTTCTGTAGATTTCATGGCTACTATTGGTTTATTAAGAGCATGAGCAAAGCCTTTAATAGTGGCTAGCCCTACTCGCAGACCAGTAAAACTACCTGGCCCAATTAAAACACCAAATGCAGTAATATCATTGATAGCAACATTTGCTTTTGTTAGTAGCCAGTCTATTTCACTAAGTAGATTGGTAGAACGTCTTTCATTACCAATAATTCCTAGTTCAGCAAGCAAGTTTTGCCCGTAGCTTATTGCCATACTAGCGCGAGACGAAGTTGTATCAACAGCTAAAATTAAAGGAGTTAGGTTTTCTATGTTTGTTTGTGTCATGTCTTTTTAATTAAAGGGGATAGTGTAGCGAGGATTTTTCTAATTGCCAAGTTTGTTATGCTAATTAATCAGACCCGGTAATAAAATTTGCACCAAGAATTATAATCAAGCTAATCTTTTTGCCAATTAAAAAATTTCTCTTAAAAAAATAGCATTAATTGCTATCATTTATTTTATTGAAAAATATGAAATTATCAGACATTGCATCTCAATTAGATTGTAGTTTAGAAGGTAATGGAGATTTAGAAATTACTGGAGTTGCTGGGCTAGATGAAGCTCAAGACAAAGAGCTAGCATTTTTATCTAATCCTAAATATACCCCTAAACTAACTACTACTAAAGCATCTGCCGTGATTGTAGCTAAAGATTTTTCTTCACCTACTAATCTAGCCTTACTACGTAATAGTAATCCTTATTTAACCTTTGCTCGTGCTATAGAGCTTTTTTATAGCCCTCCAAAACCTGCTAATGAAATTCACTCTACAGCAGTAGTTTCACCCTTAGCAAAATTAGGTGCAAATGTTTGTATTGGAGCAAATGCTAGCATAGGCGATTATGTTGAGCTAGGTGATAATGTAGTAGTTTATCCTAACTCTACTATTTATCCTGGAGCTAAAATTGGTGCTAATAGCATAATTCATTCTAATTGTGTTGTTAGGGAGTATGTAGAAATTGGCGCCAGATGTGTTTTACAAAATGGGGTAATTGTTGGGGCTGATGGTTTTGGATATGCCAAAAAAGATGATGGTAGCTGGTATAAAATCCTTCAATCTGGAATTGTAGTCTTAGAAGATGATGTAGAAATTGGGGCTAATTCAACAATTGACCGTGCCACTATAGGAGAAACTCGTATTAAACGTGGTGCAAAACTAGATAATCTAGTAATGGTAGGTCATGCATCTATAGTAGGTGAAAACACTTTACTTTGTGGACAAGTAGGTTTAGCTGGGAGTAGCAAAGTTGGGCGTAATGTTACTCTAGCAGGGCAAGTTGGGGTTGCTGGTCACCTAACAATTGGTGATAATGTTGTGGCAACTGCTCAAACAGGTATTCCAAATTCTGTTGAAGCAAATCAAGTTATTTCTGGTTATCCTGCAATTGAAAATCGTTCTTGGTTAAAATCTGCTGCGATTTTTAATCGACTACCAGACTTACAAAAAACTTTAAGAGAACTACAACGCCGTGTTGTAGAAATAGAAACATTATTTAAGAAAGATTAATTGTTCTTTTACAATTCAGAACTGAGAGCAAATGTCCGGGAAGTGTGGTGAAAGCCCACCGCTGCCCTCGCAACTGTAAATAGCTACGAAATCCATCTCTCAAGCCACTGTCCAAACTAGGATGGGAAGGCTAAGGAAAGTAGGTTTAATGCTATAAGCCAGGAGACCGATTTGTTTTCTCTTCTATACCCAATCTTTCGAAGGGAAAGAAAAGGAGCTTATGAATTATTCCCGTCTACATACATTTCTACTTACAACTACATTTATTATTTTGCTTAGCTTTATCTCTGTACTAGCAGCAACTAGCGAAATTACTGGTATTGTTAAAGATGACTCTGGCCAAACTGTACCAAACGCTATAGTAGTACTTATTACTCATGATGGTAGACAAATCTCTACTACAACAAATTCTGATGGTCAGTTTAGCTTTTCTAACTTAAAAGCTGATAGCTATTTTATTAAAGCTACTTCATCAGGATTTCGTAGTGCTATTAGTTCAGAAATTAGCTTAACTAGTAATGAAAATAAAGAATTAGAGCTAAACCTAAGAATCTATGGTATTAACGAAGAGGTTGTTGTTACTGCTGAAAATAGCTCTCAGTTAATTGATCAAACATCTAAATCACTCTCTACTATTAGCGAAGATGAAATAAGCTCACGTCAAGAATTTACATTAGCTGAAACCCTAAGCACCTTACCAGGTGTAAGACAAAGAAGTTTTGGCGGCCCTGGCTCGCTAACCTCTATTAGATTACGTGGACTTGCTAATGAAAATACTTCTATTTTAATTGATGGCCTAAGGTTTCGTGATGCTGGTGATATACGAGGTTCAGCCCAATCATTACAAGATTCATTATTTAATGATAATGTACAGAGAGTTGAACTCTTGCGTGGTAGCGCAAGCTCTTTATATGGAACAAATGCTGTTGGTGGGGTAATTAATATTGTCCCTTATACAGGCGTTGGCCAAATTAATGGAGAGATTACCTTTCAAGGAAGCGGACTAGGGCAACTACGTGAATCTGCTCGTGTTGGTGGCAGTGTTCGCGATGTATTTAGCTATGGATTTGGGGCTTCACGTATTGATACTAATGATGGTATTGATGGTCAAGATATTTTCCGTAGCACTTCTTTTGGTAGCAGTGTTCGTTATATCCCTAATAGTAACTTTTCACTATCAGGAGTAATTAATTACAACAGGTCATTTCTACAAATCAACGATAGCCCTTTTCCTCTAGGTCAAGTAGGAAACGAGCTTGGCTATGCCAGTGGTTCAGGTAGTATTACTAGTTTTGTTACTGATCTAGATGATCCTGATGCTTTTCGTACAACTGAATTTTTCCAAAGTGGGTTTTCCTTACGTCATCGTATTAGCGATATAGTTAGTTATAATGCTAGTTTTAATTATGTACGTTCTGACCGTAGGTTTTTTGATGGCCCAGCAGCTTCTCCCTTTCTAGTTTCACTAATCACCAAAGCACAAGGATTTTTCCCTAGTTTTACTAGTGATACGCTTTTTAAAGGGCGTACTTATACTTTTAATTCAGGGGTGAATCTTCGTTTAGGTAAATACAACCTAGCTACAATTGGGTTTGAAGCAGAAAAAGAGCGCTTACGTCAAACTACCGATTTTTTTGGTAAGGAAAGTTTTTCACAAAAAACCTATGGAATTTATTTTCAAGACCAATTTAATTATTTTGAAAATCGTTTACAGCTTTCTTTAGCAAGCCGAATCCAATTTTTCAATATTGATTTTGATGAAGCCAAAGTATCTATTCCAGCTAATGACCTAAACAAGCTTAAAAACTTTGATATTCCTAGGGCTTATACAGGTGATGGTTCAATAGCATATTCATTTTTCAAAACAGGAACAAAACTTCGTGCTCATGTTGGTAATAGTTTTCGCGCTCCTGCCCTGTTAGAAAGATTTAGCGCTTTTGATGGCTCATTTATGCCTGTAAGAATTGGTAACCCTTTCTTAAGACCAGAAAGAGCTATTTCTGCTGATGGTGGTATAGATCAATCGCTTTTTAAAAACCGGCTAAAGCTTGCTCTTACATATTTTTATACTAGACGCCAAGAAATTATTTCTGCTGGATTTATTCCTTTTTCTTCAGCTACAGGAGCAGCATTCTTTCAATCTAACACTCCTGGCGGCTTATCTCGTGGTTTTGAAGCCTCTATACTTGCTAATCCAGCAAAGGGTTTAGATATTAATCTAGCTTACACTTATGCTAATTCTGAGCTAAATTTCCAAAGTGTTTTACTTAAAGCTAATAGCACTGCAATTAATCCTACTGGTCAAGTTGTTTCAGGAAGTACTCGTGCTTTTGGTATTCCACGTAATACTTTTAGCGCAGTGATTAATCAAAGATATAAGCAATTTAATATTAACTTTGATTTAACTGCTGTTAGTGAGTTTGATAGTCTGTTTTTCTCTCCAGGAGAGTTTTTTAATGGTTTTGCATCTAGGATTGTTAGGCTAGATGGTTATGTAAAAGCTGATTTAGGGGCTTCTTACACTTTCCGTTTAGGAGAAAAAACTAGCTTAGAGGTTTTTGGTAAAGCCTCTAACATCTTTGATGAAAAGTATTTTGAAGATGGGTTTAAGACCCCTGGTGCAATTGGGACAGGTGGAATTAAATTTAAGTTTTAGAAAGTAGGGGGCGAACAGTCATAGGTGTCAACTTAAGCAAGTTCTTGAAAATAAAAAGGCTAATTCTCTTAGCCCCGTAGGGGCGTAATATCTGTAGCGTAGGGCGCAAGCCCTATGTGTTGAATAGGTTACAGTTAGAGCCACGTAGTGGCGAAAGAATAAAAGGACTAGCTCCGCGGCTATAATTTCTAATTAACTAGTAACATAGGACTTAAGTCCTACGCTACAGATATTACGCCCTTCCAGGGCTTAAGAAATAACTCCACTATTTTCAATTGTTTACTTAAATTGACACCTAGGGGGCGAACAGTTCGCCCCTACTTGCCATACTTTAAATTTGTAACCTTTGCCTTTCCTTTTGCATAAATTGTTACAACAAATAAGTTGTCATATTCTTTATCACCTATAGTTGGAACAATATCGCCTCCAAGTGTTTTTATAATGTCTGGAACGGTATTGCTATGTCCAACGATCAAGACATTATCACCAGCATTTTCATAAATCCGTTTAGCTACTTCATTAAAAGATTCCTGAGGATCTTTGATTGTGATAGTTGTACTTTCTATGCCTAAGTGTTTAGCAAGTGGTTCAGCCGTTTGCTTTGTACGCAAATATTGAGATGTATATATTGCCTTTATTCCAGATTTCCCAAGGATATGTATTAATTCTTGTGCTCTAATATTACCTATTTCAAGCAGTGGTGGATCTTCTGCTGGAGTGGAGGCTTTCTCGGCATGACGAACTAGAAAGACTGTTGTTACTTTGAAATCGCTCTGAAGTAAAAATGGAGTTGCTGTTATTGGAACAGCTATTATTAAAAGAATTGGTAAAAAATAAGAAAGCAAATTCCAAATATTATAGTGAGATTGTTTCATTTAAGGACGTTCCTTTTAAGAATTTTAAGAAGTAGGAAATAGGCTATTTATAGCTAGTAGCATATTACTCAACATTAATTTATCATCAAGCTTTCTATCCAATTTCTTAGAAAGCTTTCTCCTATGTCACAAACTAATGTTGAACCACAATCTAATCAAAACCAACAGCGCTCTTTAATTTGGTTAATACTTTGGCCTCTAGCGATATTACTTAGAATATCTAATACATTTGGAGTATTTGTTGATGGTCAGGTGTTTCTCTATGCTACAGATCCTTATTATCATCTTAGACGAATAACTTTAGCTTTTAATAATTTCCCTCATGTCCTAGATAAAGATATTTACTTAAATTTTCCTGCTGGTGCGCCAACACATTGGCCATATGGCTTTGATATTATAATGGCAGCTATTATTTCCTGCCTAACACTTGGACAAGCAGATAGTTGGTTGATAGAAGCCATTGGAGCATTGCTCCCTGCTTTAATTGGCGGGTTACTACCTTTAGTCATTTATTTAATAGCTCTTGAAATTTCTGATCAATTTACTGCGCTAGTTGCTGGTATTCTTAGCACATTATTACCAATGACAATCCATTATTCTCAAATAGGAAATCTAGACCATCATTTCCTTGCAGCCCTTTGTCAAGCAGCATTTTGGCTAGCTTATTTACGTGCTAGTCAAAAGCAAGAAAAAAGCAATCTGTGGTCAATACTTGCTGGAGTTGCTTTGTTTATTGGGTTTACATCTACAACTGAATTTCCTTTTGTGATTGCTATTCATTGTATTTATCTATTAATAGTTTGGTTTACTGTTAATAATGAAAGACGAAATGCGTTAATAATAACCAACTTAAAAATATTTCTTACTGTAACAGCGTTGTTACTGCCTTGTGTGTTTACCCGTTATTTTGAGCCAAATGGAGTTAGTCCATTACTTGCTTGTTCTTGGCTTGGGTGTTTTGTTTTTTCTATTTTTTTATCTGCACTAGCTACAGGAAAAAAATTAGTTCCTTATTTCTTTTCTGCAATCATTATCGGACTAGCGATTATTTTTACTTTTATATTTGATTTTTCACTAATTGCTAAACTATTGGCAGAGTTTGAAATAAGCCAAGGTAGTACTGTAATAGCAGGGTTAATAAAAGAAAATGATCCAATTATCTTTGCAGGGTTAGGCGCACTTCTTTATTGGCAATCAGGTTTTCTTTTATTAGTTCCAATAACAATATTTTTATTAATTCGCCGTCGTAGTGAAGCTAATTTACTTATTCTAGTTGGTTTGCTTATTATGCAACCATTAACATTAGCTCATGAGCGTTTTGGAGTACTTCTTACAGTACCTTTTGTTTTAGCTAGTGCAATTTTAGCCAAAGAAGGTTTGTTAAAGGCTAAAGAGTATTTACCTAAAAACCGTCTAGGAGAAATACTAGCTGGAGTGGTGCTTTTACTAGCAATTTTACCTTGTTTAATAGGGATAAACTTTGCTAGTCCAACGGTTGTAATCAAAAATAGATCTTTTGCTCCGCTTTATAATGCATTTAATTGGCTAAAAAATAATAGCCCTAGAGTGGATCCTAATCAGCCTGAATATGGGGTAATAGCTAATCAATGGGATTTAGGTCATTGGATTGTGCGTTTTGCTCAGCGGCCTACAGTTTCCTCGCCGCTACTTCATACTCCAGAACTAGCTCAAGCAGTTTTTGATAGTGCAAAAATTTTTATTCAACCTCCAACAACTGCATTAAAAGCTATTGAAGAGCGTAAACTAAAGTATTTATTAATCACCCAAGATGACTTTAATAATTTACTAGAGTTAGCAGGAAATAAGATAGATTTAATAAAACAAAACCCACAATTATCTAGAGAACTTCTTTATCAAAGTCTTTATGGACAAATATTAGTTTCCTATGGATTTCTTTTAAATGACCCTATGAATTATCAGTTAGGTAGATTTAGGTTAGTTTATGAAACAGTAGAAACCACCAAAGTTAGTAATGTTGCAGTACCGACTTGTATGATATTTGAAGTAGTAAAAGGAGCACATTTAATAGGACAAGCTAAACCAGGCACCTTAGTAACAGCTACAACACAGCTTAAAACCCCAAGAGAACGTTTAGTTTCTTATTCATCTAGTGCTAAAGCAAATAAAAATGGTCAATTTGATTTAACCGTTCCCTATGCAACAGGCAACAATAGTACAGCTATTTTTGCTTCTTCCTATATAGTGAAAATTGAGAATACTATTACTAGTGTTGTAGTTAAGGAATCACAAGTAAAAAATGGTGAAACAATTAATTTAGAATTAACAAAAACACCTTAGAGTTTATAAAGGTAAATCTTTTGGATTTACCTTTATAGTAGACTTCTTGCAAAAGTAATAAATCTTAAGCCACGGAGTGGCGAAATATCTGAGCGCCAGTGCGTAAGCGCTGGGTAATCAATGAGTTAACTCTTATAGCCACGCGCGTGGCGTAAGAATAAATAAAATAATTTATTTTCAATTTAATCTTACGTCGCTACGCGACTCTAGATTCTAATTAACTGGTAACATAGGACTTACGTCCTACGCTACAGATATTTCGTCGCTACGCGACTTTTA
>Ga0075163_10013397_pt1 | contig 10621 bp, 16 predicted proteins | sample JI1023141ADNA_FD_71478 | JGI IMG/M metagenome (GOLD analysis project Ga0075163, IMG submission 71478) | Wastewater effluent complex algal communities from Wisconsin, to seasonally profile nutrient transformation and Carbon sequestration -... | ecosystem: Engineered > WWTP > Effluent > Algae... | reverse complement strand
TTTTGAAAAAAAAACAAGAAAAAAGCTACTGACTAGGCGCATTTTATAACTTATAATTGATTATCAATATTTTAATATAGTTATCCACTGAGTAGTTCACTTAGTATCTAGTGGGTAGAGTCAGTAGAGTCAGTAGAGTCAGTAGTTAGCTACCCACTAAAAAAACAAGCTATCTATTTAGTTTTCAATCACATAGCTGAAATAGTAGACTTAGTAGGTAAAAATAGCAAAATAACTGCTAACAAATGTTGTATAATATTCAAAACTATATATTAAGCTAATTATCAAATACTTTTGTCTTGCAAACGCATTCAAAAAATGGATAAAGCGACAAGAAGAATAGTCAATTTCAAAATAAAAAATCAGAGTTCGGATACTACTGAGATAGAAATCTACGACTATATAGGTGAATATCTCGATTGGGCGACTTGGTCTATGAAGGGAATCACCTATGAGAATTTTAAAAACGAATTCGAGTCCGCTATTCAAAATTCCAAAACAGTTAATCTACGAATCAATACTAACGGCGGAGAAGTAAATGCGGGTCTCGCTATTTATAATCTAATTCAGCGACATGCTGAAAAAGATATACATGTATATGTAGACGCTGCGGCTTACTCTATGGGTATAGTATTAGCGCAGGCGGTAAAAAAGGGAAATAGACACGCTGCGAAAAATGCGACGCTGATGATTCACCAAGCTATGAATATGGTTTATGGAGATTTCAATGCAGCGCAGTTGAGAGCAGAGGCAGATATTCTAGATGTATTCGACGATGTACTCGCTACTTCTATTTCTGACACTATGGGAATGGATAAAGAAGAGTTTAAAAATAAATACTTCGACGGAAACGATCATTTCTTCACAGCACAGCAAGCCGTAGAACATGGACTGATAGATGATATCTATGAAGGAACAAATACTACGAGCGATACCACCTCCGAAGACAAACCAAAAGAATCCGCTCCTTCTAATAAGATGCTGTCATTCATTATGAATAGACTAGACGCACTAGAGAATGGGGTCAATAATATCAAAAATAAATTTTCCACTAAAAACAAACCAATCATGAATTTGAATGATGTTTTAAACGTCCTGAACTCAGGCGAAGAAATCACTGCAGATCGTAGAAAAGAACTCGCAGAAAAAATAGAAGCCTTCAATGGTGCAAAATTCACCAACGAAGAAGTAGAGCAGAAAATAGCAGAAGCTACGCAGCCGCTCGAAGCTCAGATAGAAACCTTGACGGAAGAAAAAACTGCCCTCACTGAGCAAATAGGTAAGGTAGATGAAGAACTTCTAAACAAAGGGGGTTCCGCTCCTGTGAATGCAAACGACGCAGCACCTATCAATGAGAAAAAAACATTGAAACCAATAGGTCAATTTAGATTTTACGACCACATTTAAAAACAATTAATCACTAAAAAATAAATATTTAAATATGTCAACACCAGTTTTACCTTTAGAAATTAACCAACCGGACTTATCCGCATTTTGGACAGCATTTCCTAATTTTTACAAAACAAACCGATTTGAATTATGGGAAGGTCTGTTTTTCGGAATGTTTGATGCTAATAATCCTTATAACATTTCAGATAGATTTGTTATGGAAGATAGTATAAACAGACCTGAGCTATTAGAGAACATAGCGATAGGGAATGTTATTCAAAGACAAGATACTGATAATGTCAATATCAAAGGCGATATAACTATGGGCGGCGAGATTTTAACTCCTGAATCATGGAAAATTGAATTATTATTTGATTATGTAAAGCAATTCAAAGGATATGTTCAGGCTAAAAAGTTAAAGAGAGATAATTTAGTTCCAAGTCAGGAAAATATTATTCAGGATTTGCACCAGAGAATTATAGCCTTAATATTCAAAAGAGGTTCTGCGGACTTACGTCAAGCAATTTATCAAGGAGTTAAAGCAAATAACGACAATCACCTTTCATTTATGAATGGATTGAACAAACTAATGAAAGATGCAGCTATAGCTTCAAAGCATACTCCTTTAGCTATCACAGTCACATCTTCATCGGATGTATTCCCTAAGATAAGACAAGTTGTGAGTCAGTTAGGCGAAGCTTATAGATTATCTCCTTCTTGTATTGTAAAAGTTGCTCCCGACGTTTATGAATTCATTAGAGAAAAACAAGATGGTGGAGGCACTATGCCGACGATAGTTATAAACTCTGACAACAGACAAGCTATAGCCGACGACATAGCAGCTACTCCGCTACCTTCTTATAAAAATGTAAGAGTTTTAGAAGAGCCTAACCTTAAAGCTGGAGGCATTGTAGCTTCTGTAAAAGAAAACTTCGTTTTAGGATTTGACACAACTAATCCGGAAGCTCAAATGACTATGCACCCTGAAGGTCAAAAAACGTATATGGTTGCTACAGGTGCAGTAGGAGTTCAAGTAAGATCATTCTCTCCACACCTCGGACAGAAACCATTCGTATGTAACGAGCTAGCAGTAGCTTAATCCTTTAACCAAAATCCTAAACAAGTATAAAATATACCAATCATGGCAGAGAAATTAACATTAGAATCCTTAGCAGCAGAAGTAGCTGAATTGACTAAGAAAGTAGGTACACTAACTACTGCTTTCAAAGAAAGCACCGTTCAGCGAGAAGTAGAAGTAGTAGAAACTCCGGTAGATATATCTACGCTGAGCTTCGAAGCGGATAAAACAACCTACAAATTCGCTAGACCTTCGGTGTCTATCGAAGAAGGTGGGAAGTTTGTCACCTACAAAGCGAGTGAAGTAGCCGAAGACAAAAAACTTCAAGCCAAGTTCGCAGAGATGGCAGCCAACGGACAAACCACATTCGTAGTAGCTCAGAAATAATCTAACCAATCACCTAAAAAAATAAACGACCGATGTCAAAATTAAAAGCCCAACCTTCCCGTGTCCAGGCAAAAGAGCCTGGCATGGGCGGCTTCTTATGGATAGCCGATATAGAACAATTCAACGTACTTCAAAAACCACTTCCTGTATTCACAGGGTCTACGGTGGGCGATGAAGCTACGATCACTGCAAACCATACCTTCAAGACCTTAGCGGGATTCACGACGAATGGATTTATTAAAATTCCTTTGATTCCTACGAACTCAGGAAAGTATATGTCGAAGAGAGAAGGAGACTATCCTTCAAAAAAGACAGTATCTTCTTTCGAAGGTCAAGCGACAGGATTAAATGCTGCACAGCTAGAAATGCTCAAGAGATTCAAAGGTCTAAACCTGATAGTCCTTGTACAAGACGCAGAGTGCGGAAACGAAAAAGTATATCAGATAGGCTGCGACTGCAAACCAGTAGACGAGTTAGCGTATGAGTTCGACTCAGAAACTAATATAGTGAAATTGACTGGATCTGCTCAGTGTGACCTAGCGGTATATTCAGGAACCATAGCTATCCAAACTATCTAATCCCTACTTTTTACTTTCCACTTTAAACTTTTCATTTATATATGGCACTTAAAATCAAATTAGATAGCTTCCCTGAAAAAGGCACGTTCGACTTCCCTATCATAGGCAGTGGTCTCACGCGTGACAAAGTAGAGGAAATCACCAAAGACTGGAATCAAGCGCAGATAGAAAAATTTCAAGCGTCATTCCCTCACATGGTAGATGGCAGCGCAGACAAACCAAAATCTGAATCTGTAAAGCCTGAAGCAGAAAAAAAATAGTATTCGTTTAGTTTTATATTATTTGTAAAGCCTCGCCCACGTTGGTGGGGCTTTTTTTACTAAAAAAACCACCGAGATATGAATGAATTTACCAAAACTCATAACGGAATAGTAGAAAAGCATTCTTCTATTATCAAGGCAGACCTGCGCTCCAAAGCGAATATGTCCGCCGATTCATTCAAGGTAAAAACGAGAGTCAAGCTAGACCGTCAAACAGACCTCGCCAATCGCATAGGTATATCCTTCGAGCGTCATGGTGTATTCGTAGAGAAAGGCGTCGGACGTGGCAGAGGTATCAATTCCGGCAAGACTACCCCGAAAGAATGGTTTAACCCTGTCATTCGTGACCGTGTACCGCAGCTCGCTCAGGAACTAGGAGAATCCACCGCAGATATTTTACTAAAAACCCTCATTCGATAGTATGATCTTATCCTTCCGTGACTTGATGAAGAAATTATGGGCAGGCGACACCGTCGTACTCACCGTAGTCACCTTCTCTGCGTCTCGAAAAGAAGGAGGAGCTATCAAAGAATACAAAGGCGTTCGCCTCAATATGAAAAAAGAACGAGAAAACCGACACACCACAGGCTCCGCAAAAGACGATATTCAGCTCATGGCTTCCGTTTTTTACCGCCCGAAACCTACTATCAATATCATTTTACCCAATAACGATGTGCGAACGATCTACAAAGTAGGTATCGTCCGCGCAGATAACCAAACTGTAGCTATATGAATCTTACATTTTCGTCTCTTACTAAACCTATAAAAAATTACTTCGCTACCTCCCCAGCCTCTACGGAGACAGAACCGAATAAATGGAATGAGCTACCCCAGCTAGGTGTCGTCGCGCCTTGGGGTACGAATAATAATTTTCCCGAAGAATTAGACGTTAAGCTCGCTACTTCTCTCGATATGGAGAGCGGATTCCAAACATTGACCGAATTTTGCTACGGACTCCGCATAGCCACCTATAGAGAATCCGAAGAAAACGGCGAATATATTCGCAAGCCTGTCTATTATCAGCCATTCGAAGACTTCAAAGAAACCTACAATTTCAACGAGATATTCCTCCAGCGAGCACTCTACAATTTCTTCCGCTACGCCAATGTATTCTTCGAGTTTTCATTCGACTCGAGCGGTAAAATAGTCCGAATATACACCAAAGATAGCCCATATTGTCGCATTTCTACCCTCGATAAGACCACAGGCCTATCGAAATGGCTCTATCAATCCGCACAATGGAAGGCCGCAGGCGTCACTTATAAGAACGAAACGGACTTCACAGACCTATTAACAAAGGGTCTAATGTCAAAAATACCCCTAATAGACTACCGTAAACCAGTAGATTCTATAGCAGAAATACGCGAAAGCGACCCCAAAACCGCCCTCATGGGCTATCATATCAAAGATTATTCACCAGGTGATCCGTATTATGGCAAATCTCCATGGTATCCTATCCTGAATAACGGCATCCTAGATATAGCGCAGAAAGCTCCTGCCATGCTAGACTCATATTATAGCAATCTGATCACTATCGGGTGGCATTTCGAGACGAATATAGATTATTTCCGTGCCACGGTCAAGAACTGGGACGAATTACTTCCGGATAAGAAGGCGGAACATTTCAAATCCCTTCAGAAAGACTTAGACGATGCCGCTACAGGTTCGGATAAGGCTTATAAATCCTTCTTCTCTCAGTTCGCTTATGACAATCAAGGAAACATTCAGCATCAGTTGAAAATAAATCAACTTCAAAACCCAAATAAAGATACGACGGTCATTAAAGACCTAGAATACGTCAATAGTGCCGTATCCTCTGCCCTTCGCCTCGACGCTTCCCTCACAGGTGATAAATCAGGCGGTTCGAAAGAAGCAGACGCTGGCAGCGAGAAGCGCCTAGCTAATAATCTCCTCAATCAGCGCCTCAATATGGTCCGTGACCAAGTCCTATACATGCTCACGATTATCAAATACGTGAATAAATGGGATCCTTCTCTCCGCTTCGCTATCGAATCCGAATACCATGAGACCCTAGATAAGAACCCAGCAGGAAAGACGACGACACCTACAGTTTAATGATACTCTTTGACGAACTACGCCACTACCTCAATAGCTCCGACCCTTCCTACACCGAAGGCGTGGAACTATTATTTCGACTCACACATAAAAACGGTCTCCGAGCCTCCCTCCTAGAGTTTCACGATACCCCCAAACTCTACAAAAACCTAAACGAAGTCTACGACTCTCTCGTAGGAAACCCCATCCCACCTGTCAACCGTCATCCTGAACTCGTTTCAGGATCTCCCCACCCCCCCATCGTCCACGAACTCGAAGAAAAGCGAATCCAGCTATTCAAGGAGCTTTCCCACTACCATACCCTCATGGCAGACCTCCCCTTCGATGCCGAATTCGACCCAAAGCGCTACGAATACATGCAGAAGTGCGTACTCATAGACGCCGAACTGGACGAACTGCGAAACGATATTACCTATGCTAAGAAAACAGGCCACGCCCCTATCCGCAAGACCATACCACGGCAGCTAGACGAAGGACAGGCACAGATGGCACTCCGTATGCAGAAATTACAAAACAATACACTCTACGACCGCACCTTGATAAAAAAACTCCTCAAAGAATTGGACGAATGCACCATCTTATCCGATATGCCTGCTTTACAGCAGAAGCTCACCAAAGCCAAAGACCGCCTCGCTAAAAAAGAGAGCGAAATCAAACTACTCAGGTCGCAGATAAAGGGAAGCTAGCACCCCGCAACCGCAACCGTCAACCGCCACCACGCAACCGTCATCCTGAATTTATTTCAGGATCCCTAGCACTTTAGAGAGATTCCGAAACAAGTTCGGAATGACGGTTGCTAGTTATGTTTGCTAGAGAATACTGTAGTTCTATTGTTTAATTTTAACCATTATTAACTACTTGCTATACTAAAATGACAAATTAAGTCGTTTTATTTAACTATCTTTGTCCTTATATTTCGCGCGTATGAAAAATATAAGAAAATCAAAGATATTTTGGACCAATATAGTAGGGATATTGCTCATATTGCTTGCATTGCTAAACGCCGAAACGCTTGCGCTGCTTGGTATTAAAGACGCTGCTAAATTCGCCACGATTATAGGGCTTATATCAGCTACACTATCCGCTATCCTTCGCACATTCTTCCATACACCCAGTATAGACCCCTATGTGAAAATAGGCGGCCGTCCACGTAGAGATAAAAAGCCGACAGCTACTATTCCATCGGGATTTGAATTCAAAGGAAATGATTTTACAGAAACTTCGGAAGTCACATATTCTATAGCTCCTAGCGAAGAAGAAACTCCTGTGACAATAATAGCCCTGACAAATTATACCAATAGGCAAGAAGTTATTTTTGAAGAAAATATAGAATTCACAAACATTGAAGATCTCACATTCTATATTTACTAACTATCTGCCCTATCTAGGTGCGGCGTTATTATTCGTCGTATTTCTAGCGTGGAAACAGCTCGTAGCTATTGACGAGCGGCTATTCGACATCTCCCTCCTTGCCTCCATTCTCCTACTTCTTTATAGTCGTACAGATAGCCCCTCTATAGGGGCTTCTGTATTGCTAGGTTGGCGACTATTCGACGAGTTCACCTACGATACAGGCGTAGTCAACTGGGTAGACTTCTGCGTGGAGTTACCGATCATCACAGCGATTATTCTATACAAAACATATAAAATAAGATACACTAGAGAAGAAGTGAAAGGGCTTGTCTAGTGCGTATAAATCAAAAAAAAGTATAAAAAAAATGAAAGGTATTTACTCACATGCTCACTCGCCACCTAAATACCTGGACTCATGCTCAAAATTTTCTTATTAATGTTCGGACTTATCATGACATTTATCGTACACAAATTAAAATTCTTCTCCGAAGACGTACAGAATAGACTAGGTGACTGGGCTGTGACCTACACCTTCGCATTTCTCACATTTCTATCCATACACCCCTCGGGCGCAGTATCGGAGGAATATATCATCTTATTCAAATCAGGTGCCGCCATCGTCACCGGTATCATACTCACCGTAGCTAAGCTCGTCATTGAGTTTTTATTCAATAAATATATCAAGAAGAGAAATGAAGATATCTAAATATTTATCACTCGCAGAAGTGATCACCAGCCAAGCCGCTATCCGTCTCGGCATAGACAATAGACCTACGCCTGCGGTATCTGCTAACCTCAAACTGGTAGCGGCGAAAGTTTTTGACCCTATGCGAGAGGCACTAGGTAAACCTATTCGTGTAAGCTCGGGATATAGATCTCCTGCGGTTAATAAAAAAATAGGAGGTGCTAAAAACTCTCAGCATACCACAGGCGAAGCGCTAGACTTACAAGGCATGGAAGGATTGAAAAATAGCGAGATATTTAAGTATATTAAAACAAACCTAGATTTCGACCAACTTATCTGGGAATATGGAACGACTACAGAGCCTGCATGGGTACATGTATCATATAAAAAAACAGGAAACCGCAAACAAATCCTAACCATCAAATAAACTTTCTACTTTCCACTTTAAACTTTTCACTTTAAACTCAAATATATGTACAATTCAAACGACAATTTCGAAATCACCATGACCGCAGGTCAAAAAAATCAATTTCCAGATTTCATTAACTTACAACTATGGGCTAGCAAAGGAGTCTTTAAAATCACAAATTTATCGCAAAATTTTACAGGCAAAGTACAAGTCCCGTCGGGCGGCGCAGGTGGCACGATAAGTGGATCATCTTATATCTCTGCGGATGGAACTACCCCTAGCGGAAATGGCTCGCATACAAATGCACCAGCTGCGGCTACTTATTCGGGAGTTAGAAATCATATAGTGGAAGTAGAGTGCATTACCGATGGTATTTTGACTGTTATTTTAGAATCTTAATTTTCCCAATCAATGATCTACTCATTTGGACATTCTAGTAAATTAAGGAGAAATAGCAATTATTTAGAGTTTTTCGAAAAAAACGGAAGCGCTTCGTCATTTGTATCTAATTTAAAAACTCTGCCGAATCCTATTTTAAATAAAATAGTTTATGGATTTAGCGCATCAAATTACTATCAAGCCCCTACAAATGTTTTTGGCGGAGGAGTTACAGGAACTAAGCGATTAGTTTTTCGTGTAGAAAGTTTGCCATCAGGCGGACAAAAGGTTATAGTAGGAAAAGTCAACTCTAGTACAGGATGGTATATAAGAACATTAGGCACAGTATTAGATGTCGTTATGAGTGGGGGAACTATTCTTAGCTCAGGATTTACGATTTTAGCTGGGCACGTTGGACAATCTTTTGTGGTGCATTTTACAAATAATGGATCGGCTTTAAAAATGTATGTAAATGGCTTACAAGTTGGCTCTTCGGTTACATCTACGGGCGCACCAAATCCAGTATCTTCATCATTATTTACAGTTGGCACGGCTCAACCTGCCTTATCTCTATTCAACAACCACTTGGGGGTATTTAATTACAATGAGACGGCATCTGTTTTGACTGACTCAAATATATATGATGATGCTATGGCTATAATTAATCAAACAGGAGGCAAAACATATACCGCTATGACTTCATCTATACACAATTTAGTAGCAGACGATTTAACTACTGGTTCTAACTGGGTCGATAAAATATCAGGAACGTTAAATGTATTTGGAACACCTACAATAGTTACAATATGATTACATTCGGGAAACACTTAGGTAGAGTTTTGTATATGGGAGACTCTATAACATGGGGCTACGCTGCATTGACTGGTGGCTGGAGAAAGCCGCTAAATAATTCGTTAGAAGCAGACCATGTAATTTTTAATTGTGTGGGAAATATGACAAATGATAGCCCTAGCATGTCTAAGCCTAATCATATTGGAGTAAGCGGAGACAGAGCTACATACATGAACTCTAGTGTCATAGGGAGCAGGATAAGTACATACCAGCCAGAAGTAGTGATTTTAGGTTTTGGAATGAATGACATAGGAAATGGAGTCACTCCTACCAATTTTATTAACGCATACAAAGTCATTATTGATGCTATAAATGCAAATAAATATTGTAGAATTTTTATTCAAAAAATAATTGTCCCTAGCCAATCACACTCATATACTGCTTACTTGTCAAATTACACAACTGCTAATAATTTAATAGCAGACTTAGTAAATTATTCAAGCAATGTAAAAATAATCGAAATAGAAAACATAACTACATCTGATGGAATACACCCTAGTGATGGAGCGAATGGATACGGTAGAATGGCAGAACAAATTAAAGAAACTCTATTATGAAAAACCTCTTCCTTCTTATCCTTCTCGCCTCCCTCCTCACTTCCTGCTGCCGCAGGACTATTCACACGTCCGTGAAGTACGAAGTGCGAGACTCTGTATCCATCACCACACAGACCAGGTATATAGATACCACGGTCCACATAGATAGCAGCGTGTCTGTCGTCCGTATCGAATGCGATAGCAATAATAAGCCACAGATCATATCCAATACACAAACCCACGGCAGGACAAAAATTGTCTTGACAAAATCTGACCAATCTACATTCAAAATCAAATGCGAAGCCGATAGTCTACGCCTCGTCATAGCTTATCAGGATAGCGTCATTCGCAGCTATCGAGCCGAGAAAACCGACACCACTATCGTAGTAGAAAAAAAGAAAGGTTTTTGGGCGGAAATTGGAGAAATACTTCGCCATGTGATCTATATAATAGCCGTAGGAATATTATTCATAGTATTATTTCTATTTATCCGCAGGTGAAGCTAAACGAAGTCATTTATGAACGTGTCAAAATACCACTGCCATATAATGTGGCCGACTTCTTTACATCTCGTTTCGGTTCGCCATTTCACTCCTATGACAAGTCGCTACTCGCAGACGATATCGATAGGAAAATACTG
>Ga0075163_10013396_pt1 | contig 10621 bp, 9 predicted proteins | sample JI1023141ADNA_FD_71478 | JGI IMG/M metagenome (GOLD analysis project Ga0075163, IMG submission 71478) | Wastewater effluent complex algal communities from Wisconsin, to seasonally profile nutrient transformation and Carbon sequestration -... | ecosystem: Engineered > WWTP > Effluent > Algae... | reverse complement strand
TTCGGCGAGTTCCTTCAGGTAACTCGCGAAGTGCCGCGACCAGTTGGCGACGCCGTACGGAGTGCGCAGCATGACGAACGGCAACGGCTCGGCATGTTCGTTGGGGGCGACGACGATCGTGTGCAGCTTCGTGCCATCGCGCATCGCGAGCATGTGCTCGGCCGCGGTGTAACGATCGAGCAGGGGCTTCTGCGAAGTGATCTGTTGGGCCGCCAGTGGGCCAAGGCACAGGCCGAGCAGCAGGACGCTGGTTGCAACTTGCCGAACGCGCATGGGGAAGCCCTCTCAGCCGAATTGCGCGTTCTGCACCGCGCGTTGGATGTCGCGAGTCATCCGCGTGCGCGAACGCAGCGCGAGGCCGGCGAGCAGGAATGGCGGCCATAGCAGGTGGATCGATTGCACCATCTGGATGACCTGCGCACGGATGGCGGGGTTTCCGCTCGTGACAACGTGTTCGTGCAGCAGGTAGTAGAGCGCGATCACGAGCGCGGCACCGAGGGTCACGACGATGCGGGCGCCGAGGATCAGGCCCATGGTCGATTGCACCTCCCACGTGGCCAGCGAGCCTTTGCTGTTGCCGTTCACGGTCAAGGTGCCGCGGTGACGTCCGCCGAACGAGCTGGTCCAGCGGACCTCCGTCTCGGCAGCGCGTTCGATGAGGCCGGCCTGGAACGCCGTTCCGGGCACTGCCGCGGCGATGGCGCGCGAGAAGTGGGCGATCACGACGGCGGGGGCGACCGGCACGGCGAGTTCGCCTCGCAGCGGGGTGTTGACCTTGCGTCGCGCTGCGGCGACGAAGATTGCTCCAGACAGCCAGACCACGACTGCGCCTACTGCGATGGCCTGTAGCCAGAAGACTGCCGTGCTCTCGTCCATAGGGCGCGCAGGCTACCGCATGCGCGCGACGTATGCCTCGATGCGCGCGAGGAAGTCCTGCGCGAGCGTCGGCCCTTCGAGCGTGATGACCTGCACCCCATCCTCAAACACGGGCGCGCGCGGCATTTCGCCGGTGCCAGGCAGCGAGATGCCCAGATTGGCGGCTTTGCTCTCACCGGGGCCGTTCACGACGCAGCCCATCACGGCGACCTGCAGGCTCGCCGCCTGCGGCTTCGTCTTCTTCCACTCGGGCATACGCGCGTGCAGGAACTTCTCGACCTGTTGGCTCAGCTCCTGGAAGTAGCTCGACGTCGTGCGGCCGCAACCCGGGCACGCGGTGACCTGTGGCAGGAACGGGCGGATATCCATCGCCTGCAGGATCTGCTGCGCCACGCGCACTTCCTGGGTGCGCGAACTGCCCGGTTCGGGTGTGAGCGAGACGCGGATCGTATCGCCGATGCCTTGTTGCAGCAGGATCGACAGGCCCGCGGTCGAGCCGACGATGCCCTTCATGCCCATGCCCGCTTCGGTGAGACCGAGGTGCAGCGCGTGGTCGGTGCGGTCGGCGAGCGCGCGGTAGACGCGCACGAGTTCCTGCACCTTGCTGATCTTGCATGACAGGATGATCTGGTCGCGGCGCAGGCCGAGCTCTTCTGCGGCGGCGGCCGAACGCAGCGCGCTCTGCACCATCGCTTCGAGGAACACCGCGGTCGCGTCCTGTGGGATCGACGACTTCGCGTTGATCTCCATGAGGTTGCCGAGCAGTTCCTGGTCGAGCGAACCCGCGTTCACGCCGATGCGCACGGGTTTCTGGTGCTCGACCGCGCATTGCACCATCGTCGCGAAGTTCTTGTCGTGGTTGGCGCCCTTGCCGACGTTGCCCGGATTGATGCGGTACTTGTCGAGCGCTTCGGCACAGGCCGGGAACTTCTGCAGCAGCACGTGCCCGTTGTAGTGGAAGTCGCCGATCAGCGGCACGGCGAGGCCCTGGTCGGTGAGGCGCTTGCGGATCTCGGGCACGGCGGCCGCGGCTTCCTGCGTGTTCACCGTGATGCGAACGAGTTCGCTGCCGGCCTGGAAGAGCTCGGCGACCTGCGCTGCGGTGCTCGCTGCGTCGGCGGTGTCGGTGTTGGTCATCGATTGTACGATGACGGGGGCCTCGCCTCCGACGGTGACGGAGCCGATGCGGACCGGGACGGTCTTGCGACGCGTGGGGACGAACATGGGGGCGCGCAGGATAGCGGGTCGGGTGGGGTTCTGTCGCTAGTGCCGCAAAAGCGGAACTGACCTTGGCGGGGCTTGCTCGGTCGCTACCCTGGCCACCTCGATGGTCGAGCTCGAAACCGCCCTTTCGCCGAAGAGCCCGAGCCTGTTCGCGGGCGGCCGCGGCAAGGTGCTGCTGTTCTGCTGGCTCGGCTGGGTCTTCGACTTCTACGACCTGATCCTGTTCAGCTTTACGAAGCGCACGATCGCGGCCGAACTCGGGCTCGATCTCTACGGCAGCGTCGCGTGGATCGAAGGTTGGTCGCTGCTGGCGACGGCGGTGGGTGGGTTTCTGTTTGGCCGCGTCGCCGATCGGATTGGCCGGCGACAGGCCATGGTTGCGAGCATCGTCGTGTTCTCGCTCGGCGCACTGCTGACCGGACTCGCGAACGGCTTCTGGTCGCTGCTGTTTGCGCGCCTCATCACTGGGCTCGGTGTTGGTGGCGAATGGGGTATCGGCCACGCGGTCGTCGCCGAGTACTGGTCCGGGCGGCAACGCGATCGGGTGCACGGCATCCTGCAGGCCGGCAGTCCCGTGGCGATGGCGCTGGCGGCCGCGGTGGCGTGTTTTCTCGCCCCGCTGCCAGGGGTCGGCTGGCGCGCGGTGTTCTATGCGTCGTCGGGACTCGCGGTGCTTGCGCTGTGGGCGCGTGCCGCGATGCCGGGACCCGATCGGGCCGTGCAGGCGGCCGAACGGCAGCCCGCGCGCGCATTGTGGTCGCCCGCGTACCGGCGCGTGAGCGTGGTCCTGCTCGCGGTGCTGACGCTGCACATGGCCGGGTTCTGGTGCGTCTATGCCGAACTGCCGGCCGCGCTCATGGCGATGCACAAGGTGACCGCGCACGACGTCGGTTGGTTCCAGATCCAGGTGAACGGCGTACACGTCTTCGCCGATGTGCTGTTTGGTTTCCTGGCGGCGCGTTTTGGCCGCATTCGGATGTTTGTGCTGTTCTGCCTCGTGTTCGCAACAGGGCAGGCACTCGTGCTGCAACAACTCGGCGCGGTGACCGCGGACTTCGGCTCATTCACGTTCGCGGTGGCCCTCATGGGGCTTGGTGCGGGCACGTGGTCGTGTTTTGGCGCGTTGTTTGGCGAACACTACCCGACCGCGCTGCGCGCCACGGCCGCGGCGCTGTTCTATGCGCTCGCGCGCGGTGTGCAGTTGCCGATCAAACCAGCGCTCGGCGACGCGCTGCAGGCGGGTTCGTTTGCGCCGGCCCTGTGGGTGGGCATCGTCTGCGCGGTGTTGTCGGCGGTCGTGGTTCTCTGGTTGCCGCGGCGCGCTGGGGCTCCTGGGGCCTGAGCTGCTGCGACGGCAGAGCCTTGGCGGCAGAACGCCAGGACTGCAGATCTGGCCAGCGGCTTCCTTCTCCGCGCGTCTCTGCCTACGCTCCCCGCGCCCTCGCCAGCCACTCCCGGCTGGTGCCCTCGCCAACGCAGTTCGAACTCATGCCCGGAACCCACCGCTGGAAGTTGTTCGCGATGATGGTCCTCCAGTTCTTTATCTGGGGGGCCTGGTTGCCACTGATCTTTGGCTATTTGCCAAGCCTCGGGTTCTCCGCCAGCGAACAGTCCTGGATCCTGAACGCATTTCCGATCGCCGCGATCGTGGGCATGTTCTTCAGCAACCAGTTTGCGGACCGGACCTTCGCCGCGCAGAAATTCCTCGCCTTCTCCCATCTCGTGGGCGGCCTGGCGATGGTGGGGCTTGGCTTCGTGCAGAGCTTCTGGCCCTTCCTGCTGTTGATGTACGTGCACTGCCTGCTCTACGTGCCGACCATCTCCATCACCAATTCGATCGCCTTCACCCACATGAAGGATGCCCAGCGCGAGTTTGGCATCGTGCGCATGGGGGGCACGATCGGTTGGATCCTGGCGGCATGGCCTTTCACGTTCCTGTTCGTGGATTGGGAGGCGGTGCAGGCCGCGAATCCGCAGGGAATCGTCGGTTGGCTGGATCAGGCCTTTGCGCACCCGTTGTCCGGGACAGCGGCCAAGGCGGCGACGAAGTGGACCTACTTCGTGTCCGGAGGGGCCTCGCTGTTGCTCGCGTTGTTCAGCCTGTCGCTGCCGCACACGCCGCCGCGCGTGAGCGAAAGCCCGGCCTGGCTCGACGCACTCAAACTGCTGCGCCATCCGTTCGTGCTGGTGCTGTGGCTCGTCGCGTTCATCGACAGCTTTGTGCACAACTGCTACTTCAATTGGACCGGGACGTTCCTCGGCAGTGACAAGGTCGGCATCGCGAGCAATTGGATCATGCCCGTCATGAGCATCGGGCAGGTTGCGGAGATCCTGACCATGCTGGTGCTCGGCAGCGTGCTGAAGAAGCTCGGCTGGCGCACGACCATGGTGGTCGGTGTGTTGGGCCATGCCGCCCGTTTTGCCGTCTTTGCCTATCTGCCAGAACATGCCTGGCTCGTCGTGCTCGTCAATGTGCTGCACGGCGTCTGCTATGCGTTCTTCTTCGCCACGGTCTACATCTTCGTCGACGCCTACTTGCCGAAGGACATCCGCACGTCGGCGCAGGGACTGTTCAACCTGATGATCCTCGGTGGTGGCGCTCTGCTGGCGAACTCCATCTGTCCGATGTTGATCCAGGATGTCTACACGACGGACGGTGTCACGGACTTCCGCGGTCTGTTCCAGGTCCCGCTGCTGACTGCGATCGGGGCCGCCGTGTTGCTTGCCGTTGCGTTCCATCCGCCGAAGGCTCCGGTCGGTGATGGTGGCAGTGCGGCGTTGCCGCACTGAGGCTACGTTGCAGCGACTTCGTTAGTGGGGTGCACCACACTAACCGCTTCAGGAACCGCCATGCGGTCGATCGGCCGATCCTCGCAGCGCAGCAGCATGCGGAACACCGAGCCGCCGCCGGCGCGTTCGCTGTAGTCGACGCAGCCACCGTGGGCGGTCGCCACTTCGTTTGCGATCTTGAGGCCGATGCCAATGCCCTGTGGCTTGTCCACGAGCACGTCCCCGCCCTGGGTGAAGTAGTCGAAGATCTTCTCGCGTTCGTGCGCCGGGATGCCGGGGCCGCGGTCGCTGACCTCGATCACGAAGCCGGCGTCGAGGCGCCGCACCTGGATCTCGACCGCCTCGGTCGGCGGGCTCCAGGTCCACGCATTCTGCGCCAGATGGCACAGCGCCTGGGTGATGTGCTCACGGTCGCCTTGCAGGATCGCCCCTTCTTCGCACACGATGGTGAAGGCCACGGCTTTCAGCTCCTGCAGTCCATCGATGCGGCGGCAGGCTTGTTCGCAGACGCGCAGCAGGTCGACGCGCCCGAGCGTCCATTTGGCCTTGTTGCCTGAGAAACTCGCAAACTCGAGTGCGTCGCTGATGCGCTGGCCCAGCCGTTCGGCCTCGCGAACGATCGTGGTAAGGAACTCGGCGCGCTCTTCGGGCGAACTCTCTTCGCCGAACTGCTGCAGCAGCTCCGCGGTCGACTGGATGCCGGTCAGTGGCGTGCGCAGTTCGTGGCTCATCGACGTCAAGAAGCCGTCTTTGGCGCGGTTCGCTGCTTCGGCGCGCGCGGCCTTGTCGGTGACGTCGGCAACGAGCGTCTGCATGGTCTGCGCCATCGCGTTGAACGAATGACCGAGGCGACCGATTTCGTCGTGCATGGTCACTTCGACGCGGGCGCTGAGGTCGCCGCCGCCGATGCGATCCGAAGCTGCGGTGAGCGCCCGCAGCGGACCCGCGAGCCGTCTCGCGGTCTGCACGGCAAACCCGATGCCGAGCAGGACGAGCAGTGCACCGATCCCGAGCAGCCATTGCCGCGCTTCGTCGCGGATCGCAAGGATGGCGCCGAGGTCGTGCGACAGGAAGACGATGCCCGCGTCGGGGTGGATGCGCACGGCGAGGCCAGAGCGCGGTCGGCCGTCGATCGCAAGGGTGACGTTGGCGCCAAGGTCGCTGAGCGTCGCGTGGCGCAGCGCCAGCAGTGGTTCGGGCGCCCAGTGCTCGGGAGCCTGTCGGCGCCAGCTTTCGGCGAGCACGGTGCCGTCCTGTACGATGAGTGCATCACGTCCGCCGATCGAGCCGATCTCTTCGGCGAAGCTGGCATCGATCGGCCGGCCGCGCACGAGTACGCCGAGCAGTTCGTCGCCCTGCACGATCGGGGCCAAGGCCACGAGGGCGAGCCTCGTGCCGAGGTCCCAGACATGGTCGCCACTTTCGCCCTCTAGTGCCTTCCCCATGCCGATGCGCTTCGACAGGTCCTGTTGCGGCAGGAAGCCGCGCCCGCGACTGGCGACGAGGTGCCCCTGGGTATCCACGAAGGCGAGCAACGGCGCTGCGAACGCGGCCTGGATCTCGTCGAACGTGTCTTCGAAGGTCGCCTGATCGACGTTGGGGATGCCCGCGGTGGCCAGCAAGCGGGCCGACCGCGCCAGGAAGCGCGTTTCGTCCTGGAGGGCGGTGCGCCGCTGCTGCATCTGCGTCGAGAAACTCGCGCGCGCTTCGTCGATTTCCCGGGTGACCTGCTCCGCGGCCGAACGACCCGTCAGCTGCGTCAACAGCAGCACGGCGGCGGCGACGAACGCCACCACGATCGTGGTGACGCCGACCAGCAGTCGTTCTCGAAAGCCGAGGTGCATCGATCAGTAATTCTTGTAGGGGCGACCGAACTTGTTGTTGTGCTGCACACGTGGCCGTGTTTCACGGACCTTCAGCTTGACCTCCAGGGCCTCGCCCTGCGCCACACGCACGGTCTGCTGCATCGGCTCGGCGAGCCCTTGCCAGACACGCAGCGTGTATTCACCAGGCGGGACCTCGGCGATGCTCCAGAACCCACTTGGCGAACTGATGGCCGCATAGGAGTTGCGAAGCACGAGCACCTGCGCCGCCATATCGGGGTGGATATTGCAATGCACCTTGACGAGTCCCGGCGTGCCGAGCACCCGTTCCTGTTCGGTGCCCTTGCCATACGTGCCGAGGTCGAACGCGTTGCCGCGCGACAGCGAGAAGACGTTGTGGAATACCACGTCGTCGTTTGGGAAGCGCACGACGGTGCCCGTGGTTACGGCCAGCACCGACGGTTGGAACGCGCGGCCCTTCTGCGAGATGACCGGTTTGCGCGGCCACGGTGGAGATTCGAGGCCGGGCGATTCGAGGAAGACGACTGCGCCGCTGCGATCCTCTTGCGGCGTGCCATCCTGTTGTTCGATGGCAAGGTGGCCAAATACGGCGCCGCCGCGGTTGGGAAACAGGCCCCGTTCGGCATTGTCCGTGCGCACCTGCAGGTGGCAGTGGGTGCAAGCTCCACGAAGCCGCCCAAGGTCCCAGGCGTCGCTTGCCGTGGCGTCGGGCAGCGGTTTTCGTAGGTTGCCGACCGTGCCACGCAGCTCGCCGAGCAGACGTTCGACGTCGGTGCGCGGTTCGAGCGCGAGCTCCCCGCGTTGGACGCTGCCCAACAACGTCACCAAGGCCGCATCGAGGGCATCGAGTTGTCGGGTGCGGGCGTCGGCGTCGTGCTTCTCGATGGCGCTCGCCAGCGCCGTCGTGGCCTCCGACATCTGCTTCATGCTGGCTTGCAGGTCCGGCCCCTGCGGGACACAGAGCGTCACGGTGCACAGCGTGAGTAGGGAGATGACCATGGTGTCGGCCTCGAGGACTTCTAGAAGGAGAGAACGACTTCGGCCGCCGTGAACACGCGCGTGTCGTTGGGCAGGCCGCTCGCGTCGGTCGCGACGAGGTGGTCAAACCCGACTTCGATCTTGCCGACCAGCCCCGGGGCAAACGTGTGTCGCAGGCCAAGTGCGAGCCGCTGCAATTGGGATAGATCAAACCCGTACGAGGCTGTGCCATTGGCATAGGGGCGACCTTCGAACTGGAATCCTTCGCGGCGATCGAAGGTGCCCGCACCACTCCAGCGCAGCGTCGTGTCCCAGCCCGGCGCCAGCGTCACGCTGGGTTCGAGCATCCACCAGAAGATCGTGCGACTGAATGCGACCTCCTCGTCGGCGATGCGTCCAGCACCACCCGACGCCTGCAGGTGCAGCCAGTCGGTGACTTGCCACGTTGCGTCGAGGCTGCCCAGCGTCGAACGCACTGTGGCGCTGGGGCTCGTGCCCATTGCCGAACCCGTCACGGGCGTGATCACCGAGCCGCCAAAGCAGAGCGCACTGGCGTCGGCCTCGTGGATGTAGAGGCCACTCGCGCTCACATAGAAGTCGTTGTCGGGGCGCGCGTGCAGGCGCAGTGTGGCAGCCGGGGCGATGCCCGATTGCGAATTGCGGCTGTAGGTGCCATCGGTGACGGCAGCCGTGAACCCGTAGGTGCCGTTGTCTCCAAACAGCATGACGCCTTCGTCCCAGCGATAGGGGATCGCCGCCGAGAAGCCGATCAGCCGGTTCTTATCCGGATCCTCCTGCTTGTAGTACTCACCGAACGGCAGGTCGAAGCGGCCGATGCGCAGGCTGAGTCCGTCGCCAGTGCCGCTTCGGAAAACGTCGCGGAACGTCATGTAGGCTTCGCCGAGATCGACTGCGTTACCCGTCGCCTCCGGGAAGTAGTCGAGCCGAAGTTCGACGAACGCCGTGCCGACATCGCGCACGCTGGCTTCGACGAACAGCGATGCAGCCTGGATGCCGAACGCACCATCCGGGCGGGCGCCGCCGGGCGCTGTGTCGAAGTAGCGAGCGGCAACGAGACCCGACAGCGAGAAGCGGTCGATCCAGTCGTCGAGCTTTGCGCGCGTGACCTCGAGCGCCTGGCGGATCGTGGCGTGTTCTTCGCCACTTAGATCGACGCCACCGGCTGCTGCTGGCGGGTCTTGCTGGCAGAGGATTCCAGAACCGAGGGCCATGGTGGCCGCGCAAGGGAGGAGGATGTGCATGACGGGGCCCATGCCATCGGCTGTTGTGCGAAGTTCCTTGATGGCTAGCCGCACTTCTGCGCAGTGTTCTGCGGCGCCCTGTCGCAAGGCTTGCCGCCTCGGCGGGTGGGGTGCCGGCGCCGCGAGTTTCCGCAAGGGGGGCAGGCCAAAGTGCCGATGGCATTACGCCGAGCGGGCCGATGGTCGGCCGCTGGCGGAAGCTACCCAGCTGGAGAGGATCGAATGTCGCTACGAGTTTCGTTGGTTCTTTGTGCCGTTGCCCTGGTCGGTTGCTCGTCTGCTCCAACGGTGCCGGCGCCCTTTGTGGCCGATGCCGCGTTTTCGCCGAGCACCCTGCGCACGGACGGCATCGAGCGCCTGCTCGCCGGCAACGCCCGTTTCGTCTCCGGCCACGCCCACGGCGAAGGCCGCGACGCCGCGCGCCGCACCGAAGTCGCCAACGGCCAGCATCCGTACGCGATCGTGATCACGTGCTCCGACTCGCGTGTGAGCCCGGAGATCGTGTTTGACGCGGGCATCGGCGATCTGTTTGTGATTCGCACCGCGGGCCACGTCATCGATGACCACGCTCTCGGCAGCATCGAATACGCGGCCGAACACCTGCACACGAAGACGGTGCTCGTGCTTGGCCACGAACGCTGCGGCGCCGTCGGTGCGGCGATGCAGGGCGGCGAACTGCCGGGCCACATCGGCTCCCTGGTGACGGCCATCGCGCCCAACATCAAGAACGCCAACCGCGGCAACGACGCGGCCACGGCCTGCGTCAAGGCCAACGTGCTCGCGACGGCCAATGCCCTGCGGCACAACCCGCCGCTGCTTGCCGAGCTCTGCGAGAAGCACGGCCTCGACATTCGCGGCGCCTACTACGACCTCGACACGGGCGCGGTCGAAGTGCTCGGCGAAGCGGTCGCGTCGCCGCGCTGAGCGCGACTACGCGTAGTACTTGCCGAAGCGGTTCTTCAGGAACTGCTCGTAGTCGACGCTCTCCATCTTGAGCAAGCCCGACGCCGGCAGCTGCCCAGCCGCGAGCATGTCGACGATCGCCGTCACCCCGGCGGCCGTCGTGATCTGGATGCCGCTCCAGTTTTCGCCGTCGATGATCGTGTGATAGATCGTCTTCGCGTAGGTGCGCTCGGTCAGGCGACCGTGGTACTTGCCCGTCGCCGTGACGAAGATCACGATCTGGTCCTGGAACGTCGCCGGCAGGCTCTTTTCAAAGATGTCGCGCAGCAGCCCCTGCTGGTCCTGCATCTGCAGATCGTGCAACAGGAACTTCATGAGCTCGCAATGGCCCGGGAAGCGGATCGTCTAGTAGTTGACGTTCTTGACGCGGTCCTTCAGCGTGATCGCGAGCGTGCCAAGGCCACCCGACGTATTGAACGCTTCATAGTCGACGCCATCGATCGTCAGACGTTCGAGCTGCTCAAGCGGCGGCACCGTCGTCAACTGGCCGTTCTCGACCGATTCGCACGGGTTGCAATATTCATTGATGAGGCCTTCCGTGCTCCACGTCAGATTGTATTTCAACCGATTGCTCGGGTAGCGCGGCAGCGCACCGACGCGCAGGTGCAGGTCACTCACCTCGGTCATCGACTTCATGAGGTGGTTGGCCACGATCGTGATGAAGCCGGGGGCGAGGCCACACTG
>Ga0075163_10013395_pt1 | contig 10622 bp, 10 predicted proteins | sample JI1023141ADNA_FD_71478 | JGI IMG/M metagenome (GOLD analysis project Ga0075163, IMG submission 71478) | Wastewater effluent complex algal communities from Wisconsin, to seasonally profile nutrient transformation and Carbon sequestration -... | ecosystem: Engineered > WWTP > Effluent > Algae... | reverse complement strand
GGTTTTGTATAGGGAGTATGAATTATTACAAATGAAAGTTTAGCATTGAGTAATATTATTTCCATATTAAAAACGAATGCAGAAAAGTATCCGGAAAAAATTGCAATAAAGGATAAAGAAACTGCTATTACCTATGCGCAACTTTGGCAGCAGGTGAGGAGCACAGCTGCATATTACAACCACAAAAACATTAAAGCTGGAGATAGAGTGTTAGTATTTGTGCCAATGAGTGTTAACTTGTATGTGAATATGCTTGCCATATTTTATATTGGCGCTACTGCAGTTTTTTTAGATCAGTGGTCTTCTTCAAAAAGATTAAACCTTGCTTGTCAAATTGCAGCATGCAAAGCAATGGTTGGAATCAAAAAAGCTAAACTGCTTTGGTTTGTTTCTTCTGCATTTAGAAAAATTCCTGTTTACCTAAATCCTAATTTGTCAGGTCGAGCGCTCCCGATAGCTATCGGGACGAGAAGCGGCGAGCTTGAAGCGAAAACGCACTCATCAATAGAACCGTTCCCAAGTAAAAAAGAAGACACTGCTCTCATTACTTTCACAACAGGCAGTACTGGCAGGCCAAAAGCTGCAAAACGTACACATGGTTTTTTATTAGAACAGTTTGATGCTTTATTAAATGTATTGCAGCCAAATGAAAAAGACATTGATTTAATCACTTTGCCTATTTTAGTTTTCATGAATCTCGGAGTTGGCAGCACATCTGTTATTGCCAATTTCGACCCGCGTAAACCAGGACAAATGAATCCGGATGTAATTTTAAATCAATTGCTAGATAACAATTGTACACGCATTATTTCTTCTCCTTACTTTTTGCAAGTGTTGAGTCATTATGTTTTTCATTATAAAAAACTAGTTCCAAAAATAGCTCAGATTTATACAGGCGGGGCAACTGTTTATCCAGATGATTGCAAATTGTTTGTGAGTGCTTTTCCAAATGCTAAAAGTGCTGTGTTGTATGGCTCTACAGAGGCTGAGCCAATAAGTGAAATTAGTTTTAATGAACTTGCAGCATTTGATTCGGCAATAGAAAAAAATGGAATTTGTGTTGGAAAAACTTATAGTAAAATTAATGTTCGCATTATCCCAATTACAGAGGAAGCAATAAAAGTTGCTAGTGCTGCTGAATTAGAAAAAATGTATTTAGGAAATAATGTAATTGGAGAAATCATTGTTTCAGGTCATCACGTATTAACCGAATACTTTAATAGCGAAGAAGCATTTATAAAAAACAAAATCAAAGCTGATGATGTTATTTGGCATCGCACAGGTGACGCAGGATTTATGGATGAAACGGGGCAATTGTATTTAACAGGTAGATGCAATACATTAATTAATTATCAAGGCAAAATCCTTTCTCCTTTTATTTATGAGTACTTGCTTAACCGCATGAAAGAAATTTACTGTGGAACAGTTATGCTGTTAAATAATAAAGTAACTATCATCATTGAACCGCAAAGGAAAACAAATCAAAATGTAATAATAGACTTAATTAAATCTTCGGGTTTGCTTTATGAAGATATTCGTTTTGTTACTCACATCCCAAAAGACCCAAGGCATTTTTCGAAGATTGATTATGAAAAGTTGAAGATAATGGTTAATTGAATACTCAATTATGTTTACCACTTATAAAGTTTTTCCCACCATTTGCAAATTGCATTTAGGAAGCTCTTTTTTTATTTTGCTATTTTGAAGCTCAATAATCGTAAGGAATATAACCAATTCATTACGATACTTAAATTTAATTTTATGTGTAAAAAATTACAATTCAAAAAAGAAACGATGCGATTTGTTGTAACAACACTTGCTATTTTTGCATTAATTGCTTCAGGCAAAGCTCAGCTATTTACCAAAATCTTTGAACCTTCGGTTTTCGGATGCTCTCTTTCCCCTAGTCCTGACCAAGGCTATGGAGTGGCAGCAGCAAAATATGACACCCTTGTTTTAATAAAATATAATTCTTCAAATGTAATGCAATGGTCAAAAACACTCACAAGTGATTCCGGATTTGTTTTTGGAACATTTATGGCAACTGATGACAATGGGTTTATACTTACTTTTAATCAAAATTATTTAAACACCTCAATTAATGTCATAAAAATAGATAGCGCGGGTAATGTTGAATGGTCAAGAAAAATCTATGGTTTTCAAACATCAATTAACTTGCCTTCTCATATTGTAAAAAGTGGAGATGGTAATTTTTTGCTTGCCTTTAATCATTATGAATCAAATGATACACTAAGTACCGGTATAGTTAAAATTGGTTCGGATGGAAGTATTATATGGAGCAGCAGTCTTTCTCAATACAACTATGCAACTGTTGAGTCGATTGATGTATCGCTAGATGGCAGTATATTTCTGGCGGGGTCATTTGTTGATTATTCCACCGGAGATACGGATTGGTTTATTTCAAAAATTCATGCTGACGGTAGTAATACTATTTGGAGTAAAAGAATCGGCATCTCCGGAACTGATTATCTTGCCGAATGCAAAGTAAAAGCAACATCAGATAAAGGAATTATTATTGGAGGAACATTAGTAAAAACCGATATTATAGATTCTGATATTTACATAGTAAAGTTGGATTCATCAGGAGCGATTTCATGGGGTAAGCAAATTGAATCTTATGAATCAGAAGCGTTAAGAAATATTATCTGCAACCAGGCTGGAGGTTACACATTGGTTGGAAGTGTCAGGTATTTCGGAAATCATTCACAAGATGTTTTTATGGCTAATTTAGATTCAATTGGAAATTTGCAATTTAACACTATTACAGGAAACATAAAGGAAGAATTCATTAATCAGATTTTTGAGGTTTCTCCTAATGAATTTTTGATGACAGGATTTTATTCATTATATAATAATTTGCCGGGAAGCAGCTTCTTTTCAAAAGGAAATCTTGGAATTAATTGCGGCATGCAGATTTCGGGAGCGTCGGCAATTTCATCAATCCCTTATATTAGTAACAATGGAATATTAACCGATTTTGATCTGAGTAGTGATACTGTTACTGTCGATGAAATTGAAGGTCAAATCACTACTTCAGATTTCTGTGTTTCAGTTGGTATTTTTGAAACAGAAAATGGGGCAAGCTTTTCTTTGTATCCCAATCCGGCTCAGAATAATATTTTCATAAACACTGAAATAAATGAGAACACAGGCTATGCCATTTCCAACATTCTTGGAAAAGTCGTTTTGGAGGGGAAAATTTCTTCCAACCAAAAGTTAGTAGATATATCAGCACTACCTTCCGGAATTTATGCAATATCCATCCAATTTGGCTCAGAATTAAAAGTTAGAAAGTTCTTGAAAGAATAAAAAAGTTTTGTTTTTTGAGTTTTCTTGTCCCTTGCCTTCTCAGGTAGGGGATTTATTATTTAAAACCATTCTAAATTAAGTCCTTTTGTCCATGTTTTTAGCCTTTTTAAGTGTTCATCTAAGAACATACACCTTATTGTTGGTAAAATCGCTTGTTAATCCGCCTCGCCACATGTATATTTGCCGCGATTATTACTGACAAAAAATACTGTTTATGAGCAACGAAAAATTTTCTAAATCTTCTATTGGAAAAAAAATAATAATGGGTTTAACTGGATTGTTCCTAATCTCCTTTTTGGTGATTCACGTTACACTTAATTCAATGATTTTCGCTAATGACGGCGGGGTACTTTTTAACCAAGGTGCTGATTTTATGTCGCATAACCCAATTATCCGAATCTTAGAAATAGGATTGTTTGTTGGTTTATTAGCTCATATTTTTATGGCTCTTAAACTTACTTTAGATAATAACAAAGCTCGTCCTGTTAAGTATGCAGTTACTAAAGGAAGCGCTAATAGCAAGTGGTACAGCCGCTCTATGGGAATTTTAGGTTCTTTATTATTAATCTTTTTAGTTGTTCATTTAGCTAACTTTTGGTTACCAACTAAAGTTGCTGTTTTCAGTCATACTGAGCATGATACTTTTGCAGGAATGCGCGAAGTATTTAAAAAGGAGTACTTTGTTGCTATCTATATGTTAGGTGTAATTGCTTTAGGTTACCATTTATTGCATGGTTTCCAATCAGCATTCCAAACATTAGGTTTAAATCACAAAAAGTATACTCCTATGATTAAATTTTTAGGAGCAGCATTTTCTGTAATTGTAACAATTTTATTTGCAGCAATGCCAATAACAATGTACTTCGGAATCATTAAATAGATTCAAGATTTAAAATTAAAGATTCAACATTTCACATTCAACATTATAAAATATATGGCTTCATCATCAAAACTAAACGCTAAGATTCCTGAGGGAACATTAGAGAACAAGTGGACCAAATACCGTTCAACCGTTCATTTAGTTAATCCTGCAAACAAACGTAGTTTGGAAGTATTAGTAGTTGGTACCGGATTAGCCGGGGCATCTGCAGCAGCTTCTTTAGCAGAGATGGGTTACAAAGTAAAAGTATTTTGTTTTCAAGATTCACCTCGTCGTGCGCATAGTATTGCTGCGCAAGGTGGTATCAATGCTGCAAAAAATTATCAAAACGATGGTGACAGCGTTTACCGTTTGTTTTATGATACTATTAAAGGTGGTGATTACCGTGCGCGTGAGGCAAACGTTCATCGTTTAGCTGAAGTATCAGGTGCAATCATCGATCAGTGTGTTGCTCAAGGTGTTCCTTTTGCTCGTGAATACGGCGGAACATTAAGTAACCGTTCGTTTGGTGGAACACAAGTACAACGTACGTTCTACGCAGCAGGGCAAACAGGTCAACAATTATTATTAGGTGCTTACTCAGCATTACAACGTCAAGTTGGTATGGGTGCAGTTAAATTATGTGCTCGTCACGAAATGTTAGATGTTGTTGTTATTGATGGTAAAGCTCGTGGTATTATTGCTCGTGACTTAATCACTGGTAAATTAGAAAGACATTTTGGACATGCAGTAGTATTAGCAACAGGTGGTTACGGTAACGTATTCTTCCTTTCTACTAATGCAATGGGAAGTAATGTAACAGCAGCTTGGAAAGCTCACAAAAAAGGTGCTTTCTTTGGAAATCCTTGCTTTACACAAATTCACCCTACTTGTATTCCTGTTAGTGGTGACCACCAATCAAAATTAACTTTGATGTCGGAGTCGTTACGAAATGACGGACGTATTTGGGTTCCTAAAAAAGCAGGAGATACTCGTAAACCAAATGAGATTCCTGAAGAAGAAAGAGATTATTACTTAGAAAGAAGATATCCTGCATTCGGTAACTTAGTACCTCGTGACGTTGCGTCTCGTGCTGCGAAGGAGCGTTGCGATGCAGGTTTTGGAGTAGGTGCAAGTAAGTTAGCTGTGTACTTAGATTTTTCTGCTAACATGATGCGTTACGGAACAATTGAAGCAAGCAAACAAAGCATTCAAAATCCATCTAAAGAAAAAATTAGAGAATTAGGATTAGCAGTTGTAAAAGAGAAATACGGTAACTTGTTTGATATGTACAAACAAATTACTGGTGAAGATCCTTATGAAGTTCCAATGCGTATTTACCCTGCGGTGCATTACACAATGGGTGGACTATGGGTTGATTATAACTTAATGACTACAGTAGAAGGTATGTATGCATTAGGTGAGGCTAACTTCTCTGACCATGGTGCTAACCGTTTAGGAGCTTCTGCATTAATGCAAGGTTTAGCTGATGGTTACTTTGTATTACCTTATACAATTGGCGATTACCTAAGCGAAGAAATTAGAACAAAAGCAATTTCAACTGACCATGAAGCTTTCGTTAAAGCTGAAGCAGAGGTTCAAGAGCGTTTAACAAAAATGTTGAATATCAAAGGAACTAAGTCTGTAGATTATTTCCACAAGGCATTAGGAAAAATAATGTGGGATAAGTGTGGTATGGCTCGTAATGCAGAAGGTTTAAAATCTGCTATCACCGAAATCAGAAAAATTCGTGAAGAGTTTTGGAAAGATGTACGTGTTACAGGTGCTGCAGATGAGTTTAACCCTGAGTTAGAAAAAGCAGGACGTGTTGCCGACTTTATTGAGTTAGGAGAATTAATGTGTATGGATGCATTAAATCGTAACGAAAGTTGTGGTGGACATTTCCGTGAAGAGTTCCAAACTGAAGAGGGTGAAGCATTACGTGATGATGAAAACTATTCTTACGTAGCTGCCTGGGAAATGAAAGAAGTTGGAAACTGGGAATTACATAAAGAAGAGTTAAAGTACGAGAATATTAAGATTGCAGCTCGTTCTTATAAATAATTAAAACCGAACCTATGCTTCGACAAGCCTGTCTGCCGATAGGCAGGCTCAGCATGACAAAGGGGCAAGACGAAGAAACTGATAAAACTAAAACCTAAAACGAAAAAACATGAACGTAGATCATTCAGGATTCGATACCATATTTGAAGAAGAAAAGATTGAGATGAAATCTCGCGTTACTTCTTACCGCGATTTAATTGTGTGGCAACGTGCTATACAATTAGTGGAGAGCGTTTATCATGTAACACAAAATTTATCTGACTCTGAAAAGCTTGCTTTTGCTGGTCATTTAAACGGGGCAGCAGTAATTATTCCTGCTAAAATTGCTGAAGGTTGGGGAAGAAAAAACACTAAGAACTACTTGCAATTATTAAAAACTGCAAGAGCTTCTTTATTCACAACTGAAACCTATATCATCGTATTAAAAAATGTTGACCGTATCAGTATTGAAGAAGAAGAAAAAGTACTTGGTTTGGTTGACGAAGTGAAAAAAATGTTGAATGGCCTAATTAAGTCATTAAACAATAAGTTAAAAACAACAACAGGATCAAGTTCATCTAATTACTAAAAAATAAATTTTCGATTATGAGTGGATCAGGCGAAAAAACATTAAACCTTACTTTAAAAGTATGGCGTCAAAAAAATGCTAAAGCAGCAGGTAATCTTGAAACGCACCAATTATCGGGCATTTCAACTGACATGTCGTTTTTAGAAATGTTTGATGTGTTAAATGAGAAATTAATTACGGAAGGCAAAGAGCCAATCGCATTTGATCACGATTGTCGTGAAGGTATTTGCGGTATGTGCAGTATGTTCATTAACGGACAACCACACGGGCCTAAGCAAGGTGTTACTACTTGTCAGTTACACATGCGTTCGTTTAAAGATGGTGAAACAATTGTTGTTGAGCCATGGAGAAGCGCTGCTTTTCCAGTAATAAAAGATTTAGCTGTTGACAGAAGTTCATTTGACCGCATCATTGCTTCAGGTGGTTTCGTTTCTGTAAACACAGGTAATGCAAAAGATGCAAATAATATTTTGATTCCTAAGGACGATGCTGATGATGCATTTAATGCAGCTGCTTGTATTGGTTGTGGCGCTTGCGTTGCAGCTTGTAAAAATGGTTCAGCAATGTTGTTCGTTTCTGCTAAGGTTTCTCAGTTGGCATTATTACCTCAAGGAAAAATTGAAGCTAAAGGTCGTGTATTAAATATGGTTGGACAAATGGATGAAGAAGGATTTGGTGCATGTACTAACACTGGTGCTTGCGAAGCAGAATGTCCTAAAGGAATTTCTTTAGAAAACATCGCTCGTATGAATCGTGAGTATTTGACTTCAAGTTTAACATACGTGAAGAAGTAATTTAATATATTAATGAATTAAAACGCCTCGAGAACTCGGGGCGTTTTTTTGTTATGTAAAGTATCAGTTCGAGTGCAGTCGATTGGAATAAAATATTTCAGTGTCACTTCGAGCTGTCATGCTGAGCCTGCCTATCGACAGACAGGCTTGACGAAGCGCGAGAAGCGGCACTGAATCGAAATTAACTAAGGTGTATTGTCTTTCAAATTAAATCACGTTGAACAAGTTCTCGACTGCGTTCGAACTGACACTCCTCTATCGATTGGACATCGGGTGTAGTAAATGAAAATTAATTTCCATCACAACATGTGAAGTATGTAATATTTGAAAAGAAGAATGTAAGTCTTCCCCGTTTAATTGTATCACTTTTGCACAGTGAAAATTAATTCACGAGTAAAAATAATACATGAAAAATTCAAAAGGAAAAATTGTTACATTAATATTGCTTGTTGCTGGTGCAACGAGCGCTTTTTCTCAAAACTTAGTAATTAACCCTAATATGGATGCTACACAATGTGTATCATCAGGGTTTGGAGAAATAATTAAAACCGAAACGTGGACAAATGCAAATGGGGGTACAGTAGATTTATTTGATAGAACGAAATCTAAAAATTGTAATGTTGTAAATGCGATTCCAAAAAATTATATGGGAAACCAAGCAGCACCTGGAGATCAAAATTACGCAGGTATTGTTGCGTATTATGATGATGGCGCAAACAATGATGTAGATAGCCAAATTGTTGCAACATTAGGTTTAAAGGATGGATATAAAAAATATTCAGAATACTTACAGGGAGAATTAAAAGAGCCACTAGTTGCAGGTAAAACATACCAAATTACTTTTAAAGTAAGTTTAGCAGATAAGAGTGCAAGAGCAGTTTCGGGTTTAGGTGTTTTGTTAACACCAACAAAAGTTGAGCAGAAATCAAATTCGTTTTTAACAATAGAACCCCAATTTATTTCTTATCGTGTAATTTCTGATTCGGTAAACTGGGTTACTATTTACGCAGCTTATATTGCAAATGGTGGCGAAAAATTCATTACCATTGGTTGTTTTAAAGATGCGAATTTCCGCATGGAAAAAGTGGTTTTGCCTTCGCAAAACGATTCGAGAAAAGCGTATTATTATATTTCAGGTGTTTCTGTTGCCCCGTATATTGCTAAACCCGATTTGGATGCAATTGTATTTGGTGTAGATTACATTGAAGTAATGGATTTACAATTTGTGCTAGGTAGTGCGGAGATAGCGCCGCAATTTAATGCTGAGTTGGATGAAGTTGCAGTGTGGATGAAAAGTCACCCAGACTTGAGCTTTTTCATTGCTGGCTACACAGATAAAACGGGAACCAATGCTATTAACGAACCTTTATCGCATGATAGAGCAGTGGCGGTAAAAAAATATTTGGTGAGTAAAGGTGTAAATGAAACCAATCTTTACACAGATGGTTTTGGAAGTGAAAAACCAATCGAGAATAAAATTAAAAGTCGTAAAAACCGACGTGTAGAAATATATTTATATTCGATTAGTAAAACCAACTAAAAATAAAGCGCACGATTGCTTAAATCGAAATTCATTTAACGCCCCAACCATAACAGGTTAGGGCGTTTTGTTTATTATTGCTAATTGATTATCTTTAACCTAAGTATTTTAATTATGAATAGAACAATTATTAGTTTTTTAGCTATTGGAATTATTTGTTTTGCTTTGGTTTTGTCTTGTAAAAAAACAAAGAAGCTAACACCTAAGTGCGATGGTTCTAAACCAACATACAATGCTGGAATAAAAACCATTATAGATAATAATTGTATGGGTTCATCTTGCCACGTTGCGGGTTCGCCTTATGGTAATTTCACAAGCTATAATGGACTTGCGCCTTATTTAACAAACGGGCTGTTTAAACGTGATGTACTTGAGATGCAAATAATGCCAAAAAATAAAAATCTTTCTCAGGAAGACATAAACAAAATACAATGCTGGGTTGATAATGGTTATCCCGAAAACTAAAACGAAAAAATGGAAGTATCACTTATAGCTCAAATTATAAAGAACCTAATTTTTTTATTGCCACATTTATTGGTATTAATTGCTTGTATTTATTACTTGGCTAAAAGAGCAGGAGCCGACTCGGTACTAATGACCATTGGAACTTTTCTAAGCTTCCTTACAAGTATTTTTTACATGATTATAATTCCTTTGTTTTGGCGTTATGCAAGCGATTCATTTTCCGCACGCGAAATATTTATAACTATAGTTGGCATCATTAGCTTTATTGGCAATGTAATGTTTGGTGTTGGCTTATTGATGTTAATTATAAAACAAGTAAAGAAGGGACTTTAAGGAATAATAAAAATACAAATGATTGAAGGAATAATAAAGGTATTGATTGTAACGATTGTTTTTGTTTTCATCTCTTGTGGGCAAGGTGGTAACACGAATGAAACTGTGGAATCTAGTACTAATGAAAAGGTGGTTTCACAAAAGGATAAAAAGATTGAAATAGCTTTGACGTTTATTAATGGCTATGTCGATAATTCAAATAAGCTTAATAAAGCAATTGGCATAATTGAATGGGTTAATTCCAATGATTTAACTACTAAAGCTTTTAAAATTGAAGTAAAAAAAATAATTGACGAAGCATATAAGCAAGATCCAGAATTAGGACTTGACGCTGATCCAATAGTTGATGCTCAGGATTATCCGAGCAAAGGTTTTGAATTAGAATCACTTGATGAACAAACTAATTTTTTAATTGTAAAGGGAAAAGATTGGCCAGAGTTTAAGCTTATTATTAAAGTTGTTGAAGAAAACGGGAAATGCTTAGTTGATGGTTGTGGAATCGTAAATATTCCTAAAGACAAGAGAGCAGCAAGATAAAATTACTTAATTCGAATTTTCAATAGCATGCCACTAACCGTCCTCTATAACAAATTTATATCAGAAGGTTACACTAATTTTTATATTGATGGAATTGGTGGTCCGCAAACGGATGATGTACATTGTTTGGGG
>Ga0075163_10013394_pt1 | contig 10623 bp, 8 predicted proteins | sample JI1023141ADNA_FD_71478 | JGI IMG/M metagenome (GOLD analysis project Ga0075163, IMG submission 71478) | Wastewater effluent complex algal communities from Wisconsin, to seasonally profile nutrient transformation and Carbon sequestration -... | ecosystem: Engineered > WWTP > Effluent > Algae... | reverse complement strand
ATTGCCTCCGTCGCGTCCGGACGCTCGATGCCGCCGCACACAAAAATCGTCGTGCCACTCAGCGCGCCAGTCATGAACGCGCACGCCTTTGGCAGAGGTGGCAAGGGCGAAGCATGTACCGTCTTGCCACTCGCTTGCAGCAGCACCACCTCGCGAAAGTGCTCCGTCGCATTCCCTCCGCCGATCATCACCACACCCGCATCCGTCGTGATCGCTACCCCATAGCCATTTGCCTTCGGTAGCTTGCCCACCTTGCGCCACTCGCCGTCTAGTGCTGGCAGTGCATAGACGTCGTCATACCAGCGCTTCGTGCCGCCCTCCCACGGCTTCTTGTCCGGGAAATTCGTCCCACCTGCCACGATCAGCGCGCCACGGCTCACACCGGCAAAGGCACCCGCAAAACCACTCGCATCCGGGATCGGTGGCAATTCTTTCCACTCCAGCGCCATCGCGGTCAGCGACAGCGAGGAATGAACAAACAACATGAGAAAGGCAGTGCTGCGAATCATGGCGATCCGTGAATCTGCCCACTCCCGCGCATTCCGTCGAGATCAAAAACTCCCAGTCCTCCCCCCTTCGCTTTGGAATCATGCACCACTCGGCGACGCCGCATGATGCGGCTTGTGACTTGAAAGAGGCGAGAAGCGACGGGAGGATCAAAAACCATGAATCCCCCGCCCGCTCCCGTCCGACCCGAGAAAGTGAAATACATGCTCATGGCCGCGAACATGGGCCGCGCGGTGAGATTCTACCGCGATGTCATCGGCCTCGGCGAAATCTTCGTCAGCGACTTCTGGACCGAGCTATCCTTTGGCGACGCCATCATCGCCCTGCACGGCGGACACGACGGATCGAAGAACCCCACCGGACTCAGCCTCCAGTTTGAGGATGTGTTCGAAGCCGCCAACCGCATCGAAGCCGGTGGAGCGAGGATCATCGAGCCACCCGTCCAGCGCGAAGGCGAGCCCATCTTGCTCGGACGCTTCCGGGACCGCGAGGGGAACGAAGTTTACATCACGCAGTATGTGGGGTGACGCATTTGCCGCACTCTGGCGATGCGCGGAGTTGGGCGCACTCACCAGAGCACGGCGAAACGAAGAAGGGGATGAGGCCGCAAAGTGTCGGATCAATGTCCGGGTGAAGTTTCCGCTCTTGGATTCTCAATCACATGCGCCTGCTTTAAATCGTTGATTTCAAACGATTGGTGCTCGGGAAGGGACTCGAACCCTTAAGCCTTTCGGCACAAGATCCTTAGTCTTGCGCGTATACCAATTCCGCCACCCGAGCAAAGGTAGTGTCTGTTGGAAAACAGGGCCGCGAATATAGCTCCCCGCCGAGATATGCAACCGGAGATTTGCCGGGCTGAATACTTTAGAAGTCAGTGATGCAGGTTTGAGGGGAGTCAAGTGGAGCTACTCCTGAAGATTCGCTTGTTGATGTGAAATCGACTGATTGAAAAGGGAGGTGGACTTTGAAGTAGTGGGTTGCTTGCGCAGAGCGAAGATCAACTGGCTACTTTCATTGTATGGCGCGTGCTGTGGCTAACCAACGTGGAGTATCTTCTCGGACGTTGGACACGATTCTCGGATCCGGCGATCCGTCCGACTGTCTGCGGCTCCCCCAGTACCTTTGAGCTTGCTCACGCAACCTCCGTGTGATTTATAGCGTAATCAATCTCGACGATGGCTACTCCCTCATGAAGAACGCAAATAGCGCAGCCCAGTAATGGATGCGCCCCGCTATTGAAGCACGCCCAGGCAATTGCGCTGGAGCGTCTGTAGCGTTCTACCCACAGAACTGGCTTGCGCCCGCAAGCGGCCAAGTTGGCCAGTTCGTCCAGCCAACTCCGGTTTCCCGAACCCAAGATGCCGGACAAGCCTCAAAACAATGACCCTACTGGAGATCTGATTTCCCATCACGAACATGATACTTGCGACATTTCCCCGCCATTCCACTACCTGGGTAGCAGCCCTGACTCTATCCATCGTATCCTGTGAAAAGCAGGATTCCGACACTCAAGCGCCCCAGTCTGGGGCCAAGGCTACCGCCAAGTCCAAGAAGAAGCCACTGCCTCAGGATAGGCCGAGGGCAGGCTTCATCGAGAAATTGGAAAGCTTCACCGGGGGGCACACGCGCTTGGTTTGGGCTGAGTTGCAAAAGATGGAAGCAGCAGACACTTTTGCATATGGGAAGTCGCTCATGCTCAAGGGGCTGGATTCGAGGGACGGGAAATCCGAGCGGGCGATCCTGTCCAAACATGGAAACTATTCGAGGCCGCTGCTCTCCAGCGACGGCACTGTGATCTTGTACACCGACAAGGATGTCCGCCGCAAAGGGGACCTGAAGCACTACGACCCCATGATCTTCCGAACCGACTGGCAGGGGACGGAGCCGGTCAACTTAGCCGACGGCTACGCGGTGGACTGTTGGAAAGACCCGGCGACTGGGGGGGAGTGGGTCTATGCGGTCAGGGAATTCAAGGCTACGAAAGCGCTTGCCTTGGAAGGGAAGAAACTCGTTCGCTTCCGACTCGATGATCCATCAAAAGAAGAAATGGTTTATGACGACGGGCCAGTGTCACCTGACAATGTTCAACTCTCCCGCGATGGTTCGCAGGCGAGCAGCCTCTTTCCGTGGCCGGATTGCGGTCTTTTTGATCTACAGAAGGACGGAACTGCGCGACCGCGCAAGTTGCTGACCGGGTGCTGGCCCTCGATGTCACCGGACAACAGCGGGATCGCCTGGGTGTTTGATGGGAGCCACCGTTCGGCAACTTTCTTTGCCCAGGACGGGAGAGAGCCGTGGACGGTGCCCTTCAACGCAGCACCCGGAATCAAGGGACGTGAAATGTATCATCCTCGGTGGACCAATCATCCGCGGTTTATGGTGCTGACTGGCCCTTACAAGCCGGTCAAGGGTGCCAAGGGAAGCGTGATCAACAAAGGCGGCGCGACTGCGGACATTTACATCGGCCGTTTCAGTCCGGGTCTGGACAAGGTCGAGGAGTGGCTGCAAGTGACCGACGATGTGCTCAATGAAAACTTCCCCGACGCATGGATCGAGGGTGGAGATGGAGTCGAATTGGGGATTTTGCGCAAGGCGGAGCAGACAGCGGTGCCTGCAGGCGACTGGCCGGTCATTCGAGACGGGCTTCTCTATGTCTGGGGTGACCGCAACTCCAGGAACGAGGCAATTGGGAAGGACGGCAAGATGCACCGAGCGACAGCTCCCCAGAGTCAGGATGCAGCCCGCTATGGCAGGCTGGATGAAATGCTCGTCGGTGGTGGCGTCTTTGAGATGGAGCGGGATTCTGCGGCGGGTGTGATGCAGGGCTTGCAAACCGTACCGCAGGTGACCGTCGAGATGGTCTTGCTGCCCGGAGGCCCGGTCACTAGCTTGGCAACTGCTGATGTCTTCTCCGGCCCCAATCTCGCGATCGGAATCAATGCCGGAGGCATTCTGGTGGTAGCGCAGAAAGGCTCAGGTGCAAAGAGTGCTGCTGCCATGCCGGTGGTTCCGTTTCACCTGATGGTCGTGCGCAAAGAGGCCGCCTTCGAGGTTTACGTGAACGGCGAGCCATCCCCACTTCAGTCCCACGAAGGGGAGCCAGTGCCCGAGCGCGACAGCATCCTCTTTGGCGGCGGATGGGACGGAGGCATTCTTGACGTGGGGATCCATGGCAGGGCACTGACGGCCGGTGAGGTCAAAGAGCAGGCCGCGTCCGCCTTGGCCGGTTTGGCCAAGAAAGCGCCCGCACCGCGTCGCGCGAAGGTTTCCGCCCGCTTGGTTGAGGCCAGCGCCATGCCTTCCGCTGAAGGCATTGCCCCGTACACCGGATCCTTGGTGGCCTACATTTACGAGATCGACAAAGTCATCTCAGGTGAACTGACGGCGAAGCAAATCATCGTGAAGCACTGGGCGATGCTGGATCTTAAGCCGGTCATCGGTTTCCCTCGGACTGTTGGTACCGCCTACGAATTGGAGATCGAGTCCGAGACTGATCACCGCCATCTGAAAGGTGAGCGTGTGATGGATGACACGACAGCCTTCGATCTTGAAACGTGGTTCGATGTTTCGCCTCCGCGGGTGCGCTAGAGGAACTCCCTTCATGGTGTTTTGGCTGTTGCGGTCAATCACCGATCCGCCCACTGTCCCACTCCAGCCCCGACGATCAGCTTGGTTTTCAGTTCCCACATTTTCATCTTCTATTTCCTGCCGCTGGTGGTGGGCATTTACTACCTGCTGCTCTGGCGCGGAGCCGGGAGCAATGTGCGGCACTTCTTTCTGACCTGCGCGGGGATGGTGTTCTATGGCTGGTGGAATCCGTGGTTTGTCCTGCTCATGCTCGGCACGACCACGCTGGACTACAATCTGGGCCGCATGATCGTCAATGCGGGCGACAACCAGCGGCGCAAGAAGCTGGCGGTGGTTCTCTCGGTCGTGTCTAATCTCGGCGCGCTGGCCTTCTTCAAGTACACCGCCTTCGCCATCGAGAGTGCGCAATCGGTCGCGCACGCGATGCATTGGGGCGATCTCGCGGTGCCGGAGTTTTTCCGCAACATCATCCTCCCGGCGGGCATCTCGTTCTACGTCTTCCAGAGCCTCAGCTACTGCATCGACCTGTATCGCGGTCATGCACGGCCGGCGGAATCCTTTCTGGACTTCACCTGCTTCGTCTCGCTGTTTCCGCATCTCGTCGCGGGACCGATTGTGCGCTACGGCATCATCGCGGACCAGATGCGGCATCGCGAGCACACGGTGGAGAAATTCTCGCTCGGCATCACGCGCTTCGGTTTCGGTCTCGCCAAGAAAATCCTCCTCGCCGATCCGATGGGCGGCATCGCGGACGCGGCCTTTGGCGCGGGCGCTGGGAATCTGTCCACCTTCTCCGCCTGGATCGGGGTGATCGCCTACGCCTTCCAGATCTACTTCGACTTCTCCGCCTACTCGGACATGGCCATCGGCCTCGCGAAGATGCTGGGTTTCTATTTCGTCGAGAACTTCAACTCGCCCTACAAAAGCGAGAGCATCACAGACTTCTGGCGGCGCTGGCACATGTCGCTCTCGACCTTCCTGCGCGACTACTTGTACATCCCGCTCGGCGGCAACCGGCACGGCACCGCGCGCACTTACGTCAATCTCATGCTCACCATGGTCATCGGCGGCCTGTGGCACGGGGCCTCGTGGAACTTTGTCATCTGGGGCGGCATCCACGGCGGCATGTTGTCGCTTGAGCGGATGATGGGGAAGAATTCATTCTACGGCTCTTGGCCGAAGCCGCTGAAGATCGCCATCACGTTCTTCATCCTCCTGATCACCTGGGTCTTCTTCCGTGCGGAGACATTTGAGGTGGCCACGCGCTACCTCGCCGTGATGTTTGGAGCCGGGCCTCAGCTTGTGAGCACCGCCCCCTTGCTCAATGCGGAGATGCTGCGGAATTTCAACATGGTGCAGTTCATCATCTGCGCGCTTGGCGTCTGGGCGATGCCCAACACGCAGACCATCCTCCACAAGTTTGTCTGGTGGAAGGCCCTGATCGGACTCGTTCTCTTCGTTCTCGCCATCGCGATGATGTTCACGCGCGGACACAGCCCGTTTCTCTACTTCCAGTTCTGACGCACGCTCATGGCCGACACACCCATCAACCCTTACCCCGACGAGAAGGACTCGACTGACTACCAGATCAGCCGCCGGCACGGCTGGATGGTGGCCTTGATCTTCTTCCCGCTCGTGGCGCTCATGCCCGTCTCGCATCACATAAGCCTGGCGCTGAAAGGCAGGTGGAGCGAAACGCCGCTGGCACAGCTCCTTTCGTGGCGGCCATCCGCAGGGCCGTTGCTTCAGCGGTTGCACGCGACGGAGAAGAGCACCGACAAAGCTGGCTACTCCACCTTCATCCGCCAGAACACCCAGGCCTTGCTCACAGCGTTCGGCGGGGAAGGGAACCGCAAGGTTCACCTCGGCAGTGGCGAGTGGCTTTTCTACAAGCCCGAGATCACCGGCCTCCATGGCTGGGGGCCGCTCAAGCGCGAGCCCTTCTCACCGATGAAGGATCCCGACGTTGCGAAGCTGCGCATGGCAAAGGACGTGGTCCTCGAGTTCGCGGCACAGTTGAAGGAGCGCGGCATCCCCCTCCTGCTCGTGCCCGTGCCGGTCAAGCCGATGATCTACCCTGAGTTCCTCTCATCGCAGAAGTTCACCGCGCCCGTGTATCATCCTGATCAGCTCGCGCTCTACGAGCAGCTCCGTGCCGCAGGCATCGATATCATCGACCTCACACCCGAGATGTGGCGGCTGAAGCTTCAAAAGCAGGTTTTCCTTCAGCAGGACACCCACTGGACGCCCGATGCCATGAAGATCATGGCCGAGTCCATCGCCAAACACATCCGCACAAAATACCCGCAGGCGCTCAGGTCGTCGGATCAGACGCCGATCGTCGATGCACGCATTCTCGACCGCACAAGCCACGGCGACCTCGTGGACTTGCTCGATCTCGCGTCGCCCGCTCGCTTGTTTGGACCGGAGCAGGTGACCCTTGTCTCGATCGCGGGAATGGACCCAGCCGCCACTTCGCCTATCGCGCTTCTCGGCGACAGTTTCGTCAATGTCTTCGACGATCCCGCTCTCGGCTTCGCCCCGAAGGACGAGTCGGGGAACGCGCCGCGCATCAGGGCGGGCTTTGGCAATCAGCTCGCCATCCTGTTGAACGAGCCGCTCGACGTCATGGCCGTGAATGGCGGCGGCTCGACCGCCGCGCGCCAGGAGTTCGCCCGGCGCTTTGACGATGAGGTGCGCGCCAAGAAGCTCGTCGTCTGGGTCATCGCCTGCCGCGATCTGCTGCTCTCGCCGACCGCCGCACGGGAAGCGAATGTGAAATGGGAGCGCGTCGAGTTCAATCCGAAGTCCCGCGATGGCCGTCAGCCAGCCGTAGCACCACCGTCCGCCGACAAGATCATCATCGAAGCCAGGCTCGTCGGGAAATCGAAACTGCAGGACGCCGGGTCCACTCCCTACACAAACGCCCTCCACACTGCAGACTATGAGATGCAAAAGGTCATCAGCGGCCAGTTCACCAGCACCGACTGGCTGGCCGTGCAGTGGACCTTCAAGAACAAGCAACCACAGCCCACCGCCAGCGCCGTGCCCGGCAAGACCTACCGCCTCACCCTTGTCCCCGAGTCCGCCATCCCGCCCGAAGCCAAGGGCGTGAACACCAGCGACGACTTCTCGGACAGGTTCACCGCCGAGCGTTGGTTTGTGGAGTCGATTGAGGAGGCAAGGTAGCTCCTTCATCTCCGTGCAGTTCGCTGGGGTGGGGGCGAGCGTAGCATCGTCCTCATCCACGCTAAATTCGTTGCCATGGCAGGCCGGGTGGTCTAGTTGGCAGCATGAATCTTAGAGTGATTTCCTCCTCCGCCCGGCACTCGTCTCGCATCAGTTTTCTTTCGGCCGTGCTGCTTCTCCCCGTGATTTGTGTGTCCGGGTGCAAGAAGGAGGAGCCAAAAAAGTTTTCCAAAAGCGGCCCGAAGGTGGAGGTCAAGGCTGACGGCCTGACTTACGAGGTGGGTTCCGCAAAGCCCTTCACCGGCGCCGTGCGCTCCTATGTGCCTAAATCGGACATCCTCCTCAAGGAGACGCTCTACACGGACGGCAAGCTCGATGGATACGCCCGCCGCTGGTTTCCGGAAAACCCCAGCCAACTGTCGGATCAACGGCTCTGGGTTCGTGGTGATCCTGTGTTCTCATGGAGATGGTGGCCCAATGGAAATCTCCGGGAGCTCTCCAGCCAGCGCAACGCCCTCAAGGACCGAGGCAGGCCTGACATTGCCTTCGGCAGCTATGTGAAGTGGTTTCAGGACGGGAAGTTCAAGTTCAAGGCGCACTACAACGACAAATTTCAATGGCACGGCCACGTCATCGACTACGACGACGAAGGCAAGCTCATGTGGGACGCCGAATTCGAGCATGGCGTTTTTATCAGCGGCCATCGCCCTCCCGATGAACCCGCTCCGCCGGCTCGTTGAAAGGCGGCGGCAGGGATCCTTTCATCTGGCCCCTTGGCCCCTTGTCACCCGATCATGGCATGTGAGCCCTCGGTGTTGAGCAGCCCTTTACTCTTGCGGCCCGGGCTCGGGGGCTCCCGAGAAGTTATGGAGAGGGAAGTTTTTGATCCACCGGGCCGTCTTGGCGGCATCGCTCTTCGTCGCGCCATCACGCAGTCCGAGGGTGGACGTATCGCCGTCATAGGACCAAGCGTCGTAGGTGGGATTCACCGCATCCGCCGAGCCGCCCTTTTCATATTGGTAGGGGTGCCCGTGGGGATCGATGGTAAAGCGGTGCCCATCGACTTCCTTCCACTTCACCCACTCCAGGCCCAGCGCCAGAGAAGAGGGCTCGTCATTCTCGATCGTGCCATCCGAGGGCTTGCCGCCCGCGACCATCTGATCCGTGCCATCGCCACTGAGGATCTGATAAAGCAGCATGGCGCCAGCCACCGAGAACTTCACACCATCGATGGTGACCGTGACGTCTGGATTCACGGGGGCAGGGTAGTCGTTGAACTCCGCCTTGTAGGCCTCAATGCATCGGAGCATCCCAGCATGGCTGACGATGCTCCTGTTCAGCTCTGCCCTAGTCGTGGCATATCTGAACGCCCCGATACTCAGCGACAGCAGCAGCACGACGACTGACATCGAGGCCAGGACGACGGAAAGCGGGCGTGGTCGGAATGGGTGGGGCAAGGCAGAGGGGGTCACAGCGAAAAGGGATGCACCATGCGGCGGCCCATTGCAATCAGAGGCCTGGCAAGAATGAAATGAAGCATGCGATACCAACGAGACACCGTTTCCAACGCGCCGATCCGGGCTCCCCGCCCTGTCCTACCCTTGAGCGGACGCATTCACCGAGTCATCAGTGGTTCAAAGCCAGCTTTTAGGTTCATCACCTCCGCGCCGCTAGCACCAGCTCATTGTATTTCATGCGCACCAGCTCGATGTCTGCCAGCGTCGGTGGATCATTGGTGAAAGGCGTGTCCATCGTCGCCACCGCATTCGTGTTGCTGCTCGTGCCGATGATCGCGGCGGCCAGCTGCGTTGCTGTCACCACACCGGGCGGGCCTTGAGTCCCCTCGCCACCGCGCGGGATGTTGAAGGTGAAATGCACATTCGTCCCATCAAAGCTCACGCTCACCGTTGCATCCGTTCCCGGCGGCAGCGTGTTCACGGCATCGACCACCGCCTGCGCAAAGGGCGGTCCCTGAATCCCCGGCACACCCTGCGGCCCAGGAGGTCCAGACGGGATGTTTTGCAACATTACCAGATGCCCGTTGAACTGATTCCTGAGCACCTCGGCAAGAATGAGCGCACCATCCTCCGGCACTGCCTCTCGATGGCTCGCTGATTGTGGCGGATGTTTCACGGTCCCAGTTCACATCGCTGAACGCTGAGATCCAACTGCGGGCCACGCAGGTGGCGCTGACGGAAGGGCTGGCGGTGGCGGTGAGTGATGCGGTGAATCTACCCGCCAACAATGTGCTGCCGCAGACCTCGGATAACTCGAACAGCGTGGGGACGCTGAGCACGATGGCAGCTGCGAACTACGACCAGTGGCAGTTGCAGGCGGTGATGGATAAGCTGGATGAGCTGATCAATGCGTTGAGGCGGTGAAGTTCAGGGTTCCTGGTTCTTGGTCGCCTAGCAGCTTGGTGAGAAGCCCCGGAAACCGGTCACTGACGGTTCTACAGGTGCGAAGCTGCCTTGGGTGTGGATCGGCTCATGGAGCCGATTCGCAGGTCGGGGGTTGTTTTTCAACAACAGACTGCCAATGGCGGGATTCGCTACGCGGCTACGCAGCCAACGGAACGCGGATGCGTTCCGCTATGGCTTCTTCACCTGAACCTCTCCCTGTTTCTCCGCCTGCTCTTCGACGAGGCTGGCGATGCGCTCGGCGGAATCGCGCACGGCTTGCTTCTGTGCGGCGGCTTTCATGGCGTTCGCTGTGGCGGGATCCGTGAGAATGTCGCGGACTGCATCGGTGAGGACGGTGGCGTTGATGGCGGACTCGGGCATGAGCCTGGCCGCGCCGGCGCGCTCGAATATCTCGGCGTTGCGCGTCTGGTGATCGTCGGCGGCAAAGGGGTAGGGCACGAGGAGGCTGGGGATTCCGAACCACGCCAACTCGGTGAGAGTCGATGCGCCTGAGCGCGCGATGGCGAGGTCGGCGATCTGATAGGCCAGCTCCATGCGATGGCAGAACGCGGCGACGTGCTGGGGGAGGAGCGGGTGCTTGGCATAGGCATCGCGCACCTCCTCGTAATCGGTGGGGCCTGCGATGTGGAGAACCTGGATGCCGAGCTTTTCAAACTGATCGAGCGCCATGCAGACGACGCGGTTCACGCCACGCGCGCCTTGGCTGCCGCCCATGACGACGAGCGTCTTCTTGTTCCTGTCGAGCTTGAAGAACTCGTAAGGATCATCCGTGACCTTCTGCCGCAGCGTGTTGCGGATGGGGGTGCCGACCACGCGCACGTCGGGGTGCTTTGGGAAATGGGATTTGCACGCCTCCAGCCCGACGAGGACGACGTCGCAGAAGCGCGCGGTGAGGCGGTTGGCCTTGCCGGGGATG
>Ga0075163_10013393_pt1 | contig 10623 bp, 13 predicted proteins | sample JI1023141ADNA_FD_71478 | JGI IMG/M metagenome (GOLD analysis project Ga0075163, IMG submission 71478) | Wastewater effluent complex algal communities from Wisconsin, to seasonally profile nutrient transformation and Carbon sequestration -... | ecosystem: Engineered > WWTP > Effluent > Algae... | reverse complement strand
AGAGCGTCGTGCCAGCGAAGTTGATCGGCGTCGTCGCCCACGGCAATGACGCGAAGCTCGAGAGAGGGGGCGATGGGCCCGAGAGACGGGGAGCGATTCATCGGAGTCGCGCCGCCTGCTGCGAGCGCCGTGCCGCGTCATTTCCTGGAGATCTTGCGGGAATCCGGCGGGCTCGTCGGGACCCGTCGCGGCGACGCTACAGCGACTGCGGTGCGCGTGCTGCGAGCCTTCGCCGGCGCCTTGTCGGGCGCTTGGCTTCGCTGGTGCTTGGCGACGCGTGCGATGAGCGCGTACGGAACGGGTTGGTCGAGCGGAAAGCGCACCGTATCTTTGCCCGAGCGATACGCCGCCACGGCAGCCTCGAAGGTCGCGGAGCCGGGGTACACGGGGTACACGCCCACGTGCTTCTTCCACACCGAGAAGTAGACGATGCTCTTCCCGTCCACGAGGTACGCGGGCATCTTGTAGCGAATCGCCTCGCGCGCCTCCGGTAGCGCGCCACGCAACGCCGCGCGCACGCGCTTGGCCACGTCCTGGACGGATTTCGGAAGGGAACGAACGTAGGCGGCGACCGTCTCGACCGCCGCGGGAGGGGTACCGCTCATGGCCGGAGTGTAGCCCGGATTTGTTCATGGGCCGAACGGGCGAATGCCGCGCGGCGCTACTGGCGCGTGAACGTGGTGGACGAGGCGCCGTCCATGGTGAGCGTGAGCGCGTCCTTGCCGTCCTGGGTGCCGAGCGCGAACGTATAGGTCAGCGTGGCGGTGGACATAGCCGTGGCCTTGGCCGGTCCGTCGCAGTTGATGGTCGTCTGGGTTCCTTGTTTTCGATAGAAGGCGAGGGTCGACCCACTGACGGTGGTGACGCCCGAGGCGGCCACGGTGATCTTGCTGTGGCAGAGGTAGTTCGACTCGTTGATGAAGAGCTGGGTGGTGCTGCCGTCGGCGGCGAATTCGAAGGACGACCCGTTGGTGAGCCCGACCTGGGCCCAACGGCCCACCAGACCTGCGGGGAAGGTGCCGTCGGCGGCGGGCGGCGTTCCCGAAGGGTCGCCCTGCACCGTGTCCGAGGACTGCGCGAGGCAAGCGCCGATGGGCTTGTCGCACTTGCTCTGGAAGCACGTGGCATCGGCGCAGCCAGAGGCTTTGGCGCACGATACGAGATCGTTCACGAGGGCCTTGCCCTTGTCACCGCCCCTGGCCACGCAGGCATCGGCGCACACGTCGCCCTCGTCGGGGTCCGGGCACTTGGTCGCGCAGTCCAGGATCTCCGCGCAGGTGAGGGGAGCGGTTGCGGTGACGCCGCCGTCGCTGGTACCGCCGTCCCCGTCGCCGGTCCCCCGCGGATTCGCGTTCACGGTGCACCCGCTGACGATCGTCAGCGCGGAGACGAGGGTGGAGGCGGTGAAGGCTGCGGCAAGGAGGCGAGCGAGCATGGCGTGTTCCTCTCGAAGGCGCCGACGACGGCGTGACATCCAAAGGGAGCAACGCACATGCCACGCACGACGCGCCCAGATTTGCGGCAAATCGTGGAGTCGGCGCAGAACGTGAGCAACGTCTGCGCAGCGGCGGATCCCTATCGTTGCGCATGGCTTGCGCAGCTGCTCTCGAGGGCGCGAAGCGCGCTGGTCAGGTGAGCGCGAGCTTCATGCCCTGGTGGCTGCGGAGGAAACCCAACCGCTCGTAGAAGGCATGGGCCCGCGTGCGCGCGTTGTTCGAGGTGAGCTGCGCGCGAAAGCATCCCGCGGTGCGCGCTCGGGCGATGGCCTCGTGCATGAGCAGCGAGCCCACGCCGCAGCTCCGCGCCTCGGGCGCCACGATGACGTTCTCGATCTGCGCCACCCGGCCGCCGCGATACCCCACATGGCGAATGAAGGTGAGCTGCAGCACGCCCAGCACGCGGCCTTCCTGGTCGGCCACCAGGAGCGCCTGGTTGGGATCGCGCGTCACTTCGTCGAGCGCATCGAGGTAGCACCGGTCGACCGGAAAGGTGGCGTCCGCGTCGAGCGCGTTGCCCTCGCCGGGGATGGCGAAGAGGCGCACGATGGTCTCGAGATCGGCCGGTCGCGCTTCGCGAACGAGGCTCGCGCCTCCGGAGCGACGGGAGAGGGGCTGCATGCGCCCAGTTTTGCACCGCAAGCGGTCGCAAGATTATGAAATCGTTATCTACTGCTGTTGATATTGAAAGTGACTTTCAATATTGTTAGTCCGAAGGGCATGAAGTCGTTCACCGGGACCGTCGTCCTTCGCGCGACGATGGTCGCGCTCCTCTTCGTCGCCTCGCGGGCCGCCTACGCCAACCCGCGACCGCTGCCCTTCACGTACACCTACGAGACGCTCGCCCAGGGCGACACCGAGGTGGAGCAGTACTTCGACTTCGTGCCGCTCAAGGCCATCGACCTCGCATCGGGGACGCCGCGCTGGTACGGCGCGATGCAGTTCCAGACCGAGGTGGAGCTCGGCGTCACCAATCGTCTGGAGCTCGCCCTCTACGCGGTGCTGGCGCCGAGCCCGGGTGACTCGCTCACGCAGACGGCATCGCTCACCGAGAGCAACGGCGTGAAGCAGCGGCTCCGCTATCGCATCGCCGAACAAGGGCAGTTGCCGCTGGACATCGGGCTCTATGGCGAGCTCGTGGAGAACACGCAGGAGATCGAGGTCGAAGCCAAGCTGGTGCTGGTGAAGCGCTTCGGCAACTTTCGCGTGGCCACCAACTTGTGGGTCGAGACGGAGTTCTACTTTCGCGGCGACCGTGAGCTGGTGCTGAACCCCACGCTGGGCATGACGTACCAGGTGACGCCCACCTTCCACTTCGGCATCGACTCCTGGATGCGCAAGGAGCTGGTTCTCGATCGGAGCACGCGCGATCAGGGCGGCTCGTTCAACCGGCAGGCGCACGTGTATGCAGGGCCCGGCGTTCTCTTCAACTTCGGGCGCGTGTGGTGGGCCAACGCGGTATACGCGCGCATCGACGAGCTCGGGCGCACCATGAACCCCGGCGACGGTTTCGGAAACGTGTGGTTTCGCAGTATTCTAGGAGTCGAGCTATGAACCGGTCCGTATCGAGTGCGCTGCTGGCGGCGAGCGCTGCCGCACTGTTGGGAATCGCGTGCACGCCGCCGAAAGACGCCTGGTCCGACGATCCGCGGCCCATCGTCACGTTGTGGCGCGCCAAGTGCTCGCTCTGCCATACGCGTGTGGAGCCCGGGACGCGCACGCCGGAGAAGTTCCACGAGGCCTTGAGCCGCCACCACGTGCGCGTGCACCTCACGGATCCCGAGTGGGTCGAGCTCGAGGCGTTCCTCACGAACAAGCCCGAGGCCGCACCGGCAGCGTCGGCAGCGCCCGCGTCCGCGCCGGCAGCGCCGCCTTCTCCTTCCGCTTCGCCCTGACGGGCGCGCCCCGGGCGTGCGCGCGCGGGATCCGTCGAGGGCCGGTGAAAGTCGAATGATTCTCCCGGCCGGGGGGTGGCCCGCGGGTTGCTCCAAGGGAACGCGCGCGGTGTCCGCGCACAAGGAGCAAGGCAGATGCGTTTCGGTCGATTCTGCGTGGTGGGCGCGGTGGCAGCGGCGGCGGTGGTCGGGGTGGGGGCGGAGACCACCGCGACGGCACAAGGACCTGCGCCCACGTTTCCCTTCGATGCAGAGCTGGCGAAGCCGCTGGGCTTCCGCACGAAGCCCGGCCTCGACGCGCCGCACGTGCTCCCGCACCCGAACAACTACCTGCAAGCGCCGGCTCGGCTGAAGGTCCTGTCGGCGACCGGTGCCCTCTTTGCCGCGAACACCTTCTGCAACGTCGAGTACAAGGGGAAGCAGGGGTACATCCGCTGCGACGACGCCTCGGCGCTCAAGGTTCAAGCTGCTGCGCCTTCGCCGGCCGCCTCCACCCCGCCACCGCAGACCGGCCCCGTGGGCGCGGTCGAGACGCGCACCTTCACCGACGGGAAGAGCCGCTCGGGCGTGCATCACGTCTTCGGTTACGCGGGCGACGATCGCATCTTCTTCCGCGGCATGCTGCAGGTGGACGCCGACGGCTCGCCGCACACCTATCACGTGGGGATGACCTGCACCGACGGCGAGAACGATTGGGACCACGACGTCGTCTCGTGCGGGAAGATCTGCGACGGCGCCAAGTGCAAGAAGCAGGAAGCCGCGAAGTGCGCCGCGTCTCGAGGCTTCAAGTCGGCGCCGCGCTGGGGGCAGGCGGGAACCGTCGTCCAGTGCAAGATGGACGGCGATCGCTGCGTCGATGGCGACACCAAGCAAGTGACCTGCAGCATGACGCCGCACGCGAACGATGGCCTCGACAACCTCGCGAACGGCGGGCGTCCGGGCGATCTGTACGGGATGGCCAAGCGGCGCGACGGAAAGCTCTGCATCCTCAACGACGACGCCAACGGCGGTCACTACATCTCGCCCACCGCGTGGAACCGCAACCGCGCCGGCGCGATGCCGCCGGGGGTCGCGTGGAACCCGTGCGAGCCGTCGAACTACGTCGACTCCGAGACCATCAACTACGTGGCGCTCCCGGGCGGGACCGGGCAGCTCGGCGTGCACCAGGGCGACATCGTCGCGGTCGCGAACTGGGACACCAATCAGCTCGGCTACGCCATCTTCGCCGACGTCGGCGGCAAAGCGGGACCGCTCGGTGAGGGATCCATCGCGCTCGCCACGGCGCTCTCCCTCGAGGCGAACCCCAAGGGCGGCGGCAAGCCCGGCTCGCACAGCTCGGCGAAGGATCGCATCACGTACCTGGTCTTCCCCAAGACGCACCAGCTCGTGACCTGGCCGCTGCAGCAGAGCCAGATCGACGCGGAAGGCACCAAGCTCATGACCGCCTGGGGCGGCGTCGCCAAGTTCCGCACGGCCGCCTCCTCGCTCCCGATGCCGCAGGACTGACCTCCCGAAACGACGACACCCGCGACGCTTGAGTGCGCCGCGGGTGCGAGGGGAAGGGGAGTGCCGCGCTCAGTCCTTGAGAGCTTCGGCGCCGCCCACGATTTCCATGAGCTCCTTGGTGATGCCGGCCTGGCGCGCGCGGTTGTACACGAGGGTCAGGCGACCGATCATGTCCTTGGCGTTGCGGGTGGCGGCGTCCATGGCGCTCATGCGTGCGCCGAACTCGCTGGCTTGGCTCTCGAGGAGCGCGCGATAGATGGTGATGTCGATGTACATCGGCACCAGGCTATCGAGCAGCTGTTCGCGGTTGGGTTCGAACTCGAACTCGGTGCTGGAGGGCGCCGCGTTCTTCTCGGTGGGCTTCTCCGGCGCGCGGAGCGGGAGCAAGGGCTCCACCCTCAGCGTCTGCGTGATGGCGCTCTTGAACTCGTTGTAGATGAGGTAAATGGCGTCGTACTCGCCCTTCTTGTAGCGGGAGACGAGCCACTCGGAGACGACCTTCACGCGGCCGAGCTCCAGGCCTTCCATCATGCGAAGGAAGTCGTGGTCGACGGTGCCCTTGCGGCGCTGCAGGTACTCGCGGGCCTTCTTGCCGATGGTGGCGAAGGTCACGGTGGCGCCCTCGGCCTCTTGCCGCTTCCACTCACGCTCGGCGGCCTTGCTGATGGTGGCGTTGAACGCTCCACAGAGGCCACGGTCGCTGGAGAGGACGACGTAGAGGACCTTCTTCTCGGGGCGACGGACGAGCAGCGGGTGGAGGGGCGTTTCCACCACGTCGATGGAGGCGTCCTTGTCTTCCTTGTCGGCCACGGCAGAGGCCGCGACCGAGGTGAGGATTTCGCTGGTCTTCACCGCGTAGGGGCGAAGTGCGACGATGCGCTGCTGCGCGCGGGTGAGGCGCGCACCAGCGACCATCTTCATGGCGCGCGTGATCTTCTGCGTCGATTTGACGCTGCTGATCCGCTTACGAATGGTCTTTAGCGAAGGCATCCGTCACTTCTTCCCTTTGCCGAAGGCCTTTCCGTACTCGTTGAGCGCGGTCTTGAGCTTCTCTTCCGCTTCCTTGCCGATGACCTTCTTCTCCTTGATCTCGGTGAAGAGGTCGGCGTGCTTGCCTTCGAGGAACTCGTAGAGACCCTTCTCGTACTCGCCGAGCTTGTTCACCGGGAGCTCGTCGAGGAAGCCCTTGGTGCCGGCGTAGATGATGACGACCTGACGCTCGACCGGGATCGGGACGTACTGGCCCTGCTTCAGGATCTCGACCAGGCGCTGACCACGCTCGAGCATCTTGCGGGTGACCTCGTCGAGGTCGGAGGCGAACTGGCTGAAGGCGGCCTTCTCACGGTACTGCGCGAGGTCGAGCTTCAGGGTACCGGCGACGCCCTTCATGGCCTTGATCTGCGCGTTACCACCGACGCGGCTCACGGAGACACCGACGTTGATGGCCGGGCGAACGCCGGAGTAGAAGAGGTCTGTCTCGAGGAAGATCTGACCGTCGGTGATGGAGATGACGTTGGTCGGGATGTACGCCGAGACGTCGCCCGCCTGGGTCTCGATGACCGGGAGCGCGGTGAGCGAGCCACCGGAGTGCGCGTCCTTGGCGATGACGAGGTCGGTCTCGCCCTTGGCGGTGAGCGCCTCGAGGGACTTCTTGGAGCTGTCGTGGCCCTGCTCGCCCACGTGAACCTGGCCGTCGAGGCCGCGGAACTCCTGGTCGCCGGCGGGGACGGTCGTTCCCTTCTTCACCACGAAGAGGCGGTCGGCCAGCTTGGCCGCGCGCTCGAGGAGGCGGGAGTGGATGTAGAAGACGTCGCCCGGGTAGGCTTCGCGGCCCGGCGGGCGGCGAAGGAGGAGCGAGAGCTGGCGGTAGGCAACGGCCTGCTTGGTGAGGTCGTCGTAGATGCAGAGGGCGTGGCGACCGGTGTCGCGGAAGTACTCGGCCATCGTCACACCGGTGTAGGGTGCAATGAACTGGAGCGGAGCCGACTCGCTGGCGCCGGACACGATGACGGTCGTGTATTCCATGGCGCCGTGGGCGGTGAGCTTGTCGACCACCGCGGCCACCGTCGACTGCTTCTGGCCGATGGCGATGTAGAAGCAGTAAACGCCCTGGCCCTTCTGGTTGATGATGGTGTCGAGGGCGACGGCGGTCTTGCCCACCTGGCGGTCGCCGATGATGAGCTCGCGCTGGCCGCGGCCGATGGGGACCATGGCGTCGATGGCCTTGATGCCCGTCTGGAGCGGCTCCTTGACCGGCTGGCGCTGGAGGATGCCGGGGGCCTTGATCTCGACGCGGCGCTTGTGCGGCGACTCGAGGGGACCCTTGCCGTCGACGGCGATACCGAGGGAGTTCACGACGCGGCCGATGAGGGCTTCGCCCACCGGCACGTCCATGATGCGACCGGTGCGCTTGACGGTGGAGCCTTCTTTGATGCCCGTGGTGTCGCCGAAGAGGGCGCAACCGACGTTGTCGCTCTCGAGGTTGAGCACCAGGCCCATGATGCCGCCGGGGAACTCGACGAGCTCGCCGGACATGGCGCCTTCGAGGCCGTACACGCGGGCGATACCGTCACCGACGCTCAGAACCGTGCCGGTCTCGTTGGTGAGGGCGGCCTTCTCGTAGTTCTGGATTTGCTTCTTGATGATCTGGGAGATCTCTTCGGCGCGAAGCTGCATGGTTCAATCGTCCTTGGCGTTACGGTGCGAGTCGGTGGCGGGGAAGGAGACTTCGGAGTCAGTTGGGGAGCATCTGGCCTTTGATCTGCGAGAGGCGCGCCTTGAGCGAGCCGTCGTAGATCGTGTCGCCGATGCGGGCGATGACGCCGGCGAGAAGGCTCTCGTCGACGCGGGAATCGATGGCGATCTTCTTGCCGGTGAGGCGCTCGAGCTGCGCCTGGAGCTTCTGCGCGTACTCGGCGCTGAGCGGGCGAGCGGCGATGACCTCGGCGCGCACCAGGCCGCGCTGGGCGTCGGCGAGCTCGCGGAGGCTACGGGCGATCTGCGGGAGCGCGCGCAGGCGGCGGCGATCGCCGAGGAGAAGGAGCGTGTGACGAACGGTGGGGCTCACCTGGCTGCGATCGGCCAGCTCGCCGAGGATGGCGCGCTTGGCCTCGATGGCGACGAGCGGGTTCTCGAGGGCCGACTGCAGGTCTTCCGACGAATCGTACGACTCGGCGAGGTTCACCAGCTCCTGCGTGAGCTGATCGAGGTTGCCTTGCTCTTGCCCGAGCTCGAACAGCGCGCGGGCGTAGCGACGGGAGATTTCGCTGGGGATCACGAGGCCACCTCGGCGGTCTTCGGTTTGTTGGCGAGCTCGAGGAGGAACTCGGCGCACAGGCGGTCGTGGTCTTCCGCGGTGACCTGGCTCTTGAGGAGCGACTCGGCGCGGCCCATGGCGGCTTCCACCGTCTCGCGGGTGAGGTCGAGCTTGGCCTGACGCGACTCTTGCTCCACGAGGAACACGGCGTCGCGCTTCATGCGGTCGGCCTTCTCCTTGGCGTCCTGGATGAGGCGATCGCGCTCCGCCTTGCCTGCCTCTTCGAGGGCCTTCTTGGTGGTCTCGAGGTCCTTGTCGAGGTTGCCGAGGTCGGCCTGGTACTTCTTGGCGCGCGCCTCCGCTTCCTTCTTCTGGCGGGTGGCCTCTTCGATGTCCTTGGCGATGGAGTCCTTGCGGTTCTTCAGCGCGTCGGCCACCGGCTTCTTGCCGGCCCGGTAGTAGATGAAGAGCAGGATCGCGAAGTTGATGACCAGCGCCGCGTAGGGCGGCTGCTTCTTGTTGCTGAAGTCGGCCCAGTTGATGGGGCCGGGGCCGTGGTGGCCTTCGTGCTCGGCGCCCTCGTGGGCCTCCGAGCCTTCGTGGGCTTCGGCGTGCTCGCCGGCGTGGTCGCCCGCTGCGGCGGCGTGGGAGTCGCCGTGGGGGGCGAGCGGAGTGGTGGCTCCGTTGGGCAGGTGGACCTTGGGCTGCGACTCCGGCAGCTTGTCGGCATAGGCGGCCGCCGTGGCGACGAACGCGGCCAGACCGAAGGCGAGGGCGATGCGCTTCGTCGACATCAGCCGACCTGCCTTCCGAGCACGCGGGTCGCCAGCTCGGCGCCCAGGGAAGCGGCTTCCCGATCGAGCTCCTGCCGCGCCAAGGCGACCTCTCCTCGCAAGCGATTCCGTCCGTCGTCCATCGTCTTCGCGGTCTCCGTTCGCACCTCGGCGAGGATCTCGTTCTCGGCCTTGGTGCCTTCTGCGCGCAGCTTGTCGCGTTCCTGGTTGGCGACGCCGCGAGCCTTTTGCATGGCGGCTTCGTATTTGGCCTGCGCCTCGGCAGACTCGCGATCGAGCTTGAGGCCCTCGGCGCGAGCGCCTTCGATGCGCTTCTCTCGCTCTTCGAACAGCTTGAGCATGGGGTCGAAGAGGACCGGCTTCAACACCAGCAGGAGGACGATGAAGAGCCCGACCTGCACGAAAACGGTGAGGTCGAGGTCGACGTCGATGGCTCCCTCGGAAGCGGACCCCGAGACGAGCGACTGCGCGGAAATGACGAGGTTGTTTAGGGTCATAGCGGGTGCGGGCGGGGGGCGCGTGCGGTGCCAGATTGGCGGAAAAGCGGCGTGCCCAATACGCCGCGGCGATACCATTCTCGGCGTCTCCCTACAAGAGCCGTGGGGCCGCAATTTTTTCGTGCAGAAACGCGGGGAATCTCGGGGGTCTTGGGGTCAGCTCGATGATCCGGAAGAGACCTCACCCCAAACCCCTCTCCCTGAAGGGAAAGGGGCTTTGCCCCTGCTTTCTGGCTCCCCTCTCCTGAAGGGAGAGGGGCCGGGGGTGAGGTGGATCGGGAGCGTGGGTAGAGGTCGCTGGTCGCGACGCGGCCGTCAGTCTTCGCGGCTGGTGACGATGAGCGTGGGGACGCCGCTGCGAATGGCCGTCGTGACGCGCGCCACCCCTTCGGACTTGGCGAAGGCCTGCATGTCGCCCTGATCGTCCATGAACGCGGAGAACCGGGCCCACACCTCGCGGGCCTCGTCGTCTCCCAGCTTCACGCCGTCTACTTCAACCGCCAGCCGAGAGCCCATTCTTGGGACGAGCCTACCATGCTCCGGCGCTCGCGAAAAAAAACACGTGTCGGGTGCGACTTCGGAGTGGGCCCCGTGTCTCCCGTGCGAACCGCGAGCCGAGCTCCTGCCGAATGAACGGCCGGTGCGGCGCGCGCCTTACGCATCCCTCAAGGAGTCCATCATGTCGAAGCTGAACCGCGTCCTGTCCGTCGTCCTTGCTCTTGCCGTCGTCGCTCCCGCCGTTGCCGGGACCACCGGTTGCTCGAGCACGGCGGCGGCCGCCAAGAAGAAGAAGGGCGCCGGCAGCAAGGGCGCGACCGCGGCCAAGAGCTCGAGCCAGAAGGCCGGTAGCACCGCGGCGAACAAGGCGTCCACCGGCACCAAGAAGGGCGACACCGTGGACGACGTGAAGTGCGATGCGTCCATCGAAGGCGTGGCCTGGTGCAACACCGACACCGAGATCGTCCTCTGCACCGGCGGCGAGTGGTACGCGGTCGACTGCGCCGCTGCGGTGGGCGGCGTTTGCGGCGAGGACCTCGATACCAAGACCATCGACTGCTACGGCACCGTCGATACCGAGTAACGTGCCCGGGGGTCAGCGTGGGCCGGGCTCGCGCTCGGGGGTCAGCGTGGGCCGGGCTCGCGCTCGGGGGTCAGCGTGGGCCGGGCTCGCGCTCGGGG
>Ga0075163_10013391_pt1 | contig 10623 bp, 9 predicted proteins | sample JI1023141ADNA_FD_71478 | JGI IMG/M metagenome (GOLD analysis project Ga0075163, IMG submission 71478) | Wastewater effluent complex algal communities from Wisconsin, to seasonally profile nutrient transformation and Carbon sequestration -... | ecosystem: Engineered > WWTP > Effluent > Algae... | reverse complement strand
AACCAGTTCATCCTCGCCGAGCCCAATGGCGTGATGGAACTCAACCATGCCCGGGCGTTCACGTTCGAGCAGTGGCGCGAGATGACGGACCTGCGGGCGGCACGAAAGATCACCGAGTGGGATCTCTTGAACAAGGTGAACACCTCGCGGGCACCCGTGCCCGTCGGCCGCCGTGGCTCGCCAACCGACGAGACCCGCGGCCCCGGCGTCGAAGAAGCCAAGGGCGAGTTCGTCGTAAAGGAGTCGTACGCGAGGCACGCCCCGGAGCGGCTTCGCGTTGCAAGCGCGGCGATGTGGAACCTGATCGGCCTGTACCCGTGGTCACGCCTTGCTGGTTTCCAGGAGAATGAGTACTGGACCAGGCCGTTACGGGGCATCGATCTGACGAAGGGGAGCAACTTCTTCGATACCCAGGCCCATGCGATGAAGTATGGCAAGGGCGGCGAGGCGATCTACACGGAGTGCCATCGCGACATCTCGGGCATGGTGCGCGGAACCAATCCTCGGGTCTTCAACGAATGGTTCATGGGCGATCGTGCGCTGCGACCTGTTTTCGCCGGGCTGATGCTGATCGGGCTGGTCGCTTCGCTGATCCGGCGCGAGTGGACGGTGGCGTGGATCATCGGCGCTGTGATTCTGCATGCGGGCGCGCTCGCGGCGCTCACCATGGCGGGCATCGATCGATATGGCGTGCCTTTCGAGCCGCTGCTCCGCGTGGGCTCGGTGTATGGGCTGTCCGTGCTCGTGGGCTGGTGGGGGCACGGCATGCGCCGCAGTTGGCTCGAGGGGACCGGGCTCACCGGTTGAGCGCACGTCCGCAGTAGTTACATCTCGTCCGATAGCGCGCGACTGGTTATGTCCGCTCGTGGTTATGCGTCCTTGGTTCAAGTGTCGCCGTCAACGTCCGATGTTGAGGATGGATGCCGCGCATAGGGGTGCGGCGGAGACATTGACGCGCCATGAAGAAACCAAAGAACGACAAAGCGGGACAGGGTGCCTCATCGACGCGTTCGCGCGGGTCGCTGTCCGTGGCCGTGCTCTCGACGGGCGTGGCGGCGGTGCTTCTGGCGGCGGCCGCTGGGGTTGCGTGGGGGCTGCACGTTGAAGCGGAGTCGCGTGGTCGTGCGCGCGTGCACGAGGTGCGCGGCGCGGCGATGATGATCTCCAAAGCCGTGGAGCGGGCGTTCCTCTGGAATGATCTCGAGAGTCTGCCTGATCTGCTCCAGGAAGCCGCGACGCAGCACGATCTGACGGTGTGCCGCGTGCGTGTCCCGGGAGAGAAGCCGATTGCTGAGGCGGGCTCTCGCGTGGTGGGTGAGTTGCCCCACACTGTGGGCGATGAGGTTCGCCGACGCGACGAAGTGGCGGATGGGAGCGCGACGCTGGTGATCCCAGTTCGTGTCGGCACGCAAGGCGAGGTCGCGTTGGAGGTGAGCGCCGCCATCAGTTCGGCGTGGACTCCTTCGATCGCGAAACTGGGGCTGCCCCTCGTGTCCGCGGTGGGGATCGTCTCGCTGTTGCTTGGATACAAGGCGATCTCGAAGCGACTCGCGGTGCTGGGCACGATTGGTAAAGCGCTGGAGGCCTCGCGCCTGGGCACGAGCGATGGACAGCCGCCCCTCGTGGCAGAATCACTTGGTGAACAGGCGACCGCGTGGAATGTGCTTGTGCAGGAGCGTGAGACATACAAGCGATTCTCGGCGTTCAAAGAAGCGGCAGAGCCGGGGCGTGGCGGGCGTGTGTCGTCGGACCTCTCCGCGGCGTGCGACGCGATGACCCAGGGAATCGTGATCCTCGATGAGAACTTGAAGGTGAAGTACGCGAATGGCGCGGCGGCGTCCTTCCTTGGCGCCAAACGTGATGAACTGGTCGGCAGCGACATCCGCAAGTACGTTGCAGATTCGGACGCGATCGCGGCGTTCGAGGGTGTGGTGTCGGGCAAGGTCCGTCAGCGTGTGAGCGTGGAGACCAGCCGCGTGGGTGCGCAGGGACGGATCATGGAGGCCGGGCTCGAGCGGGCTGCGAGCGTGTTGAAACTATCGGCCCGTCCGGTCCGCCGCGAAGAGCAGGGCGTGGTGATGGTGACGGTCGAGGACGTGACGCAGCAGCGCGTCGCGGACGAGGCTCGCAACAGTTTTGTGGCTCAGGCCACGCACGAGTTGCGCACGCCACTCACGAACATCCGCCTTTACACGGACGCGATGATCGAGGACAGCGACAACCCCGAGATCCGCACCAAGGCGCTGAATGTGATCTCATCGGAATCAAGGCGGCTGGAGAGAATCGTCGCGGACATGCTGAGCGTCTCGGAGATCGAGGCGGGCACGCTCAAAATCGTGCGGGGCGATGTGCGCCTCGACCAGTTGTTCGAAGAACTCAAGGACGACTATCGCGTACAGGCGGAGGACAAGGAGATCGCGATGGTCTTCGAACTGCCTCCCAAGTTGCCCGTGGTGAGCGCGGACCGAGACAAGTACGCCCTCGCGCTGCACAACCTGATCGGCAATGCTCTCAAGTACACGCCCGCGGGCGGAAAGGTCACAATTCGGGCTGAGGAAGCGCAGGGCAAGTTCCTCGTTCACGTGATCGACAATGGCATCGGCATCAAGAAGGAAGAGCACGAACTGGTCTTCGACAAGTTCTATCGCGCCAAGGACGGACGCGTGGCGAACCTGACCGGCACCGGGCTGGGGCTGACGCTCGCGCGCGACGTCGCCCGAATGCACGGCGGGAACATCACGCTCCAGAGCGAGATCAACAAGGGAAGCACGTTCACGCTGGAGATCCCGCTCGCGGCAGAGGGTGGCACGGCTCGAGCGGCAGCGTGAGTGGCGTAGGTTCGAGGGATGCGTAGAAAGGGACGGAGATGGACATCGATGAACAGCGTTTCGGAGCGGTGACGGTGCTGAAGCCCGTCGGTTCGCTCGCGCTCGACGAGGTGGCCCAGTTCAAGTCCCGCCTTGCCGACGCGATGGTCAGGGCGCTTGGCAGGGTCGCCGTCGACGCGTCGGCCATCTCCTACGTCGACAGCAAGGCGCTCGAAGTGCTCGTCGAAGCGAGCGACCAGTTGGCCCAGAGCGGGCGGGCGTTGCGCTTGTGCGGCGTCAATGAACTCCTGCGCGAAGTGCTCGACCTCACGGAACTGGCTGAACGATTCGAGTTGTACGAGGACGCGAGTGCGGCGGCCCGGAGTTTCCTCTAAGGAGCGGAGTCGGTGGCAACGGAGCCCAACAAGCCCAGGCCCTCGCACGAGAACAACGCCGACGCCGCTCGCGCGCTGTCGGCGTCTATCCGTGCGACGCCAACGCGCGGGAAGCGCGTCCGCGTGGGCGAGTTGCTGCTCGAGCAGGGCGAGATCACGCAGGAGCAGTTGGACAAGGCACTGCGTGAGCAGGCGAAGTCCAATCGACTCCTGGGCGAAGTGCTCGTCGAGCAGGGCGTGATCTCCAACACCACTCTCGTTCGGGCGCTCGGGCGCGTGCTGGGCGTGAAGGGATGCCAGTTGAGGCACGGCCTCATCGACCCCTCGCTCATCAAGATCATCGGCGTCGAAGAAGCAGAACGCCTCAAGGTCATGCCCATGTTCAAGGTGCATGGAGCGCTGACGATCGCGATGGCCGAGCCGCAGAGCCTGCCCACGATCGATCGGCTGAAGTCGCTCACAGGGTGCCAGATTCGTCCGGTCCTCGCGCTCGAGGCGACGATCATGGAGTTCGTGCGCAAGTACAGCACGGGCGACGTGGACGTCGACGAGTTCCTGCGCAGCCTTGAAGACTCGGACGTTGAGGTCGTCGAGCGCGAACAGATCGACGAAGGCCCGGTCACCGATCTTGATATCCAGGTCAGCGGCAGCCCCGTCGTCAACCTGATCAACGTCGCGTTCCTGCGAGCCGTCAACGACAAAGCGAGCGACATCCACATCGAGCCCGACAAGAAGGGCACGCGAATCCGCTATCGCATCAACGGCGTGCTCCGCGACCTCATGAAGCCGCCCGCGGGAATGCACGCGGCCATCGTGTCGCGCGTCAAGGTCATCGGAAAGATGGACATCGCGGAGAAGCGCCTGCCCCAGGGCGGTCGCGTGCGGATCGTCGCCGAGGGACGCGAGATCGACATGCGCGTGTCGAGCATTCCCACGCTCCTTGGTGAGAAGATCGTCGTGCGCCTCTTGGACAAGGCGAATCTCAAGATCCGACTCGAAGATCTCGGGTTCCGCACGCAGAGCCTCGCCGCGTTCAAACGTGCCCTCGAGCAGGAGCACGGCTTGTGCCTCGTTACCGGACCCACTGGTAGCGGCAAAACGACGACGCTCTATTCCGCGCTCGATCTCTTGCGCAGTCCCGAAGTGAACATCGTGACCGTTGAAGATCCAGTCGAGTACCAACTCGACATGGTGAACCAGATCCAGGTCAACGATCAGGTGGGCCTCACGTTCGCGAGCGCGCTGCGCAACATCCTGCGTCAGGACCCCGACATCATCATGGTGGGCGAGATCCGGGACGAGGAGACGGCTCGCGTCGCGGTGCAGGCGGCACTCACCGGACACCTGGTCATGGCGACGCTCCACACCAACGACGCGCCGGGCGCGGTGGCGCGATTGGTGGACATGAGCATTGAGCCGTACTTGCTTTCGTCCGCACTGAATGCCGCCGTCGCACAGCGCTTGGCACGCACGATCTGTCCGGCCTGCGCGACGAGGTACTACCCAAGCGATCAGGTGCTGCAGGAGGCGGGTCTGATGAGCGAGCAGGCCAAGGCCTCGCCAAAGCCTTACAAGAAAGGTGCCGGGTGCCAGCGTTGCTTTGACAGCGGATTCCAGGGACGCATGGGCATCTACGAGGTGTTCGAGGTGACTCCCGAACTGCGTCGCATGATCTACCACGGCAAGCCCACCCACGAGTTGCGTGCACAGATGCGCACCTGCGGCATGCTGACCCTGCGCGAGGAAGGTGTGCTCCTTGCCGGCGAGGGCAAGACAAGCCTCGAGGAAATCCTGCGCGTCACCAAGAGCGAGGACGAACAGAATGTCTCCGAGACGCCCGACGCGAAGGAGGCCGCATGAAGTTCGCGTACAAGGCCTTTGATGTTTCGGGCAAGGTCGTGCTGGGCACGATCGACGCCAACGATGCGAACGACGCGCGGGAGATCCTGCGCAAGAAGGGCGTCTTTGCGACCGAGGTCAACGAGGATAATGGCAGCGGCCCTCGTGTCCACGCGGGGAACCTCCGCACCGAGAAGGCAAAGTTGGTCGAGGTCGCCCAGTTCATGCGAGAAATGGCGATCCTCGTCGGCACCGGCACGCCACTGGCCGAGGCACTGCGGTCGATGGAACGCCAAACCCGAGGGGCCGAGTTTAAGGGGATCGTGACGGACCTGTGTAAAGCGGTCGAGCAAGGCGAATCACTCTCCGACGCGATGGCGAGGTTCCCGCGCGCCTTCGACGGCGTGGCGTGCAGCCTCGTGCGCGCGGGCGAGGAAGGGGGCCAACTGGATGCGATGCTCGACCGCCTCTCGCGCCTGCTGCGTCAGGTGCAAAAGGTCCGCGGCGCGCTCATCGGGGCGATGATCTACCCCATCTTGCTCATCACCGTCGCGTTCACGGTTCTCAGTGCCTTGGTCGGATTCGTCCTGCCGAAGTTCGAGGACCTTTTCAAATCGTTGCAGGCGCCGTTGCCACCGACGACCAAGGCGCTGCTCGCTCTTGGCGCGTTTGTGAAAGAGAACTGGTGGGGCGTGCTGATCGGCCTGGCGGTCCTCATCGTGTCGGTCGTCATGTACCTGAGGTCCGAGCCAGGCAAGGCCACGGTGCACCGCTTGATGGTCGTGCTCCCGGGCGTAGGCAAGGTCGTTCGCGCGTTCTCCGTTGCACGCCTGTCGCGCGTGCTGGGCGTTCTGGTCGAGGGCAAGGTGCCCTTGCTTGATGCTCTGAAACTCACGCGCGCCAGCGTGTGGAGCCGCGTATATGCCAGCCTTGTGGACAGGGCGGAGCAATCGCTAATCCGCGGTGAGCCCTTGCACACAGCGTTCCACACCAAGATCGGCAGCACCGAACTGGTGACCCCGTCGGTCTGCGAGGCGGTTCGGAATGCCGAGAAGTCCGGGCGTCTGGGCTCGGTGCTGATGAGTGTCGCGGACCACCTCGACGAGGACAACGAACTGGTCGTCAAGAGTCTGACGAGCATCATCGAGCCCGTGATCCTGATCGTGCTGGGCATCGTCGTCGGCTTTGTGGCGATCAGCATGTTCCTGCCCCTGTTCGATCTCACCTCGGCAACGTCTTCCGGCGGATGAACCAACACCCATGAGAACCAACGTTCCCATCCTCACGACCGCGCTCGCCAATCCCGTTGGCGTGTGCTTCGACGCGCGAACGATCCACGCCGCACAGGTGAGCAAAGAGAAAGAAGGCTGGGCCTTGAGCGGGGCCGTCTGCCTGCAGCGTACTGGTAAGGCAGAGACCGCTGCGGCCCTCACACCCGCCGAGGTGCAACGCCTGCGCCAGGCGATGGCGCTCCAGGGCATGAACGCCGGACACGTCGTGATCGCGGCACCCGCCGGGTTCGCAACCCTGACCGCGATGGAACTCCCGCCGCGTTCCTCGGGCGCTCCCCTCGAACAGATCGCGGGGATGGAGTTGTCGCGCTTGCAGAAACTGGACGCGGGCACATTCGAGATCTCGTTGTGGGAGTTGCCCAAGGCCCAGAATCGGGCGCGGGCGGGGGCCGAGTCATACATCGCGGCGACCGCAACCCACGCCGCGGGCGAGGCGCTCAGTGCCGCCTTTGATGGTTCCGGGCTTGCTGTGCGAGCAATCGTTCCCGAAGCACTGACCATCGCAAAGGCGGCCGGCACGGGCGTCGAGCATCGCGCCGTCGTCTCCGTGAACATGCACGTAATGGACGTGGTCGTGTTGGGCGAGGAAGGCAAAGTCGTCTACCACCGTGCCCTGCCGGAACTCGGCTTGCACCGCTTGTACACGACCTTGAAGGAGCGTGCAACGCTGTCTCTTGAAGCGGCGGAAGGCGCGATCGCGGCGCTCGCCGCAGGGGACAAATCGCCCAGCGGCGAGGACCTCAACGCCCGCATGAAGACGCTGACCGCCGCCGTCGCTCGTGCGATCGCGGACCACGCCGAGTTTGTCGCGGTCGAGGTTGGCCGCTCGCTCGCGTATGCATCACGCTACTCGCCCGACTGCGAGCAGAAGCCGGTGCGTGTCGTGGGGGCGGGGGCGAAACTGCCCGGCTTGTGCGAGCATCTGTCGAAGCACCTGGAACTGTCCTGCGCCCCGCTCGCGTGTGGTGAACTGGTGCGAGTCCTGCCGGGCTCGGTGTGGACCAACGAGTGCCGCGTCGTCGCTGCGATCGGTGCATCGATGTGGACTCTGGCAACGTCCGGGAGGCTGGTGGCATGAATATGGAACCGCTCAATCTGCTGCCGCCCAGGCGCCGCACCGAACTGCGACTGCGCCACCGGTTCCACCTGTGGACGCTCGGTTCTGTCGTGTATGGCGTGGTAACGCTTGGCGCGTGCATCGCGCTCGCCGCGGGCGAACCGGTCGTCGATCTCCGCGAGACGCGCGAACTCTCCAACCTCGCGCGAGAGAAGGAGATGTACGAGGATCTCAAGAAGCAGCATAGCGAGAACATTCTCAAAGAGAACCAGCGCAAGCAAGGTGCAGATCTCGTCGCCGACCATCCGGATTGGAGCATCCTGCTCGATCTTCTCGCGGAGCGCCGGGGCGACGACGCGGTCATCGTCGGCGTGGATGTCAAGCCCGAAGTCGCGAGCGCCAAGGAAAGCGACACAAAGAGCAAGGCCCGGGAGGCAAAGGCCAAGAACGACAAGGACACCAAAGACAAGGCCGAGACTCGCCCCAGCGCCTACACGATCAAGATCGAGGGGTTCGCAAGCACGCAAACCGCGGTTGCCGAGTTTGCCGACCGCATGCAGAGTATCGGCATCTTTGGCTCGGTCACGCTGCAGAACTCGAGCACGCGCCTCCTTAAGCAGCGTCCCGTGGTTGACTTCATCGTCATCTGCCGACTCGAGGCAACGACGCCGAAGGAGGACAAGTAATGTCAAGCAACCCCGGCACGGTCAGTGCGATTCCTCAAGAGCAGCCACGTTCGTCCTTGGTCCAGGTCCTGGACAAGTCATGGAAAGTGGACGCCGCCGGCGTGCTGCTGGTCGGCCTGCTCTCTCTGGGCGGTTACTTCGCAGGCCTCGGTCCGTATCTGGGCGCGAAACTCGATAAGGCGAGCCACGATCTGGCTCTTTCGGCAGCACGCGGCGAGCGCGACGACGCCAAGGCCAACGCCGAGACGTTCGCCAGGCGCCTCGCCGAAACACGAGCCCAGACCAAGTCGGTCGAGTTGGAACTCCAGTCGGTCCAGAAGCGTCACACGCACGTGGGCAACATCTCTCGCCTTGCGGCAGAGTCCGGTCTCGTGGTCGATCAAGTGTCGCCCGGTGAACCAAAGGCCGTCAGCGGCGTGCAGAAGGTCGTCTGCGTGCCCGTCACCCTGAGTGGCAAGGGGTCGTACGAACACGTCTCGGACTTCATGCGTCGACTGCACGTCGAACATCGCGACACGTCTGTTGAGTCCGTGAAACTCCTCGCCGAGCCCGGCTCGGGCGGCGAGGTCGCGGTGTTCTCGGTCTCGCTCCTGTGGTTCGCCAAGCCGGATGAACCGACTGGGACCTCTGGGGGGACGGCACGGGCGCCGGAGTGAGTGGGCGCGTCTTTCCCACCTTGACATTCTCCATTCTGAATTGTCTTGTTGAGGACGTGGAACGCTTCAATCGCCGTTATGTTCTGATCGCCGTCGTCGGTGCCGCCGGGCTCGCCCTGGGCGTCGACAAGTTCGTCTTGAGTGACGGGCTGACCTCGCCCACGTCGGCGTCGGCCAGCCAGTCGCCCAGCGACGCGGGGAAGCCCGCCGCCGCCAAGGCCCAGCAGCCGGACGCAGCGAAGTCGGCCTCGCCCGCGCTGAAACTCGAGGTCTATCGCAAGACCAACGAGGCAAAGGCGCCGGTGGCACAGGCTCCTCGCGACGCGATGAAGCACCAGGGATGGATTTCCACAGGCAGCGCCAAGGATGGCGCGGCGGCCAAGGCGGTCTCGCCGACGTACAAGCACATGTTCAAACTCACGGGCGTCGCGGGCGGCGCAGTGCGCCTGACTCGCACGGGCGATCCCGATGCGCTCAAACGCGGGCAGTTGCTGCGCGTGGGGCAGACGGTGAACTGGAGCAAGGATTCGGGAGCCGTCGTCACCCTCGTGTCGATCGCGACAGATAACCAGTCGGTCGTGATCGATGTCGATGGCGAGCGTCGCGAGGTGCGCCTGTTCACCGACGCCAATGCCCAGAGCGTGGTGCGCACGTCGAACAGCAACGCGACGCCGTCCGAGAATCCCTGATTCGTCCTTAAACCCAGAAGCGCTCAGCCCGTTGGCATCGCGCCTGCGCACAAACGCCACCTACTGCGGGGGTGCGGCCGCGCAGATCACGCGGCATATGCCGACGCTGAGTGTTCGTTCTTGAGACCACTCGTCAAGAGCCCCTCAAAAGTGTCCGATTCCAGCATGTGCAGGAGTCGGCGGGTGTCCCGCCGGTCACGGACAGACAAACATCCATCGCTGGAGTGGAATCTCATGCTCGCTTCTCTTCGTTCACGTCGTGGTTTCAGCCTCATCGAACTCGTCATCGTCGTCCTCATCCTGGGGATCATCGCGGCTATCGCGGTGCCCCGCATGAGCCGCGGCGCCAAGGGCGCGCAGGAATCGTCCGTCGCGTCCAACCTCGCGTCGCTCCGCAACGCGATCGACCTCTACTACACCGAGCACGGCGACTACCCCGACCTCGCCAAGTTCTCCGACCAGTTGACCACGTTCAGCGATGCCACGGGCAAGACCCAGGCAACCAAGGACGCGACGTACATCTATGGCCCGTACATCCGCGCCATCCCGGCTCTCCCCGTCGGCACCGACAAGGGATCCAAGGTTGTGGCTTCCTCCGGATCCCCTGGCGACGGTACGGGTTGGATCTACATCGAAGCCACCGGCGTGATCTCCGCCAACACGGGCTCGCTCGCCGACGAGGCCGGCAAGTTGTTCTCCTCGTATTGATGCATCGCCCGCGATGCTGTTCCGCGAGGCAACGGAGAGGATCGCATGACCTCAACCCTCGTGAACCAAGAGTTTGATTCCAGCAAGGCCCGCGCCGTTATAGCGCGGGCCTTTCGCGTTCGCTCGCGCCGCGCGTTCTCGCTGGTCGAAGTCGTTCTCGTCGTGGTGATCGTCGGCATCCTCGCCGCGATCGCCGTCCCGCGCTTCGCAAACTCCAACGCCCTCTACCGCGCCGAGATCGCCGCCAAACGCGTCGAGGCCGATATCCACCTCGCGCAGGACCTTGCCCGTTCCCTGAGTGCCCAGCACAACGTCAACTTCCGCGCCGGCAGTACGGCGTACGTCGTCGAACCCGCCTCCACAGATGCGACCCCACTCGGAGCCGCCCAGACCGGTGCTCGCGTCACCGATCTCGACGTCGCGCCCTTCAAGTCCCGCGTGATGAAGGCCAACTTCGGCGGGAGCACAACGCTCTCCTTCGACGCCTATGGCAC
>Ga0075163_10013389_pt1 | contig 10624 bp, 11 predicted proteins | sample JI1023141ADNA_FD_71478 | JGI IMG/M metagenome (GOLD analysis project Ga0075163, IMG submission 71478) | Wastewater effluent complex algal communities from Wisconsin, to seasonally profile nutrient transformation and Carbon sequestration -... | ecosystem: Engineered > WWTP > Effluent > Algae... | reverse complement strand
GACCTGAACCTCATCCGCCCCGGTGAGGTCGTGTTCGAAGTCCAGCAGCCCGCAGCCCCCGCGAAGACCCCATGACCACCCTGTCTCGCCTCCTCCCCGACCTGCTGTGGCGCACCCGCTGGGGCCTCGTCGTGCTCGCCGCCGCGTGGCTGCTGCTCGTCACCGGCGTCGCCTCGCCGGCCAGCTTCGCGCGCGGGAGCCTGCTGCTCGCGCTCGGCCTCGCGGTCTACGCGGCCACGCTCGCGCGCGCGGTCGTACGCGAGCTGTCCCCGCGGACCGCCGCGCGCACGCCCGCCGCGGAGCTCGAGCTCGGGCTGCTGCTGATCACCGGCGTATACCTGCTGCTCGCGCTGACCGGCGGCCTCGCCAGCGCGATGCACCCGCTGGTCTACGCGCTGGTCTCGTTCCTGCTGATCGTCCACCGCACGCGCTGGGTCGCGTTCGCGTGGCTCGCCAGCATCGCGCTGCTCGAGGTAGTGATCGGCGCCGGGTCCGGCGACCGCGTCGTCTACCAGCTCGGCTTCATCGGCTTCTTCGCCGCGGGCAACCTGCTGGTGCTCGGCGGCCTGGTCCGGCGCCTGCGCAGCGAGCACGTCCACCGCGTCGAGGGTGAGCTCGCGCGCATGCGCCAGGAGGCCCGCGACTTCCGACTGATCGCCGCGCGCCCGCACGCCGCCGGCCGCAGCCGTGAGGTCGACGAGCTCCAGCTCGCCCAGGGCGCCGTCACCGGCATCCACGAGCAGGTCGCCTTCAACCTCGGCCTCCTGCGCGACGCCCTCGGCCTGCACACCGCCGCGCTGCTGTGGCAGTCGGAGGACCGCCTCGTGCTCAAGCAGGCCGTCGGCCCCGTCGACGGGCTGTGCGACGACATGTCCGGCCCCGGCGTGCTCGCCGGTGTGTGCCGCGACCCGAAGCCGCTGGTCCTGCGCGGCATGACCGACCGGCGCCTGCCGCCGTACTACGCCGACGACCGGCGCGGCCCCGCGGTCACCGACCTGTGCGCCGTGCCGCTGCTGCGCCGCGGCGAGCTGCTGGGCATTTTGTGCGCCGACCGGACCGGCGAGCGCCCGTTCACCGCCGAGGAGCAGGCGCGCGTCGCCGCGGCCGCGCAGCACGTCCAGCGCATCGTCGATCAGGAGCGGGCGTTCTCGGCGATCGAGCGCGGCCGCTACGAGCAGGAGCAGTTCTACCGCGCGAGCGAGCTGCTGAGCGGCGCGCTCGGCCTCGACGAGGTCTACAGCAAGAGCTTCCGCGCGATCCGTGCGATCGCCGATTATGACCTCGCCGTGCTCACCGGCTACGACGCCCACGCCCAGGCCCACCGCGTCCTCGCCGTCGACGCCCCCGGCGCGCGCGACCCCGAGTACGGCGTCGACTGGGGCACCCTCGCCGACGGCCTGCACGACCTCGTCTTCGAGGACGGCGCCGGCCTCGTCGCCATGGCCGTCAAGAACCGCCACCACATGCCCGTCGACGACGAGCGCGTCGAGCCCGAGACCGTCGTGTTCACGCTGCACACCCGCCTGCGCCGCGCGCAGAGCCTGCTGGTGCTGCCGCTCGTGCGCGGCGATCAGGTCCTCGGCGCGATCACCCTCGCCTCCGCGCGCGAGCGCCGGTTCCCGCGGCCGACCCGCGAGATGCTGCGCGTCATCTCGCATCAGGTCAGCGTCAGCCTGCAGAACGCCCGCATGTACCGCGCCATGGAGGAGCGGGCGACCACCGACGGCCTGACCGGCCTCACCAACCACCGCGCCTTCCGCGAGCGCCTGGCCCAGATCCACGCCCTCGCCGAGCGCACCGGCCAGAAGTTCGCGCTGATCCTCACCGACATCGACCACTTCAAAAAGGTCAACGACAGCCACGGCCACCCGGTCGGCGACGCCGTGCTCAAGCGCGTCGCCGCGGTCTTCGCCGGCCGCGCGCGCAAGGTCGACGTCGTCGCCCGCTACGGCGGCGAGGAGTTCGTGCTGATCCTCCCCGACACCGACGGCGACGGCGCCGAGCTGTTCGCCAACAAGCTGCGCGAGGAGGTCGCCGCCCAGACGATGACCAGCGACCAGGGCCCGTTCCAGGTCACGATCTCGATGGGCGTCGCCGAGTACCCGCAAGACGGCAGCGACCCGAGCGAGCTGATCGAGCGCGCCGACCAGGCCCTCTACCGCTGCAAGCGCGGCGGCCGCAACTGCGTGATCCGCAGCGCGAAGGTGCCGGCGATCAAGGCCGCGGGCTGAGCGAGTCCCCCTCGCCTGTGCCTGCTACTGCACATTCAGTAGCAGTCCGCATATCGAGAGGTCCGACTCGCCAAGGGCCAGGATCTATCGAAGACTGCACATCTCAATATCTTAGGACTCGTGCTTGAACTCGCCGCGCTCGAGCGCCTCTCGCACCTGCTCCTTGGGCATCCCGCTGTCGAGCCGCTCGCGCACCCAGCGAGCCTGGGCCACCGCGATCTTCGGCCAGTGCGCGATGGTCCCGCGCCGCCCGAGAAACACCTTCGTCGGCTTCGGCAGTAGCCCCCACGCCGCCCAGCGATGCGCCGTCGTCAGGTGGATCCCACCCGCGGCCTCGCACACCACTGCGGTGGCGACAGTCTCCCCTCCGCTCATGCGCGGCGAGTTTAGCGACTGCCGACGACTGCGCACAAGACTCGAGCGCCGCTCGCACTTGCTCCTTCAACATGCCGCTGTCGAACCGCGCACGGACCCAGCGGGCCTGGGCCACCGCGATCTTCGGCCACCAGTGGACGCTCCCACGCCGGCCGATGGGCACCCGCATCGGCTGAGGCAGCAGGCCCCACGCCACCCAGAGATGCGCCGTCCGCGTGTGTATCTTGCCTGCGGCATTACAAACTTCCGCCGACGTCGTCCACGTCCGTCGCTCATGGGCCGCGAGTCTAGCGTCCGCCGTGCAGCGCGCCCAGGCTCACGCCGGCGCCAGCCTCCTCACGCTCACCCGCCGGGCTTGCCGCGGGGCTCACGCAGCAGGCGCACGCGCACGTGCTGGTGCTGACGGTGCTTGTACTGCTGGTGCGAGTTCTCGCCCTGCTCGTTGGCCTCCGCGGTGCCCTTGTCCATGATCTGGAACTCGGCGGTCACGAACACCACGTGGTTATGGCCGTCGGCGCGCACCGACTCGGGCAGCAGCGAGTCGACGCGGACCGGCAGGTCGGCGATGAAGTTGAGCAGGCGGAAGCTCTTTCCAGAGAACTCGTTGGCGACGCCGGTGGCCTGGCTCGGGTCCTCGGTGTCGAAGCCTTCTTGCTCGAGCACCTTGAGGCTGTCGAGGTCGATCAGCGTGTTCACCGTCTGGCCCGGGACGATGTAGTTGAACGGGATGCAGCGGTGCAGCAGGATGCGCAGCGTCGGCACCAGGTCGGCGGCGTGGCGGACGATCAGGCGGAAGCGCAGGCGGTCGAACACGCGCGCCGCGCTGGTCTCGCGCTTGAGCAGCAGCTTGGTGACCTGCGACTCCTTGGTCTTGCGCGACCACGAGAACTCGACCACCGGCACGCCGGAGGTGCGCAGCTCGTCGAACATGCGGGTCACGCTCTCCTCGACGAGCGAGAAGATGTCGTTGTCGGAGATCGCCAGGGTCGTGCGCAGCTCGCGGGCGTCGAGGTGATAGATGATGTGCATCACCTTCAGCAGCATGCAGGCCATGCGCTGCTGCGGGCCGGCCTTGCCCGACGCGATCAGCGGCAGCTGCTCCCACGGCAGCTTGTCGGCGATCGTCTCGTCGAGGCGCAGCTTGAGCACCTCGACGATGTAGCGCGCGGCCTGCTGGCGCAGGTCGGCGAGGCGCTCGCGGTCCTTCGCGTCCTCGAGGTCGAGGCTGTTGAGCGCGAGCAGGCGGCGGACATCGTCCGGCGATGTCATCGCCAGCCGGTGCCAGTCGATCACCGACTGCCCGCGCAGCAGCAGCTGGATCTCCCCGAGGTCTTGCAGGCTCAGCTCGCCGAGCCCGCCCACCTGCCAGAGCGCCTGGGACGCGAGGAAGGCGCTGAAGAACGGGTCAGGCTGCTTGCCGGGCGTCGTCATCCCACAGGCCCAGCGCGCCCGCCCCTAAAACCTCAGCCGCTCACGCGCCGCGAGAATCGCAGGGTGCCGACCAAAAGTCCGATGGTGACGAGGGCAGCGCAGATGTTTCCGAGGTAGGCGGTCATGAAAACCTTGCTCCGATCCCGAGAGGCATGGGCGCGAGATTGCGCGACATTCTCAGGAGGCTCTTCGGGCGCTGACGCGCCGCTGTGCCCTGGTAGCACGCGTACGGTCATGGCGGAAAAAGTCGGACATGTAGGACAAGGGAGTAGGTCTTAAGCCGGGCGGTGCCGCTGCGGGACCCGGAATTCAAACGCCGCGCCGCAGATAGCACATTCCAAACGGGCTTGGAAAGCCCCTACGAACCTACAAATCCCGGTAAATCTACCGGGAACCCATGCACCTACACCGTCCAGCAGCGCGCGTGGGCCCGCTGGCGCGGCGGTGGCTGGCCGGGGGCTGGGTCGCGCGGGGCGCCGGCGACGGGCCCGGGAGATCTGCCGCAAATTGGCCTCCACGGGCCGCATTTTCGGCCCGGGGGACCGCGGGGGGCGGGTCAATTTGGTGGTGTGGGCGCACCGGCGGTACCCTGCCGACATGCGCGACCCGGACGACGACGATGACACCCCGCCGCCCCGCGAGGACCGGCTGTTCGGGTCGAGCGGCTTTCGCCGCAAGATCAGCGAGGGCCTGACCGGCCTGCTCGACCCCGACGGCGCGCTCGGCAAGGGCAAGGACTTCGTCACCGGCGTCTCGCAGGCGACCAAGACCGAGCTGGTGCGCATGGTCTCCGCCGAGGTCCGAAATTTCCTCGACGGCATGGACACCGTCGACCTCATGCAGCGCGTCATCGCCGGCCTGGTCATCGACGTCAAGACGGAGATCCGGTTCTCCATCGACCCCAACGGCCAGCTCAAGCCGACGATCGCCAACAAGGACACCGAGATCCGCAGCGCCGGCGACCCCAAGAAGCCGAGGCCCGAGAAGGCCGACAAGGCGGACAAGGCCGAGAAGACCGAGTCCCCCAGGCCCGAGCCGCCCAAGCCCGGCAAGCACGACTGAGCGCCTGTCCTTTGGGACAGGCTACACGACGGGCTACACGACAGGGTTCGTGAGCACGCCGAGGTCCCACCCGGCGAGCTCGACCGACGTCGTGCACCCCACCGTCAGCGCCGACACCCCCTCGGGCGTGCCCGTGAAGATCAGGTCGCCCGGCAGCAACGTCATGCACGCGCTGATGTACTCGAGCAGGTACGGCACGTCGAACACCATGTCCGAGAGCGCCGCGTCCTGCTTGCGCACGCCGTCGACACCGCCGCGGATGCGCAGAGTCCCGGCCGGCAGCGGCTCGCCGGGCGCGGCCATGCGCAGCCACGGGCCGACCGGGCCGAAGCCGTCGAAGCCCTTGGCGCGCGTCCACTGCTTGTCGCGCTTCTGCAGGTCGCGGTTGCTGATGTCGTTGCCGAGGGTGTAGCCGGCGACGTGCTGCCAGGCGTCGGCCGCCGAGATCTTGGTCGCCCTGCGCCCGATGACGACGACGAGCTCGGACTCCATGTCGATGCGGTCGTAGCCGCGGGGCAGCGTCACCGGCTCGCCGCTGGCGACCACGCAGCTCGGCGGCTTAAAAAACAGCAGCGGCTCGCTCGGGACCTCGTTGCCGAGCTCGGCCGCGTGCGCGCGGAAGTTGCGACCGACACAAATAATCTTGCTCGGCCGCACCGGCGCGAGCAGGGTCGCGTCGCCCACCCTCCCCAGGCTGTCGCCGCGCACCCGCGCCCCGGCGCGCGCGTACGGCTCGCCATCCTCCTCGAACGGGTCGGCGATCGTCTCCAGCTCGCTGTCCGGCGCCGGCGCCGGGCCCGAGGTGAAGGTCCGGACCCAGCGCGGACCGGCGGGCGTGCGCACCCGGCCGACCCACAGCACCTCCGCAGCCTGGCTCGTCGACATGCGGCCAGCGTGCCGTCCGCCCGCGCGCCTGACAAGCGGCCGGTGACCGGCAAATCGCCCCCCGGCGGCCGCTCCGCGCCAGATCTCGCGCCCCCCGCGTTTGTCGCCCCGCCGGGCCGCGAGTGGGTATGCTCCACGCCCGCATGAGCCGCTTCGTCCAGCGCGCCCTGATCGGCGTCGTCCTCGGCGTGCTGCTGTACGTGGGCGCCGTGCTGTACGTCGACCTCGGGCGCGTCACCGCGGCGCTCGCCGGCTACGCCTGGTCCGCCGTGCTGCTCGCGCTCGGCCTCTCGAGCGTCAACTACCTCCTGCGCTTCATCAAATGGGAGCTGTGCCTCGGCTGGCTGCACGTGCGCGGCCCCGGCCCCGAGGACGCCGCGAACCTGACCCGCGGCCGCTCGTTGTTGATTTATCTCGCCGGCCTCAGCATGTCGGTCACGCCGGGCAAGGTCGGCGAGGTGCTGCGCAGCTACCTGCTGCGCCTGACCGACGGCGTCCCCTTCGCCCGCACCGCGCCGATCGTCGTCGCCGACCGCCTCACCGACCTCGTCGCCCTGGTCGTGCTCAGCCTCGTCGGCGTCAGCCAGTTTCGCGAGTACCTCCCGGTCGTCCTCGTGACCCTCGCGCTGGTCGTGCTCGGCGTGGTCGTGCTCGGCACCCCGCGCCTGTGTCGCGGCCTGCTCCACCAGATCGCGCGGCTCCCGGGCCTCGCCGGCGTGGCCGCGCGCGCCGGTGCCCTGGTCGACAGCAGCGCCGCGCTCCTGCGCCTGCGCCCGCTGCTCGTCCTCTCGCTGATCAGCGTCGTCGGCTGGGGCCTCGAGTGCGTCGGCTACTGGCTGATCGTCCGCGGCCTCGTCGGCGCCGAGGCGAGCCTGGCCCTGTGCACCTTCCTGTGGTCGACCACCACCCTGATCGGCGCCCTCAGCTTCCTCCCCGGCGGCCTCGGAGCCACCGAGGGCTCCCTCGCCGTCCTCGTCACCCGCCTCGCCGTCGGCGTGTCACAACCCGCGGCCCTCGCCACGACCCTGCTCATCCGCGCATGCACCCTGTGGTACGGCGAGCTCGTCGGCGGCCTGGCCCTCGCAGTCCTCGTCCGCCGCGCCCCGCGAGCTCCCGTGCCCGCCCCCTCTTCATGACGCGTCGCTGTCCGTCGGCCCTCGCTCTGGTATCGTGCGCCGGCCATGCAATACACGATCAGCGACGACTTCGACACCAGCGTCCAGCACTACTGGGACGTCTTCTTCGACGAGGCCTACGGCGCCGCGCTGTTCAAGCACCTGAAGGTCGGGCGCGAGGTGCTGGAGGTCAAGCGCGAGGGTGAGGGCGACGGCCTGATCATCCGCCGCAAGATCAAGCTGACCCCGCAGCGCGAGGTCCCGGCCCTCGTCAAGAGCTTCGTCAGCGGCGCGATCACCTACACCGAGCAGAACGTCTACACCGCGCGCACCAGCTCGATGGATGTCGTCACCACGCCGGGCTTCATGGCGGACAAGCTGCTCACGCGCGGCGTGTACAAGGTGCAGGCGCTGGGCCCCGACAAGGTGCGGCGGACCTGGGACGGCGAGATCAGCTGCAAGATCCCGTTCGTCGGCGGCAAGGTCGAGAAGCACATCGTCGAGGAGGTCACGCAGAGCTACCGCGACACCACGGAGTTCACGCGCAAGTGGCTGCGCGAGCACCCGTGATCGCAAGTGCGCACCCGTGCGCGCGGCCGTGCGCGTGACGTACTCACCCCGCGCACGGCCTCCGACGCAAGCGTCGCGCTGTCTATTGGGCGCGCGCCTTGTCTCCGATGGATCAAGCAGTCTCGCTACATAGGCTGCATGCACATCGTCCTCGACACCTACAACCTCACCTCGGCGGAGCGCCTCCTCTGCGAGACCGCCCTCACCTCGGCTGGCAGCATCGTCGAAGCCGCCAAGCTGCTCGGGATCACCCGTCACGCGCTCAAGCGGCGCATCATCAAGCACGGCATCCGCTGGAGCCGCGAGGGCGGCCGCATCACCGCCGGCCCGAACGACAGCGCCGGCCGCGTGGCCGCTGCGCCGACCGCCGCCGCCATCTCCTTCTGAGCGGCCCCGCCCCTGCGCCTGTCATCCTCGGCGATCGTCCGGGGGTGACGCGTTTAACAAGTTCCACCTACTCTGGCCTGGCTTGACCGGGGCCGCCTCGACGAGCGTCGTGGCGGCCCTTCTTGCTTTTGACAAGTATGACCGAAGGGACATGTCCTCACGGACATGACCCCGGGGCCAGCTCAGGGCTTGAGGTCGGCGGGCGGCTGGGTCTTCATCGGCAGCGCGGGCGGGGCCTCGCCGGGCTTGCCGACGAGGCGGCGGCCGAACATGCGGCCCATCTCGGTCTCGAGCTCGATGATCTCCGAGGCGCCGACGGCCTGGAGGATGCGGGCCTCGCGGGCCGAGCGGGCGCGCGCGATGATGTTGCGGACGCCGACCTCGCGCAGCGCCGCCATCGTCAGCACCGTCGCCTCGAAGTTCTCGCCGATCGCCACGATCACCGCGGTGCACTTGAGCGGGTCGACCGACTGCAGCGCGACCGGGTCGGTGGCGTCGAGCTCGAGCGCGAAGGCGACCTTGCGCTTGACCGCCTCGACCTCGTGCATGCGCGTGTCGATGGCGATGACCTCGGCGCCCTGCTCGCTGAGCGACTCGGCGAGCGCCGCCCCGAAGCGCCCGAGGCCGATGACGAGGTAGCGTTGGCTGGACATGGCGGCATCTTCGCAAGCGGGGGCCCGCTTGTCACCCCACCGGCAGGTCCTCGCGGGCGAGGCGGTAGCGCTGGGCCTCGCCCTCGCGGCCGACGGCGAGCGCGATGGTGAAGGGCCCGACGCGGCCGATGAACATCGCCGCGGTGATGATCAGCTTGCCGGCCACGGTGAGGGACGCGGTGATGCCCGTCGACAGGCCGGTGGTCGCGAACGCGGACACCGCCTCGAAGGTCAGGCGCAGGAACGGCTGATCTTCGGTGAGGGTGAGCAGCAAGATGACGGCGAGGACGATGCCGATCGACATCGCCGACACCGCGATCGCCTTGCGCAGCGCCTCCGGGGCGATCGCGCGGCCGCCGAGCTCGGGCTCGCGTCCGCGCAATTCGCCGCGCAGCGTCGCGAACAGCACCGCCGCGGTCGTCGTCTTGATGCCGCCCGCCGTCGACGCCGGCGAGCCGCCGATGAACATCAGCACGCACATGATCAGCAGCGTCGCGTCCTTCATGGCCCCGAGGTCGACGGTGTTGAAGCCGGACGTGCGCGTGTTGACCGAGGCGAACAGCGCCGCCATGAACCGGCCGCCCCCGCCCGGCGCGCCCGCGGGCGCCAGCGCCCCGGTGAACTCGAGCACCATCACGGCCCCGGTCCCGAGCGCGATCAGGATGACCGTCGTGCTGACGACCACGCGGGTCGTCAGGCTCAGGCGCGGCGGCATCGGCCGGTCCTTGCGCAGCGCGCGGACCAGGCGGCGCCAGCCGGTGCGGACCAGCTCCATCATCACCGGGAAGCCGAGCCCGCCGAACACGATCAGCAGCATGACGACGAGCTGGACCCCGAAGTCGCCGACGAACAGCGCGAGGTTGCCGGGGAACAGCGAGAAGCCGGCGTTGCAGAACGCCGAGACCGCGTGGAACACCGCCATCCACGCCGGCGAGGCCTCGCCGAGGCGCGGGTCGCCGGCGAGCAGCCACCACAGCGCCAGCGCCCCGATCGCCTCGATCACGAAGGTCCCGACGATGATGCCGACGACGATCTGGCGCAGGTCGGCGAGCGTGCGCGCGTCGAGCATCGCCGCGTAGCGCAGCTGGCTCTGCAGCGAGGTGTTGCGGCTGAAGGTCAGCGCCAGCGCCGCGATCGTCATGATGCCGATGCCGCCGAGCTGGATGCCCGCGAGGATCACCGCCTGCCCGAACAGCGTGTAGGTCGTCGGCACGTCGTTGACCGACAGCCCCGTCACGCACACCGCGCTGGCCATCGTGAACAGCGAGTCGACGTACGACACGTGCGCGAACTGGGTCACCGACAGCGGCAGCGTCAGCAGCAGGCTGCCGACCGCGATCATCGCCGCGAAGCTGCCCGCCAGCAGCAGCGCCGGCCGCTGCGCCATGTGCAGCAGGGCCCGCCCCGTGCGCTCCGGCGCGATCACCAGCCCGCCCGCGACCCCGGCCAGCGCCGTGAACACCAGGTCGTAGGTCTGCGCCGCCGCCACCCGCCCCGCCGGGTCGACCCCGTCCGGGTTGAACATGTGCCAGACGATCAACCCCCGCGCGACCGCGAAGCCGACCAGCGCCGCCAGCAACGCCCCCTCGAACCACAGCACCCCTCCCAGCGACCCGCTCCCCACCGCCCGCTTGTCGAACACCAGCTGCCGCATCCGCTCCGCCACCGCCAGCACGACGATCAACATCCCGAGGAACACCGGCAGCCCCGTCCACGGCGCCCCCACGCTGACGTCGAGGGCCACCACCGCGAGCGCGACCAGCAAGACCAGCCAGTTTCCGACGGGCACGACACCGATTGTACGCGCACACACCGGGCCCCGCGCGGGGCTCTTGTCCCCCATCCGCGATCCACCGCCCGCACCCGCACCCGCGCCCGCCCGCGTTAGACTGCGCCGCTCGCATGCTCACCCGCC
>Ga0075163_10013388_pt1 | contig 10624 bp, 4 predicted proteins | sample JI1023141ADNA_FD_71478 | JGI IMG/M metagenome (GOLD analysis project Ga0075163, IMG submission 71478) | Wastewater effluent complex algal communities from Wisconsin, to seasonally profile nutrient transformation and Carbon sequestration -... | ecosystem: Engineered > WWTP > Effluent > Algae... | reverse complement strand
TTGTGGTTTAGGCAAGAGTTCACGGCCTCGGCCAACTCCTGCCAGCTTGTCGGGTTGCCGCCGTCGTTGCCCGTGATGCGAGAGCCGCCCGTGACCTCGCGGGGAATGTTGATGGGTGTGTTGACCGTGCGTGCCATGTGTCACTCAAGGGTAAAGGTAAGGCGCTTCGTTGCCCGCGCCAATCGACTCGCCATCACAGAGATACGCGAACTTCTTTTGAGAATCCACCGCCGATCCCCACTGCGCGAAGATTATAAGGCAAGGTGCGGCGATGGAGGTCGATGACGTAAACTCCAACTCGGTGGCGTTGGGCATCAGCGCGATCTCTCTATTAACCGTTGTGCCATCAGCGATGCTGTAAAGTGTCACAATCATCCCCGCCTCAAAGTGTGAATTATCGTTTACACCCGTCGAGGCATAGAGGCTCTGCGTAATCACGACGCCAACGCCACTCCCGCCGCCGCCCTTGTACCCGGTCATATAGGCACTCGGCGCAACACGACCCCATCGACCTCCCCCGTAGGCACGCGCAATCAAAACCAGCTTTGCGAAGTAGCGCGCCGTCCCCTGCCCGCCCGCCATGTAGTGCTTATCCCGACCAAAGATCCGACATGGGAGCGCTGTGACCCCCCGTGTCGCATCCGTTGGGCTTGGGATCACGGGCGAGGTCAACACCACATCGTCGCCGCAGCGCAGCAGCCAAGCGCGCGGAGTGGAGAGGTAGACCTCAATGACCGCATAGGGGAGCGCATAGGCACCAAAGACACGATTAGCCAAGCGCCTTGCCACAATCACGCCGCCCTGTGCGCCAGGGTTGGCGCGGATCTGCAAAGCCATCGGCTCCTTCTTGCCCCAGGTCGAGATGCTATCCGAGCGCAGCATGGGAATCTTGAGCCCAAAGTCCTTGGTCACGGGGTTGTAGTCGGCTTGCACGTCGATCACGTTCACGATGCGATTTTCAGCCCGATCAAACCCAATGCCGCTCCCCTTCAGATCGGTCACAAGGTTGGATGCGTCGATTACAAACGCATCCACCTCATCGCTCGCCATGAGTGGCCGCGTGGTGGCCAAGTACAGCTTGCCCCGGTCGGCGCAAATCTGAAACTGACCCAACTTGCACTCGTTATCCAGAAGCTCCCGAATCTTGTCGCCCTTGCGAATGCAGTAGTAGCGCTTCTCAAGTCCAGCGTCGGCGTGCTGCTCGAACGTGGGCAAGTCAAAATATTCGCCAGGAATCGCCAACCCGCAGCCCCGCCAGCCCACATCATAGGTCGCATCAAGCGTCCCCTCGACCCCACTTCCCCCAATCAGCAGTTGCAAGATACCCTTCGCCGCCGCAACGCCATTCTTGAACAACACCACCCGCTCAAATGACGGGATCTTTTGTTCCTTCTCGCCCCTTGGATTCACAATCTCATAATAGACCTCATCGTCAGCGCCCCAGCCGTAAAAATCACTCTGATCCACCGCGATATAAAAACCAGCAGCAGCGTAAGGTGATGACCATGCGCTAAAGTTGCCCTCGGAAAACGTGATGCAATCAACAGCATCTATGATGCCCGCGCACAATCCCGTACCAACGTCATCAAAGTGCAGGTACGCCGCTGTCATGTTCTCAACATCAATCTGCCCCATGTCGTACAGATAAAGCCGACCGGGACGCTGATACCCCCGACGCGGCCAGCGAAACGCAGCAGGTGACTTCGAGGCGGTGACCCGGCCAAAGATTTCACTGTCCACAAAATAGGCATCGTCAGTAAAGCCAAGGTCGCGCAAAAAAGATTCTTTGCCAGAATAGCGCGTAAACCAATCAAACGCCGTCCCGACAAAGGGGAGCCCAAGCAGCGACATACTAAGCACCCACTTGTTTGACCATTCGCCATCGTCGCGCGTTTCGCGCGTGATGTGGATGCTTGGTGCTCCTGGCGACCACGCCGACACCGCAGGATTGTGCGACGGCAACAAACCCTCGCCATACATGTATTCGGTCACAGTTTCGCGTAAAAAATTGCCAAGTACAGAAGGGTCGTAAAGCCCCTCGGCAACATTGGCATATCCAGAGCCGTTCCAATATCTCAAGCGCTGGTTATAAAGTGCAATCCCAACCGCGACCGTGTTTGGCTGAGAAAAGTTTGCGCCCGTAGGATTGCTCGCGGTCAAAGCAAACGATTCGTCCGCACCACCCTCACGCGACACAAACTCAAAATTAAGCGTGTAGTCGTCGGGCTCAATCACGCCGCTCGCTGGCCAACCATAGTGCGTGCGCCATGTCGCAGCGCCCGAATAATTCTCTAGCTTGTCGCGCACGTTATCAATGAAGGCATCCGCATCAGCGCCGATTGCAAATTGATCAAGGCTCACAGGCGTTGTCTTTGCGGTCAAAAGAAGCGACCCGCCAGGATACTCCCATTCAAACGTGTCGCCGTCAGCGATAGAACCATGATCAACCACCATCAAACTGAGCGGCAATCGCAAGTGATCCGAGCGAACGATCAGTGTAAATTGCCAGTTGTGCGACCCAATATACACAAGCCGCTGCACGCCATCAGAACTCCACCCCTGATCGGGACCAAGACCGCACTTGGCCGTCGGAGCCCTCGCCAAAATGTCGCCGTCAATCAGCCCATCCAAGCCCCCCGCTTCAAAATTGACGCTCGCGTTGTCGCCGCCCTCGCGCACGTTGGTCAACACAAACCGATCCATCAGGACGGTATTTGGCTCTGAGAGCGTTAAATCCGCGCCGTCTTGTCGCCCGTAGGTTTCAAAGCGCCCCAAGTGCATATTGTTTGCGTGATCATCCATAATCCAGTGGCCGAGGCTCGCGTAAAGTTCAATCACGCGCCCTTCCCAAACCAAAGGAAAGTCCGACACAATTAAGCCGCTCGCGTGCGATTCATCATCAGTTTGTTCGACGTGCTGGTGATGCAGCGGCGTGGAGCCATAAGCGCCACGCACATCAAGCAAGCCCCGCTCTGTAGATGTGTCGGTGTCGTCATCCACAATCACAGTCTCAAGCCCCAGGTACAGGTTCAAGTTGCCCGCATCGCCCTCCCAGGGGTTCGACAGAAACGTCAAATTGATGCCCGTCGAATCAACCTGAATGCTATCTGCAAGGTTCGCAGTCTTGACGCCATCGGTACGACCCTTGATCGCGCGCTGCAAAAGCTTCAACCACGTCGAATCCTCACCCGTAAAGTTACCGTCAATGGGGTCATCCACCCTAATACGAAACGTCATCCCACCCGACTGTGGCATCCCGCCCTTGGGCTGCATTTGTTGACCCACTTGACCAACATCATCACCCCAAATCAAGCAAGTGAGCCAGTCATAAGTTTGACCGCCCCATCTCAGGTAAGGGCGACCATTCGCGCGCGTGCCTGTGATTAGCGCTGGCGGCACCTCTCCCGCGCAAAACAAATAGGGGATTCCCGAAATGCGAATAAACCAAAAGATCGCAGTCGAGACTTCATCCAAGCGGGATTCCAAGGTGTCAGCCATTTCACTTCCTCCAAATGTCGCGCGCGATCACAAACAGCGTTGCAGCCGCGCACGGGAAAAACACCAAAAACAAGATCAGGTTTACGATGTCACTCACAGGTCCGTTCTCACGCTCGCAGTCGGGCGAGTCCAGCGCGAATCAATGGCCTGCCCGCGTGTCGTGGCCGCATCCCGGTTCATCGTGCGCACAATGCTTGAGCCCGTGATCGGCTGCAACTCAATAAACACCTGCGTCAGCACCGACGGCCCGCGATCACGCGACAGCATGACGGTGTTGTTCGACAGCGCCGTGCGCTTGGTGGCCTCTGCTTTCTTGGCCTCACCTGTCGAGCCCGCAGAGCCAGCGCTCGCCGCAATCGCAAAGAACTTCACCGCAGCCAAGGCGTGCATCGTGCCGCCAAGCAGATTGCCCTCAGCATACGACCCAATCGACTCGGCGGTGTGCACAGCGCCCTTAATGCCCGCCTTGATCTTTTCGTTCTTGATCACACCGTCGGCAGCAGCACCCGCCGCCCCGATCATGCCAGCAAAACCCTTTGCCACGCTACCGATGCCCGTTTTTTCGGCATCGCGCATGTTTTTTTGCATCAGGTCAACTTCATCCATGATGTCAAGCAAGCCAATGCCGCTCGCCATCCCAGCATCCATCAGGGTTGTGAGGTCTTTGCCTGCGGTGCTGAGTCCCCCCTGGAACGTGGCTTTGCTGCCCTCGGCAGTGCTGCGCGCTTCGTCGGAGAAGCTCGACATTAGCTCCTGCGAATCGGCCAACATCGCGCGGTAATCATCAGTCTCTTGTTTGCGCAGCCTTGAGTTCTCAGCATAGCGCAGGTTATCCAATTCGCGCTCAAGGTCGTAGCGCTCACGGATAAACTTCGCCGTGATCTGCGCCTTTTGTTCCTCGGTGAATGCGTGCAACTCAAGCGCGCTATTGTAGGACTTTTGGAGATCAGCCAACTCGCGCTGCTTCGCCTTTTCCTCTTTGGTAGCCGCCCGGTCGCCGTCTTTGTCTTTGTCAGCAAATGAGGCGATCATGCCAAGACCGGGGCCGCTCACGCGCTGCATGGCTTCAAAGTTCTCGGTTTGAGCGGCCCGTGCCATCGCCTCATTCTCGCGCAACTTCTCGGCGATGTATTCGACCCCTTGCAGAACCTTTGCGCCCGCAAGCTGTGCGCCCGACGCGGCCATATCTTGCAGTGCATACATGCTGTCAAACGCATAACGCATCATGCGATCATAAGCAGCCTCATGGAGTTCGGCCACCTTGTCAGCCAGCGCGCCGTTAATGGCCTTGATCTTCTCCGCGTTGTCGCCCGCTTGTTTCACCAAATCAAGGTGTGCCCACTCAATCGAAGCCAAGCCAGCGACAGTCTCTTGATCAATGTAGCCATCTTCGCCGTAAGTGTCCTTCCAAATCTTGCTCACGTTTTTGAGATTGTTGTCAATAAAGTCAAACTGGTGGGAGTAAGATCGCTCGACGCCATCGCGCACCCGAGCGGCATCCTCGATCTGGCGCTCAATGCGTTCACGGCGAAGGCGCTCAAGCATGTCATCATCTTTAGACTTTCCGCTGCCCGTCTTGTCGTTTTTGCCTGCACCCGTGGGGTCTTTTTTGTCTTTGGTAGGGGCAAAAAGTTTTTCGAGAAAGCCGTCCGTAAAAATAGAGCCGCCCGCAATCAGATCCACAATGCCAGCCAGATTGCCAGCCTTTTGAACCATCCTACCCAAAACCTCATCACCAATACCAAACCTTTCAGCCAATGCCTTTGCACCGCCGCCCCATTTCTCAAATGCCTTAACCGCGACCGCCTGACCAATGGTTGCATGGTAAGCGGCAGCGTTCGTTGTAAGCCCAAGCGTTTCAAGTTTAAGATCGGTAACAAGATTGCGCGTTTCAAGAATCTGTTTTTGTTCGCTGGTCATTAACTTGTCGCGCTTCATTAGCTCGACATTGACCGCCTTTTCTCCCTCAAGTTTGAGCATGTTTTGGATCTTTGCGTGCCCAAGATAAGCCTCTGCCTGCTCAAGTGTTTTACCCTGCAACTCCAACTCTTTAAGAATCTCCGCCCTAAACTCAGTAGCAGCCAAGGCGCGCGCTTGCTCAAGCTTAGTTGCGCTAGACACAATTTTACTATTCTCAAGGCGATGCTTAAGCGCTTTGGCTTCATTGTCGGTTACCTTAACCTGCGCGCTTAATTGTGTTGCCATTCCCTCATTAATAATATTCTGAAGGTCAGCGCCTGTAAGTTTCTTTTGCAACTGCCAAAAATCTTCTTTTGAGATGAGTTTGCTTTTTGTTAGGTTTGCATCAAGCTTCTGGTTGATATCAAGAAGCTTGATGTCAAGCGCGGTGGGGATCTCAAGCCCTTGCGCCTCCAACTTTGCAATTTCATCACGGATGTCGCGGCGCTGTTTTTCAAGACGAAAAGACTCATTTAGCGTAAGTAGCTCTTGCGACCCAGCAGCGCCTGCCATCAAAAGCGACTCAGTTTTGAGCGCCAACTCCTGATTGATACCCCGTTGCAGCACAAAGGATTCAGCGAGAAGTGTTTTTTGGACCGCTTGCTCATGTGCGATCTTGGCCTCAGCGGTCGCGCGCTCAAGGCTTGCCGCTGTCCCCTCCGATGCTCCACCCACACCGCCCACCGTCCCCCTTGTCCACTCCGACTTCTCTCTCGCCTTTTCGTAGGCGCGTCTGGTGCGCTCTGCCTCGGTTGAAGCGAGGTCGGCTTCATCGAAACCAAAGGCCTTGCCCATAGAGTCGCCCGCAACAACCCGACCGAACCCAGCCTTAATCTCTTGGAGGAAATTCTCGGTCTTTTGTGCGCCTTTTAGTTGCTCACTGCTGTAAAGCGCAAGCGCACCCGTTGCATCATTTGTGGCCTGCGCGAGCAAAATCTGTTGACGGGTCTGGCGATCCAAAGCCTCGGGCAGCACACCCTTTTGAGCAGCAGCCATGCGAACAGATCGCTCATATTGCGACACCGACACACCAAGGCTCTTAAATGAGTCGCCAAGTTCGCCCCTAGAAAACTCATCTTGCAAGCCTTTAAGCGCCTCGATAGTCGCTTCCCCTAAATTATCCGACTCGCCCAGCACGACCGCGCGCTGACCAAGCGCCGCCGCCATGCCACCAAGCTTACCCTGCGCGCTCTTGCTCACCCCCTGCTCACCGGCACGCAGCGCCGCTTGACGAGACTGGCCTTGTGTCAAGATACCCTGTGTTGCAGCATAAGTTTCCGCAGCCGCAGACATCTTGCCAAGTCGATCCGTTGCGTCCTCTATGCTTCGGGACAGCGCGCCTGATGTATAGACGCTCCAAGCGGCAGAGATCGCCATGCCAAACGTAGCCCATGCCTGGATGCTTGAATCCATCTTTTCGAGCAATTCGGCGTAGGTGTTAATATAGTCTCGCCATGTGCGGGTAGATGCGTCAATTTGTTGCTGCAAAGCCCTTTGTTGCTTAATCTGTTTCAGCATCGCCGGGTCATTCGCAATCGCTTGCAACTTCGTTAATTCATCTTGTGTGTCCTGTGTGGTCTGTTGCACCACATTAAGCGCCTGCAAATCCGCCAAGTCCCCACCGGGGGCTTTGCGCTTAGACTCCGCGATAGCGTCCTCAATTTGTTGCTGTTGCTCCAAAAGCCCGAGCTTTTCTTTGAGTGCCGCCAAGTCTTTGTCAGTCGAGCCGCCCGCTTCAATATCAGCGATCTGTTTAGCGGTTGCTAATTTCTGTTGCTCAATATCAAGTTGCAGTGCCAGAGCTTGTGTTTGCGTATCGCCAAGGCTTGCGATTTTTGCCTCAACAGAGCGCCTATCCTCAATTAGCTTGATGTTCTTTTTTGTTTGCTCATATTCGGGATCGGTCGCGTTCAAGTTCTTGAGCTTATTCTCAAGCTGCAACTTTTCTTTAAGGAATTGCTCCTCGTATTGAGCGGCATTTAGCGCCGCATCGCTCATGCGCGCCTTAGTTGCAGCCAAGTTATCTTCAAGCTTCTGTTTATCCTGAATTGCTGCAAGCTCCGCGCGCGCCGCCTCGTTTCCCGCATCCTGCGCGGCGGCAAGCTTTGCTTTGGTTGCCTCAATCTCTCGGTTTACGGCCAAAACGCGCTGCGCATCCTGCACGGCATCGTTCTCAAGCAAAGACAATTCAGTTGTCAGTGCTTCGATCTTTTGTGTAATTGCCAACTCTTGTCGCTGTGCGGTCAGTGCATCATCTTTGGTGGCCTCGATTTTTGTAGCCATCGCAGCCCGCTCGCGTTCGAGCGCGATCACCCTATTTGCGTCGGCCAAATCGGCATCAGACAAAGCAGCTAGATCAATAGCAGCGCTCAATCTTTTTTGTTGCAACGCGACCTGCTCGCGCGCGCTCACGATGCTGCCATCAGAAAGTGCAGCCGCCTCAACATCCAAAGACAAGCGTTGTCGCTCAAGCGCCACCTGCTTTTGTGCGGCCCGAGCATGTTGATCATAAAGTGCCTGCAAGGTCTGTGCGCTTTGCTCTTGGTTCTGCATCAGCGACAGCGCCATGCGCTCCGACTCTTGTTGGCTATCTAATTGCTGCCTTATTGCGTCACTTAGCGCTTGCTCTTTGCGAAGATCGGCAATTTTCTGACGCGCCGCCTCCTGTTCGTCATCCGACGCCGAAGCAAGCGCAACTTGCGCGGCCTCAATTTGACGCATCAAGGCAAGTCGCTTGCGCTCAGTTGCCTGAACCGAATCGGCCTGAGCAGCCAATTCCGTTGCCAAGTTTTGTGATTTTTGCTGAAGCGCAACTTCTTGACGCTGAATGTTAAGCGCCTTGTCATGACTGGCAAGTATCTTAGACTCAACGCCCATCCGCTCGCGCTCAACACCAAGGATGATGCGAGCGTCACGAATGTCAGCGTCGCCATTCGCCGAAAGTTCGTGCAAAACAGCCTCACGTTGTTTGGCGACCGCCAAAAGTTCGCGCTGTCCAGAAAGCTCAGAATCGCCCATATCTGCAAGTTGTTGCTGTAACTTGACAAGCGATTTAATCTTTTCATCGCCATCAAGTTGCGTGCTAACCTCAAGAATCATGCCCTGGCGAATTGTAGACATCTCATCGCTCCTCTCGTTTCTCTTTTAACTCAGCTAATTGCCGCTCTTGTGCTTCGTTCTTGATCCGATCCAACAGCGCAAGCACAAGGTTCGTACCCGCGACCTCGGCCTGTGAGGGGGGGCGTCGTGTCGCCCACTCCAAAAGCCGCCGCTTCGCCAACCCCGCATACTGTATCATTCGATCCGCAAAGATGGTATCGGGACCACTCGCAAACCGCGCAAACCAAGCGGGACACCACGGCCACAACTCCCCCGCGAAGTCCCAGATCCAAAACTGAGGCGCGTGCATGTAGACATCACCCGCGACTATCGGATCAAACCGAGCCATTGGATCATCTTTGTTGTCCTGTTCCCACTTGTCCAAGTAAGCGTGTGAGTCCCATGTGCTGATGGGGTTTGGCATGGGGTTGCCGCGCGTGTCAAACATCGGCAACGCGTTGCCACCATTCAGTTGCGGGGGGACTCCACACCCGCGATATGCGTGAACTTCCTTGTCGGATTTACAAAAGGCGCAATCAAACCCCACCCGAGCCAGTTCCCCTTGCGCCTCCATCACCCGCGCGATCAGGATTTTTTTTTATCCGCATCCGACAAGGTACTACGCTTCAACGCCACGCGCCCCATCTCCCGCTGGATATTAACGGGGAGCCCCGCAAACAGATCGGGCAGCGTCTTTTCATCGAACACATCGCCAACTTCAAACACATGCTCGGCGCGCACACAAGCCGCTCGGAAAGCGTAGAGTGACTTCATCAACCCAAAGCGGTGATCCGAGTTGGCTTGGCTCTCACCCTCGGTCATGTTGGCGAGCGCCTGATCTTCGGCCCACACGATCTCATCTATCGTGAGTGGCCGCAGCGTAAACCGAATCAACTCACACTCGGGCTTGATCGGAATGCCATCGGTTTCGCCCGCATGGAGCTTGTCGCCAAGACTTCCAGGCTCGGCCCCTTCAGGGATTGCCGCATAGTCAATGGCATCATCCCAAGCAGAGAACGCATAGAATGTGGTCCGATCACCCTTGGATTTTTGAAACACTCTCTTGACAGCCATGTGTAAACCCTCTGCGTGTAGTCGTTGCGATCCCAAGAAACAGGTCGGGGGTTTGATCCCCCAGACCAAACCCCCTAGTGCAGTTTCAGGATGCGCGCAAGTGGCCGCTCACATCAAAATTGGCCGACCCACATCTTCGCAACGCCCTCGGTGCCGCCTTGTGAAAAGCGAAACACAAGACGCTGCATAGAGATGCCGTCAATCTGAACCCGGCGCGGTTCCTTGCACATGTGCATGTGAAGCATATACATGGCCAAGATGCGACCGGGGATGCGACGACCAAAGGCGCACATGTAATGGAATTGGTTTTCGGCCCCACCTGATCGCCAAAGGTCGATGTAATTGGTGGCGGTAAAGCCCGTGGGGACGCTCGCGTTGTGGTGGACGTACAGCGTCAACTCGGCGGTTTGGTCCGTTGCGACCCAACCGCCAAAACCTTCGGTGTTCTGTTCGGAGTCGGGGGTCAGGGTGCGACCCCAGTTAAAGCCCATGCGAAGGACTTTAAGGGAGGTCGCCGCCGTGTTGCCGTGCTTGGCGAGCAAGTATTCGCCGCCCGCGAGCGACAGCGGGCGGTCGCTCGAAATGCCCGTGCGGGACGTGGCGATGTTTCGAGAGAACGTGCCGATCTTGCCCTCCCATGAAAACGTGGGAGACTCATGGTTGCCGACTTCAGGGATGCTGAAGTTAAAGCACGCTGACAGGTACTCAAAACCAAGGGTGCTGTGGTTGCCCAAGATGTCACCTTGGAGGGTCACGTCGCAGGACTCGTTCATCACGACGTTTGCGCCGCCGTAGATGTTGGCGCGCGGGGTGCCTGTGTTGAGCGCTGTAACCAGCGCAGACGGCAACGCCATCGCAAGCGTCGCAGTTGCGGTCGCGTACGACAAGATGGGGCGCACAAGCGCCTTGACGCCGTTCGCGGTGTCGGTCACATCCTCGATCACAGCAAACTGGCTCGCACCATGTCGCCCCGCATCATCTTCGACAATGGCGG
>Ga0075163_10013387_pt1 | contig 10624 bp, 11 predicted proteins | sample JI1023141ADNA_FD_71478 | JGI IMG/M metagenome (GOLD analysis project Ga0075163, IMG submission 71478) | Wastewater effluent complex algal communities from Wisconsin, to seasonally profile nutrient transformation and Carbon sequestration -... | ecosystem: Engineered > WWTP > Effluent > Algae... | reverse complement strand
GACGAGCGGCTCTTCAGCCCGTGGCGCTGCTGGTAGGTGGTCAGGAAGGCCACCAGCGGGGGTTCCAGGGATACCGAAAGCTTCATGGAGTCATACCTCTGGGCGACATTTTAGCTACCCATGAGCAAAAATGTGCCTACCCGTGCCTCGCCCACAATCAGTGCTCTGACTCACCGCATCCACCCCATGCAAGGCATCCGCCGCCGAATCGTCTTCGTCACGCTCTACGAACTGATCGCCATCGTCGCCACCAGCGCCGGCCTGGCCGCGTTTTCCGACAGCGGCTTGCAGCGCGCCGGCGTGGCGGCGGTGGTGTCGTCGGCGGTGGCGGTGGTGTGGAACCTGGTGTTCAACACCCTCTTCGAGCGCTGGGAGGCGCGCCAGACCGTGCGCGGGCGCAGCCTGGCCCGGCGCGCGGCACACGCCATCGGTTTCGAAGGCGGGCTGGTGGTCACGCTGGTGCCCTTCTTCGCCTGGTGGCTGGACATCACGCTGTGGCAGGCCTTTGTGCTGGACCTGGGCCTGCTGCTGTTCTTTCTGGTCTACACCTTCGTCTTCAACTGGACGTTCGACCGCATCTTCGGCCTGCCAGCGTCGGCGCTGCCGGTGGGGGAACAGGGCTGATTGCCGACACGGCTCCCGCCGGCGGCAGGGTGTGCTTTCCCGCCTTGCTGTTTGGGTGTCATGAAAGGAGCTTTGAAAATGCCGGCCTCAAATTAAAGAATAGTTTAATATGTGGCTTCACATTCAAGTAAATTTTAATGTAGGCCGCCCACCATGCGCACCACCGGCAGTTTCGTCACATCTACGACCTTGGGCGAAGCGGTGCGTGCGTTTGTGCCGCACCCCTTGCCGCCGGTCGACCCGCCATTGGACCCGGCTTGTTATCTGGCGGCCCATCATGCCGCCGAACTGGCGCTGGCCCGGCTGACCGGGGTGGCTGGCCTTGTGCCTTCGCAGGACTGGCTGCTGTACAGCGTCCTGCGCAAGGAAGCGCTGCTGACCTCGCAGATCGAGGGGACGCAAGCCACCTTGGTGGATCTGTTCGACGACGAGGCCGGGCAGGTGATTCGCAACGCCGACGACGTCGAAGAGGTCACCAACTACTTGCGCGCCTTTCGCCTGGTGCAAGACCACCTGCGCCGGCCCGACGGCCTGCCCTTGAGCGTGCGCCTGCTGCGCGAGGCACACCGTGTGCTTTTGGACGGCGCGCGCGGCGCGGGCCGCCAGCCGGGCGAATTGCGTCAGTCGCAAAACTGGATCGGAGGCACACGTCCCGGCAACGCCATCTTTGTGCCCCCGCCGCCCGAGCAGGTGCCGGCCCTGCTGAGCGCGCTGGAGCAATTCATCCATCAATCGGCGGCCGACCTGCCGCCCCTGGTGCGCATTGCGCTGGTCCATGTGCAATTCGAAACCATCCATCCCTTCCTGGACGGCAATGGCCGAATCGGCCGCCTGCTGATCGCGGCCCTCTTCGAGCAGTGGGGTGTTCTGACCGAGCCGCTGATGTACGTGAGCGGCTTTCTGAAGCAGCATCAGGCCGAGTACTACCGCCGCCTGTCGGCCGTGCGCACCGAGGGCGACTGGGAAGCCTGGGTCGGCCTTTTTCTGGAAGGCGTGGCACGATCAGCCGAAGCGGCTGAACGCAGCATCATCGCGCTGGCCAGCCTCATCAACGCCGACCGCCGCCGCCTGTTGCAGACCCCGAAGGCCACACCCGCCAGCTTGCGCCTGTTCGAACTCCTGCCCACCATGCCGCGGTTTTCGATCGAGCAGGCGCGCCAGCGCCTCAACACCACGTTTCCCACCGCCACCGCCGCGGCGACCCTGCTGCAAAGCCTGGGGATCGTCTCCGAACAAACGGGGAAAAAAAAGCACCGCTTGTTCAGCTACCAGGCCTACGTGGACCTTCTCAGCGGGTAAGCCCGCCCCCACTCCCCCCACCCCCGCCGCCTGGGCCGCCGACGCCCTGGTGCCGGGGCTGCTGCGCAGCGCGCCCTCTGGAGCAGTTACAAATTCATAGCGGCTTGTGGCCGATTGGCGCTGGGAAGGCGCCCATCTGGCTTGAAAGAACCCGCCGCAGCGGCCTGGCGGCACCCCGGCAAGCCCCCGCCATGCCGCCCAGGGCCCGTGTGGCCCATGGGTGCCGCCCCACCGCAGCGCCAACCCGCACCCCCACCAAGGTCACCCGCGCGCCGGCATCATCGCGCCATGCCCGAGACCACCTTTCACATCCCCAGCCTCACCGACCAGGACGCCGCCGACTCCGTGATGTTCGTGCTGCACGACCTGCCCTGCATCCACCAGGCCGACGTCAACCTGCCCGAGCGCAGCGCCTGGGTGAGCCACAGCACCATGATCGCCGCCGAAGACATCGCCACCGCGCTGGCCGAAGCCGGCTTTGATGCGCAGGTGCTCGGGTAGAGCCGCCCCGGCCGCGCCCCGGCGCCAGCCAATGGCCCGGAAGCGGTGAAAATCACTTCGAAATTCATAGCACCCCGTGGCCGGTTGACGATGGGAAGGGGCCAGTTTGATGCTGAAAACGGCCTTCGTGGAGCCTTGAAGCCGCGTCCGAGGGTCTGGGGAGACGGGTTCAGTTGGTACCGAGGCGCAGGGGTACGACCTCCTATGATGTCCCCCAAAACGAAGGGAGGCATTCACTCATGGCAAACAACCACAGCACCGAGCACGATTCACGGGTTGCCGTCCTTGTGGATTGCGACAACACCACCCCGGAAATTCTGGAATACGCGCTGCGCGTGGTCGCGCAGTTCGGGCGCGTCGTGCTTCGCCGCGGGTATGGCAACCACAGCACACTGGCCAGCAAATGGCAGGAGGCGCTGGTCAGGCTGGCCTTCACGCCCTGTCTGCAGTACCAGTACGCGGCGGGCAAAAATACATCCGACATCGCTCTGGCGCTGGACGCGCTGGAAGCCCTGTTCGACCGCCGAGCCGACACCTTTTGCCTGGTCACCAGTGATTCGGACTTTGCCTATCTCTGCCGCAAGCTGCGCGAGCGCGGCGCCACCGTGCACATCGTGGGCGAGGCCAAGTCGCCGGATGCGCTTCGCAATGCGAGCGACCAGTTTTTTGAGTGGGTGAAGCCGGTTGCGGCGCTGGAAGAGACCCAGGACAAGCCGCAGGCAAAGGAAGCGGCCGTCAAAGCAGACAGTGCCAAGAAAGAGCCCCAGAAGCCGGTGGGCAAGCAGCGACCCAAGTTCGTTGTTGAAGCCGTGGCGCTGCTCACGGGTGACACCGTGGAGGGGAAAGTAGCGCTAAGCCCACTCGGCTCGTACTTGCGCCGCACGTATCCGTCTTTCTCGCCCCAGGTTTATGGGCATTCCGGATTGCTGGACATGCTCAAGACCTACGACCTATTGGCCCTGCACCAGGAGAACAACGGCCATTGGAGCGTGAAGCTGGCCGAGAGGGTCAACACGCCCTCTGCTACGGAGGAATGACCAGCTTGGGGTTGTCGACAGACTGCCGGAGAGTAGAAATTCGCTCTCAAGATCATAGCGGCTTGTGACCATTTGACAATGGGAAGAGGGCGATTGAATGCTGAAAATGGCCCTCGAAACGCCAAAAACCCCGCCCCAGCAGGCCGGGAGGGCGGTTTTCAGTCGAAATGGCGGCGCAGGCGCTCCAACCGGTACGCCAGCGACTCGCGTTTGGGGGTGAAGCGCCGTTCGGTGGGGCCGATCAGGCCCTTGCCGTTTAGCTGGATCAATGGGGCGAAATCAGGGATGCGCTCGTCCAGCACCGGGCTGACATGCCACTTCAAGTCCTCACCCAGCGCAATCAGGTTCTTATCGAAGGCCCAGTGAATGTTCGGCGCCAGCGCCAGCCCGTTGCGCGGGTCGTCATCGCCGGCTTCGCAGAAGGGGTGGATGTGTGCCGCCTCCACCATCGACTCTCCGGTGGGCAGCAGCACGCGCAATCCCGTGGCCGCGCAACGCCAGTCGTAGGCCTCAGTCACCACGCGGCGAAAAGCGGGGTCGCGCACCCAAGCGGGCGGCGGCTCGCTGGCCTTGGGCGGCTCGGCGTCGTGGCGCAGGCTGTATTCGTAGCGGCTGCTGGCGGCGCTTTGCGCAGCGATCACGCCCAGCTCCTGCAAGCCGCGGCCAAACCAGTGGCTGGCCATGCTCTCGCCCAGCGCATCCAGCGCCTCAGGCTGCTGCAGCAGGGCGAACAAGTCAGGGTCCAGCTCCGCCCAGGCGATGTTGGTGGTGATGTCACGAAGGCTGCGCGCCGTGCTCATGGCTGCCAGCACGCCCTCGCGCCCCGGCAAGGGCACCAGATGCCAGAAGCTGGCGCCCCCGCCGCGCAGCTTGCCCGCGAGGTGGAAGAACGGAAAGTACGGATTGGCGTGGTCTCCGGGTTGCTTCACCGCCTCGAAAAAGCGGTGGTAGCGCTCCAGCAGCGGCGGGCCAAAGACGATGCGGTTGACCGGCAAGCCCCCGGCGCGCGCCAGATCCAACACCGACAGCAGCATGCAGATCTTGTGCGGGCTGGCCCGGCCGTCGCGCTGGTTGACGGCCAGGCGGGTGAAGGCTTGCTGGTAGGTGGCGAGGGAGGACATCGGATGGCAACTTGTTGGCGCTTCAGGCATTGGCCCAAGTATCCGTTCCTGCAAATGCGTAACTTGGCCACTCGATAAAGGGCAGGTCGCCCATTTGCACCTCGGCCGGCAGCCAGTCCAGCCGCTTTTCGGCGTTGCTTCCCCGGATGCCGCATTCCCATAGAACTATCACGCGCCATCCCTGTTTCAGCAATGCATCGACGTCTCTACGGTCCCGAGCGACATTTGCCTGAAACTTGGCCAGCCAGAAATCGGGTCTGGTTGTCGGCGTTGTTGCATATTTGCAGCCGGCATGTCGGTGCCAGTAACAGCCATGGACCAGGACACAAACGCGGAATCGCGGCATCACAATGTCCGGGGTGCCTGGCAAGCGCCGGTCGTGAAGCACGTAGCGGATGCCTGATTTGTGAAGCAAGCGTCTGACCGTCATTTCAGGCCTGGTATCCTTGCGACCAATCCCCGCCATCCACCGGGTGCGGGTTGCTCTGTCAACAATGTCAGTCAAGGACGTTCCCAGGGCGAATGGCCCAGCCTCACAAAATGAACGTTCAATACAAAAAACCGATACCGATCATCGATCTTTTCGCTGGTCCCGGGGGACTTGGCGAGGGATTTTCTTCTGTAACCGATTCTCTCGGCCGGCCCGCGTTCCGCATTGGCTTGTCCATAGAAAAAGAACCCTCCGCTCATAAGACTCTCACGCTCCGGGCGGTCTTCAGACAACTGCGAGGAACACCAGCCCTCGAAAAGTATTTTCGGTACGTGCGCGGGGAAATTGACGAAGCTAGTTTTCGTGCGATTCCCGAAGTCGCGCACGCGTTCGATGAGGCTTCTCAGGAAGCGCGCCGGATCGAGCTGGGTAAAGACGATCCGGCAGAGATTGACAACTCAATCCGCGAAGCTCTCAGAGGCGAGAAGAACTGGCTGTTGATTGGTGGACCGCCTTGCCAGGCCTATTCATTGGCTGGGCGTTCGCGGCGAACCAAAGACGAAACCTTTGCTGCGGATGTGAAGCATTTTCTTTACCGGGAATACCTGCGGATCATCCGGGTCCACCGGCCGGCCGTCTTTGTCATGGAAAACGTCAAAGGCCTGCTGACCTCAAAGCATTCAGGCGAATACATGTTCGGAAAGATTCTTTCGGATCTGGAGCACGTCGACACGGACGTCGAATATGAAATCCGGTCCTTTGTGAAGCACCCAGATATCGCGGGACTGCAGGGTAACGACTACGTCATCAAGGCTGAGGAACATGGCATTCCACAGGCCAGGCATCGCGTCATTCTTCTGGGTGTGCGAAAGGATTTGAATCTTGCTGCGCATCAACTGCTCGAGCAGGTATCCGCACCTTTCACTGTCCGGGATGCCATTGGCGACTTTCCGAAAATCAGGAGTCGCCTGTCAGTAAAAGGAGAATCGCTAGCCCAATGGCGGCAAGCTGTTTCGGATGCACCTAATCGTCTGGCGGATTGGGATGACACCGAAAAGGCTGCGCTGGAAGGTCGGATGCGCAGCGTTGCAAAGGTGGCAGCGACAGCCAGAGCGGATTCGGGTGCCTTGTTTGTACGCGCTGAAAAGGCTGGTCCCAGTGCCTCTGAATCGGTCAGGCAATGGTTCGTCAAGGATGGGCCTGGCGGATATCTGCAACACGAATCCCGCTCACATATGGCATCTGATCTGGCTAGATATATGTTTGCGGCGACCTATGTCGAGCTCAAAGGCATCTCACCAAAGCTCAATCGATTTCCGCCCGGGTTGATGCCAGAGCATGAAAATGCGAAAAAGCTTGCTGGCGGTGAAAGCGCACCCTTTATGGACAGATTCCGTGTGCAACGTGCAGATCGGCCATCGACAACCGTGGTCTCACACATCGCGAAGGACGGGCATTACTACATTCATTACGACCCCACGCAGTGCAGAAGTCTTACTGTGCGGGAGGCGGCGCGGTTGCAGACTTTCCCAGATAACTACTTCTTCGAAGGTAATCGGACGGAGCAGTACACACAGGTCGGAAACGCAGTGCCGCCGATGCTTGCCCACAAGCTCGCATGCATCGTTGAAGGTTTATTTCGACCGCTTTTCATTTCGAAGTAGTACTTAAAGTACTCTTGGCAACGAAGCGTGCGAACTCCTTTGGGAGGAGTTGAAGCATTTCATTGGTGGGCAGTTCATGTGTGTCGTATGTCCGGCATAGACGTCTTACCGCCAATGCCAGCCGAGCGACATTTCCCCTACCGCCACTGTCTCCTGGCCGCCGCTTGCGCGCCGGTTTGAGCCTGCTGGCTGCTCCTTTAATCAGCTTGCCGTCATGCAAATACAGTTCGTTGGCGGCGGCAATAAAGCCATGGTGATATGCAATGTTCTGTCTTGATGTCAGCTGTTCGGACATGTCACCCCATGTACTGAGATCCCCACTGAGCATGACTAGCGATGTTTCGCCGTGGCGCCAGTACATTTCAAAGGAAGTGCGCAACAAGTGGCGGTAGGCGAGTGATCCGGCATGCCCCCGCCGGGTAACCACGTAGTGCCAATATTTGCTTGTCTTCTTGCCGATCTGATCGAAGTACGCGACTGTGAGCCAGTTCCATAGCCCATCGTTTTTCTCTGACAGCAGGACTTGTGCTGGGAGATCCCGGAAAACCTCAACCAAGTAGCAACCTAGCTCAAACCGCGTCGCAAATTTCTTGCCGAGCTCAATTTCCCTGTGCAGAAGTTCCTTAGTTTCGTCCTCGCCATCGAAAAGGCTTGGCGGCGGTGATTCGCCAGGTTTTCTGGACTCCAACCAAGTTCGGAATTTCGCGGTCCCTAAATCGGTGAGCTGTCGCACCTTCATTCTTCTTCCTCCCACTTGAACGTACCGGCAAGAACTTCGACTCCCCGGAAGCGTTCACAGAACGCGCTGACCACTTCTCTGCACCATTCTTCGTTAGTGTCGGTGCTCGCGCTTTCATCAGGTTCTGACGTGACGCCCATCAATGTCAGCCAGTTCTTGAAAGGTTGCCATACCTCATCCGCAATTGAAGTCGGGCTGTAGGCGTGCCAACGCGCCAGCTGACGCACAGCTTCGGGCAGGACAAGGCAAGTGAAATGCTTGTCGGCCTCAGCGGCGGCGGCATTCTGATAAAGCGTTCGGTTAAAGCGGATAACCGCACGACCTTCTGTTTCAAGAACCTTCAGCTCCCAAGGGACCTGTCCTAGCTCGTCTGTTGGTTCCAGGCCAATGATGCTGTCACTGTCACCTAGGCCGTTTGGCCGCACGTTCTCAGCCGCTGCAATCAGCTTATGGGAACCAGCGGCAATCAGAAGTACGCGAAAACTCCAAGTCCCGTCATGGCCGAGTTCGGAGAGATCAATGTAGCTTTTTCTCCAATCCGTCACGGGGCCATGGTCGGTACGAAGCTCTGAGTTGCCTCTCCTCGCGATGACAATCGCGCGAAGATCGGATTGAAACCGCATGTCGGTTAAATCCAAGGCGGCGAGTGAATAGCTAGGTTTTGGGCCTTGGTCATCAAGAACAATTGAGAGACGTTGCTTCTCAAGATCAATCAAACCAGTCGGATTACTCAGTCTCGACATCCGCGGCATCGCGTTCCTCCGTGTAATTCAAGCGCATGCGAAGGCGAAGGTTAGTGTCGAACCCTCGGATGGTCAGTTCGAAGTTTCTTTCCTGTATTTGTGCCTCGAGTCGATTCAGCGATGGCGGATTGATCGCACAGCCTTTGGCTTCGATATTGAAGTTCTTTTCAGATAGGTCAAAGTCAAGCGGGTCGTACTCTAGGAAGGCGTCCCGATCAAGACCTTCATACGCGAACTCGACCGCAACATTGACGGGCATCCGCCCTGCGCCTTCAAGCATCGCTGTTGTCGGGCTTATGCGGCAGCCATCTACAAGCGTGGACAAATTCAGCAAGAGTGGGGGCGGGAGCGGAAGCACCGGAGGTATAGGGATACTGCGACCCTTTGGATTCTTCTTTCCCTTGGCAGCCGCATTTGCGGAAGTTCCCGGTGCAGAAAAGTACTTGGCCAACAGCTTGAACTCACGCCGCTGCTCACCGCTGGTCAATAGATCCAGAAGCCTTGCTCCGGCATTTCTGACAAATGCCACAGCGATAGGCCCGCTCTTGAAATACTCCTCAAGCCTCGGTAGCCGAGTGTTCCAGCGCAGATGGGTCGGCTCTTCCGCGCACAACAACAATCTGGAGAGTGGAGAGTCCGGGATGATGGTGGCAGATCTGACCTTTTGCCTGATTCTGCCCCCTCCTATCGGCTCTTCTCCAATAAGGAGGTCTCGACGCAGAACCGCCTGCTCGGGCTGATCGAGGCCATCTGCGCACATGATGTGGACATCAAATGTACAGTCGGCGGCCGGACCGAGCCGAGGCTTTACCGGCAAGGAAAACTGCACTGAAACACGCTCCCCGTTCTCGAACCGACCTCGGAGGACTTCCAAAACTGCCCCGTCCACATGGCTTTCCGTCAGATCGCCAATAACAGTCAGTGTTGGAATCTGAACCACATCCATATTGGTTGATGCAAGCAATGCATCAGCGTAGAACTCCCTGAAGCCAGCCGTCATGCAAGTGTGAAGCTCCCTGGCTCGGTCATCTGCCAGATGTCGCCCGGCCAAGTCGACGATATTGCTCTGATCGATGGTTGTGTCACCGATCTGGAGAGAGAGATCGCCCCGCAGGATCGGCGCGAAGAATTCCGCAGCTACCACCTGGATGGCCTCAGCTTCGTTGAACTCTTTGGCGCCTGGAATGATCAACGAAAGTCCTGGTTGCGAAAGCGTTCTTGAAAGACCTAGCTCCGCTCGAAAACGCTGAACGAACTCTATTGCAGTCGTGGGAATTGCCATCGACTCCCCATCGTCGCGATCGGTTCGGCCACCCCAATAGGCGTCGCGAAGACATTTGTGTTCACCGAATTCGTAGTCTCTCAGGAAAGAACTCGCTCCAAAGACAGCGCCCTTCAAGTCATCAGAGCGGACCGTGAAGGCGAATACTGTCCGCACCTTGCTTGTGCTGAAGTAAGTGATCTTTCCCTGTCCTGCCCCACCATTCCCAGACGATTGTTCTTTACCTCCCTCGCCCTCGCGGAACCAGAAAGCATTCCAGTTCTCACCTTTTCCATCGCGTTCGGGGTTGTCCGTTGTGCCTGTGAGACCCGTAGTTCCGAAATCCTCGATGACCAAATAGGATTCAGGACGAGTTACCTCATCTTGACGATGAGGCAGCGACTGTCTCAATCGGTCTAGATGCTCATCCGGAAGCAGCATTTCACAGAACTGCCTATTTACAGTGACCCTGGTTAAGCGCACATGGACTGGTTGGGAAGCAGCGAGTCGCGCGTCCAAGGCGTTTTGGAGTACTTCGCGCAGCAGCACGGCGAGCCAGTCGCGTCGCTCCTTTTGGAAGTTGTTTTCGGCAAGGCTACGTCCATGGCGGCCAAAGGCCGGCCTTGTGTAAAGCCAACTAACTTCAGAGCCTGAAGGTGCTCTTTGTTCCATTCTCATCTCCCTTGAACCTGACCCTTACATCATCCAGAGCACTCTGAAGGGCTCGAACAATCTTCTTGGCTTCTGCATCATTGAACTCGTAGTTCCTTCGATTCGCCAGGTTGCCCACAAGCCGTAGCTGTTGAATCGCAGCCTCGACCCGTTTATTGGCCAAGGCTACAAATCTCTCGCGTGGATCGCGTTGACGAGGCGGCACAGTGGAAGTTTTCTTGGGTGCTGACATTTACGACAAATTTTGCTACATAGATGATATTTTTTCTACATATTCAAAATGTATCAATCATATGCAAGATTTGCCGCATGCTTTGGATTCGTGTGCCGACTAACCCCAAAGTGAAATTTCCTCCACCATTGAATACGAAAGGCTGACGCCAATTACCAATACCGCGCCTTCCCCGGCATCTCCCACCGCACCCCGCCCCGCGGGTCTTCCGCATCGCCCGCGTAGCGCGGGATCAGGTGGATGTGCAGGTGCGGCACGGTCTGGCCGGCCGCGGGGCCGTCGTTGATGCCGATGTTGTAGC
>Ga0075163_10013386_pt1 | contig 10624 bp, 7 predicted proteins | sample JI1023141ADNA_FD_71478 | JGI IMG/M metagenome (GOLD analysis project Ga0075163, IMG submission 71478) | Wastewater effluent complex algal communities from Wisconsin, to seasonally profile nutrient transformation and Carbon sequestration -... | ecosystem: Engineered > WWTP > Effluent > Algae... | reverse complement strand
ACAAATTAGTTAAGATCTTAACCGATAATCCTTCCATGGAAATCACAATTTCTGGCCATACCGATAATGTTGGTAACGATGAAGCTAATCAAGCGCTTTCTGCTAATAGAGCAAAGGCTGTTGTAGATTATTTGATATCGAAAAATATTGCTGCCAATCGCTTTCAGCAAGCAGGGTATGGAGAAACAAAACCACTGGCTAGCAATGATACAGACGAAGGCAAGGCCTTAAACAGGAGAGTGGAGTTTACCATTAATAAAAAATAGTAAGTTGGAAAGTGGTGGTTGAATTATTGTGAGGGGGTAACTCTTTAGGTGGAGTTACCCTTTTTTAGTAATTTTAAATGTTTTATGAAAAAGATCTTCTTATATAATTTTTTAATGTTCGCCTCTTTTGTTTTGGGTCAGAACAACGATAGTTTAATTGCTTCTTTAAAAACGAACATTCCTGATAGTACAAAATTGCAAACATTGAGCGATCTGAATTGGAATTATTTAGGTATTGATCTTGATAAATCCATGAACTTTGCTGATCAAGAACTCAAATTAGCAAAAAAGAGTAACAATCAAAAATTCATTGCGCAAGCTTATAACGATATTGGAATTGTTTACATGAAACGAAACAATTATCGCGAAGCAATTAAGTGGCATAAGCAAGCTTTACAGATCCGTTTAAAATTAAAAAGTGAGCTTGATAAAGCATCTTCTTACAGTAAACTTGGCGTTTGCAGCGAAGAGATCTCTGACCATATGGCTTCGTTAGAGTATGCCTTAAAAGCACTAGAGATATATGAGAAATTACAAAACAAACCATACATTGCTTTTACATTGAATACGATTTGTAATATCAATGGTAATTTAAAGCAGTATGGTAATATGATGACTTATGCTAGGCGAGGTTACAAATTGGCTTTGGAAAGTGGTCATAAGGAAGCCGAGGCTGGTGCATGGCATTATATGGCTTATGCCTATGAAGGCATGAAAAAAGTGGACAGTTCTATTTATGCAGAGAAAAAAGCATATGAACTCTTTGTAGAATTAGGAGATTCGAACGTAATTGCAGGTACGCTTAATAACTTAGGTTATTTTCATCGTCTCGCATACAAAGATGAAGAAGCACTCAATTATTATCAAAAAGCAATGGTAATTGCACATAATATTGGAGACATAAATAGCGAAGCACTTTATAATTGCAATTTGTCTAATGTATATTTAGGGATGAAGAAGTATGATATGTGCGAGAAATACCTTAAAGAAGCCGAAAGACTATCTAACATCGATATATCAAAGGATAATTTGTTGCCCATTTATAAAACGTTTGGTCAGCTATATGCCTATACTGGCCGAGGAGTGCAAGCTAACGATTATTTCGAGAAGTATGCTTTGCTAAAAGACGAGTTATTCTCTGGCGAAACAGCTAAGCAACTATCTGAAATGCAAGTAAAGTATGATACAGAAAAAAAGGAGAATGAAAATAAATTATTACAAAACGAAAACGAACTAAAAACAGCACAACTAAGTAAAAATCGCTTACTGCTAATATTCTTAATTGTTGGAATTGTATTAGTTGTTGCAGTTTCCTATTTGTTATTTGTTCGGGCTAAACTAAAACAAAAGCAATTATTAGATAAAGAACTTTTACAACAGAAGGAATTAAGGTCAAAAGCGGTTATCGAAGCTGAAGAAAAAGAGCGCGTTCGTATTGCACGCGAATTGCACGATGGTATTGGCCAGCAATTATCAGCGGCAAAATTAAATATCTCCGGTTTACAGGCTAGTTTAAAAACAAATAAACCCGAAGAGGAGGTCATGCTGCGAAATGCCTTAGATCTATTAGATGAATCGGTAAAGGAAGTTCGTGCTGTTTCACATAGTATGGTTCCAAATGCTTTGATAAAATCAGGATTGGTAATGGCCGTTCGCGAATTCGTGAACAAAATAAGTTCAAGCGGAAATTTAAAGATCAATCTCGAGATCGTGGGAATGAAGGAACGTTTAGATGCAACAATTGAGAACATACTTTTTAGAGTAATGCAAGAGCTGGTTAATAATATCATCAAGCATGCGCAAGCAAGTGAAGTTAGCATTCAGTTCATAAAGCATGAGAAGGAATTAACCATCTTAATAGAAGATAATGGTATAGGTTTTGATGTTAATAAGAAAATTAGCGAAGTTGATGGAGGAATTGGCCTAAAAAATATTCAGTCACGAATTGATTTTTTAAACGGTGAGGTGATCTTTGATTCATATCCCAATAAAGGTACCACGGTAACTATCGAAGTTCCGGTATAAATTCAGCAAGAATCGGGTTTTTCCTTCGTTCGATTTTAAGTAATTTTGCTCAATATGATCAAGGGAGCACATAATGATTACTTAAAAGTTCAAAGAACGATCAATTTTATTCATGCTAATTTTAAACAACAACCTAGCCTTGAAGAAATAGCTGCTCATGTGAACTTAAGTCCTTTTCATTTTCAGCGATTATTTACCAAATGGGCAGGAGTTAGTCCTAAAAAATTTATTCAGTTTCTGAGTTTGGATCACGCTAAGCGTATTTTAAAGAATGATAAATGCGCAACATTGTTTGATGTATCGCATCAGGCAGGATTATCCGGAACAGGTCGTTTACATGATCTGTTTGTTAGTATGGAAGGAATGACGCCCGGTGAATTTAAAAACGAAGGAAAGCAACTTGCAATTAATTATAGTTATTCTGATTCTCCTTTTGGAAAGATGATCACGGCATCAACATCTAAAGGAATTTGTTATATGGCTTTTATTGATGACAAAAAAAGTGGACTAACCGATCTGAAACAAAATTTTAAGAAGGCAAAGTTTGTTGAGAATAGAAATGAAATGCATAACGCTGCCCTTAGTATATTTAGGAAAGATTGGAGCCAACCCCATCAAATTAAATTGCATTTAAAAGGAACAGATTTTCAATTAAAAGTGTGGGAGGCTCTTTTAAAGATCCCAGCTGGAAAATTAGTTTCTTACGGTGCAATTGCCGGAGAAATAAAATTGCCCAAGGCATCAAGAGCTGTTGGCACAGCCATTGGAAGTAATCCTGTAGCGTTTGTTATTCCGTGTCACCGAGTGATCCAATCAAACGGAAATTTTGGAAATTACATGTGGGGTTCAGATAGAAAAGCTTGTATTATTGGTTGGGAGGCTGCTAAAACGGAAGAGGGGGAAGTGTAAAATGGATCTGTTTAGCGAAACCATAAACCCGAAGGAAAATCTATTACCATTTGATGGAACAGTGAACTATTTTGGGAAGATCATGGATAATAGATCAGCAGATAGTTATTTTGAGAACTTAATGCGTTTTATAGTATGGAAGAATGATGAAGCCGTGATATACGGTAAGAAAATAGTTACCAAACGTAAAGTAGCTTGGTATGGTGAGAAGGAATTTGAATACACGTATTCAAATACTACAAAAAAGGCCCTTCCGTTTACGAAGGAGCTTTTTGAATTAAAAGAATTGATCGAAAAGCTTAGCGGCGAAACATTCAATTCGTGTTTGCTTAATTTATATCATAGTGGAGATGAATCCATGGCCTGGCACAGCGATGCAGAAAAGGACCTTAAAAAGAATGGCTGCATTGGTTCTTTAAGTTTTGGCGCCGAACGCAAGTTTGGATTTAAACACAAAAAAACTAATGAAAAGGTAATCGTTCTTTTGGAGCACGGAAGTTTACTATTGATGAAAGATGAAACGCAAAGTAACTGGCTGCATCGGTTACCCCCAACCACAAAAGTAAATGCTCCAAGGATAAACTTAACCTTTAGAACAATTGTTGAGCACTAATGCTTAATAATTATTTTTTTTGTTGAAGAACCAGAATTAGAGTATAGTTGTAAAAAGTAGATCCCATCCTCTAAATTTTTAAGTTCGATCACATCCTCAAGAATTTTATCGTCTATCAATTGTCCTTTTGTATCCATTAGTTTATAGGAAACAACTTCTTTTTTATTTTCAAACCTAATGTATAGTTTATCTGATCCTGGATTTGGATAAATTTGAAATAGATCTGAAAAAGAATCCTCATTTAACCCTGCAGGATTTTCGTTGATCACCCCAACGGCATCAAGATCAAAACCACCGCTACCAAATGCTGTAGGAAAAGGATCGTTAATGGGATTATTATTCATGTCGTAAGTTGCAAGAGATGAAGTTATGCTACCAACAACATCAATTATTTTTATATGCGTAATAGCATTCACATTCAAGCCCGGTGCATTTTTCAATTCTTCAAGATCAAAAGGCGTACCATAATTTGCTCTGTACTTACCGGCAAAATTATTGAGTTTAGTGCAATCTAAGGGGTCAAATGCACCTACTTGTAATGTAAACTGTGTGTTGGATGTTGCGGGGAATCTAACAAAGTTTGTTCCATCACTGCTAACTTCAACAAAAGCAAGCTCTAAAAAATTATCTGCAAATCCATTTTCAAAAATGGCGAAGTCGTTACCCGTTCCATTTCTAATTGAATTGGAAAAAGTAAGAGTCGCAATTCCACCATCTCCCAAACTTACAATGGGATTGTCGCCCGCCTTTAAAGTTCCATTGGCGTCAATGCCTACAGTAGCAGTTCCTAATGAATGATCGGAAGCATCTTGCCATCCACGAGTAACAGTGCATGTTTTAGCCCATGAAACAAATGCCAAACTATCTTTATGCATGGCTGTGGTATTTGTGGAACCTGGTGCCGCATGAAATTGCCCAAAGCATAATGAATGAAAAAGCATAAAGAAAATAAAGATCGGAGTGATCTTAGATGAGTTGTTGATCAGTTCTTTGATACAATTAATGCATAAGCATGATGTGAATTTAACTTTCATATAGTTTTGAATTTTGTCGGGAATAATTATGGATGAACAAAAACAATTCTTAATGTCATCTGAATTGCAGATGAAAGGTGAATTGCACTTTGGGCAATATGTTGGTTGTTCTGTTTTTTCCATATCACAAACTTCATTTCGCGGAAGTATTTTGTGTTGTACCAAACACCGTTTTTATTCGTTTTTGGTATTTAAGGCAGGTATCCTGACTTGCTTCCCTTTTCTCACGCCTTCTCGTTCTTCCAGACCAGAACAATGGCATTTGTGAGAAAGGTAGAAACTTACAGTTGCGCGACAGTCACAGATTTTCACTGTGTTCCCTCTTCATTTGGTTGTAACACCAAAACCTTTGTGCAAATATAGTAAATAAAAAAGCCCCGACATTAGTGTCGGGGCTTTTAATAAAGTAAGAGCTATAATTATTTAACAACGATTAGTTTCTCTTTCAAGATACCAGTGTTTGTTTTAACAATAACATTATAAGTTCCTGTAGCAAATTCAGAAGTGTTGATGCGAATTTCACTTGCACCAGCCAATACTTCTTCAGCTTTGTTAGTAAATACAACTTTACCTGTAACATCAATAATGCTGATGTCAACAAATGAATTGTTATCTAATTTAATACCAACTACTGCGTAATCTTTAGCAGGGTTAGGATAAATACCGATAGAACCACCATTGCTGTATTCCTTAATACTTGAAGGAACAACAACAGAACTAGTGAATGCAGAACCAGATTGTAAGATCTGATCAGTAACAGCATCTTGTATCCAAACAATATACTCATAATTGAAAGCACCTGTGCTTGTCCAGAAGTTAGTACTTCCTTGTGCAGGAGTTCCTACGGCAACGCTTCCATAAGTTAATGAGTGATTAAATGTAACCGGTATTGGAGTACCATCAGTTGTGTTATACGTTGTTCCAGAAGCAGGGAACATTTTACGCATAGCGTGTTTGTAATCCTTTTGAGACGTTGAAGCACCTGGGTAATTATAGAACGATTGAACTAATGCTTGATAAACTTTAAGTGGAGAAGATGAAGGAATAGTTACAAATGGTGTAATGGTAGCATTTGCAGTTACAACACCAGCAGAATAAGTAATAGTTGGAGTGATGGAAGCATAAGCAGGAGCCATTTTAGCTATATTAATATTGGTTTGGTTTCCAGAACCTGGAGTACCATTGAATAATACAGTAGGAGCAGAGTTCACACCATAGAAAGTTCTTCTGGTTAATACATCCGGATTGTAACTTGGATCGTTACCCGGTGAAGGCCAGTTTACTTGATATTTGATAGCATTTAAATTACTACCTGGTTGGTTAACGTTGTTGCTTGTCATTAATGGATCAAAACTTGAATTTAATGAAGCACAAGGTCCGCAAGTAGAAGAAGTAAATTCTTCAATTAAAGCATTGATAGCAACAGATTGCGAAGCAACGTACACGTATTGAACGGCTGTATCGTTAGCTGCGTTAGCTTGTGGAGTACCATTGATGTCACTAACCCAAACTTTGATCTTGTTAGTACCTAAACCAAGATTTGCAGGTGTTGTGAAACCGAAATTTTGAGTTCCAAAATAAGAAACTGATGGCGAAAAAGTAAAGGTTTGAGATACAGGAGTTCCGCTATTTACGTTATAGTTCATAACAGCTGTTGTAGCAGTACCGTAACCTAATTGTTTGAATGTTCCGTTGATGTTTTGATTTCCTGCACCTACCATATAACGAGTTAAACCGTTAACAGTTAAAATGCTTCCATCATGTTGATTAGCTGGAACAGTAACAGCAAAATTATCATAAGCTATTTGCCATTTGTCGTTGCTGATATCGTGAATAGCAAGGTGTACATTTTGACCTGCGTATGCACCTAAACTTACACCGCGTTGTGTAAATCCAGCTGTAGCTGCGTCACCAGGATTATAGATCTCGCCAGCAATAGTAAACAATGCTGGATTAGCATTAAAGTTGGCAACAGTAGTTCCTGTTGTAGAGATCCTTACTTCATAAGAACCTGTTGCAGTTGGATCAAACGAAGTTGCATCCCAACTAAAAACAGCGTTTGCAGGAACAAGGAAGTTAGGTGAAATAACCCAATCATTAGACGTACCTGCTGCGGTGTATTTTGAAGTAGTTACTAGAACATTAGCGTGGCTCGAATGTAATCCGAATGCTGTGGTCACATTACGTGTAACACCCGCGTTTGTACCAAAGTTATAAGCTGATATTGATGCGTTAGGCGTTAATCCATCAACATTGTTTTGAAACCAACCCACTGGTATAAGTGAACCGGTTGCTGCATTGAAATTCTCTGACCAGACTTGGGCTGAAGCCACACCTGAAGCCAAAAGAGCGATAGCAAGTAGTTGTTTTTTCATTTGTTTTTGTTTTTGGTTATTTATTTTGTTACTGTTAATTTTCTTGTTAGTGTAGAGGAGCCATTTGTCATTTTCACAAAATAGATCCCTGTTTCAAGGTTTTCGCTAGGAATGACTACAGTGTTTTTACCCTTGTTCAAGTTGATCTCTTTTGAAGAAACAACAGCTCCAAGACAATTGTAAACCTTTAAAGTTGTTCCGCTTAATTCTTTTGAAGCGTTCACGTCAATAAAAGATCTAGAGGCGCTTGGGTTAGGATAAACTCCTGAAACGCTTGCCAGATCGTTGAGGTTTGAGTTGATCCCTGTGGCAAAATTATACCTCATTACGATAGTAAGCTTCTCTGGGCCATTTGATACTTCATATGACACGTTTGACGATCCGGTCGCACTCGCTTCTGCTAAGTAAACTATAAAATCATCATTTGAATTCGCCGGAATTTCAAAAAATGCAGAAAAAACCGAAGGTACATAGCACGTAGTTCCAGTGCAAAAGTATGCTTCAGCTGCATCGCCAACCGCTACTGTATTAAGCACGTTATCAAACTTGCGTATCGTATAAGTTTGAGTTGATGCTGTAATATTCTTTAGCTTAAAATAAGCAGATATAGAACCAGCCGGAGTTGTTGTTTTATCAAAGATCGCATTGTTAGCGATTGGAGTATTAGTTGCCGTTGTTGTAACTAATTCAAAAGTTGGTGCTTGAGAAAAAGCAAACGATAAACTTAAAGTGAGCCCTAATAGAGTAAAGTAAAGTTTCTTCATGAATTTTTTTTACTAAATGTATGAAAAATAAAGAATAATCTAAATCGATAAATGTTAAAATTTACCCTATGGTTGATTATTTTTAATAAGTGGTAAGACTTCAATAAAAAAGCCCCCTCAGCAGTTGGCTGAGGGGGCTTTTTTGAATAGAAACTGTTAAAATATTATTTATTGATGATCAACTTGTCTTTTAGAACACCTTCATTGGTATTTACAACAATGTTGTAAGTGCCATTTGTAAGCTCAGAAGTATTGATACGGATCTCTTGTTCACCTTGTTGAACTTGAGCTCCTTTGTTCACATAAACAACTTTACCTGTAACATCATAAATAGTAATGTCAACATTTGAATTGCTATTTAAACGGATACCTACTACTGCGAAATCTTTTGCAGGATTAGGATAAACACCAATACGCTCATCTTTGCTTAATTTAGCTAAACCCATTGATACAGCTGAAGTAGCCGAGCCAGATTGAAGGATCTGAGAGGTAACAGCATCTTGCATAAATACAACATATTCGTAGGTCATGTTGCTTGCTGTCCAGAAATTATTACTGTTTTGAGCCGCAAGAGGAGGGTAGATCGATACTGTATTTACATTATGGTTAAACGACACAGTTTGTGGAACCATATCAGAAACAGTAACAGAAGTACCATTTCCATCAGGATACATTTGACGCATTACATGAAAGAAATTTTGTTGAGATGTAGATGGATTAGCAAACGAATAATCCTTTTGTAATAACACTTGGTGGATGCGAACAGGTGAAGCAGTACCAATCGTTAAGAAAGGAGTTATAGTGGCAGAACCGGTTACAACACCACCAGCAGCGTTAATTGTACAAGTGATATTTCCATAAGCAGGAGCGTTCTTTTCAGTATCGATCTCAGCTTGGCTATGTGATACCATTTCATAATCTCCACCAATAAGAGCGGTTGGAGCTGCATTAATACCATAGTATTGAACACGTTGATCTCCATGAAGGTTAAAACTTGGATCGTTATTTGGAGAAGGCCAATCTACTTGATATTTAATAACGTTAACACGTCCACCTGTGTTAGGAGTATTACCATTCATTAATGGATCAAATGTTTGATTTAAAGATGCGCATGGACCACAAGTTGACGAAGAGAATTCTTCGATCAAAGCGTTCATCAATGAGGTTTGAGATGCAACATACGTAACTGAGGTTGCATTGTCATTAGTTGTAATAGTTTCATTAACGCCATTTACTTGAGTTACTGTAACACTCACCGTGTGGGTTCCAACAGTTAAAGCAGCCGGAGCGGTAAATGTATAAACTCCGGTTTGAAGATAAGCAACCGCCGGAAGAGTAATGGTTTGGGTAACAATTGGACCGCCATCAATTTGGTAATTCATGGTTGCATTGTTTGCAACGGCACTACCTTTATTTTTGAATACACCACTAATGGTCGTATTTCCTGAAACGGTATAACGCGGCACACTTGTAACGCTTACAACGTTTCCATCACTTACAACAGGAACCGTAACTTTAATGTTATCTAGGTACAAACGATTTTTATCGTTAGAGTTGTTTACAAAAGCAATACGAACTGTTTGACCAACATAAGCGCTTAAGTTTATTGATCTCTCATTCCAAGTAGAGGTTGATGTTGGTGCAAACACTTCAGAACCAACAGTTAATAGATTAGTAGAAAAATTAGCAACCGTTGTACCAGTTGTTGATATCTTAACTTGGTAGCCGTCTGCAAATGCTGCTTCTGCACAAGTTGCTTCCCACTCAAGATAAGATCCTGCTGGAACAACAAAAGAAGGTGTAATTAACCAGTCATTAGAAACTCCTGCAGGTGTATACCAGGAAGTACTCATAACAACTCTTCCTTGATTTGGCCATTCGGAAGCAATAGCGTTAGTTACCCATGCATTTGTACCAAAGCCAAATGAACTTAAATTGCTTGCAACGGTAAATCCGTCAACATTGTTTTGAAGCCATCCTGCTGGTAATCCTTGAGCGGATGTAGCATTAAAATCTTCGCTCCATGTTTGCGCATTGGCTATTCCCATACCCAACAACGCTAATGTAAGTAGTTGTTTTTTCATGTATTGTTTTTTAGGTGTTATGTTTTAAAACGATTTAAAAATTCGAATACTAAAGGTAAATATTTTCCTTTTGAGTTACAAATCGCCTTTGTTAAATATACGAACAGTTTAGTTTTTTAGATTTATTTACTATTGGAATTATAAGTATTTAAAGACCAGTACTTTATTTATTATGAATACATATAACAAATGTTTACTTCTAAACATGATCCAATTTAGTATTTTTGCGCGTTCATGTTCAATAGGTTCTTGCCTGAGGTTTTTTCAAAACTGGAAATTTCTAATTCCAGCAGGGATCTCTTTGTAAAAGGTGTAGCAGGATCAGGAATTCACTTTGTTTTAGCGAACATTTTTAATAATCAAAAAAAGAATTTGATCCTTATTAAGAACGACCGTGAAGAAGCTGCCTATGCGCTAAACGATCTACAACAAATTCTTACCGAGAAAAATGTTCAGTTCTTTCCGCAGTCATATAAACAACCATACGAGCCCGAAAAAACAGCCAATGCTAATATTCAAGAACGCGCTGAGGTATTAAGTTTATTAAGTAGCGA
>Ga0075163_10013384_pt1 | contig 10625 bp, 13 predicted proteins | sample JI1023141ADNA_FD_71478 | JGI IMG/M metagenome (GOLD analysis project Ga0075163, IMG submission 71478) | Wastewater effluent complex algal communities from Wisconsin, to seasonally profile nutrient transformation and Carbon sequestration -... | ecosystem: Engineered > WWTP > Effluent > Algae... | reverse complement strand
GACAAGCATAAAGCACTGATCCGGCTAGGTCAACTCGTCTTTTATTAGAAAGAGGAACGCTTACGACCGGACTAGCTGTATTGGCGGACTTTGATGTCCAGCCAGTTAGATTTTCACGTCTAAAACATTTCCCGCAGTCGAGTTCGGCTGTGGCAGAGAAGTTTTTGTCTTTGTTTCATCGATATGGATATATCTACAAGCCATTTGGTTCCAGAGGCTGGTTGTCTGCCGATGAGCGCTGGAAACTAACTGATACCGAGATTCTCAAGGCCATTGCTTGTGTGCATCCAAAGTATTTACTCGGCACCAGGGCGGCAAAAGCTTCCTACTATGCAGTCATTGATATTGATGCCGGCAGCAAGTATCACAACCTGGATAGTCTAAAGAAGATAACCAGAGTTCTGGCTGAAGCTGGCATTGAAGAAACAAACTTGTACCGGTCTTCAGAGTCTGGTGGCTGGCATCTGTATATCTGGTTTGATGCGCCGGTAAGTTGCAGGGATTTGAGAGCTCAGCTTTTTCAACTTTTTGACCTACATGACTTTGAGATCAATAAAGGAACGCTCGAGATTTTCCCTCACGTAGGAGAGAAGTCTTTGGGTCAAGGCCTCAGGCTTCCACTTCAAGAAGGATTTGCCTGGCTCAATCAAGACAACCTAACGATTAGGCATGACCGGTTGTTCATGAGTCCGGTAGAAGCTCTGACTCAGTTCATGGATGACTTTGAGTGTTCGGCTAATCCATATCACAACTTTCACAAGCTAAAAGCGCATGTAGCTTCAGTAGCTGCCAAGCGTGAGCAAATCGTAGCCAGGACAGCAAATGCGACCAAGCTTGCTGAGGTCGTTCCTATACGGAATTTCGTATATTCTGGCGACAGCGAAGAAGCGATGGCGGTGGTGAAAACAGTATTTAGGACGGTGCCACCGAACATCATTGCCGACAACTGGCTCAAGGGACGAAACTACTATGCAGTTGGTTTGACTGCTCCAAATCAAAGGGCGGATGCAACAACCTCGCTCTCACACTATTTGTTCTTTGGTGATCCAGAGCGGCTGCTTCCGGCCATGGGCTATGGCTATGAAGACGAGCGCAACTGGGTTATTCAGGAAGTACTGACTACAAAGCACAATGGCTACAGTGAAGACTTGAGACGCGGACGGTCTGACGCCCTGGCTCAAGCTGAGAGGGCAAGTCGCTGGATACCACCAAGAAGGCGTGGTCAAGAAACCCAGAAGTACAAATTTGAGATGCCGATTTCCTGGGTTAGGAATAACGCCAATAGGGCCGCTCTGGCTTGCAGAAAAATAGAAGCAGCAGTTGCTGACTTTGAAGAAGCTGGACTTCCATTCTCGATGAGAGACCTGAGACTGAAGAGTGGTTGCAGCTCGACAACCTTGGCTAAGCATGAGGAACTCTGGAAGCCCGTTCAGGAGAGGTTGAGTAATGTCCGCTTGGCAGGTGATCCACACGAATATAACGCTGTGGAGGGGGCTGCTTGTTCAGAAAGCAAGCCCCTTACTCAAGTTGAACAAAAAATTGTGCCGCCAGGTCGCTTGGCTGCCCGCAGAGTCGTTTATGAACTCAAAATGAGGGATGAAAGAGCTGAGAAGAATAGGAATAGAGACAGATTGGCCTGGCAGCAGGGTCAGGAAGGTGCTTGGAGGAGGAGGTTGGTAGAGATTACCCCAGACGACTTTGGAGGATGCACTCAGGGGCAGTTGAGGGCTATATTGGTTGTATATTTGTCAGCCCTGGTGCGGTCGCCTGATGAGGAAGCCGAAAACTGGCTAAGGGAGTTAATTGGCGACCTGCGAGCGGCCTTGGATCTCCAATCTGAGCAAACCTGTTTGCCACATTCGGAATGAGCAGTTGCTACTTTTGCAGCGGCTCAACCAATGGGGAGGAGAGCGTTAAAGTCACCGTCAGGAAAGTTAATCAATAAGGTCAGGATACATTGCCTTAAACAGTCTGAACACTAAGTTTCCAGTGGCGGCCACATCATCCAATGCTTTATCCAATTGACTCGGATTCAATGTGGTCACCGCTAAGGATAATGCACCATCTTCATTCTTTTGAACAGAATGATCTACAAAGGTTTTGACATTGGGATGGGCACCCATGTCTATTGTGTCGTTATAGAGTTTATAGACATCATCTTTGAGTGTGCTGTCTACGGAAGCTATGGCGAGATACATGTTACTTACTTTGAATTCACTTTTTGCCTCACTTTTGGCTTCAGGGCTATCATCTCTGGCAAGCCAAACGTCTTTCTTGTCTGGTTTTTTCCAGACATAGAAGCCGTACATTGCATTCTCAATTACGCCCCGAAGAAGCATATACATTTCTGGAATTTGCGCTGAGAGGGCTAGTTTAGAGGCTCCTGCAAAAGCTCCTTGTGTGCGGAGATAAAAATATATCTCGAGCCAATCCTTTGGTTCGAGGTTAAGCTGCTCAAAATCTAATTCATCATATCGCTCAATTATTTTTGGAGTGATTGCAAGGACCAGGTTTTGACGATTTTCAAGGAAGCGATCGTTTATCTTTTGGAGTGTTTTGTACTTGATGTTCAATTTGACGAATGTAGATAGTTCGTTTTGTTGAGAGGTTTCGAGAAAGTGGCTTAAAGTGTCATTTCCCCAACCTTGTGGGGCATTCGACCGAATCTGAAGTTTACCTTCCTCTGACATGTATGACGTCTTGGGATTTCTATACCTGAGATTTTCTTTTTGCCACTTCGTTTCGCCACTAGCGTCACCGAGCTCTCTATGCGCGTATGCGAGTTGAATGGCAAGCTTCTGAGCTGAATCTTTATCTTCGTACTTCTGCACTTTGTATGCAGATTCGTAGAGTGGAATGGCCCCTATATAGTCCTCTTTTAGCATTTTGATCGCACCAAGTATTGTGTCAACTTCAAGAGTCGGTAAGCCTAGTTCATTTTTTTTCACCAATGCCTTTTCAAAATGCTCTGTCGCTTTCTCGTTGTCGCTCCCGTAAAAACAGGCACCTAGCAGTGAATGAACATCAGCAACTTCCTTTTCGCTTCCTTGTGCCGATTCTGGATGGTCTAGAAATTCTGCAAAATAGCTGATCGCTCCAGTCTTATCATTTATTTGAAATTTTGCATAACCTAAAAAGAAGGCGCTTTGTTGTCGGATTCCGTCGATCTTTGGAAAATTTCTGCTTGTTTTGTACGCCGCCTCAAAGTATTCGGAGGCCGAGCGCAAGTCTTTTCGCAAACCCGCCGACTTGCCTTTGGCAATAAGTGAGTTCCATCGCTCTCTTTGTTGATTTAAAAAAGGTTGTTTCATATCTAAAACGGTGAGCTTCGTTGGTGTATAGGTTGATTCGCGTTGTTATTAAGCAACAAACATGCGCGACTTCGATTCTCGATATTCTGGCTCTACCATGTGCTGAGAATTTGCAATCTCACTTGAGGAATCGTTCAGCTCAGTCTGAATTGATGCTGACAAAAGACCTTAAGCACACCTCCACCAAATATTGTTGAGTCTCAGTGTTTTTTGTGCTCCTTCTGTTATCCACTCCTCTGGCTTGCTAGCGAATATGAAGCGAACCGAAGCTGATATCATCCGACGGTTTATTTCCATTGTTATTTGACGATTCGGCTTTCTGAAGTTAATGGTTCTAGGGCTGTGTCGATTGTGTCCAATAAGCGCGATATCCTTGGACAGCGTGATTGTTAATTCTGAATCAACTCGACCTATTCCAATCCCTTCAAAATAATGTGCTGGAGTGTCACTAGTAATATATTGCATTGATTCTGGAGCTGGAGCGATTTCCCAGCACATATTTTTAATGCACTCAATTGACCTGTTGCTTTGAAAAGGAGTTTTTATGAGTCTTTCGATCACAGGATTTTTGCTATTGAACTTAATCTCTGCAAGTTCGCTAAGTTTCTTTTCCCGAAGCTGACCATGAAAAGCCGTCATTATCAAGGGTTTTGTTTCCTTGAGAGTCTGGTCAAAAATTCTTTTTACGCGAAGGTTGTTTTTCTTACGATGAAGAGGTCCGCGGGATGCCATTGTAATTATGTACGCAGCCAAATCTTGGCTTTCTTCCCAGTTTGGTGTCTCTCTGCGGAGAATTTTCTGTATGCATCGATTTGCTGGAATTTCAACATTGAAATTTAGCGAAGTCTCAATATCTTCTGGATAGTAGCCTTTCTCCTGGGCTACTTCTCCTATAGATAGAGGTTTGGAACTAAATTGGCCAGTGGATTTGTCATACTGCCAAATGTGATGTTTGCGTTCGGAGCACTCAAAGCGGCTCAGATGCTTTTGTGGAGTATAGTGATGTCCCATTGTTTGCTCCTAACAAAGTGATGCCATGCTATAAGGCTATATTTAGCATGGACTGCACCGTATTTGGTTTGACATTTTATTGGTTTGAGTTTCAAGGACTTAGAGAGGTCTTCTCAAAAAGCCTCTCTAAGTCCTTGCGAAGCACTGTTTAATGCTTTTGGTCAACAGGTGGACATGGATCATTTCCATAGGAGTCCTTATCTTGGATACGACCATTCAACCCATGAATTACTAGTTCACTTTGCTGATTTTTGGCAACATTGCGACCATAGTCCGTGGCTTGGGCTTTAGTGTCAAATTCTTTCAACACTCGCTTTGAATTTTCAGTTCGAGCGGCCCATCCGTCGCCATGAGTGACGATGTGTACGTTTTTTCCCTTGCTCATTTGTTTATCACCTCCCTTTTTGGCTTCTTGTTTGTGTGCCATACATTTGAACGTACACCAAAAAGGAGAAAAAGCAAATCCTTGATAACTCCGGACTGGATCCAGGGGCGCGATCTCTCGAGATCTTGCCTACCTGTTGCGATTTGGCTATATTCTTTGGATATCTCGTCCATGTTCACCCGGCGATGCGGCACCAGATTTAGTACCAGCTTTTGGATATTTGGCGAATTCGATGAAAAGTCTGAGTTGGGTTTATCGCAAGGAGTTAAAAAGTTTATTGTCGCCAATGTTATTTTTGTTGGCCTTTCGTTTCGCCCCGTTGGAGTTTTTGATTGAACATAAGGGGCATTATCGGACGCCGATTATTCTGTATAAGCGTGGGATTGTAGAGCAAATCACAATCTTGGCCCGGGTGAAATGCGCCACTGCTTTTGGTGTCAAAGGACGCGTGAGAGATTCTGAGCCTAGAGATTTTCTCTGTATAGCGAATCAAAGTCTGTGTGACCGTTTCTCATGATCGAATAGTATTTGTCAGGATCGAGTCTTGAAAGGACTAATGGAATATTGTCTTCGTTGAGTAAATCTTCACTTCTACTAAAGGGAAGAAATCTCAAAACGTTTTCTCTCCTTGCCCGCACCTTATCCCCATCTCGCTGAATAAGTTTGTGAGTTTCCAAAAACTCTAGGTCTCGACTAAGTGTTTTATAACTAATATCTTTGTAGTCGGCTGCAGTTGTTGGACTCAAATGCATCAGTCGAGTGACCGGAACAAAGACTTTTACCTCAGCAAGATCAAGTACTAAATGAAGCCTTCTGTTGTCTGACGGACGTTCTTTGTCCTTAAACATTTCATTTACGTAGTCCCGCCAAGCTAAATCCCATTGGTAATCCCTGATGGTTCTCAATTGTAGTTTCAAGCCATCAATATAACCCTTCAACGCATATTCGATAAAAATAAATGGGTTGTCTTGAGCTTCAAGTAGCTTTTGATAATAGAGACCACCTGTTTCGCTGTAGTGATTACTGAGTAGGTGAGCTGCTGGAGCGGGTACCCCAGCGCCAGACAGAATCAAGTAGTCAATCAGTCTTGCGGTTCGTTCGTTGCCATCGCCAAACGGACGAATCCAGGCAATGTATAGATGGGCAAGAATCGCTTTAATAAGCGCTACGGCCATAGGTGGTCCGTCAAAGGAGAAGGTGTTGAGCCACTCACAGGTTCGAAAAAGTAGGCTCTCGCAGTGCTCTGAAGCGGGGCAAGGCATGGAACCTATTGCCACTTCGTGATGGCGAATTGCTCCTGGAATTGTTTTGGAAGCAAATTCCAATTCCTTCAACACCAGCTCGTTAAAATACTCGACAAGTTCAGCGCTTAAAAAAGGTTCCGATTCTCCCGCCATGTTAGACACAATCGAATGGCAGGCGTCCAACAGGTTTTGAATTTCGTGTTGCAAGTACTCTCTAGATCTCGGGTATTTTAGCTTCCCGTCAAGCAAGTCGATTATGTCTCTGTCTGCTATAGACCTCCCTTCTTCAGCGGAAGTCGCGACGACTCCTTTCGCAAGGAAAACGGTCCTCAGCTTGTTGGCAACCGTCCGCGGCAGAGGTATTCCAGCCATGTGAGATGTTTTTGAGAGCGACTCACCAAGCATTAACCACAGTGAGGACGGAGCATCATTCATGTCAATTTCAAAACTAAGCCAAGGGTGGGATGAAATAAATGGAGTGGTCATGGTTGCCTTTTGTAACGGAATCTGTCCTTGCTATTGTACCAGATTTTGTCCCGCTGTGTGGACCCGGGGATGCTGAACTGAGCAATCTCTTGAGCTTAGGGGTGGCGGGATTGGGTGGCATTTTGTCCTTGACTTTAGCTGTTTCTGGGGTTATAAATAAGGCTGAGCTGAAAATAGAAAAGGACCGCCTTGGCGGGCGGCCTTTTTCTCCAGTCCAGCAAAGTACTGTCCTTGGTTTAACACTTTGATGATAATGTACCGCGCTTCACTGGTCAACTCTTTACCCAAACACTGAAAGGAAAGAGAAAACTATGGCCACTGCCGTTGAAGTTAAATGTATCGTAAAGACCAATCGCTATGATCCCCATGACCGCATCGAGTCTATAGGTGGGCAGAATGCCGATGGATCTAGATGGAAGCTCTCTGAAGATGAGGCGATTAAAGGAATTGAAAATGGGACCTGGACCTTTTATGTGTTCCAGGGCGGAAAAAGGGTGGACGTAATTGTGTCCAAGAGTGCCTATGGGCATAAGTATTTAAAGACAGTTGCTGATGGCGAAGTGCCTAACAACCTTTTGAGTTTATCAACCTGCCCGGTTTGACAAATGAATTAGCTGCCTTGCAACTGGGTCTTGGTTCATTTGTACCGCATCTTTGCGCTATCTCTGACTTGGACTGTTGTCTAATTGCTGTGTCGTAACGACACAGCAATTAGAGGCGCTAGTTCTGATTGTCCCGCTCGATGGTATTTTTCGATTCTATTTCTTCGTGAGGCAATAATGTCAATCAAATTTTATTGTAGTAATCCTTCCGGTCTACTCGCCGCATTTAAACAGGCTATAGTAGACAAAAAAATTACGACTTGGAGCTGCGACTCTGACGGTGATTTTACACATAAGTCTCAACAGTGGGCTGGAAAAGCTTGGTTAAGGCCTGCCATAGGCGGCACATATCTGCTTTTGACTACTGTTCCTCCGGAAACCGGTATCAAATCGATAGTATATGGCTATTATCATGGGCACTTTATTGAGACCATGCTAAACCATTTTGACAAACAATTTCAGGTGGCCCAAGCTAGTGCAATGCCTTCTGACGGGGATAGGGTTTCATAATAAATCTTTGGCCGTACATTTAGTGACACAGTCATTTGGTGTATGGGATAAGATTGCTTTGAATTCCTCAATATCTCGTCTTGGGATGAGCTATTGATGGAACTATGGTAAAACGATTTTCAACTGAAGCAACCGCCTGAGTCAACTCGCGGCCGATAATAAATGTTATGTTCCAACATGTGTGAGGTTGCGAGTTAAATGGCGAGTTTTCGCGAATTATTTAGCAGGGCGTCAATTATGAAATGACTCGTTCATTTCTAATTGTCGTTGATCATTCATCTCAAGCACCGGTAAAACCGCACGTGAATAGTGGCGTCTTTGCACTATATACAAGTAAGCGAGGAACAAGACGTAACAAACTGCCATCCACCAGAGTTCTGGGTGAATACTCAAGAAAGAATAAAGTAGAAAGACCACTCCTACTGCTGCTAACATCATGCGTCGGTGCAAGGCTTTGAGCGAGCCGACTCTGTTTTTGTACAAAACCAAAGGCTTATCAAGATCGCCAATCATAGTCCCATGGCAAATATCATCGTTAGAGCTCAAATCGTATTGACTCATATGGCAAAATTTGACGTGATCGTTGCTTGATTTCAATCTGTTTGTATCATGGTATCAGGTTCCCTTGCCAAAACCGTTTGATTTCAGAAGTCCTGCTCAATAATTATGGGAATCCGGTCTGCTCCCCGGTTCTGTAGAAAATTTCTTGACAGATTTCGAGTGTCGGAGTGGATAGCTATCCGCTCCGACACTATGGCTAGTTTGTTTACGGCTCGATGATGATTCCTAGAATTCGCTTCGTCTCACCGCTTACTGCTTGCGCAATGAAGATACCCGTTGGTAGGCTGCTGAGGTCGGCAAAATTCGGATCGTAAACGTCGCTCAGATCGACACCGGTCGCACGGATCTGGAGTTGTCCTTGGGTTGGCGTGTCTCCACCCGTATTCGCCATGGCACCAATAGCGACACTGTTCCCATCGTAAGTACCAGAGCCGATTACTGGATATCCTTGGACAGTCGTTTGTGCCGAACCGACAATGGTACTCATGCAACTGTTTAACGTATTCATGATTAACTCTTGATTGCTGCCTGAAATGTTGGCTATCGGCAGCGACCACTTAAAGTTGATGCCGTCGCCTTCACTTTTGCCCTTGCCAGGACCATAATTGCCACCAGTTATGCAACCAAAAGCAGCGCTCTTGTAGATTGTGATCTTCACTTTCCCCATAACTGCTGTGTCGTCTAGCCATTCAGCCTTCGCTGCTCTTTGCTCCGCTGTTTCTGTGTGCGCCATATTTATGCCTCCAATTGTGTACAAAAGAAATGTAGCTGATTGTAAGTGTCTGAGCTATTTGTCGCACTGTTGATGCAATTATTTGTCAAGATTGATATGCTCCGTGGGTGGTGCGACATGCCTCATAATTTCAGGCATAAAAAGTCAGTCAAACACATTAGATGCATCCTGTAACGTAAATTATGTTTCAGTGCAAATCCCCATTTTACTGGGTTTTCCAGCTCCAAACCGGAAACTCTATGTTTGTGTGGTACTCCGTCTAGGTGATTTCAGCAACGCCGAATTTGCACTCAAGTGTGACAAATAATCCCGTTAAAACCACGACATTCAATTACGAGAAAACCGCGACAAAGTGTTCGATCCTTACAAAAAGAAGGGTGCTAATGAACTACTTTGTGTTGTCGTTGTTTTTATAAGTACTGTATTGTCTGTAGTTAGTTAGGTCATTCAAGACTATCGTATTTTTGAACAATACGTCACAGTACATACTGACCTTTGCACCCACGGAAGCGGCACAGTCAGCACGATTCGTCGCGTTGCCTGGTGTCAAATGGACTATTTTTACGCGAATCGTTGCTGTAGGTCTAATAGAGAACAGTGTATTCAAATCAGCTATTACCAGCTGGTGCAAGTAGTAGCTTGTCTAAATTTCCAAGGTTTCCTTTCAACCAGCATAACTGCATGGTGGCAAACTTGTCCAGAGCAATTTTTGCCATTTTTTGAGAATTTGTTTTCTTCGGAGTTGCCCATATCATGCGGATCTAGCAATACTCTCTGTTTCAAGCTCATGCTCACTCGAAGGAGTACATTTTGAACAAACAACTACCTTAACTGAGTGAATGTGCATGTTCTCCTTTGCAATGTAGTAACAATTTGGCAGATTTTTGAGTGACCTGCCTCCCACCTTTAGGCTTTTAAGTTGAGTTGATACATTTGAGATGAGTCGTTTTTGTTTAGTTGTGTCTTGTTATGAGTGGACTTGATTGATTGGGTATTGATTGGTGGTTTTAGTAAGTAGTGCTCTACTGAGATGGTTTGTAATTAAGCGGTGGAGCGGGTCATTACGAAATTTTTGGATGTTTAGGATTGATAGCTCCCTGGCTTCGGAGGCTAATTAAAGAGCCGTAGAAGCCTTCCGCTTCGTATATGTGTGCGGCGTTGTCGTCACTGGGTTCATTTGTTTGGCTGATATGTTGCCCCGCTGAGTTCTTCTGCTGGTAACAGGCGCTCGCTTGCTTCCTTCCCTGCCCGGCGAGTGAGCCTAAGTCCGACCGCCCAAATGTCAATGCCAAGCCCCCTTTGGGGGTGCTGCGCAGCATTGACTTTGGGACCCGGGTCGGACTTTGCGGGCAGTGCTGCAGGGGGTGCGCGGCGCTCCCGCAACAGGGCAAAAGCAAGAGGTGATGGACATGGATAGAGATGGAGCGAAAGAAAGGGCAGGCGGGAAGGCAGTAGCGAAGGGAGAAGGGAAGGGAGAAGAGAGAAAGGAGAAGGGGCAGAAGGAGCAGGTAAGGAGGACGAACAGCAGTAGGGCGTTAAAGCGGCATTTGAAATATATTGTGCCGCAAATGCGGCTTGTAATTGTTAGGGAGCCAGGACCGGTGCCTAGAGTGATAAAGACGCCGGAGTGTTTAGGGCCGCTCATGGAGCCACTCAGGCATTACTCCGATTATGTGCCCAGATTGAATATGTGCCACAGTTGCCGACAAGACTTACTGTGGCTGGAGGAGCGCGTGTTCTGCGACACATAACGCTCAAAGAGAATCGAGCCATTTCAACAGA
>Ga0075163_10013382_pt1 | contig 10627 bp, 5 predicted proteins | sample JI1023141ADNA_FD_71478 | JGI IMG/M metagenome (GOLD analysis project Ga0075163, IMG submission 71478) | Wastewater effluent complex algal communities from Wisconsin, to seasonally profile nutrient transformation and Carbon sequestration -... | ecosystem: Engineered > WWTP > Effluent > Algae... | reverse complement strand
CAATTTACCAACACAGCTGCGTTGTTTGGAAATGACTTAAGTACATTCCCCGATTTCCCTGCCGAGATTCGTGCCCCACAAGGAACACTTGCCGGTGTTTCCGGTTACCAGTTACATTTCGGTAGTGTTGAGATCTTCACGCCCGGCGATTTTTGCGACGTACTTGTCGTAATGAATGCAGCGGCATTGAAAGCCAATATAAATTTCCTCAAAAAAAGCGGAACGCTTATCGTGAATACCGATGGCTTCGATCCGAAAAATTTGCGTCTTGCAAATATTCCCGAAGCAGAAAATCCGCTGGAAAATCATTCCCTCGATAATTACAAAGTGATCAGAATGGACGTGACGAAAATGACACGCGCCGCTCTTGAAGGTTCTGATCTTGGTGTAAAAGAAATCGATCGTGCGAAGAATATGTTCGTGCTAGGTTTCTTGTACTGGATGTACAATCGCGAGATGACGCATACCTTGAAATTCCTCGATGAGAAATTCGGAAAGAAACCCGATATCCTTGATGCCAATGTGAAGGTGTTGAAAGCCGGTTATAATTTCGCTGAGACGAGAGAAGAAATGAGCACTCGTTACACGATCAATCCAGCGAAGATCGCTCCCGGAACCTATAGAAATATCATGGGTAATCAGGCAGCTGCATTAGCATTGATCGCAGCTGCACAGAAATCAGGATTACAATTATTTTACGGAACATATCCGATAACACCGGCTTCCGATATTCTTCACGAATTATCGAAGCAGAAAAATTTCGGTGTAAAAACATTCCAGGCAGAAGATGAGATCGCTGCTATCTGTTCATCGATTGGCGCAAGCTTCGGTGGATCGTTAGGTGTGACTGCATCATCAGGACCCGGCATCGCTTTGAAAGCGGAGGCTATGGGACTAGCATTGATGTTAGAATTGCCATTGGTAATTATCAACGTTCAACGTGGTGGACCATCAACAGGATTGCCAACGAAGACAGAGCAAAGTGATTTGATGCAGGCGTATCACGGAAGAAACGGTGAAGCACCGATTCCTATCGTAGCAGCAGCAACGCCTTCCGATTGTTTCAACATGGTGTATGAAGCATGTCGTATCGCTATTATGTCAATGTCACCGGTAATCATGTTGTCTGATGGTTACATCGCAAATGGTGCAGAGCCATGGATGTTCCCTAAGTCAGCAGATTTGAAACCGATCACAGTAAAGTTTGCAAAAGAAAAAAATGCAGGTGAAAAATTCCTTCCATACAAACGTGATGAAAATCTTTCTCGTCCGTGGGCAGTTCCCGGAGTGAAAGGATTGGAGCATCGTATCGGTGGAATTGAAAAGCAACACGAAACAGGAAACATCAGCTATGAAGCAAAGAATCACGAGTTCATGGTTCAGATGCGTGAAGCTAAGGTGGAGAAGATAGCTGATTATATTCCGGCGCAAGATATCGAAGTAGGAACAGACAAAGGAAAATTATTGATCCTTGGATGGGGAAGTACATTTGGCGCCATCAAGAGTGCAGTGTTACAAGCCCGTGAAAAAGGATTAGATGTTTCTCATGCCCATGTTCGTTACATCAAGCCATTCCCGAAAAATTTAGGCGAAATACTTTACGGCTTCGAGCACGTAATTATTCCTGAATTGAATAGCGGACAGTTAATCAAAATTCTTCGTGACAAATTCCTCATTCCTGCAGAAGGCTTGAATAAAGTACAAGGGATGCCGTTTACGGCGGAGGAGATCTTGACGAAGATTGAAAACCATTTTGGTAAGTAGTAATTGGTAAGTAGCAAGGGCTACTTAACTGCTAAATGATTACTAATTACACTTACCTATAAATAACAATAAGCTAAAAGCATCGAGTAAAAATTTCTTTCGAAAAGCCACTTACTACTTACCACTTACTACTTACCAATCAATATGGAACCAGTAATAGAAAAATTCACAAACAAAGACCTCGTTACCGACCAGGAAATCAGATGGTGTCCCGGTTGCGGAGATTATTCCATTGTTAAACAAGCACAGACAGTTATTCCTGAATTGGGGATACCTCGTGAAAATATAGTATTCATTTCCGGTATCGGATGTTCATCACGTTTTCCGTATTACATGGAGACGTATGGTATGCATTCCATTCACGGACGTGCAGCAGCGATAGCGAGTGGACTGAAAGGTTCTCGTCCGGAGTTGAGTGTATGGATCGTAACCGGAGATGGCGATGCATTGTCGATTGGTGGTAATCACACCATTCACATTTTGCGTCGTAATTTCGACGTAAACATTTTATTGTTTAACAATGAGATCTACGGATTGACGAAAGGACAATACTCGCCGACATCAGAGCAAGGAAAAGTAACGAAGTCGACACCGATGGGTTCGATCGATCATCCGTTCAATCCGATCGCACTTTGTATGGGCGCGGATGCAACATTTGTTGCCCGTTCAATGGATCGTGATCCGAAACATTTGCAAGCCATCCTTCGCCGTGCCAATGAGCACAAAGGCGCAAGCTTCGTAGAGATCTACCAGAACTGTAACGTATTTAACGACGGAGCCTTCGAGATCTTCACAGAGAAGTCATCGAAAAAGAATGAAACCTTATTCATGGAAGCCGGCAAGCCATTGATCTTCGGAGAAAACAGCGACAAAGGAATTCATCTGGATGGTTTCACACCAACGATAGTAGACCTAACAGCCACAGGCATGTCAGCCAACGAAATGTGGATCCACGACGAAACCGACAGAGTAAAAGCCGGCATCCTAAGTCGATTCTTCGACAACCCTAAAAACCCAAATCACTTACCACGTCCGTTCGGAGTGTTCTATGTTGAGAAAAGGGAGTGTTATGAGGATTCGATGGCGAAGCAGCTTGTGGATGCGAAAGCGAAGAAGGGGGATGGGGATTTGGATGCTTTGTTACGCGGAAGAGAAACTTGGACAGTGAATTAGTAAGTAGTGAGTGGTAAGTGGTGATTAGCACTGCTTGCTTTATCGCAAAGTGAAAATAATAGCGGGGTAAAGATTCAATGTAAATTGGGTTTTTACCCCTCTTCATTATTTTAACACCGGACCAATGGTGTTTCGCCATCAATTTATTTTTAATACATTTATTTCGATGAAAAGAAAACTACTCATATTAATTTTTACTCTCTTTATTTGTCAATCCGACAAAAGCATTGCACAAATTACTTTTCAAAATGTAAACAATGAAACATCATTTGGTCATGGTTTTAGTGTTCTGCAAACTTATGATTCAGGTTTTGTTGTAGCGGGCGGATCTCAAATTGGGGGAACTTTTGAGATCTGTTTGAGAAAATGCGATAGCATTGGAAATGCCATTTGGTCGAAATCATATCGGAGAAATATCTGGATTCCCGGTATGGCAGAAGCTTGTCAGCAAACACCGGATAGTGGTTTTATAATTGCAGGAGGCACAACAGACAATGGATTTTCGAATTCATTTCTCATCAAGACTAATTCCATTGGAGATACTATATGGACTCGTGTTTTTGTAAGTGGAAGTACTTATCAAATCCGAACTTTTTCCGTTGATCAAACAAATGATGGTGGTTATATACTAGCCGGTTCTGCTTTCACAAGTAATAGCTACGATATTCATTTGATTAAAACAGATAGCCTTGGCAATTTGGTATGGTCGACAACGTTTGGTAGAAATTACAATGATTATTGTTTTTCTGTGAAGCAGACGAATGATGGAGGGTATATCGCCACAGGAGCTACAACGAATACTGCCGCAGGTAGTGAAGACGTACTTCTATTTAAAACTGACAGTGCTGGAAATTTTGTTTGGACAAAAAGATATGGAAGTATCGGAGCGGATGTAGGAAGATCTGTTTTGCAAGCATCAGATGGCGGATTTATTATTGCTGGATCTACAAGAAGCTATGGTGCAGGTGATGCTGATATTTTTTTAATTCGTACAGATAGTAATGGAGATGTTCTGTGGACAAAAACTTTTGGCGGAGTTGAATTTGATGATGGATTTACAATCGTTCCAACAATGGATGGTGGATTTGCAGTTGTTGGTAGAACACGAAGTTTTGGAATGGGAGATAAGGATGTATATTTAGTCAAATTAGATTCGTCAGGGAATGAACTCTGGTCGAGAGCTTATGGAAGCGCAGGATCGGATGAAGGTTATTCAGTTGCGGAAAACAGAGATGGATCATTTATTCTTTCCGGAAATACGAATCTTATAGGTTCTGTCAGAACATATATGGTTAAAACCGATACTGTCGGCGACAGCGAATGTAATTTTGCAAATGCTGCGACTGTTGTTACTTCGCCTACGACAGTCCAAACTTCAATCGTTGTAAATATTATTCCTGTTTCGTATACTACGTCATCAATGAATGTTACAGTTGACACAGTTCCGCTCAGTACTCTTATTTGCTCTAGTGGTGATACAGTTGGCGTTGATGAATTGGTAAGTGATAAATTGTTTTGTGTTTTTCCAAATCCTTCATCAGAAGAATTTACGATCTCTTTTGCCCAAATTATTGAGAATGGATTTGTTGAACTATATAATGTATATGGAAAAAAAGTTCTCACTGAAAAAATAAGAAATGAAATTCGTAAAGAAATTAAACCGGTAGCAATTTCATCTGGAGTTTATTTTCTAAAAGTATATGACGGAGAAAAATCTGCTTGTAATAAATTAATTATTAAGCGGAATTGAATGTGAAAGTTGGTACCCCCGCTCGGCGATGTTAAGCGAAAATTATAAATGCATTTGAAAATTAGTAGAGACATCAAGCGTCATTCCTGACGCGTGGCAGCAATGCAGCTAGACGAATAAATACAATCGCAATAATTATTACTAACTCCCGGAAGGAATGATGCTTGATAGAATACAAGATTGAACTTGTGTTTTAAATTTCCGCTTAACATTCCGTCGAGCGGTGAAATTCGAGATACTCGTGCTTAAACTCAAAGTTAATTCTCAATTCACAACAATTTTTTTCGAAGATGATCCAGCCGCGGTTATATAATTTATAATATATATCCCCGGATCCAGTTTAAGATATAGTGTTTTATGCACTTCAATTTTATTTTCTTCTAAATAAATTAATTTTCCAAAAAGATCATAAACACAAAGAGAATTTACTTCACTCGACTCTTTCACTTTAATTGTAATAATTCCAGTCGATGGATTAGGATATATATCTAATTGAATTTGCAAGCTGTGTTCAGTTATGTTGGTAAACATTGCATCCACATTCAATCTATACAAGCCTTCAAATGTAGATGCATATAAATAATTATCAAGTAATACTAGATTAAGAATATCCAGATAAGGCAAACCAGTATTAATTGGTATCCAATTCACACCATCATTAATAGAATAAAAAACTCCATTGCTTAATGTTCCTGCAAATAATATTGAATCTTTTATTGCAGTTCCCGAAGCGTAATTTTCGGGGAGATCACCAATCGCCGCTGACCATGAGATACCATTATCATTTGAAAGGTGCATACTCATACCCGGCGAACATAAACAATATGCTATAATCCTGTTTCCGTCAGTTGAAATAAATCGAGGAAAAGGATTCAAACTTATCTGATTCCAATTTAATCCAGCGTCATATGTTGAATATAACCCTGTACTCGTAGCCACAAAAAAAGCGGTATCGCTTGCTTCTATATCTTGAATTAAAGAACCTGACGCAATACCATTATTGCGAGCTGTCCAATTCGCTCCATTATCATTGGAATAGAACAGATCATTATTAAATCTTCCAAATATATTCGGTCCTATACTAGCCATGCCAAAAACATTCAATGGTAGCCAGGTTGCTCCTGAGTCTAACGATCGAAAAGCACCATTGCTATACGATTGGATCATGATAGCAGAGTCAGTAATTGCTCCTGCATGATAAGTGTCCAATGGCAAGTTGTCATTCATACTTCTCCAGTTATTTGTTCCATCAATAGAAATAAAAATTCCACCTAATAATTGCGATGTAGCTATAGCCAGTTGACCTTTTTTCTTTAATGAATTAATAATACCTGTATTCAATCCAACGGATTTCCAATTGTTCCCGGCATCATAAGATCTGAAAATTCCTATATTCGTTCCAACAAACAAAGTATCGCTGTTTATGCTCATGCATTTCGCAGATTTTACAGTTAATCCATTTGATAATGGTGACCATAACGCTCCATCATTATCTGTTCTCCATACTCCTGCATCACTGGTTAAAAATAAACTGCTATCATCATTTGCAATTTCAAAATTAATAAGACTGCTGCTAAGATTCCCGTTAATTGCTGTCCATAATGTACCATTATTCACAGACTTGAAAACCGCTGTTCGCGTCGACAGAAATATATCACTTCCTTTTACAATTAAATTATTCGCCCAAAGATCGCTAAGTCCGACATTAATTGAATTGAAAGCTCCTCCATTCTGCGAACGATATACACCATTTGTTGTTGTACAAACAAAGATGTCATTACCATTGATCAAAATATCAGATACTTCATCTCCGGCCAAAGCAAGAAGAGACCAGCTACTACCAGTATTGATTGACTGATACAAGCCATTATCAGTTCCCAAATAGATACTTGACCCATTGAAAGCAATTGAGGTTGCACCCAGATTAGCGATTCCATTATTAATGGATTGCCAGGAATTACCATTATTGTTTGTACTGTAAATACCGGTATATGGCATTACAGCATATAAAATATTATTCTGAATACTTATATCTGCAATATAATCGTTAGGCAAACTATCACTTATTTTTCGCCAGGTCTGCCCATCGTTATCAGAAAAATAAATTCCAAAGTGGCGAGTAGCAGCATATACATTCGCTCCATTTTTTTTAATTACATATACATCACCCTGATGGGGGCCGTTATGGACCGGCTCCCATTGTGCATTTACAGTTGTATTGAAAAATATAAAGACAAATATTAAAATTGCTTTTGCTAATTTTGAGATCATTTGGCAATATAAAAAAATTAAAGTTAATCGATATTACTTATTCCACTGCGACGTACTTGCTCGTCGTCTTAATTTGAAAGTTGTTGCCACTTCGGTCCATCGGCTTGTTTTTGCGCTGTCCGACATTCATCCACTCCCGATAGCTATCGGGATCAAAGCTTATCGTGGTTCAATTTTGTTGAATGGTTTATTACATAAATTTAGATAAGACTGTATTTTAATTCAAATTTATTGGGTCATACTCCTATTGTCATTCAAAATTTATTGATATATTTATATCTGCTTATGGTTTTCGATCGGCTTTAACTTAGCTCCTGAAACGATACTAAGAAGTTATTTCTCACTTCTAAAACTATCGCCATGATCATTGTTCACGAAAATATTTATCTGCAAACCCGGAAATGCATCCAAGCTTGCGAAATTATTTAAAGATGAAAGAAAAAGTGAAAGGCTAGACCGATATGTACATTTCCGGTTCGAAGGAGATTTTTCAGGTTTGGTAATTCCCGCTGCTTGTCGAATATTAATCGGAAATTTGTCGAACAATTTTGAATTATTAAAGTCATCACGCGACATTCCGCTGCACACAGTTTTTAAATCTAACTAGGGAATGTTAAGCGGGAATTGTTTTCCTTTCTCAGTATTGTATGCATCAAATTACAAGTTTATTAGTATTATTCTCGAAAAATTATTATCCTTGCTGTAGTGCGGTGAATGATGCTTGATGGGATGCGTAAGTAAAGTGTGTCTTGGAGTCTGCTCAACATTCCGTCGAGAGCGGTTTATGAAAAACTGATAAGCTACATAATCTTGTTAGCAAAATAATAGAAAGCAAAGAAGCAGATAAAAATTCTCCGCTGTGTGAGATGGTCGTTTGTAATTATTTGACTATTTATTGTCGCTTTTATTTTGGTGTTCCATTTGATTTAATTATAATTGGCAATAAAATTTATTAAAAGCACGAATTGAACTCATGAAACGAATTGAACCTTATAAATCCCTTAAACATTACCTCTTTCTTGCATTTACTTTAATTGCTTTCAATAACTCTGCTCAATCTTTTGTAAAAACTTTAGAAAGCACGGGCTCCGTTTCTCTATGGGATTTCATTAAATGTCGTGATGGTGGATTTTTAGTATATGGTATAAAATATTATTCGACCGGGAATAAGTCGCTCATTATAAAGATGGACTCAATGGCAAATCTCATCTGGCAAAAAGAAATGGATCTCGGCAATATTTTGTATGGTCTTCAAAATTCTGTAGGCGGATTTTATTTTACAGCTAATGACAAGATCTGTAAAACAGACAGCCTAGGAAATACGATCTGGTGCAAGCTCTATGACTATCAATATGATCATTCGGCTCCTAAAATGTTTTTGTTGCTGCAAGATGATCAGGTAATCACTGGTTCGAACCGTATTCTGGGATCTTCAGATTTTGAAACTACAATCATGCGAGTCGACTCTTCAGGTAATATTCTTTGGAATAAAATTTTCGGTACCGGCACAACAGCCAGGCTTTATATGAATAGCGGAAAACTTTCACCGGATAGCTTTATCTATGTCACAGGAGTTTGCGACAATCAAAGTTCGCTAATGAAAATGGATTTGGGTGGAAATGTTCACTGGTATAAAACTAAAGCAAATGGTCCATATGAGATCGATTTTGTTACCTCCAATGAAATTGTCGCAGTCTCTCAATTTGTTTCTCCTGGACCCTACAAAACAGCGATAAGTAAAATTGATTCTACCGGATCTTTTTTGCATTCTATCTGTCTATCATCACAAGATACAACCATAGTAGTCGATAATTTGATTCTGGTCGATGATCATACCTATGAAATTCATGGTAGGCTAGGAATTATGAACAGTTTTTTTTCAAGATCATTTGTGCTGTTGATGAATGATTCTTCGGAATTTCTTTATGGCAGTATTATTCCAGATTCCAACTTAGTTTCAGTTGCGTATTTCGGACAGAATAATTGTCCGGATTATTTCCTCCTTAGGAAACAAGGTCCAACTGGACCCATTCTAAGTTTGTTTTGTCATACTGACAGAACAAATCAGTTATGTATAGGGCAACCTTTGTCTTTCGATACTATTGCATATGTTGATTCCTTTACTGCCAGTCCACAATTTGTTTTCGGAAATGAAACGATCACGATCTCCGATTCGGGAATAAGTACTCCAGTAAATATTACGAGTGCAGATTACTGCAATATTACAACTGTTGAGTCTATTCATGAATCATTGAAAGCTATTGTTTATCCAAATCCATTTTCAGATCAACTGACATTTGAATTGTCTTCTATCGAAAATTATGTTCTGAGTATTTATACTTCAAGCGGAGCTGAAGTACTGAAAAAGAAATTTGTAAGCTCATTTACTTTTAATTCTGATGACTTAAAATCAGGGATTTATTTTTTTCACATATATAGTGAAAGCGGTTTGCTGAATATTGGGAAGATAATCAAATTGTAAATCATTTTAGTAATTTGTATCTTTCACATCAGCCCAGCTGCGACGGTCTTGTCCCGGATTCGCTCATCGTCATAAATTGAAACGATCAACTTCGGTCCCTCGGACTGGATTTGCACTTTATGACATTCGTCCACAATTCAAAGTTTATCGTATTTCAATTTAGATGAATGACTTTTTACGTGAGTTTAGGTAAGACAGGACGACGTGCGAAAGTTTACTTTTTAATTCAAATTTATTGAGTCATATTCCCATTGCCATTCAGAATTTATTGATAAATTTATATCTGTTTATGGTTTTCGATCAGCTTTAACTTAGCTCGTGAAACCACAATAAAAAATTATTTCTCACTTCTAAAAACAATCGCCATGATCATTGTTCACGAAACATTTATCTGCAAACCCGGAAATGCATCCAAGCTTGCGAAATTATTTAAAGAAGTAATGGTTAACACTCCTGAAGTTATAAATATTATGACCGATATGACAGGAGAATTTAACAGAGTCGTTATGCAAAGTAAGTATGAGAACCTGACTGCTTATGAAGTTTATTTTAAAAAGTATATGGAAGATAGCGAAGAAATGAAAAAGATGAAAGAAAAGATGAAAGGCTATCACGATTTGTACATTTCCGGGACAAGAGAGATTTTTCAGGTTTGGTGATTCCGTCGAGGGGCATGTTTGTTTACACTTCACTCATTCATGTAATTAATAACATGTCTCTTTCCATTTCGACAAAATTCATTAGTTTAGCTGGCTAATTTATATTCTCGTTTTAATGATAAGAGCAATACTAAAAAAAGTACTCCCGGTAATATTTCTTCTGTCTACATCTTCTGCTTCATTTTGCCAGGATACAATAAAACATGAACCGATCTTTCAATTTGTAGAGGAGCCACCTATGTTTCCAGGTGGAGAGGATAAATTGATGGAATATTTGGGTAGGAATATTAAGTATCCTGTAAAAGCAAGAGATAATGGAATTTCAGGTAGAGTCTATATTACATTTGTTGTTGATAGTTCCGGTTCAATCAAAGATGTAAAGATCCTCAAGGGAATAGAAGGCCTGAATGAAGAAGCGCTGCGAGTAGTAAATATGATGCCCAAATGGACTCCCGGTAAACAAAATGGACGGAATGTAATGGTTCAATACAATTTGCCAATAGTATTCAGTTTGTCAGAAGGAAAGTC
>Ga0075163_10013381_pt1 | contig 10628 bp, 9 predicted proteins | sample JI1023141ADNA_FD_71478 | JGI IMG/M metagenome (GOLD analysis project Ga0075163, IMG submission 71478) | Wastewater effluent complex algal communities from Wisconsin, to seasonally profile nutrient transformation and Carbon sequestration -... | ecosystem: Engineered > WWTP > Effluent > Algae... | reverse complement strand
CACAGAAGGCCCGCCCCGCGTTCGCCGACGAGCCCAAGGACGAGCTGCCGGCCGACGCGCCGCTCCCCGACGAGGACGCCGAGCGCCTGGAGCGCCTTCGCGCGTTCTCCCGACTTCTCGAACGTCTTGCCGATAAAAAGCGCCTTGTCTTCGTCCTTCACGACCTCGAAGGGGTTTCCCCCGCCGAGATTTCCACCATCGTCGGCGCCCCCGTGCTGACGGTGCGCACACGACTTTTTTACGCCCGACGCGAGATCGAGGCGATGCTCGCGGAGGAACCTTCGCTCGCGCAGCTGCGCGGGACGTTCTCCCGACGGGACCAAGGAGGGGACGATGAATGATCGAGACGACCGCAGCGAATTTTTGCGCGCGTTGACCGACGAGGCGCGGGAGCACCTCACGCCCGAGCGCATGATGGGCAAGTCCCTCGACTGGCAAGCCGTCGACGATCGGCTGTTCGCACGGCTCGCCGCCGAGCCGGCTCCTGCCTCGCGCGGAGGGCTCCGGCTCCTGCCCGCCGCCGCCATCGTTTCGGTGCTCGCGATGGCAGCCTCCGCCATGTTCGTCATCGGACACCACGACGCCGCGTCGCCCGACGCATACAAGCCGGTGACCGCGGCCGACTCCGTGGCCGATGCGTCGAGCTTCTTGCGGCACCTCGGACAAGGCGAAGTGCGCATCGGCGGCAAGGTGGCTTCGGCCGACACCGTCGCGCACGTGGGCGATACCGTCACCGTCGACGGTGGCCGCGCAGTGTTCGCGCGCAAGGATGGCGACGCGCGCGTGGCCACCTGGTCGCTCGCCAGCGGTGGCAGCGGGCAGGCCCGAGCGCGTCTGGTCGCCGAGGACCGAGCGCTGGTGGTGGCGCTGGAAGACGGCGCCGTGGAGGCCGAGGTTCGCTCTTCCGATCGCCAGTCGTTCGCGGTCGACGTGGGTCGCTCGCGCGTGTCCGTGAAGGGCACGCACCTGCGGGTGGAGCGCCATGGCAACAAGGTCTCGGTAGACCTCACGCGCGGCGTCGTCTCGGTGGGCTCCACCTCGAGCTTCGCGGGAACGCTCATCTCGGCGCCGGCTCACGTGGAGCTCGACACCGAGCACCCGGAAGCATTCGACGTCGATCGCGTTCACGTGCGTCCGGCGGAGTCGTTCGAAGAGCAAACGGCGGTCCTCGCGCCCACGCCCAACTTCGATCCCGCGAGCGCCGATCCCAAGGCCTCGCATGGCAACCCGGTGGCTCCTGCTTCGGCTCCGGTCAAGGCGCCGCCCACCGTCGATGCGCCTCTGGAGGTCGATCCGCGTACGCGCATCCTGGCCGGCGTGCGCAACTGCGTCCTCACCCACGGCGACGGCGCGGTGGGCAGCAGCGGCTCCGGCGTGGCCGTGTCGGTGTCGTCCAAGCTCGATCTCGCACTCGACCCCAGCGGCGCGGTGCGCTCGGCTCGCTTCTCCCCGCCGCTCCATCCGGACGCGCAGAGCTGCGCCGCGGAGATCATCTACAAGGTTCGCTTCGACGGCGGAGCCACCAGCGTGTCGCTCCCCATCGACATCAAGCGCTGAGTCCTACTCCTCTTCGACGCGCGTCATCTCCGTGATGATGTGCGTCTCCTTGGCGCCGATGAGGCCGAACTGAACGCCCATTCCATCGGTGCGGTTCCAACGAACCACCCCCGGTAGCAGCATCGTCCCCTCCGGCGTGCGCAGCTCCACCGTGACGGAGGCGCCGAACGGAAAGACCACGCGCGTCTCGATGAACATGCCGCCCAGGCAGATGTCGCGGGCGCGGCCCCGGCCTTTCACGCCGGTCTTGGTGTCCACGATGTTCACGTCTTCGTCGATGGGTGTCCGCTGAAACCGTCGAAGTTCGACCATGGCCATCCGTGAGTAAAGGTGGAGCTGCGGAGCTCGCGCGCAACCTCGCGCACGCGAGCAGCTCTAGTGTACCATGGGGCTCGCGACGCATGTCCGAACCTACAGTCAAAATTCCCAGCAAGCGGCGATCGCAGGGCGCAGGCCTGGCGCTGGTGCCCGTGGTCGTTGCGGCCTTCCTCGGCTTCCTCTCGCTGCCCCGAGCGGTGCCGCCCGACGAGGTGCCTCTGCCGGAGGTCGATGGGCGCGCGCTGGAGAAATCCCGGGCGATCGAGGACCGCCTGATCGCGGACTTCGATCGTGAGGGCCTGGTGGGAGACGTGCGGGCCTTGGGGTCTGCGCTGCGCGCCTACCATCGCGCACAGCTCGACGGCACCGCCGACACCGCCGCCAACAAGCAAGAGGTGGAGCGCGCTCGCGCGGTGGCCGTGGGCACCGCCGGCATGGAGAAGGTGCACGCGCTCTTCGTCGTGCAGCGCACCGCCTTCTTTCGGGAGGTCGCCGCGTACGAGAGCACCGGCGTGGAGTCCGACGAGCTGCGCGAGCTGGGCGGCGCGTTCTTGCCCCGGCTGCGGCAAGCCGGGTGGGTGCGCGACCATCGGATTCTCGCCAGCGACGACGAGCGACGCGTTCTCTACAAGATGATGTGGGGCCTCGACGTCGGGCTCGATCAGGACGCGCCGTTCGTCCTGGATCTCGAAGAGCGCCGCGTCCTGTACCGCCTCTACCTGCGCCTGCCGCACCCGCCGGAGCACTTGCGGGTGACGCTGGCGAAGGCCAAAGAGCACGCTCGCGACGCCGCCGAGTGCGCGAAGGTCGAGGACGAGGAGCGGGCGATGGCCGAGAAGTGGCGTGTGTCGAAGATCACCGTCCTCGGGGAGTTCGATCCCACGTACCCCACCGAGTACGCGCTGGGCATCGCGCATTATCGCCTCGGCGACTACGTGGCGTCGGCAGCCGATTTTCGCCGGCACCTCGATCGCCATCCTTCGGGGCCGCTGACGCTGCGCGCCCAGAACTACCTCAAGGCCGCGCTCCAAGCCGCGGAAGGGACGCTCTGACCATGCGCGCGCTCCTGGTGGACGACGACCGTGGCCTGGGCTCGCTCCTCCGCGAGTACCTGGGAGCCCATGGGGTCGAAGTAGAGCAGGTCGAAGAGGGAGCTTCCGGGCTCGCGCGCGTGGGCACCGAGCCCTTCGACGTGGTGCTGCTCGACGTGATGCTGCCGGGCGAGGACGGCTTCTCGCTCCTGCCCAAATTTCGCGCGCAAGGCTCGGCGCCGGTGATCATGCTCACCGCGCGCGGCGACGACGACGACCGGGTGCGCGGCCTCGAGCTCGGCGCCGACGACTACCTGGCCAAGCCGTTCAACCCGCGTGAGCTGCTGCTGCGCATGAAGGCGGTGCTGCGTCGCACGGAGATCGTCCCCGCGCCCAGCGAGAGCGAGCGCATCGTCCTCGGCGCGGTGGAGGTCCTGGCCGCCGCACACTCGGTGCTGGTCGACGGAAAAACCGTGGATCTTACATCTTTCGAGTTCCGACTGGTGCTGGCGCTGGCGCGCAAGGCGGGAACGCCGGTGTCGCGCGAGGAGCTGGCCCACGCGGTGGGGCTGGGCGAATCGTACGATCCCAGCGTGGATCGCTCGCTCGACGTGCACGTGAGCCACCTTCGCCAGAAGCTGGAGGAGGACCCGCGAGACCCGAGGCGCATCAAGACAGTGCGCGGCGTGGGCTACGTGTTCGCGAGGCCCACGTGAACCTGCTCCGCACGCGGGTGTTCTTCGGGCTCCTCCTGTCCATCGCGTTCGCGGCCATCACCAGCTACTTCGCCACCTCGCTCCTCGGGCCCACGCCCGGGGAGGCGCCGATCCGCGTCACCGCGCGGACCATCCAGACCAACCTCGAAGCCTGGTGGGGCGACCCGCCCAAGTGCGATGCGTACATGCGCGACGTGCGGAAGAACACCGGCCTCGACCTGGTCTTGCTCCGCGACCTGAACCAGCTGCCGCGCGGCGCCATGCGCGCCAAGCGCCGCGACGCCATCACCTTCGATCCCGACGGGCACGCGTACATTCCCATCTCCGACAAGGGCGAGCTGGCGGCCATCGTCGAGCTGCGTATGGCGCGTCCGCCGCCGCGGCCCCGGCCCACGGTGGCCATCGCGGTGGCAGTCGTGGTGCTGGCGGGTGCGGCGTACTTGCTCTCCCGGCGGCTCACTCGGCCGCTGGAAGACGTGGCGCAGGCGGCCCGGCGCTTCGGCGGCGGCGACCTCGGTGCGCGCGCGCTCACGAGCTCCGGGAGCTCCTCGGAGGAGGTGCGCTCGGTGGCCGAAGCCTTCGACGAGATGGCCGAGCGCATCCAGCGGGTGGTGGTGGACCAGCGCTCGCTCCTCGGCGCCATCAGCCACGAGCTCCGTTCGCCGCTGGGCAGAGCGCGCGTGGCCCTGGAGATCGCCCGCGACCGGACCGGCGACCCGGCGCTCGATCGCATCGAGAAGGACCTGGGCGAGATCGACGCCATCCTCACCGATCTCCTGGCGTCGGCGCGCGCCGGCCTCTCCGACCTTCGGCCGCAGAAGACCGAGCTCCAGCCCTGGATCCTCGAGCGCATCGCCATGGAGCCGGAGTCGCCGCCCATCGAGCTGGTGATGCCCGAGCCCATCACCATCCACGTGGACCAGGCGCTCCTCGGCCGCGCCTTCGCGAACCTCGTGCAGAATGCACGAAAATATGGTCATCCGCGGGAGGACCCCCTGGTGGTGCGGGTGGAGAAGACCAAGGCCGGCGCCAAGATCGCCGTAGAAGATCGGGGGCCGGGCATCCCCGAGGAGGTGCTCCCGCGGATCTTCGACGCCTTCGTGCGGGCCGACAAGGCGCGCACCCCCAAGAAGGACGGCAATGAAGCTCATGAGGCCTCGCGCCTCCGAAGCGACGGAGAGGGTACTGGTCTGGGGCTGACGCTGGTGCAGCGCATCGCCGAGGCGCACCGGGGAACCGCGGGCGCCGAGAACCTGCCGTCGCAGGACGAAGCACCGAAGGCGCCGGGGACCGACGGCGCTCACGCGGGCGCCCGGGTGTGGTTCACGGTGGAAGACTTGGCCCCGGTGGTCGCACCTACATAGGATCCGCGCGTGGCAAAGCTGTCGCGTGCAACGCTGGCCCTCCTGGCCATTCTTCTCGCCGTGGGCGCGGTCTTGTACCTGGCGGTGTTCGACGTCTGGGTGGTCCCGGATGGGGCGCCCGCCACGGCCGCGCTGGAGCCCGGCGACGTGGTCCTGGTGGGACGTCGCAGTGAGCCCACCAAGGATGCTCTCGTTCGGTGCAGCGACCCCCGCACGCAAGCGGTGGTGGCCGGTCGCGTCTCGGCGCTGGCGGGCGAGCGGGTGGCGGCCACCAACGGCAAGGCCGCCGGTGTGGAGCCGGGGCACGTGGTGGTTCGCAAAGAATCGCAGGCGGAACCCGCAGAATCGCTCTCGCTGGGTCGCCGCACGGCACCTGCGCCCCCGCGGAAGGCTCCGGCCGCCGTGGCATCGGCGCCGGCCGCACCGGCCTCTGTGGAGGCCGGAGAGATGCTTCCCGGGCAGACCTGCCGCCGGGTCGTCTATCGCCTCTGGGGGCGGCAGGGGCCATTTTCCGAGGCTCGCCGTTTTTCCCCGATTTACTGACGCCCTCACGGGCCTTTTGGTAATCTTCTCGCCCTCCTATGAACCTCGAGATCGGCATCGTCTGTGCCCGCTGCGACGCCTACGCGTCGATGGGGACGGCGCAGTGTCCGACGTGCGGGAACGATCTCGCGCTGGCGGACCCCGACGACCGGGGACCGGCCACCGAGGCTTCGTTCCCCGCACCGGCGGCAGCCGCGCACGCGAGCCCCGATAGCGAGCCGCCCACCTTGGCCCGCGCGACGTCGCTCGAGGAGCCGGGCGTCGACAGCGAGCCGCCGACGTTGGCCCGCTCTCCGTCGATGGACACCGCTGCGCGCGGGGCGATCGCGGACGTGCCCCCGGTGTCGGAGGACGCACCGAAGACCGACCGCACGCCTTCGATGGTGCCGCCGCCGGCTCCGGTCCACGCACCATCGCCCCCCACGCCGCGTGGCGTCGGAAGCATGGAGGCCCGCATCGCCGCCGCCGAGCAGCGCATGGCCGCCGAGGAAGCGGAAGTCGCCGCCGCGAAGGAGCCGACCGCAGCGGCAGCGGGCGTGCTGCCCAAGAAGCCGACCCGCGAGTTCCAGGTCAAGAAGACCGACACCGTCGACTCGCTCGGCGCCGTGCTCAACGAGAGCCTTCGCCCGCGCACCGCGCGAACCCCTTTCCCTCGCCGCATCGTGGAAGCCAAAGTGCGCTCGCCGCGACCGGACCCTCGCGAGGAGCCTCAACCGCCGGCGGCGCCGGATCGAAACAAGAAGTTGTCTTCTGCAGGCGCGGCGCGCCTCTCTTTGGAGGAATTGATGGACCAAGCGAAACACTTCGTGTGCAAGTCCTGCTCGACACCGGTACCCATGGGCCACAAGTTCTGTGGTCGCTGCGGGGCCGGCGTTCCGCCGGAAATTCTCGCGACGCGCACGCAGTTCTTCGGTCAGCTGCAGTCGCCCGGTAAGGCGAAGCTGATTCTCATTCGCGGCGAGGGCGTCGAAGGGCTCAGCTACCAGCTCAACGCCGAGAACCACTTGGTGGGCCGCCAGGGCCAGCTGGTGTTCCCGGACGATCCGTTCGTCTCGCCGCGCCACGCGAACCTCTTCTATCGCGACGGCAAGCTGGTGGTGAAGGACGAGGGCTCGCTCAACGGTGTGTTCGTGCGCGTGCGCGGCACCATCGACATCAGCCCCGGCGACCATTTCCTCGCGGGCGAGCAGCTCTTCCGCATCGACGCGACCCCCAAGGCCACCGACGGCCCGGGCGCCGACGGCACGTACTTCTACTCGTCGCCCAAGCACCAGACCCCCTTCCGCATCGTGCAGATCCTCCACGGTGGGCCCACCGGCATGACGGTGTGTGCGCGCTCCGCGGGCGTGCAGATCGGCCGCGAGGGCGGTGACCTGAACTTCCCCACCGACCTCTACATGAGCGCCTCGCACTGCAAGGTGGAAGAGGCCGCGGGCAAGCTGCAGCTCACCGACCTGAACTCCCGCAACGGCACCTTCGTGCGCTTGCACGCGGAGCGCGAGCTCTCGCACGGGGACTACCTGTTCATCGGGAAGAAGCTCCTGCGCGTCGAGATAACCGCCGCGTAGCTGCCGCCGGTCTCGAGGAATTCGTGCAGCATCCACGCAAATCGTTGTCACTCGCCGTCCTCGGTCTCGGCCTGGTGGTGGCGGCTTGCCAGTGGATCGTGGGTATCGACGGCGATCTGCGTGTGGCCCCGGAAGGTGATGCGGGCGTCGACGCATCCGACGGAGGGGCACCGGACCCCTGCCGGAACGAGGGTATTCCCAGCGTTCCCGATGCCGCCTCCGGCGGCGACATCTCCGTCGTCTTCGCGCTTCGGAGCCTGGACTTCGGCATCGACGGCGGGGCGCCGGTGGGGCTCAACCTGGACGGCCGGTGCACGTGCCCGGGGCCCGGCTCGTGCCGGGCGCCCTCCACCGTGCCCTGTGACCTCGAGCGCGGCATCGACAACGGCAGTCGCGACCTGTTGGCGCAGGTGTTCAGACTCGGTGTCCTCGATCAGCCCACCATCAACAGGGCCCTGCAGGACGGCTACTTCGGGGCGCTGGTGCAGGTCGACGGCTGGAACGGCGAGCCCGACGACTCGCAGGTGCGTCTTCAAGTGTTCGCCTCCCAGGGCTTCGAGGGCCCGGTGGGCCGGTCGCAACCAGCGTTCGACGGCAAGGACATCTGGAGCGTGGACGACGTGAGTGTGGCCAGCAGCGTCGACGGCGGACCTCCCTACCGTGGAGTGGCCCGCGACGATGGCGCATACGTGTCCGGAGGGGCGCTCGTGGGGTCGCTCTCGTTCCCGGTCATCGTCGGCAGCAGCTTCGGGCAGCGGGTGCGCATCAACGTCAACGACGGCCGGCTCTTCGCCAACATTCGGACCGAGAAGGGGCCCGGCGACGCAGGCGTTCAGTACTCGCTCCGGGGCACCCTGGCCGGACGTTGGCCAGCGGGCGAGCTGCTCACCAGCCTGGCCTCCCTCGACGCCCCGGTGGGGATACCCATCTGCGGCGACTCCGGCGTGTACCAGCAGGTGAAGACCTTGGTGTGCGCGAGCCTGGACATCCCGGCCAATCGGAACAACGACGACGTAGGGCAGAGCTGTTCGGCGGTCTCTCTGGGGGCGACCTTCGTGGCGGTGAATGCCAAGCTCGGCTCCCAGAAGCCGAAGCCCGACTCCGGTGGCGGCTGCGGACCTACCTGGAGCGACAACTGCGCGCCCTGAGCGCGGGTTTCGCGATTTGCGCCGCGCTCCGCGTATAGACTTCGAGATCGATGCTGCAGACGTCCAAGGACCCCCTGCTCGAGGCCGGCGCCGTGGTGGCGAACCGCTACGAGCTCGAGCGCGTGGTGGGCGAAGGCGGCATGGGCGTGGTCTGGGCGGCGAGCGATCGCAAGACCGGCAATCGGGTGGCTCTCAAGTTCTTGCGCGAGGACCGCGCCTCCGACGTTCGCCATCAGGAGCGGCTCCTGCGCGAGGCCAAGGCCGCCGCGGCGGTACGCCATCCGAACGTGGCCACCGTCCACGAGGTGCTCGAGACCGCTACCGGCCGACCCTTCCTCGTCATGGACCTCTTGCAAGGCGAGCCGCTCGCCGCGCGTCTGGCCCGCGACGGAACCCTGCCGCTCCCGGAGTGCGCGCGGGTGCTCGGCGCGGTGGTGGACGCGATTCAAGCGGCGCACGGGTCCGGCATCATCCATCGCGACCTCAAGCCCGAGAACATTTTCCTCCTTGGCGCCGGAACTTCATCACCCTCGGTCCGGGTGCTCGACTTCGGCATCGCGAAGACGGTGGAGCGCGAGGACGCGACCCACGCGCCCTCCCTCACCACCACCGGCACCATGCTCGGAACGCCCTACTACATGGCGCCCGAGCAGATCTTCGGCGACAACGACGTGGACGGGAAGGCCGACGTGTGGGCGCTCGGGGTGGTGCTCTACGAGTGTCTCTCCGGCAAGCGTCCCACGCAGGCCACCGGGGTCGGGCAGGTCCTCAAGGTCATCATGAACGACGCCATCCCGCCGCTCTCGGAGGTCGCACCGGACGTGCCGACCGACGTGGCGGCGCTGGTCTCGAAGATGCTCTCCCGCCGGCGCGACGACCGCCCGGACCTGAGCCAGGTACGCGCCGTGCTGGCGGACGCAGCCTCGCGTCCCTCGCGGCCCAGCATCCCCACGCCCTCGCGGCGACCCAGTGGTCCGACCCTCGACTCGATGGCCATCGCGCCCATCTCGTCGCGCACGCCGCCGGCCGCCTCGCAGCGCACCGTAGCATCGGCCATGCCCACGCCACCGGCGCTCGCCCGGGAGGTCGCGGAGCCCCGGCCCGTGCGTCGCCCGCGCCTGCTGGCCGCGGGGGCGGTGGGCGCCGGCGCGTTCGCGGTGGTCGGCGTCCTCACGGTGATGTCCGGAGGCGGTGAAGGTGGCACGCTGGCGGGCGAGGGCCGGGGGAGCACCGAGGGCGCGCGAACCATCCGGAGCGCAAGCGTCGCCAGCGCCGCGCTCACGCTCACCGGGCAGCCTTCGGCTGCTCGCACCATGGTGGGGCGAGCCCCGGCGGGCCAGGCCTCCATCGCACCCGCCATCGCGACCAGCGCCCCGAAGGCAGGACCGCGCCCGACGCCCGTTACAACCGCTGCGCCTTCTGGCACTATCCCGTCCGGTGAACGTCGCTAAGCACCTCGCCGCGGTGGCCCTCGTTTCGACCTGTCTCGGGTCGGGCTCCGCGCGCGCGCAGTCGGCGGTGCCCGAGAACCAGGTTCTGGCGCAGTCGCTCTTCGACGATGCGGTGGCGCTCATGCGCGATGGCCGCTACGTGGAGGCGTGCCCGAAGTTCGCCGAGAGCCACCGGCTCGATCCGGCCGGCGGTACCGTCATCAACCTCGCCTACTGCCTGGAGAAGCAGAAGAAGCTCGCATCGGCGTACGCGGCCTACAGCGACGCCGTGAGCTTCGCCATTCGCGACGGTCGCAAGGAACGCGAGGCCACGGCGCGTGAGCGCGTCCAGGCCATCGCGCCCTTGCTCTCGCGCATCGCGGTGCGGGTGGAGGGGCCTTCGCAGCTCGAAGGGCTCGAAGTCTTTCTCGACGGCACTGCGCTGCGGCCCGCGGCCTGGGGCGGCTCGCCGGTGGACCCGGGCACGCACCGGGTTCGCGCCACGGCGCCCGGCCATCGCGAGTGGGTGGAGACCCTGACCGTGGACGCCGAAGGGCAAACCCGCGAGGTCGTGGTGCCGGTCCTTCCGCTCTTGCCCGCGGCGCCCACCGTGGTGCCGCCTCCGGTCGTGCTTCCGGTGCCGCCGCCCGTCGACGAGCGGCCGGTCTCCAGCTGGCGGCGTCCGGCGGCCATCGTTTCCTTCGGCGTGGGTGGGGCGGCACTGGGCGTCGGGCTCGTCACCGGGGCGCTGGCGATTTCACGCCACAACGCGAGCAATCGCGACTGCCCGTCGGGGAGGTGCACCCAAGCAGCCGTCGACGCCGAGGCCGCGGCCAACACCTTCGCGTGGATCGCCAACGTGTCGTTCGCCGCGGCCCTCGTCGGCGGGGGTCTAGGTGCGTACTTCCTGTTGACCGGCAAGAACGACACGAAGACCGACAAGACGCGCGTGA
>Ga0075163_10013380_pt1 | contig 10628 bp, 17 predicted proteins | sample JI1023141ADNA_FD_71478 | JGI IMG/M metagenome (GOLD analysis project Ga0075163, IMG submission 71478) | Wastewater effluent complex algal communities from Wisconsin, to seasonally profile nutrient transformation and Carbon sequestration -... | ecosystem: Engineered > WWTP > Effluent > Algae... | reverse complement strand
ACGCGCGGGGCGCTGCTGCCGTTCGCCTCGACGCGCGGGGCGCTGCTGTCGTACGCCACGACGCGCGGGGCGCTGCTGCCGTACGCCTCGACGCGCGGGGCGCTGCTGCCGTACGCCTCGACGCGCGGGGCGCTGCTGCCGTTCGCCTCGACGCACGGGGCGCTGCTGCCGTACGCCTCGACGCGCGGGGCGCTGCTGCCGTTCGCCCCGACGCACGGGGCGCTGCTGTCGTACGCCACGACGCACGGGGCGCTGCTGCCGTTCGCCTCGACGCGCGGGGCGCTGCTGTCGTTCGCCACGACGCGCGGGGCGCTGCTGCCGTTCGCCTCGACGCGCGGGGCGCTGCTGTCGTACGCCACGACGCGCGGGGCGCTGCTGCCGTACGCCTCGACGCGCGGGGCGCTGCTGCCGTTCGCCACGACGCGCGGGGCGCTGCTGCCGTTCGCCACGACGCGCGGGGCGCTGCTGCCGTACGCCTCGACGCACGGGGCGCTGCTGCCGTTCGCCACGACGCACGGGGCGCTGCTGCCGTTCGCCTCGACGCGCGGGGCGCTGCTGCCGTTCGCCTCGACGCACGGGGCGCTGCTGCCGTTCGCCACGACGCGCGGGGCGCTGCTGCCGTACGCGAACACCCTCGCGTCCGACGTCAACTTGAACGTTACGTCTGCCGCGAGGACGATCTTGTCGTAGCCCCAGCCGTTCTCGTGCTTCGCGAGAGCGGCGTCGAGTTCGGCCTGATTGCTGACTTCGACCCTCATGCCTTCGTCTCCTCTCCGAGCGGGAACAGCTCGCCGCGCAGCTCGAGGCTCACGTCGTCGGCCAGCTCGCCGAGCTTCCGCACCAGCTCGAACGCGATGTGGCGGTCGCGGTCGGCGGCCTCGACGTTCCCGTCGGCGATGGCGATCGCGGACAGCTCGAGCTGGCGGATCGCGGCGCGGACGAACGTGCCGTACGCCTGCTGCGCCGGTGAGAGCACCTGCCGGACCTGCACGTTCGGGTCGCGGAGGATGCGGTCGTACGGGATGAACCCGACGGCGTTCATCGGATGATCCCCGCGAACCACTCGCGCACGGCGGCGATCGCGCGCCGGACCTTCGACTGCGGCGCCGCGACCGGACGCCCGTTCATCGCGCGGAGATCGGTCCGCGGCTTGTCGGCGACCTTGCGGCGCGCCTTGCCCTGCTTCGCCCCCATGGCTTCAGCCCCCCTTGTGCGGACGACACTTACCCTCGGGATCGGGATTCTGTCAAGAGACTTGACGAATCACGACAAGAAAAAAGAGGGCTCGCGGCGCGAAGCCCCCGTTTTCGATGGGAAGTGTCAGTGGATCAGCGCACGAAGGACTACCATCAGGGTCGTTCCGGCGAGGACGAACAGCAGCGCATCCGGCGCGCGGTCGCGGCCCCGCACCGCGGCGATCACCCACCACGCAGCCAGCGGCCACAGGGCACCGCCAAACACCACGCCCGCCGTGTACCCGACGCCGTGCACAATGGTGTCCACGTCGCCGCGCCACGCGCCCGTCAGGACGAAGACGACGATCAATAGCGTGCCGATCCCGACAGCGAACCTCGACCAGTGCATCGAGCTACAGGTTCGACACCGGCCGGAAGGCCGGACCAGGCACGGGCTTCACGCCGGGCGGCGGAACGATCGGCGCGAGCGCGGGCCGCTGCTGGTACGGGTCCTCGTACACAGTCGTCAGCGGCGCGTAGTAGTTCGGCGCGTAGCCCAGCGGCGCCTGCGGGTACGTCATCGCGGCAGCACTCATCGCGACGCCGTCGGATGCCTTCCCGAGCCGGTCGAAGAACGCCGCGAGCTGCGGGTTGGCACATCCCGTCGTCAGGGCCAGAAACGCGAACAGGGCGGTGGTTCTCATGCCACCGCCCTGCCGTAGTGCGCGTCGCTCGTCAACGAATTTCAGCGACGGCCGTTCGATACCCTCTTCAACGGTTGACCGACAGGCGCCGACGCCAGCCGGCCGCGTGCGATCAGCCCTTCGCGGAGGACGTCGCGGATCACGCGGCCGATCGGCTTGTCCAACTCCTCGGCAAGCTCCTCGAGCGCGTCGTCGATGTCGGGGGGAAGACGCAGGTACCGGTTCGGCCGCATGGCCACCGGCCCGTTCTCTGGGCGACGTGACACGGTCATACCTCCGGGCTTTTAGTCAAGACTCTTGACGAATGCAATGGGTTGGCGTAGAAACGCCCCCGTGACGACGAGCAACCCCGCAGATCGCGCCTTCGGGCTGCACCTGCATCGAGCGCGGGGAGGCTCGTGTCCTGCGGGCCTGACGCAGAGGCCGGGCGGTTCAGGCAGGGGCCACTCCATCCCCTCACCCCGCCGCCCGGCGATCGGACTGACTCGGCTTCGGGGGGAGCCTGAGTCAGCGTGCAGTTCTTACTCCGAACGACGGTTATTGAGCTTGACCGTCTCGCACCATGGTCCAGTTGTGCATTTTTTGCGTCTGCAAATTTCTGCGCGACTTGACCGGAGTAATCCAAATGAAGCAGTACCCGCTTCCGCTGGATGGGCCAGCCGTTCACCGGAAACCCGAAATGACCCCCCTGCCGACCATCACCGTCGCGGCTTCCGCATAGGCGCTGGTCGGATCAGCGTCGGTCGCATCACAGCGACTCCGCGCGGAGGGCACGTTCGTGCCTGACGTCGACATGGAGTTCGAGGCGTCCCGCGTGTTCGCGGGCGAGGACACGCTCGGCGCGTTCGTGAACGCGCTGACGGCCGCGCAGGCAGGCGCGCTCTACGAGCTCCTGCACGCACGCGGGTGCAGGTGGACAGGTCGCGGCCTCGAGGTATGGCGCCGCGCGCAGAACTGAAGGTCACGGACGACCCCGCGCGTTCCGGCCTTCGGGGGATGGCCTGACGAGCGGATCAGGGGGGGGACATGGGGACGGTGTACGTGGAATGGGACGTGTTGGTGCCGGTCGGGAAGCCGTTCGGCAGGGGCCGCGGCACGCAGCGCATGCGTCGCGAGACGCGGCAGGCCGGGCCGTTCCGGTCCTGGCAGGCAGCCAAGGACTGGCGCGCGAAGAACGGCGTCAGCGGTCGCCGGCTGTTCATCGACCGGTCGGCGTAGGGCGCGCGTCCGATGAAGCGCGAGGGCTTCGGCCACGCAAAGTTCCGGCTCGTGGCGCGCGATCTCGGGATCCCGGTCTACGCGGTCTACGGGATCATGGAGTCGCTGTGGCACACGACCGCGTTGCGCTTCCCGCGCGGCGACATCGGGCGCCTCACGAACGAGGAGATCGCGGCCGAAATCGACGGTCTCGAGATCGACGGGGACAGGCTCGTCGCCGTGCTCATCGCGCGACGGCTGCTCGACCAGCACCCGGAACATCGGATCGTCGTGCACGACTGGTCGGAGCACGCCGACGACACGGTGCACTACAAGCTCGCACGGGCAGGCGTCACGTTCGCGGACGGCGCGATCTCTCGCCGTGCGCGACCGTCAGCGACATCCGCCGACAGGAAGCAACAGTCGACGACAGTCGGCGACAGTCGGCGACAGTCGCTTCCTGTCGGCGACGGGCTGCCTTCGCCTTCGCCTTCAGAAAGAACAGATACGTCGGACTCAGAGCCGTCCGACCCGTCGGGAGTCGCTTCCGTGCCGAGCGGCCCTGCAGCGCCCGTGCTCGAGCTCACCCCGCCCACGAACGGCCGAGCGAAGGCCCGCGCCAAGGCCGCGGCGATCCGCGGCGACCCGCTCGAGGCCGAGTTCGAGACCCACGTGCGGCCGCTCTACCCGCGGCGCGACGGCGACCACCGCTGGCGTGCGGCCCTGCGGGGATTCCAGGCGGCGCGGCGCGGCGGGGAGCCGCTCGAGGCGATCGTGCGAGGCGTCCGTGGGTACGCCGCGTACTGCGAACGGCGGGGTCTGGTCGGGACGGAAAAAGTGAAGATGGCAGGGACCTTTTTCGGGTCGGAACGAAGCTGGAGGGAGACATGGAGTCAACCGCAGACAGGGGCCACGACAGGCCCACCGAGGGGCACGAAGGAGTGGGTCACGTGCCCGACGTGCGACGCGGACTACGCGCGCCTGATCGGCGAACCGGACCCACACGCCTGCCCGGCGCAGAGGGCCGCGCAGTGAGGCGTGGCCGCTTCGACCTGGACGCGATCAAGCGCGGTGCGACCGTGCCGAGCGTGCTGCGCGCGCACGGGCACAGCGGCATGCGCCGCGGCGCGTGCCCGATCCACGGCGGCGACAACCGCAGTGCGTTCGCGTGCGACGACGAGCGCTGGCACTGCTGGACGAACTGCGGGGGCGGCGACGTGATCGCGCTCGTCGAGAAGCTTCGCGGGTGCAGCTTCGTCGAGGCGACGACCTGGCTCGCCGTGTTCCTCGGCCTAACGCTGCCCGAGGACGGGCCGCTCGTCGTCGACACGTTCCCGGACGTCGAGACGCCGGCGCGTGCCGCGATGCTCGCCGAGATCGCCGACGAATGGCACCGGAAGCTCGACCTGATCGACCGGCTGCACGAGGAGCTCGACTGGCTCGACCTGCGCTGGAAGCAGGCCCGCGGCAGCACGCACGCGGTCGTCGGTGCGTTCCTGCAGGCCCTCGCGAAGGAGAACCCCGGTGCAGCCGCCTGAAGCGACGTACGAGTCGTTCCTCGCGTCGAAGCGTGAACTGGCCGTTCCAGTCGGGTTCGAGTGCGCGAACGTCTCTGATCGCCTGTTCCCGTTCCAGCGCGACATCGTGCGGTGGGCATGTGCTCGAGGGCGGGCAGCGATCTTTGCCGACTGCGGACTCGGCAAGACGCCGATGCAGCTCGAGTGGGCGCGCCAGGTGCACCATCACACGGGCCGTCGCGTTCTGATTCTCGCCCCTCTCGCAGTGTCCTCGCAGACGCAGCGCGAAGGCGAGAAATTCGGCATCGACGTGACCGCATGCCGCTCAGGCACCGACGTGCGCGACGGCATCAACGTCACCAACTACGAGCGCCTGCACCTATTCGATCCTGAATCGTTCGGCGGGATCGTGCTCGACGAGTCGTCGATCTTGAAGGGCTTCGACGGAACGATGCGCAAGCAGATCACCGACTTCGCCCGCGCGATCCACTATCGGCTCGCGTGCACGGCGACGCCGGCCCCGAACGACCTGATCGAGATCACGAACCACGCGGAGTTCCTCGACGTGATGTCGGGGAAGGAGATCCTCGCGCTGTTCTTCAAGCAGGACGGCAACACAACGCACGCCTGGCGTCTGAAGGGCCACGCGCGGGAGGACTTCTGGCGCTGGATGGCGTCGTGGTCCGTTGCCCTGCGGAAACCATCCGATCTTGGCTACGACGACGACGCGTTTAAGCTCCCGCCGCTCGAGATGCACGAGCAGGTAGTCGCAGCTCGTCCGGTGGCGGGAGAGCTATTCGCGACGCACGCGACGTCTCTCGCGGATGTGCGCGCGGCCCAGCGCGAGTCTCTCGCAGAGCGCGTCGAGCGCTGCGCCGCACTCGTGAACGAGTCAACCGAGCCGTGGATCGTCTGGTGCAACCTCAACGCAGAGGCCGACGCGCTCGTGCGCGCGATTCCCGGCGCGGTGAACGTGCAGGGCTCGGACTCGGCCGAGGACAAGGAGAGTGCACTGCTCGACTTCGTCGCCGGCAATGTTCGCGTGTTGGTCAGCAAGCCCACGATCTGCGGGTTCGGGATGAACTTCCAGAACTGCGCGAACGTCGCGTTCGTCGGCCTCTCGTACTCGTACGAGCAGTTCTACCAGGCGATCCGCCGCTGCTGGCGCTTCGGACAGAAGCAGCCCGTCCACGCGCACCTCGTGATCGCCGAGAACGAAGGCGCCGTGAAGCAGGCGATCGAGCGGAAGGAGAAGCAGTCGATGGAGATGATGGCGGAGATCGTCGAGCGCATGGCCGGCCTTCAGCTCGAGGGCCAGAAGCGCGACGTCATGGAGTACCACGAGGACATCGCGGAAGGGGACGGCTGGCAGGTTCGGCTCGGGGACGTCGTCAAGCGCATCCGCGAGCTGGACGACAACAGCGTCGGATTGACGGTCACGAGTCCTCCGTTCCCCGGCATGTACGCATACACGAACAGCCCGCACGACATCGGGAACGTCAAGAGTCTCGGCGAGGCGATCGAGCACCTTCGCTTCCTGATCCCCGAGCTCCTCCGGGTGACGATGCCCGGCCGGTCCTGCTGCCTTCACCTCACGCAGGCCGTCGCCTTCAAGGGCACCGACGGATACATCGGCGTCAAGGACTTCCGCGGCGCCATGATCCGCGCCATGGAGGACGCCGGATGGGTCTACTACGGCGAGGTTGCGATCGACAAAGACCCGCAGGTCAAGGCGATCCGCACGAAGGACCGCGGGCTGCTCTTCAAGTCGCTTGCCACCGAAAGCGCGCACATGCACATGGCGCTCGCCGACTACCTGCTGCAGTTCAGGAAGCCCGGCGAGAACCCGAGGCCGATCCGCGCCGGAATCTCGGAAAAGTACGGCAACCCCGACGGCTGGATCACGGCCGAGGAGTGGATCGAGTGGGCAGCGCCCGTCTGGTATCGCGCGCGGCCTGAATACCCGGGCGGCATCCGCGAGACCGACGTGCTCCAGGTCGCCGCGGCGCGCGACGACAACGACGAGAAGCATCTCTGTCCGCTGCAGCTCGGTGTGATCGAGCGCGCTGTGAAGCTGTGGAGTGCTCCCGGCGACCTCGTCATCGACCCGTTCAACGGCATCGGCTCGACGGGATACGTCGCTCTCAAGCTGAACCGTCGCTACGCCGGCTTCGAGCTCAAGGAGTCGTACTGGCGGGTCGCGCTGAAGAACCTCGAGCGCGCCGTGAACGAGCGCGAGCAGCGTGACCTTTTCGCGGGTGTCGCATGACGCTGCGCGAGATGCAGACTGAGGCGCACCGGACAGCAGTCGAGAAGGGCTGGTACGACGGCGATCGCCCGCCGCTGGAACTCCTGATGCTCATCACGACGGAAGTGGCCGAGTGCGCAGAGGAGTGGCGCAAGCGAGACCTCGACATGGCAGCCATCGCCGAGGAACTGGCCGACATCGTCATCCGTGTCGGTGACGCGGCGTCCCACTGGGAGATCGACCTCGAATCAGCCATCGCCGCGAAGATGGCGCGCAACCGCGAGCGTCCCGTGCGCCACGGCGGGAAACGGTACTAGGGATGTCTGCGAATCAACATCCTACTGATCTTGTCGCCGAGATCGTCCGCGAGTACCACCGCGCCGAGCCGCACCTGGCGCCGATCGTCCGCGACGCGGGCATCTCGCGCCTGCGGCGACAGGGCGTGGCCGACGCCGAGCAGCTCGTCGATGAGGCGATTGCCGCGGCATCGCCTCGCTCGCGCGTGACGAAAGCGCACATCGGCGACGTGCTCGAGCGCGAGCTCGAGCGCATGCACGAGCCGGCGATCGGCATCTCGACGCCGTTCCGGCTCCTGAACCACGTGATCGTCGGCGGCTTCCAGCCGGGCGAGCTGATCTACCTCGGCGCGCGGCCGGCGGTCGGCAAGTCGGCTCTTGCGCTCGACTTCGCGCGGCACGTCGCGAAGCGCGGCGCGCGCGTGCTGCTCGTGTCGCGCGAGATGCACGACCTGGCGCTCGCGCGGCGCATGCTCGCGCAGGAGGGCCACCTGCCCGCCTCGCAGCTGCGCCTCGGCGCGTCGGCGATCGACATGCGCGACGTGGCTCGTGTCGCCGAGAAGCTGTCCGGCCTGCCGATCTGGATCACCGACAGCGCGGCCACGCTCGCCGAGATCGACGCGATGGCCGAGGACACGGACTTCCTGATCGTCGACTACCTGCAGCTCGTCGTCGCGCCGAAGGAGATCCGCGAGCGGCGCCTGCAGGTCGAGCACTCGTCGGCCGGCCTGAAGGCACTCGCGCTCGCGCGGCAGATCCCGGTGCTGTGCCTGTCGTCGCTGTCGCGGCCGAAGGAAGGCACGAACCCGGAGCCGACGCTCGCGAGCTTCCGCGAGACGGGCGAGATCGAACACGACGCCGACATCGCCATGCTGCTGCACAAGCCGGAGCCGCAGGGCGACGAGGTGATCTGCATCATCGCGAAGAACCGCGACGGCGAGACGGGACGCGTCAAGCTGGTTTTCCGTCGCGACTGGGTGAGCTTCCACCAGGCGGAGGATGGCGGCCGCTACGAGCCCGTGCCCTACGAGGCGAACGGGCAGAGGGACTGGGTCGAGCAATGAAGAAGGTCTACGAGCTGAAGGACTACGTGCCGCTCGACGAGCGCGGGAACCTCGTGGTGCCCGACGAGGAGAACTCGTGGGAGACGCGGCGGCGGCTGATGATCGCGTCGCTCGAGCGCGAACTGGTGTGGGCGCGGCCGTCGAAGGCGGCGTCGATCCGGCGCGCGATCGCGATCTGGGAGCGCGACCTCGCCGAGGGCGAGCCGGCGGACATCGACGCGCCGCGCTCTCTCGAGGTACAGAAGAGCTACGGGAAGCCGGGCCGTCCGTGGCACCGCGAGCGCGAGCGCGCGGCCGCGCTGGCGGAGGCGTGATGTTCCGCTTCGGCATCGTGTCGATCCGTACGTGGCGTGCGCACGGACAGGCGCGCTTCTGCTTCGCGTGCGGCTGCCGCGCGATCCTCGACCTCGCGACGGACTTCCTCGTCGAGCTGCGCTTCTGCCGGAAGAGCACGTGCCCGGCGAGCCAGTACGAGCGGCAGGTCGTCGAGGAGTGGATCGAGGAGCAGCGCAACCCGCTCGTCGCGAAGCCGGACGCCGAGCTGGTGCAGCTCGTGAACTCGTCGAGGCGGTACTGATGGACTGCCACGCGGAGAACCTGCAGCGCGTGCGCGTCAAGCTGTCGCACGCGATCCTGATGTTCGTCACGAAGCGGCGCATGGACGGGCGTCTCGACTTCCACGCGGACGACCTGCGCGAGTACGTGAACCGCCACGCGCCCGGTGCGCCGGGGTCGCCGGATCGTGTGCTGCGCGACCTCCGGCAGCGCGGGCTCGTCAACTACGAGCTGCTGTCACTGCGGGGGTCGCTGTACCGGATCGTCGAGGAGGCGCGGCATGACGTTCGGTAGCCTCTTCGCCGGAATCGGCGGGATAGACCTCGGCCTCGAGCGGGCGGGGATGGAAGTGAGGTGGCAATGCGAGATCGACGACTTCGCAATACGAGTTCTGGAACACCACTGGCCGCGCGTCGCGCGGCACCGAGACGTCCGTGAGGTCGGCGCGCACAACCTCGAGCCGGTCGATCTCATCGCGGGAGGCTTCCCGTGTCAGGACATCAGCGTCGCCGGCAAGGGAAAAGGCCTCGACGGCGAGCGCAGCGGGCTGTGGTTCGAGTTCTTGCGGATCGTGCAGGAGTTGCGACCCACTTGGGTACTCGCTGAGAACGTCCCTGCTCTCCGCACTCGAGGAGCAGACGTCGTCCTCGATGGACTGGCAGAAGCGGGCTACGCCGCGTGGCCGCTCGTGGTGGGTGCTCGTCATGTCGGAGCGCCGCATCGAAGAGACCGAGTCTGGATCGTGGCCCACCGCGAAGGCGTCGGACGGCCGGACGAAAGGGACGGGCGGGACGGCGGATCGTGGACTCGACGCGATGGCGCGCGCGGGGCTGATGGACTGGCAGACACCCACGGTGGCGGACGTGACCGGAGGCCACAAGACCAGATCGGGGACGCGCAAGAACGAACTGCTGCTGAACGGACAGGTGCAGGAAGCGAACTGGGTCACGCCGCAAGCGCGGGACGGGGAGAATCGCGGCGTGCAGTCGATGCGCGAGCGCGTGGCGCAGGGCCACTCGATGAGCCTACCGGAGCAGGTGAAGGATCTGCCGGAGTCGGCCTGGCCGACTCCGGCAGCCCGGGACTGGAAGGACACGGGACACGAGCCGTCGGCGAACGAGCGGAAGTCGCCATGCCTACCGGCGACGGTAATGCGGGAGTCGGCCAGGCCGACTCCCGCAGCGATGAATCCGAACGACGGCGAGGGTGTCGAGACATGGCTGGCCCGGCGCGAGCGGCTGAAGCAGACGCAGCAGAACGGGAACGGCTGCGGGACGCCGCTGTCGATCGCGGTGCAACTCGAGTCGGCGTCGGCCAGGCCGACGCCGACTGCCACGGACGCGAAGGCGAGCGGCGCGGCGGGCTACTCGACGGCAAGCGGTCGGCACTCGGGCACGACACTGACCGACGCCACCGTTGGCCCGCGCGGCCCGGAGAGCCGCAGCACGAGTGGGAAGAGCCGCGCACGACTGAACCACCGGTGGGTGGCGCAACTTCTCGGCTTTCCGAGCGACTGGCTGGACGGCATCGCCGAGCAAGCCTGAAGGCGCTGGGCAATTCGGTGGTTCCGCAGGTGGTCGAGGCGATCGGAAGGGCGATCGTGGAGGTGCAACATGCGTGACGCGAGCTGGGCCACCTTCTGCGCCGCGACGATCGCCGAGTTGCAGGCCGAGCTGCCGATCGCGTCGCCGGCGCAGCAGGTGAGGCTCCGCAGGCAGATCAGGGAGTGGCGCGCGAAGGCGAAGCAGAAGCCCGCGCGCGTCGTGGACAAGGCGAAGCCACGCAGGGTCGCACATCCGGGGCAGTGGCGCGTGGGGTGCGTATGAACGCGAACACCGAGGCCGTGAGGAAGATGCGCGCGCGCCGGCTCGA
>Ga0075163_10013379_pt1 | contig 10629 bp, 8 predicted proteins | sample JI1023141ADNA_FD_71478 | JGI IMG/M metagenome (GOLD analysis project Ga0075163, IMG submission 71478) | Wastewater effluent complex algal communities from Wisconsin, to seasonally profile nutrient transformation and Carbon sequestration -... | ecosystem: Engineered > WWTP > Effluent > Algae... | reverse complement strand
GGGCCTGTACCCGGAGCACGACCTGTTCATCCAGCTCATGAAGCTGAAGAACACCCTGCGCTACGTCAACGGCGACGACCTGATCACCCACCTCGGCGCCGAGTACTACGATTGACCCGGGTCTGACCCCGGGCCACGCGGACAATGCGGGGCGCGCCAAGCGCGCACCGCATTCTTGCATCAGCAGGCCCCCTGGCCTGCCGTGGATCATGGGCGTCGTGCCGTGGCGATCGCGGGTCTGTTACGCTCGCGCCGTGATCACCGACGGCTCCGACTCGACGATGCTCCTCGGAGGCGCCCCGCCGCCGACCGCCAGCGACGGCCTGTACGCCGGGCGCTACCGCATCGAGAAGATCGTCGGGCGCGGCGGCATGGGGGCGGTGTTTCGCGCGCTCGACGTCGTCGTCGGCGACGTCGTCGCGCTCAAGGTGCTCGACGCCGACGTCTCGCGCGGCGTGCAGCACCTCGAGTGGTTTCGCCGCGAGGTCCGGCTCGCGCGGCGCATCAGCCACCCGAACATCGCCCGGACCCACGACATCGGCGAGTACAACGGCGCGCACTTCATCACGATGGAGTTCGTCGAGGGCGCGACGCTCGACGACACGCTGCGCCCGCGGCGCGCCGAGGGCGACCCGCGCCTCCAGGCGCTCGCGCCGGAGCAGGCGGCCCGCGTCGCGCTCGCGGTGTGCGACGGCCTCGTCGCCGCCCACGCGGCCGGCGTCGTCCACCGCGACCTCAAGCCCGCCAACATCCTCGTCGAGCGCACCGGAAGGATCGTGATCACCGACTTCGGCATCGCCCGCGGCATCACCGACGAGGGCGGCCGCACCCAGGGCATGGTCGGCACCCCGCTGTACATGGCCCCGGAGCAGGTCGAGGGCCAGCCCGTCGACGGCCGCACCGACCTCTACGCGCTCGGCCTCATCCTGTTCGAGATGCTCACCGGCGTGCAGCCGTTCACCGCCGAGACCCCGCTGATGGCCGCGCTGCGCCGCATCGAGGGCCCGCCGCCCGACCCGCGCGCCGTCCGGTCCGACCTGCCCGCGCCGCTCGTGCTGCTCGTGCTCGACTGCCTCGCGCAGACCCCGGAGCGCCGCCCCGCGTCCGCCGGCGAGGTCGCCGCGCGCCTGCGCGCATGGCTCGGCCAGACCGCCGGCGCCGACCTGCCGATCGTGGCCGCGAGCCCGGCCCCCGCCGGCTTCTTCCCGAGCGCGAGCGGCGGCCTGCCGATCACGGGACACGGCGGCAGCAGCCCCCCGATCGCGGGCCCGGGCACGGCCGGCCTGTCGTCGGCGCGCACCGCCGGGTTCGCCGCGACCAACCTGTTCGCGGGCGGCGATCGCCAGACCGCGCCGCGTTCGCAGCGCGGCGCGACCAGCCGCGGCGTCGCGGTCCGCGAGTGCGCGCTCGCGGTCCTGCCGGTCCGCTATCAGGGCCCGCCCGACCACAGCTACCTCGGCGACGCGGTCACCGACGAGCTGATCGACGTGCTGTCGCGGACGCGCGGCATCAAGGTCGCGGGCAGCGGCGCGACCGCGAGGTTCCGCGACAACCGCGACCCGCGGGCCGTCGGCGCCGACCTCGGCGTCGACGCGGTCGTCGACGCGACGCTGCAGTGCAGCGCGACGCAGGTGCGGGTGGTCGCGCGGCTCGTCGAGGTCGCCACCGGCGTGCAGCTGTGGAGCGACCGCTTCGAGGTCCGCCCCGACGACCCGTTCGAGACCGCCGACCGCGTCGGCAAGCGCCTCGCCGAGGCGCTGCGCGTCGAGCTGACGACCGTCGCCCACCGCGCCGACGCCGACCCCGACGCGGTCGCGCTGTACCTGCGGGCGCGCCGCAAGCTCTACGCGATGCACCTGCTCGGCTCCGACAGCGCGACCGAGCTGCTCGAGGCCAGCCTCGCGCTGTCACCGGAGTTTCGCCCGGCCCTCGCCGCGCACGCGGTCGCCTGCGTGCGCGCGTGGTTCGTGGCGCGCTCGCTCAGCGGCGAGGCCTCGCCGCGCGACCTCGAGGGCGACGCGCGGCGGGCCGTCGCGCGCGCGCTGGCGGACGCCCCCGAGCTCGCGGAGACCCACCTGGCCCACGGCATGCTCGCGGTCCAGATGGGCGAGTGGCGGGCCGCCGTGCAGGCGCTGGTCAAGGCGCTGGACCTCGCGCCGGCCTACCCGCACGCGCTGCAGTACCTCGCGCAATTGCAGTGCGAGGCCGGCAACACGCGCGAGGGCGTGGCCCGGGCGCGGCTCGCCGCCGACCTCGAGCCGAGCCTGATCCTCGGCCTGCTCGAGGCGGCCCGCGTCCACGCGCTGCACGGCGAGCTCGCCGAGTACGAGCGCCTGATCGCCCGCATCGAGGCCCAGCCGCCCTACCGCTTCCCGGTCCTGCAGCTGCGCATGCGCGTCGCCGCGTGGTACGGCGACCGCGAGCGACCGCGACAGATCTTGAACGAGCTGCACGGCGACCCGCTCGCCGGCTACAACCGCATCCTCATCGGCTACGGCCGCGCCCTCCTCGGCGACGTCGACAAGCCCGAGATGGACGCGTTCATCGCCAGCATCCTCGCCACCAACCTGAGCCCGCGCCTCTACACCGTCATCTGCCAGCTCTGCGCCGAGCTCTACTGCGCCCGCGGCGACGCCCCCGACGCCCTCGAGCATTTTAAAAAGGCCGCCGACGCGGTGCTCACGGACATCGAGTGGGTCGACCACTGCCCGCTGCTCGCGCCGATGCGCGCGCTCCCGGGCTATGATCATATCCGCCGCAAGGTCCGCGTCCGCGTCGACGAGATGTGGGTCTTTTAAAAAAAGCCGCCCACGGGCCCGGCGCGCGCCTCAGGCCTTCGGCGCGGGCACGTCGATCGTCGCGCCGAGCAGCGCCTTGAAGCGCAGCAGCAGGTCGTGCTCCGGGCGCTCGACGTCGCCGTCGGCCGTGGCCACGGCGATGACGCTGGCGAGCGCGAAGTTCTTGTCGTCCTGGCTGCTGACCTTGCGCGCGAGCGCGTCGAGCTTGGTCAGGTAGGTCTGCACCATCGCGGAGGGGGCGACCTTGATCGCCTCGACGGTCTCGTTGAAGAGGGTCTCGCCGCGGGCGCTGCCGATCGAGTTCTTGACGACCGGGTTGGTGGTCGCGACGACCTTGGCCTTCTCCATCTCGGAGGCCTCGGCGTCGCCGTCGGCGAAGACCATGACGGCCATCGCGGTGACGGCCCACTCGCCGGCCGCGGTGCCGACGACGATCGAACTGAGCTTGTCTTTCAGCGAGCTGAAGAATCCCATTGCCACGACTCCTTGGGTTCCAAACCGAACCGGCCGCGAACCTACCAGCGGCCGCCCGACCCGGTCAACCCGAACCTCGCGGCGATATGCGAGCACGCCGCGCGAAACCACGGCGGACCGAGATCCGCGCGGCGCGACAATCATCGTCCGCCGGCGGCGAGCGGCCGGCGGCGAGCGTCCGCGCGGCTCGCTATCGTCGCCCGCCCGTCCTCATCGGCGCGCCCGACCTGCGATCACCGCAGATAATATGCCATGTCGTTGATCCCCGTATACCCGATCGAGGTCGCGACCGCGGCCCCCTCGCACACGGTGTTCAGCACCGACGCGAACTGGTCGGGCACGCTCAGATAGTTGGCCATCGGGTGCGGCTCCGGCCAGTAGTTGCCGGCGTAGGTCGGGCACGTCGAGCAGCACGCCGAGTAGAACCACGGCGCGCCCTTCTGCGAGGCCACGCAGGACATGCCCGGGCCGCTGTCCAGCGTCGACAGGATCGTGCTGTTGATCATGTTCACGCTCGCCTTCAGGCCGGTGAGCGTCGTCGTGACCGGGTCGACGGCGAGCGCGCCCTCGGTGCCGACGTAGAACAGCGGCTGGCACGACTCGCCCGTCGCCTTGCGGGCGCGGTGGATCAGCATGTGGCGCTGCTTGAGGTTGATGTCGTCCCACAGCCGGCCGGCCATGCGGTAGCCGTCGCCGGGGTTCGGCGTGCCGATCGTCTTGTTGTGCCAGTCGGCGTAGCCGGTCAGCAGCGCCGCGGTCTTGGCCGGGTCCCAGACGGTGCGCTGGACCAGCGTCCAGCCGCCGCCGTCGATCGTCATCTCGCACTCGACGGTCATCTCCGGCTCGGCGCCCGCGCCGTCGATGTCGATCGTGTACAGCCCGTTCGGGGCCTTCGGCGACGACGTGTGGATCTCCTGACAGTTGGCCGGGACCGCGCACTGGCCCTCCTTGCAGAAGAAGCTCCCGCACTCGGCGCCCTTGGTGCACCCCTTCCCGATCCCGCACGGCATGCACGCGCCGCCGCAGTCGACGTCCGTCTCGGCGCCGCTCTTGATCCCGTCGTCGCAGGCCGGCGCGGCGCACAGGCTCGTGCACGCGTCGGTCTCGTCGGCGTTGCCGTCGTCGCACACCTCGACCGCCTCCTGCACCGCCCCGTCGCCGCACTTCGCCGCCAGGCACGTGCTCAGGCACTCGTCGGTGTCGACGTCGTTGCCGTTGTCGTAGACGTCGCCTGCAAACGGGCCTAATTCCCAAGAATTCGACACTTTGGTCGGGCAACTCGAAAAAATGGACCAGACTCGAACCAATTTGATCCCACGGAGGGAGATCGCGTCCCCGCGCAAGTCCCCGCCGACCGCCGCGAAACCTGCTCCACCTTCGCGGCCTTGCGGCCGGCATCGGACCCCCGGCCCGAGGGCTTGGCGATCCCCAAGTGGCCCCGCGAGGCTCCGAACAGCGCGGTCCCAAAAACGCTCCACCTGTCCCATGCGGCCTGTTCATCGTGGGCGTCCAGCGCCGAGGACGGCGTCTATGGAGTTCAGCGTCCACGTCTTCGTGCCGCCTGTGTGTATACGGGCCAAGTCTGGAACCAGCACACGTGCAGTATCACCAATGTGATATACGAGGGCAAGGACTCGACGCCGTTCTCGTCGCGGCCGCCTCGAAGGCGCCAGCCGCTGCGGATGGCTCCGTGCCCCTTGATGCCTCCGATGAGTGCGCCGACTCCTGCTCCTGCCGCCGTCCACGCGCCCGGCTTATCGGTGAAGGTGCCGATCAGCAGCCCCAGCGCGGCCACCCCCAGCCCCCACTGTAGCGCCGAGAGCGAGATGATCGTCAGGCGCTCGCGCAGCGCGGGAGGGTGCTGGGGTCTCACTCGATCACGATGCCGGCGTTGTTGACCGCGCGCTCGATGATCACCCTGAGCGCGTGCAGCGGCCAGCGGTCCGGGATCGTCGTCGGCCTGCTCGCTCGCGGCCGCGTTGCTGAGCATCAGCGCGGCCCGGCGTCGGGCGTCATCGACTGAGAGGCCCGCACCCCACAGTCCGATCCGCTCGCGGAAGGGCCTTGTCGGGGTTCGTGACGAAGCACGTCAGCATGAGGGCCCCAAGCACGAAGCACGCGGCGGCCGTCAAAGACAAGCTCGTCGCGCAGGATCCGACCGCCTTGGGTCGCATCGCACTCGACATGACGAGCGGCATCGTGGAGCCTGTACTTCAGTACAGCAATCTGGGCCTGCTCTCGATCACCGCGGCGGATGGCAGCCTCGTGAGCGTGGGTCTGCTTAACCAAGTGTTCGTCCCCTGAAGCACCGAGCCTGAGTCTCGACGGTGAGGTCCGGGCCGTCCGCTCGGCGCCGCGCGAACCCGCGCCGGCAACGCACCGCTCAAGCCTCGAGGGGCAGCGACACATGCACCTGCCCGTGGGTGTACGCCTCCGGGGCGTCGCGCGCGCTGTCGACGACCGTTCCTCCGCCCGATCTGCACGCGTCTAGCCGGCGAGTAGACCCTGCGCTATAATCACCCAGTGGCAAGCGCAACCCCAACGATCGACTGGCAAGCATCCTGCCTCTTTTTGGGCGCGGGGTTCAGCGTAGAAATGCGGATGCCGCTGGTATGGGAACTCACCAACGAGCTCAAAGACTTCATGACCCCTACAAAGCTTCGGGCGATCAATGCCGAACGAGCGGAGGGTTCGCTGCCGGAAGAAGTTTGTCAGTTTTATGACCGACTCCACGGCGACCCAAATCTGCATTACGAACAGATTATCCACGAGGTGCAGACAGCGAAGATCCGTGATCGTTCGCGGAAAAATCCTTACCACACGCTCGCACTTCAGCTGACGCGATTAGTCAACCTCATACTTTACCTCAAGCATAAGAATAATGCTGCTGTGATTGCTCATGCGGCCCGATGGTATCAAGGTCTTAAGTCTATTGCCGACATCGCACGGCCGCTTTGGGTGTTCAGTCTCAATCACGACATTTGCACCGAACTCATTTGCGATGCACACAACATTGCCTGGAGCAATGGAGTACCGGATGAGCCCATCGAGTTTCTTCAAACGAACCGACCAGGTTCGGTACGACTCGCTTTCAACCGCATTCCTCGCGAAGCATTCAACGAGAACCACGGCTTCGGGAGTGACGGCGTGAACCTGCTGAAGCTTCACGGGGCGATCGATCTTTTTATTGCAAACGAGAAGCAGGACATTCTGTACGTCCCTCGCGGCGACCGCATTGGGATACTTGAAAGGATTTACGAACTCTCCGGCTATCTAGGGCGCGACGGCGAGAAAATCGTTCCGCTTGGAGAGTTAGCCCTGGCCGACCTAGAAGGCGAAATGCAGTTTCTTCAGCCTACATTGCTGACGGGACATAAATTCGAGGCTGGATTTCAACAACACGCGCCGCCAGAATTTCTTGATGTTTTCACGAGGAAGATCGAGTCTTTCAATGAATTTGTCGCAATCGGCTATAGCTTCGGAGACGACCACATCAATCGCATTGTCACGGCCTGGTTAGCGAGGGGCGAGTCCCGCAAGGTCTTTGTAGTAGACCCGGGCGGGAGGGCGCCGAAATGCCTCGCGCATGCCAGCAATCAGGTTACTCTCCTTCCTCAAAAAGCCGTGGATTTTCTCGCCGAACAGGGCGGCTACTCGTTGAGCTCTGCGGACCGCTATTTGCGCACCGTCTATGGTGAACTTCGGGATTCCAAAAAGTATACCGAAGAGAGAGTTCATCAACTAATCGACCCGACTGCTCGTATGAAAAGGCTTGCACAGCGGCTGGTCGCTTTGGTTCGCTCCGGCGTGCTTAAAGAGGGGATATCAGACACGGAGATTAGAAAGATCGCAGAAAATGTTGAGAATGAACTGATGCACGAAGCTGAACAAGATTTCTTGGCTAAGATCAAGGCGACGTAGTTCGCGTGACGGGCTGCACGACTGCACCGGTCTCACCTCCTTGGGCGAGACGCGTTGAAGGCGAGAGGTCTGTGGTCGCCTACTCCCCGGACGGGCCGCTATCCACAGGGCTTCGATTCGGCGAGACAAAGGTAGCGTCGAACATGTCGTCGAGCCGCGTGGTGAGGTAGGTATCACCGATCCGAAGCGCTTTTTGGAACAGGATCTGGCTGACCATGGATTGGGGACACCGGCGGTCTGGGCGAAACGCCTTCACCTCCCAGCGATTCGCCAAGGCGGACTCGCCGAACCGCTGTATACGGCCGAGCGCACTGTTGGCGGCCTGAGAGCGCGCTACTCCCGCGCGCACAGAGTATGCGGCGGAGTCGCGGGCTGCTCGCCAGGTCATGTTGTGCACTTGACCGATGGAGAAGTCGTCGAGCAGACGGTGAATGACAGACGTGGTCTTAGGGCCGGGCGTGAAGTCTAGCTTGTGATCCTTGAGGGAGATAATGAGGTACTCGACGCACTCATCGACCGCGACTTTGCGGCTCAACTCATGGATCTCGGCGTCCCAGCGGTCGGGCCAGCGCGTTCGATCGGACAGATACCACTCGAGCTCATCGTGAGCGTCGGACAGGGTTGTCCCGTCCCCTGCCGGCCAGATCCACATGACCGCCGCGGTTGCGAACGCCTTGAGCTCGCCGTTAGACCATTCAAACGCCGAACCTGGGGACTCGGCACTGGGAAGAAGCACGCCCGCTTTGTACAGTGACGACAGGATGGCGATGTCATCTTTCCCTCCGGGCGAAAGGGTTTGCGTGAACCGGCGCAGCGGAACGAGGTAGCTGAGGTCCTCATCGCCCCCGACCCGGATCGCGGCGAGAAGCCCGATAGCGACCTCCAGCGGCAACTCGGGGAGCGACATCGGCCGGGCCTTGTAGGAGTCGAATATCGCCCGTAGTTGTACTCGACGCTGCTCCTCGATAATACCCTGCTGCTGACTCTGCATCATCGAACGTTCTTGGACACTTTCCGCAACCCGGGCCGTGCACTTCGGGCAACGCAGGCCGCTTCTGACGGAGCGAACTGGTTTTCGCTGCGTATAATCATGGCGGTTGGCGAACACGTACGGCGCGGCGCAGTCGGGGCAGTTGATGAATGTCGACTCCGCTTCGCAGTGCTTCTGCACAAGCGTATACGCCTGATAGATCGTCAGGTCGTACCGCTCGGCGAGCAACGCCACCGGGTGGAGGAACGTGTGATGGTCCTCGCTCAATTCCCAATACAATGAACACAGATCGGCTACCTCCGAGTTGGGCGCCGTAATGCGGAGCGTGAACGGTATCATTACCCTCACCTTGCTATCTGAGTTCCCACGATCTTTTGCCGAACCCACTCCCTCAGTGAGGGGGCGAGTGTGTTTCTCACATCTTGCGGATCAAACTGCTTGTAGAGCTTGCCAATCATGTCAGTCTGCAGGCTCTTTATAGTCGAATCCTTCAAAAGACACACAGGCTTAGGCATCGCCATCATATAGCCAACCTCGAGCGCCACATTGGGGTTAAAATCGTCACTCATATAACGCTCAAACACCGCAATCCCAAAGCCGCACCCGTGCATGTATGTCTGGATGTTTGCAAAGAGGTCATCTGCATACTCATGTTCGTCGGCCCGGAGTGCTGCGATTCCGAACTCGTCAAGCGTCCTTTGAATTTCCTTTACCAGCTGTCCATGCCCTTGAGTTGGTCCAAATTTCATCATTATGAAGGCCGCTCGCATAGGATCAGGGTGTTTCTCCCTAAAGAGCCGAAGGCTGTCCGTGATCGCAGGAGGAGCGGTAGAGCTGTGTTGAGGGTTGAACATGCGGCTATCCTCAGAAATCCATAGCTCGACCGAAAATTTGTAGCGAAAAGTGCCTCTTTTATCAACTTCTGACTTTGCGCGAACCCTTGGCTTTATGAAGACCTCACCGTGCAGCCAGCCAAGCTTCCACTCGTGCGCCTTAAGGTGGGAGGGCAACGCATCAAGGTTGACGACCCACACCGAACCGGACGCCCTAATAAAGGCGGAGAGTTCATCAAAGCGTGAGATCCGCTGACTTGCTTCGTCCAGGACTTCTTGGTTGTCGAAGATCTGCTCACCGGACATTATATCAGGCAAATAAATTGCCACTCCTGGCGGGCCGTCCACGAACAGGACTTCCCAACTAACCGCAGGATTACCTGGCATGAAACATGCTACGCAACGGATGGTCATGGACGCTCCCGACGGCGCGGCACTTGCTCGATGGTGGTGGGGGTGGCCCACGCCCGGAGTGTAACGACCAAGGACCGCACACCGCAAGGCATCGGGTGACGCCGAGGACCGCTACTTGGCTTCGTTCAGCCCACCGCCCCGCTGCCCGCGACGTCCGGGTCGTCCTCGCCGCGGGCTTCCCCTCCGCTGAGGCCCGCACAAGGCCACCGCCGCCAGCGAGTCCAGCTTCCACACCCACGGCCCGCTCGCCCTCGGCGCCTGCCGCTGCGTCTGATCTTCAGCAGCCCGGTGCCCGTGCGCACCGCGTGCTCGCGGCCGGCGACCTCAGCGGCAAGACGACAACGGCGCCGCCCTCCGTAGAACTCGCCGCATTCCTCGACGCGGACCCGTATTTTGGCCGTCCGCGTCGGCGAGGGGGAGGCGGCCCTTCTCCTCTTGCCTACACCACTGCGGCATCCGCGCGGCGCGGGAGAGTACGAGGAACTCGGCGGGCAACTCCTGTACGACTGGCGCCGTCGCGGGTCGCGTGAGGGCATATCGCGCCACAACGCACGCTCTGACCGCGGGCGTGGCTGTCATGTGGACCGATCGGGGCCGGGTTCTGCGGGCTTTGGAGCCTCGGTCTTCAGCGGTACCTTGTCCTGGAGTCCCCAGCGCGCCGCGATCATGGCGGCGATCTCGTTGAGCGTGTGCCCGATGTCCTGCTGCTCGAGGATGAAGGCCACGTGATCGAGGGCGATCAGCGTCCAGCGGCACCGCACGCCGGACTTGCCGTCGGACACCAGGACCGGCGCCGGCAGGAGCCTCATCTGCACGTACTTGTGCAGGGTCTTGCGGGAGACGCCGAGCGCATCCACCATATCGTCCGTGTAGCAGAAGGGCGACCGGGCGGGCGGCGGCTTCTTCCTTCGCTTCGTCACCTTTTTGGTCGGTCGCTTCGCTGCCACGGGCCGAGATGGTAGGGCAGACCGCCGTCCAGCGCCAGCCAGGATCACGCGGGAGGGGCTTCTCCGTCTGACGAGTTCCCATTGGATGCCACGGCCTGCGGCTCTGGCGCCTTCTTGCCTGCCACCTTGTCCTGGATGCCCCAGCGGGCGGCGATCATGGCTTTGATCTCGGGGATGTTGTAGCCGATCGCCTTCTGCTCGTTGATGAAGTGGGCGTGCTCCATGGCGCTCTTCGGCCAGCGGCACAGGAC
>Ga0075163_10013376_pt1 | contig 10630 bp, 9 predicted proteins | sample JI1023141ADNA_FD_71478 | JGI IMG/M metagenome (GOLD analysis project Ga0075163, IMG submission 71478) | Wastewater effluent complex algal communities from Wisconsin, to seasonally profile nutrient transformation and Carbon sequestration -... | ecosystem: Engineered > WWTP > Effluent > Algae... | reverse complement strand
GGGTGTCAGTCGTCGCCCAGCCAGCGGCCGGCGCACTCGAGCAGGAACAGGCTGACGTCGCGGCACTTGTCGAGCGTGTCGCAGAACACCTTGTCGTCGGCCAGGTACACGTCGGCCAGGTCGACAGGGATGCGCGCCAGGATGGACAGGCTGCGCTCGGGTGCGTCGGTGACGCTGGCGAACGAGTCGATGGCCGAGACCTCGAGTGGCAGCGAGATGCCACCCACACCGGCGAGCTCGGTGGCCAGCACCAGCAGGTCGGGCGGGTGCGGCAGCGGCGGCAACGTCCAGGTGAAGATGAGCGGGAACGTGAACCCGGTGGGCGGGTCGCCGTCGGGGTCGTCGAGTTTCACCACCTCGTCCTCGAAGCCCAGCAGCGCACGAGGATCCACCTCCAGCGACAGGTGCAGGTCGATGGGCCCGCTGCAGGCTTCCTCCGGGTGCAGGTCGACCTCCCACAGCTGGCGCAGCGAGTAGGTCTCCACGAAGTGGCGCTCGTCGTGCACGTGGAAGCCGTGATCGACCGCGTGCCCCTTCAGGTCGGCCACGAAACCGGCGACATCGATGACGGCCACGAAGATCCTTCCAGGGTGCAGCGGTGACGCTGCCAGCGACACTACCGTGCGGAGCCGATGAACCCTGATCGTTTGAGCCTGCTGCACGAGGTGGCCGACGCCGTCGCCGCCGCGTTCGTGGGCGTGCGCGACTTCGGCCCGTCGGGCCAGCGTGCCGGCCAGTACGCACTCGACGTGGTGGCCAACGACGCGGCGCTGCAGGTGTTGCGCCGCGCCGGCGTGGGAGTGCTGTCGGAGGAGAGCGAGTTCGAGGCCGGCGCCACCGGTGAGGTGGTGATCATCGACCCCATCGACGGCAGCACCAACGCCAGCCGAGGCGTGCGCTACTTCGCCACCGCGATGTGCCTCGTCGACGCAGATGGCCCTGCTGTTGCGCTGGTGGCCAACCAGGCGACCGGCGAGCGCTACTGGGCCACGAGGGGTGGGGGAGCGTGGTGCGACGGTGTGCGCATCAGCCCGTCCGAGTGCGTCGACGTGACCGACTCGATCATCGGGCTCAACGGCTTGCCACCGCATCCGTTGGGTTACCGCCAGAGCCGAGTGCTCGGGGCGGTCGCGCTCGACCTGTGCCACGTGGCCGCGGGTGTGTTCGACGGTTACGTGGACTGCGTCGACGAAGCGCACGGTGTGTGGGACCACGCGGCGTCGGTGATGATCTGTCGCGAAGCCGGTGCCCATGTGGTCGACCTGCTCGGTCGCGAGCTGATCGTGCTCGACCAGGCCGCACGCCGCACCCCCATTGCAGCAGCAACGCCCGAGTTGTTGGCGCAACTGGTCGCCGCCCGCCGTGGTGCGTGAGTAGGGCAGAATTGCTCACGATGACTGAGCAACCCTTCCCGCGTCGCATGCCGTCTCGAACCGCCGATGAGCGCACCATGCTGCGCCAGTGGCTCGAGTTCCACCGCGCCACGTTCGCCCGCAAGCTGCAGGGGCTGACGCCGGCCCAACTGGCGCTGCGCTCGGCCGAGCCGTCGGAGATGTCGCTGCTCGGCCTGCTGCAGCACCACGCCGAGGGCGAGCGATGGATGTTCGGCTGCTTGTTCAAGGGCGAGCCAGACGTGCCGTACTTCAGTCCGGTCGACTTCGGCGACCTCACCGGCGCTGATGACGCCGTGGTGGCGGCGTCGTGGGCGGCATGGCACGAGGCGTGCGCGCGCAGCCGCGAGATCGAAGCCGCGGCTGCGTTGGACGACATGACTGCGATGCCAGGCCCGTGGGAGAACGAGCCCGTGTCGCTGCGCTGGCTGGTGGTGCACGTGATCGAGGAGTACGCCCGTCACAACGGCCACGCCGATCTGCTGCGGGAACGCATCGACGGAAACGCCGGATGGTGAGCTGACGCCGCCGGATACGCTGGGGCTCCCGTTCCACGGGCGCATAGCTCAGTTGGTTAGAGCGCTGCCCTTACAAGGCAGATGTCGGGGGTTCGAGTCCCTCTGCGCCCACTCGTTGTTGTCGAGATGACAACATCCAGCGCCGATTCTGCGTTCAGCGATGCTCATCCGAAGGCGGGTGTAGTTTCCGATCGTGACCGCACCAGAAGTCGCCGTTCACGGCACCGTTGAGCCCGGATTCGAAGGGGTGCTTGCCGCGTTCGAGGAGAACTTCGCCACGCACGGCGATGTCGGAGCCTCGGTCGCAGTCACGCTCGGCGGCCGAATGGTCGTGGACCTCTGGGGTGGGACGGCCTCCTTCGACGGGCCCGATGATGACGAAGCGGGCGTGCCAGTCGTCGAGGGCGACTGGCAGCAGGACACGATCATCAACGTCATGTCGACGACCAAGACGATGGCCGCGCTGGTGTGCCTGATGTTGGCCGACCGCGGTGAGCTCGACCTGTACGAGCCGATCGCCAGCTACTGGCCCGAGTTCGCTGCCAACGGGAAGGACCGGATCGCCACTCGCCACGTCCTGTCGCACACGGCGGGTCTCGCCGGCTGGGACGAGCCGCTCGACGAGACCGACTTCTTCGATCACGACAAGCTCGTGGGGCTCCTCGCCGCCCAGGCACCGTGGTGGGAACCAGGCACGCAGTCGGGGTACCACGCCGACACCCAGGGGTACCTGCTCGGCGAGATCGTCAAACGCGTCGACGGTCGCACACTGGGCACGTTCTTCGCCGAGGAGGTGGCCGGTCCGCTCGACGCCGACTTCCACATCGGCACACCGGCCGAGTGCGACCCTCGGATCGCCCGACTCATTGGATCGGGCCCGATCGACGCCGGGGACGACCCGACGTCGATTCCCTATCGCACGTTCAACAACCCGCCCTACTTGCCCGAGCTCTCGTGGCTCAAGGACTGGCGTCGCGCCGAGATCCCCGGCGGAGGCGGTCACGGCAACGCCCGCTCCGTGGCGTTGTGCCACGCGCCGACCGCCTGCGGTGGCACTGCCAATGGCGTGACCCTGCTGTCAGAGGATGGCGTCGCCCGCATCTTCGATGCACAGTACGAGGGACCCGACTTGAACCTGCTCGTGCCGCTCACGTTCGGCATGGGTTTCGCCCTCTATCCAGGGTCCGGGCCGTACACCCGCGAGTGCGGCTGGGGCGGGTGGGGAGGCTCGCTGGCGATCGTCAACGTGGATGCCCAGATGAGTTTCGCCTACGTGATGAACCGAATGATGAGTAGTGACAGCGACATGCGCCGACGCCATCTCCTGTCCGCCGCCTACGAAGCCCTGATGGCCTAACCAGCGATCCGGGCTCACGTCACGACGCGTTCGACGACTGATCGGTTTCCTCGGAGCGAACTCGTGCCACGTGCGCCATGACTGTCGTCCGATGGACGCCGAACGCGTCCGCCAACGAGTCGATCGTCTCGCCATCACGGCGCCGGTGGATGAGCTCGGAGATGAAGTCACCGGACAACCGTCGCTGGCGCTGCACCACCGGGTCCGCCCTGTGAGTCGGGATCGGGCGTCCGAGCACGACCGGCAGAAGTCCCCTCATTGCGAGGAACGCGTCGCAGGGGTTCGAAAGCCGTCCCTGTAGGTCCACTCGTTGTTGTCGATTCGACAACGGCTGCCACGTCAGGAGGCCAGGTACTCGCGCAAGGCGGCGCGGATGACCTCGCTGTTGGTGGCGTGGTCGCGGGCGGCGCGGCTCCGAAGCGAGTCGAGTAGTTCGGGGTCGATCCGGACCGGGACGAGTTGTGCGGGATCGGTGATGACGATGTCGTTGCCTCCGCGTGCAGTGTCGATCCATCGGCCGAGAGTGCCCGGTCGCGTCGTCTCGAAGTCCACTTTGTGACGTTCGCTCCTGGCGGGCGCTCCTCGTCTCCGTTCTATGCTGAGCGACAGATCGACCGTGTGGTTGGAACGAAACAACCCGAGCCTCTACAGAAGCCCGTCGGATTGAAGCTGAGGAGGCGCCATCGTGCCGCACAAGCCGAAGACTGTGGTCAACGTCACGTTGCAGGGCGACGAGTGGGACTACGACGAGCGCGTCACCCTCGGCGGTCAACGCTTCCGTCTCGTACGGGTCGGCACGAGTGGCGACGCGGCCGCCGCCGAGGAGCAGGTCTCGCACTGGTCGCAGGACGCGAACGCGATTGCCGTCAGCGGGCTCCGCGAGGCCCGCGCCGCCGGCCACTTCTCCGGCCGGATCGAGGACCTGCAGCGGATCACCGGGGCGGCCACACAGGTCCCGGTGCGGGACGGATCACTCCTCACCGACGTCCTCCAGGAGTGGGCGATCCGCCGTGTCGAGGCCGAGATGCCGGGCTACTTCGCCAACGCCCGTGTCGTCGTCGTCGGCGCGACCACCCGCGAGCGCACCATCGCCGTGCTGCACGAGTTCACCGACAACATCGTCTTCGACGACCCCAGCCACGACCTCCACGTGCCCGGCCGGCTCACGACCAACCCGGTGACGGCCACCGCCGCAGGGATCGGCGAGTTCGCCTGGCGACAGGTGCCGGGATTCGTCAAGGACGCTGTCGCCGGTCCATTCGGCTGGGTGAGCGACAAGGTCGCCCACTTCGCCGTCGATGACGCCGACGTCATCATCGGCTCGTTCTCCGAGCTGATGCGCTTCGGCCTGCCAGGCCTCGCCGGCAAGGCCGTGATCACCAGCGCTGTCTCCGACGACCGGCTTGCCACGCTCAGCGACCTTGGCGCCGACCTCGTCGTCGACATCACCCCGCAGCCCTTCGCCTTCATCGTCGTCCCGGCGATGTACGAGGCGATGGTCGCCGCCACCCTTCCTGCCGGTGACGAGCTCACGACCGACGATCTCGCTCAGTTCATCCAGGGCGCCGAGCTCGAGTCGCGGCTGCTGTGGCCGCGCGGCCGGCGCCGCAAGAGCCGCTTCTCGTTCGTCATCCACCCGCTGTCGACCGAGTACTTCAAGAACGTCGAACCGCTCGGCCACATCACCAGCATCCCCGGCATGAGCCAGGTCGTCGAGAAGACCGTCGCCTACATGCCGCCGATCGTCTACAGCCACGTCACCGGCATCGTCTCCGACACCGGCGACGAGGCCGAAGGCTGGCTGATCACCGTCGGCGGCACTCCCAAGCAGATGCTCGCTCACCCGCCCGAGTTCACCTACTCCCGCCTGCTCGAGGCCGCCGAGCTGTCCCGCCGCCTCGGAGCCCAGATCATGGGGCTCGGCGCGTTCACCAAGGTCGTCGGCGACGCCGGTGTCACCGTTGCCAAGCAGGCGCCGCTGCCGGTGACGACGGGCAACAGCTACAGCGCCTCGGGTGCATTGTGGGCGGCGCACGAGGCGGTGCGCCGGCTCGGGATCGCCGAGGTCGACGACGACGGCACCCTGCGCGGCAAGGCGATGGTCGTCGGTGCCTCCGGTGCCATCGGGTCCGCATGCGCTCGGCTCCTCGCGCTCGCCTCCGACGAGCTGTGGCTGGTCTCTCCCGAGACCGCCAAGCTGCTGCAGCTGAAGCAGGACATCGAACGCGACCATCCGCGCGCCATCGTTCACGTCGCGACCAACCCGTCGGCCGCGCTCGCGGAGGTCGACGTGATCGTCACCGCGACCTCGGCTGCAGGGCACAAGGTGCTCGACATCATGCGCGTCAAACCGGGTTGCGTGATCACCGACGTCGCTCGCCCGCTCGACATGTCGGCCGACGACATCGCCAAACGCCCCGACGTGTTGGTGATCGAGTCCGGGGAGGTGGAGCTGCCGGGTGAGCCGCGGATGAAGAGCATCGGCCTGCCCGATCGCGTCGCCTACGCCTGCCTCGCCGAGACCATCGTGCTCGCGCTCGAGGGGCGCTACGAGAACTTCACGGTCGGTCGCAGCATCACCTGGCCGAAGGTCAAGGAGATCTACCGGCTGGGGCTGAAGCACGGCATGAAGCTGGCGACGATCTCCGGGGTCAACGGGCCATACACTGACGACGACTTCGACCGGGTGCGGTCTGCTGCACTGGCCGCTCGAGCTGCGGCCGCGGGCACCGGGGCCAAGTCGATGGAGCCGACATGAGATCTGTCAAGGGCAAGCGCGTTCTCGTCACCGGTGGGGCGATGGGGATGGGACGGCTGTTCGCCGAGCGCGCCATCGCCGAGCAGGCGGCGGCAGTCGTGCTGTGGGATGTCAACGAGGCCGCGCTCAACGACACCCTCAACGAGTTGGCCGACAGCGCGACGGAGATCAGCGGCTACATCGTCGATGTGGCCGACGCCGAGGAGGTCGCCGGCACCGCCGCGATCGTCCTCGACGACCTCAAAGGGATCGACGTCCTGATCAACAACGCCGGCGTCGTCCGTGGCAACAAGTACTTCTGGGAGACCGACCTCGAACACGACACGAAGGCCACGATCGACATCAACACCCTGGGCCCGATGTACGTCGCCCACGAGTTCTTGCCGGCGATGATCGCCGAGTCGGGCGAGTGCCGGATGCTCAACCTGGCCTCGGCGGCCGGCTTCACCCCCAACCCCCGAATGGCCGTGTACGCGGCGTCGAAGTGGGCAGTGATCGGGTGGTCGGACTCGGTCCGCCTGGAGCTGAAGCAGGCCGGCCTCGACCACGTGAAGGTGACGACGGTGTGCCCCTACTACGTGCGAACCGGCATGTTCGACGGCGCCAGGTCGGCGCCGCTGCTGCCGATCCTCGACCCCGCCGACGTGGTCGAAGAGGCATGGGGGGCCATGCTCGCCGGGCGGCCGTTCGTCGTGATGCCCAAGACGGTGATGCTGAGCGAGATGCTCAAGGGTGTCGTGCCGACCGGCGTGCGCGACTTCATCGCCGACCACGTCATCGGCGTATACCACACGATGGACGACTTCACCGGCCGCGCCGAGCCCCCGGAGTGATCGTCGAGGTGTCGAGCGACCTGTGACCGCAGTTCTCCGACCTCACCCGAATGCCGGGTCGGGTACCGACGTGAGGCAGGCGAGGTCGACGGGTGCCGACGGGTCGTCGAGGAAGGCCGACATGATGTCGTTGGCGCACGCGTCGCCAGCCACACCATGGCCGCGGTCGGGCCACAGGGCGAAGGTCGAGTTGGTCAGCCGGCCGGCGACGGTCTGGCTGCTGTCAGGGGGCGTGATCGGGTCGTAGCGACCGGCGACGACGAGCGCTGGGATGTCGGAGACGACAGGCTCGTTGAACGTGTCCGAGGTCGGCTCGACAGGCCATTGACTGCACAGCGGTTCGGTGAGGAGGAGACGAAGGCGGCCGGGGTCTGCGAGAGCAGCTTCGTCTGTGGCCGGGTCGAGCCCGGCGTTGTCGGCGCAGTTCGTGCTGAGGTACATCGCCCAGGCGATGGAGCCCTGGAGGGCGGCGCCTCGGCGGATGAGCTCGGCGACGATGGCGGTGTTGCCATCGCGGAGGTCGCCGATGAGCTGGGGCAGCAGCGGGATGAGGGCGGGATCGTAGAGGGCATCGAACAGGCCGCCCAGGATGTCGTCGCCGGTGATCACGAAGGCGAGCGGACCCGTGCCGCCGCCGAGGTCGACCTCCACCTCGATCGGTGAATCGTTGTAGCGGTGGTCGACCGCATCGATCTCTGCGGCGAGGTTCGGGTGAGCGGCGGCGCAGGACGGGTTCTCCGAGCAGCCGAGGGCGAGCTCGGTGAAGGCTCGTTCGGCAGAGTCGCGGCTGGCGGCGAGGATCCCGCGCGTGACGTCGTAGACGGAGTCGAGGATGACCGAGCGGACGCCGTCGGGCGTGGAGCGCATCGCGGCGAGCGCGAGGCGTGCTCCGTAGCTGGCGCCGTAGATGTTCCACTCGTCGTAGCCCAGCGCGGTGCGGATCGCGTCGAGATCGCGAACGTTGGCCTCGGTGTCGTAGTCGTCGAAGTCGACCCCAGCGGCCTCCAACCGGGTGCGGCAGCGAGAGTACGCCTCGACGATCGCCGCTCGCTCGACCTCGAACGAATCGGCGCGCTGCAGGTTCCCCAACCACACCTCGTTCCGTTCGGGGCAGTCGAGGGAGGGGATTGCTTGGCCTGCGCCGCGCTGGTCGTAGAGCACGATGTCGCGGTACGGGTCCGACCAGAACTTCGCAGCGGCGGTCGACGAACCGCCGGGACCGCCGGCCGGCACCACGATGGCATCGGGGCGTAGGTCGGCGCCGGTCGGCGGGATCACCACGATCGGCAGTGACACCTTCTGCCCGCCCGGGTCGTCCCAGTCGGCCGGAAGCTCGATTCGGTGGCACTCGGCGTCGCTCGGTGCGTCGGCGGGGCACTGCCATTCGGTGAGCGCAGGCTCGAAGATGGTGCCAGGCGCGGCGGGAGCGGAGGAGCTCGTCGGTGCTTCCGCTGTCGAGTCGGGGGCCGTGGTGTGCGGCGGCGCCGCACCGACGGTGACGCTCGGCTCGGTGATGCTGGTGGCGCGCGTCGTCGCTGCTCCGTCGCTGCCGCACGCGGAGACCAGCACGAGGGCGATGCTCAGCGCAAGTGGGGCGACCTTGGCGGCGGGTTCGTGTCGACGCATCATCGGTGAGCAGAGGAGGGTGGCTCTCATCCGGTGACCGTACGGTTCACCGCCGGCCGTCCTCAAGGGTGGTAGCGGGTGCCACCGGGTGCGGACAACACCATCGCCGCGTGCGGTGCAGGCGATGCCTCGCTTCCGATCGCCCTCTGGAAGTGATCCGTTCCGGCCCCCGAGACGGAACACGCCCAGAAGTCGTCCCGAATCGAAAACCCGTCGGGTCTTGAACTGACACTCGCTCTGCCACTAGTTTGCAGCCGCTGAACGACGGCGCGAAGGGGCAGACCATGACCAGCGAAGCCACACCCCGATTGATCTCCGGCATGCGCGGCGTGCGCTACGGCGAAGTGCTGGCGGTGTACCTGAAGGAGACCGGCCTGGAAGCCGAGGTGTATGGCACGCAGATGCTGAACGAGTGCCCACAGGAGCTGTGGGAGACGCTCGACGCGGCGGTGATCGCACAGGAGATGGGCGCCATGGTCGTGAAGCTCAACGGCCCGCGCTACTGGACGCTCGACGGGCTGGGGCAGAAGGTGGCGGTGGTCGACCCGATCTTTCGCGACTTCAACGGCATCACCATGCGCCGCATCGCCACCGTCGACCTCGGCGGCAACCCCAGCACCCAGCCCTACGTGGAGCGGTACGTGAACCGAGGCGCGGTCTTCTTCTTCGATGCCGGCTCGCCCGTGTACGAGCTGGTGAACCCCGATGGCGTGGCGTACGTGATGCAGGCGTACTGCGTGGGGGTGGACCCCACCCTCACCGAGGCCGACCTCGCGTCGCTGGGTGATCGGCTGGCGCTGCCGGAGGGTTGGTCGTACCGTACCCGCATCCTCGACGAGGAGCTCGTCGTCGATACGACGGCCACCATCGCGACGGTGCTGCAGGACGAGCTGGAGAACTCGTACACGCTGCCGGGGTGACGGGTGCGGCATCCGCTTGGCACCAACTGTGGGGTACCGTGCCCGCGCGTGGACCAGGTTGCACTCGACGGCGCGCTCGCAGCGATGGCACCGCCGGGCATCGTCACCGGCTCCCGACTGATCACGCCCGCCGACTTCGAGTCGTTGCACATGAGCGAACGAGCGGCAGTGGCCAACGCGGTGCCGGTGCGCAGGCACGAGTTCGCCAGCGGGCGGGCGCTGCTGCGCGACCTGGCCGGCACCATCGAAGCCATCCCGGTCGGGCCGACGAGAGCGCCGCTGCTGCCGCCTGGGGTCGTCGGTTCGCTGGCCCACGATCGGCTGGTGGCCGTCGCGGCAGTCAGCCGCGACCCCAGCGTCGCGGCGCTGGGCATCGACGTCGAGCCCACCGAACCGCTAGCCACAGAGATGGCGCGTGTGATCCTGCGCGACGACGAGCGAGCGCTGGACGCACATCTCGCCTTCACGTTGAAGGAGGCGGCGTACAAGGCGTGGAGCACGGGCGGCGGCCGGATGCTGGATCATCACGAGGTGCGCGTGAGCGTCGAGGGCTGGTCGTTCACCGCCACGGTGCTGCCCGACGGCCGCGAGCTGCGCGGCCGGTTCGCGACGGTCGCCGGCCGGCACGTAGCGCTGGTGATAGTCGTCTGACCAGGGACTTTTCCTGCCTGAGGCCCGATGCATCGACATACCTCTTGGGCCTGCCAGGAGCGCGCAAGTTGAGTGCCAGGGCGCTTCACCCTATGATTCCCCACTCAACTAACATGTGCCACATCGTCCTCATGGAAATGTGCACCGAGCGGGCCAACGGGAGGCGCGATCGTGACGTTCTCGGCGTTTTCGAGGTCGCGGCGTTGTGTCGCGTGCACGCCAGCGATGGTCGGTGCAGGCATCGATGGCTGATCAGCAGCTCGCTGACGACGCTCCCGCGGCGCTGATCCGCTTCGCGGCAGCCGCGACCCCTCGGCGGCGACTCTTCTGCCTGCCCTTTGCCGGTGGAGGCCCTTCCACCTATCGCTTGTGGCCGAAGAGCCTCCCGAGCGATGTCGAGGTCGTGGTCGTCGTGCTGCCGGGTCGCGATCCGCGCACGCGTGCGGCCTCTGGTGCGTCACCGCCGGGCTCGATGGCACCGATCGTGTCCGCGGCTCTGGTCGCGATCGAGGAGCTGCAGGCCACAGACCCGCTGCCGTTCGCGATCTTCGGCCACAGCATGGGCGCCCTTGTCGC
>Ga0075163_10013375_pt1 | contig 10631 bp, 8 predicted proteins | sample JI1023141ADNA_FD_71478 | JGI IMG/M metagenome (GOLD analysis project Ga0075163, IMG submission 71478) | Wastewater effluent complex algal communities from Wisconsin, to seasonally profile nutrient transformation and Carbon sequestration -... | ecosystem: Engineered > WWTP > Effluent > Algae... | reverse complement strand
GCGAGGGTCTGGCCGGCCAGCTTGTCGGTGTCGTCCGGGCTCAGCACGAAGGCCATCTGGCCGCCAATGAGCACGATGTTGCCGAGATCGGTGGGCTTGACCGTGATCGTGTCGTCCCCGCGCTGGAGCAGTTCCGCCAGGTTGCGCTCGCCCCGGACGGCCCGCTGCTGTGGCGTGGCCCCCAGCAGCTTGCCGCGAAAGCGCACCACGTGGCGGTTAAGCAGGGTCAGGTCGGCGCCGTCGTCGATGGCTTCGGACTGCGTCGTGGCGAGCTGCTCCGGAACATCGGCCGCGAAGGCCGGGCCCATGCCTGCGAGCGCGCAGGCCAGGGCCAGCTGCAAAAACAGCCGTGCCAGAAAATCGGGTGAAAACCGGGAATGCCGCATCGTCGTCTCCATCGGCCGGACGGCCGCTCGCGGGCGCTACTCTGGCCCGGACGACGGCATGTGTGCAAGGGGGGATGAAGCTGTGCTGGTTTTGGTGGCCAGGCTTAGGCTACGGGAGGGGCCGGTACGTGACTGGCTGCCAGCGAGCGACATTGAATGCCGTGTCAGCAGCTATTTGTGTGGCGGCTACGAGTAGCTCTTGTAAAACGCCTCAGCCGTAAATTTCACGAATTCTTCGGTCTTTTCCTGGCTACGCGCGATTACCTGCCACGGCTCCAGTCGAGCGATCTCGGTCTGCAAGTCTTTAGCGGTCTTGGCACTGCAACCGAGAATGTCTTGCACCGATCCACCTGCCACACCATCGCACTGGAAAATGTAGGCGAACTCAAGCAGCTCCTGGAAATTGAAGAACTTCTGCTGGTAGTCGTTGGGTGACTGACTGGCGAAGAACACCACAACCCCCTTTGATCGCCCTTCGCGGATGATGCGCTGGAGAAACATGTTTTTCTGGCCGAGGTAGTTGTGGGCCTCATCGATCACCAGAATGGTTCGAATGGTGCGTCGCCCTTCGGTTACCGGGCTGTCCGGGAGCGTTGCCATTTCCTTGTAGAGCCGCTCGATGACGAGATATGCGACCAGTTCCTTGAGGACCGGCATCGCATGAACGTCAATCAGCATCGTACGGGTCGAAACACGGTCCATCGGGGCGCCTTCGCTGCCGTGGCGCCAAAACAAGTCGAAGTCGGAGAGATCGCGCAGCACTTCAATCAGGCTGTCGTCCTTCTTGCCGTCCTCTTCATAAGCAGCGGCGGCGGCTTCGAGAATATCGGGGAAGTCCGGGTAGGGCGCGGCTGAGCCCGCACGTTTAGCGTAGGCGGCTCGAATGGCCTCAGTGAGCGCACCCTTCTGCACGACGCCGAGCTTGCTGTTGATTGAAGCAAAGCTCTCGGCCTTCTCACGTGCCGACACGTTGATGGTTTGTTCGTCATACGCCGGTAGGATGAAGGGATTGATCGGCAGGCTCTGCCCGCCTTGCAGCAGGCGGAAGGGCTGCACGCGTGCCAGTTCCAGAAAGCGCGCGTTCTCAACCACGTCGCCCTTGTAGTCGAAATAAATGAAATTAGTCTGGTAATTCGACTGAATGCGGATGTCGGCCAGTATTTTGAGAAGGAACTGAGTCTTACCTACGCCGGGCTTGCCCATGATCGCCAAGTGCGAGTTAGCGTGTTTGGCGGTGTTGTTCAACTCCATGACCAACTCTGTCCGCTGCAGAAGCGTCCGGCCGATGAAGATGTCGAGGCCGCTGCCGAGCTGCTCGCGCCGGCCGGCGAACTCAACATCGTCCAACAGTCGGCGAATCAGCGCCTCGCCGCTGCGCCCGGCTTCCTGAAACATTTGGGCCAGCAAAGCCGCGCCGCTGTCGATATGGTTCTTGACTATGGACCGATTGGAGTAAAACTCGTCCTCGCTCAGATCCTGTTTGCCATAAGTGTGGGCAATGAGCGTGCGCAGGAACACCTCGTCTTCAGCAATGAAAGTCGGCCGCTTCAACTCTCCGCCGTTGAAGCTCGGGCTGTGGGCAACGTCCGCGCCATCCTTTACCAAGGACAACGTAAAGGCCATGCGCGCCAGCGTCGCCTTTTCCAGCTTGGTTTCGAAGCGCAAGGCGCTCAATACTTCATCGGCTTCGCTTGATGTGTAGAGACGGTCAGCCATTTGTTTTCTCCCAGAAATAGCCCTGCCGGAAGGTCGTGAGCTCTTGCCTCTGGTCAAATTCCAGACTCGCCGCGCCGGAAAGTCGCGGCTTCAGGGAGCGGTAATAGTTGGTGTCGATTTCTGTATCGGTCGACAAGATGATCACCTGCTCGCCCGCATTGGGAAAATAGTTATTCACGATGTTGTCGCGGTGCGTGCTGTCCAGGCGCGACAAGGGGGTATCGATAATGATCGGCAGTTTGAGTTCGCTGGTCTGCGCCAAGCCCCATAACAGGGAGATGGCAAACACTTCCTTTTCGCCGGCCGATAGGGCCGACTTTCGGATCTCGTGTCCGTTGCGGTCGGTGATCTTGATCTCGTAGGTCTTGTCGTCGATGGTGATGTCCTTGATCAGCCCGCTGCGGCTGGACAGCAGCCGGTACATCTCGAAGGTTTTTTCCTGGAGTAAATACACCTTGTTCTTGCGCAGGCGTACGACGAACTGATTCAGCACGCTGGCAATCGCGTCGCATTCCTCGATGAAGTCCGCCTTTTCCTTTGAAATATTGTGCTTTTCGTAGAGCTTCTCAATTTCAATCTCGATGTCGCCGATACGCTTATCGAGGGTCAGTATGTCTTCCTCAACGAGGCGCAGTTGCTCGGTCTTGCGTCCGATTTGCGTCGAACAACTTTCCATCACCCCCTGCAATTCGTCGAACAGGTCGCGCTCGCTGGGCGTCAGCGCGCCGGCTTGGCCGACGCCTTCGAGTTGGCGCGCCTGGGCCTCCAGGCTGCGCGCCTCGTCCAGCAACGGCTTCAGCAGAAAAACGTCGCTGTTCTCCAGCGATTCCATGCGGTTTAAGACGCGCGCTGCGTCACGATCAGAAAGATCCAGTACCTTGATCACGTCGGTGCTCGCATCGCCTTGCTTCAGCAGTCGGCAAATGCGTCGTTCCAGCTCAGCCATGCGCTCGTCGGAGAGTTTTGCCGCATAGATCGGCTCCGGCTCTTCCACCGCCCGTACGATGCGCTTGGCCAGCGCAGCGGCATGTTCCTTGATCGCATCACCGCTGGCTGATTCGCGCTCGGCCTCAATCTGCCGGCGGATACCGTCGAACAGCTTGCCCGCAATGCTGAAAGGTAGAGCCTTTTCGCACAGCCCACGAATCTCGCTTTCTACCTGAGCCAGCCGGTTGGCGGCGAGTACGCGCTTTTTCTCCTGCTCGCGCATCGCCTCTCGTGATTCCGGTGCGGCATGGAAGCTTGCCTCGAAACGCTTCTTGGTCTCGTCCAATTGTGTCCTGAATCCATCCAGCTCCGACCGGAGGCCATCCCGTTCCTGATACTTGCGGAGCTGTTTACTCTTCTCGCGCTTCAGCTCGCTTTGCTTGAACTCCAGGTCTTCGTCGGAAATCTCGACAAAACCTTTACGCTCCTCTTGCTTGATGTAAATGATGTCGCTGGCCAGCCGATTGATGTACTGGATGCCCAGCGCCGCTTCCAGCGAGGATTTCAAGCGCACTTCCGAATGGTCGTCTGCTGCGATCTCCTGAATTTTTTCGCCGTCGAAGAAGAAAAACTGCGTGATGCCCGGCGGGATGGCTGCGCGGATGAAGTCTTGCCAGATTTCCTGGTTCTGTACTGACACCCGCTTGCCGTCGCGCACGACTACCAGCCGTTCGGTCAAATCGCGCGGCTTCGGATCACTCACCGCGCTGGCTGTCCACGAGCGCTTGACCACCAACTCCGAGCCATCATCCATCTCGATGACAATCTCGAAAGCCACGTTGGCATTGCCCCTGGACTTTTCGCGCCGGTTGATGTTGCGGAAAATCTCGTCAGCCTTGCCGCCGTAGAGGCAAAACGTCACCGCCTCCATGATCGAGGTCTTGCCCGCGCCGTTCATGCCACCGATCAGGAAGATGCTGCGGCCATCCTCGCCCACCGGAAAAACGATTTCGGTGGCGAACTGGAACGACTTGTAGTTCTCGATGGTGAGCTTGCGGAATTTCATTTCACGTTCTCCATCAGCGCCCAGATGCCGTAAGGCGAATCGTTGCGCAGCGTGCCGTCCTGCGTCATGCGATAGCGCTCCCATTTGGCGTTGTTCTGCCAGACGTATTCATTGGTCGCCTCGCGCCATTCCAGGTCGCCGGGCAGGAGCCTGCTCTCCAGTTCCCGCCCCATCGCCTCGATGACATCCGCTACGCGACCACTGCCGCCGAGTTTCCTCAGTGCGCGAACGAGGTGTTCCCTCAGTACATTCTTGTCGGTCTTTGGTGCTCGTGAGCGTTTGCCCTGCGCTTTGGGCGTGTTAGTGGTCTGGCCTTGCCCGAGTCGTGCCCTCAACTCCTTGGTGATGCTGGCGAACTCGTCGGCCAGTTGGGCCAGCGCCTGTGCCGAATCGGCATGAACGGCAAGGGATGCAGCCAATCGCGTTTTCTCGCCGCGCAGCACATCGGGTACGGACACTCCGGCTTTCTCCAGGCGCTCGATGGCTTTCGCGATTTCTCGCAACTGGGCTTCCCACTCGCCGCTATCCGGGTCGTCGGTGCCGCTGTCGAGTTCGTCAATAACCTCGCGGCACAACTCGACCAGCAGGCCGGGGTCTTTGACAAAGCGGTCGACGTTTTGCCCATCGCTCATCTTGAGTGCTCCGCCCGCGTTGTGCTGGGTGTTGGCGAGCTCTTGAGAATCTCGCGCAGCGCGTCATAGACACCGGTGCGCCGGTCCTTGAACTCGTAGTCACGCACGGTATCGAGCAGCGTCAACACCTTGTCGGCGCTGACACCATGTTGCACGCACAACTCTGTCAGCAGGCGACTGTCCTCAGGTGTCATTTTCATCGTTTTCTCCCCCGCTTGCCGTCCGTCAATTGTTTCGTCATCCGGTCAAAGTCACTGCCAACCTCCGCCTGCTCGGCGATCTGTCGCCGGTGATACTGCGCGTACTCGCTCTCCGCCCGCTGCTGCGCCATCTCGTGGGAGATTCTCCCGGCGTGGGTCAGGATGTCGCGGTCGTTGATGTTGAGGAAGGCGTCGAGCTTCTTGATCCAGTCGCTCATGTACATGGGAATGCGGCGCATGGCCTGGCCTTCGGCAAAGATCAGGTATTGCTCGGCCAGGTTGTTCAAGGCCCGCAATTCGTCCTCCGCCAGGTAGTTCTTGGCAATGCTCACATCCTGTTTGCGCACCTTGGTGCCGCGCCAGGTAGTGAGCCCCATGTTGGGCTTTTCGGCGTCGGCCCGCGCATGGACGATTTCGGCGGCGGTTTGGCCGGTGATCGCCCAGTGCATTTTGTTCTGCACGGTCTTGAAGAAGCTCAGGCTAAGCTCCAGCGTTGGGTCGTAGTCGATGCTGGTGGCGTAGATGTCGGTGATCTTCTGGTAAAAACGCCGCTCCGAGGTGCGGATGTCCTGGATGCGGCGGGTCAGCTCTTCGAAGTAGTCAAAGGGCTGCTGCGGGTTTTTCAGCCGCTCATCGTCCAGCGCAAAGCCCTTGACGATATATTCCTTGAGCCGCTGTGTCGCCCAGATGCGAAAGCGCGTCGCCACATGGCTTTTCACCCGATAGCCGACCGAGATGATCATGTCGAGGTTGTAGTGGTCGACCAGGCGCCTGACCTCGCGACCGCCTTCGGAGCGAACCAACAAGTATTTCTTGTGAGTTGCCTCCGGCAGCAGCTCGCCTTCTTCGTAGACGTTCAGGATGTGCTGGCTGATGTTCTGCTGACTGGTCTGGAACAGCTCGGCCAGTTGGGCTTGGGGCAGCCAGACGGTTTCCTCTTCCAGCCGCACATCGATCTTGACGTAGCCATCCTCGGCCTCGTACACGAGAAACTGCCCCTTGCCGGAGGCGGACGGTTCAGGGGGCAGTTCGCTCATGGCTGGACGGCGGCCTCGATGAGTTGTTCGACGCGGGTTTTGGCTTGTTCGAGCAGTTGCTCGGACTCTCGCCGCTTGTAGAGCGAGCTTTTCACCAGATTCGCGATCTTGGCTTCGCTCTTGCTGCTCAGTCGAGGCACCAGCACGCGCGCCACGTCTCCTGGCGCTAGATGTCCATTGGTGGAGCCGGTAATCCAGCGATTGAACTGAACCTGTCCAATCTTGTGATCAAGAACCAGCAACAGATAGTGCGGGTCAATGGATTCGACGGCGCGCAAGCGCAGCAAGTCGCCTGAGAAGGCCAGCTGCTCATAACGTTTGACAATGCCGACCTTCCCGATTGTAGCGCCCGTGATTGCAAGCAGAAGATCATTGGCCTTCGCAAGCGGTGCATCCGTTTGCGGAAAACACTTTGATACTTCAACCAGTTCTCTGCCATTGATGTGTTTGATGCTGCAGTAGTCAGTAGATCCTTCGTCAGCGTCATTCTGCTGGCGACCTTTCGCCGTGCTTTGCAGCACGGACCCGAGGTGGTCGCTTTGAGTATGTGCCCGAAGCCAATTTTCGTAGAGCCGAGCATCCGGCGCAAAACATTGGGCATCGACGCGACCGGCTGAGAAGGTTTCGGACCAGCCAACGGTACTAAAGCGCGCAGCGTATCCAACCGGTTTCTGGTTGGTCAGCTTGTCCAGGCCAAGCTCCAATTCAAGCATTTGCTGGGCGGTTTCATATGTTTGCCGCGACGTAATCAGATTTCTGTGCGCAGCTCTGACATTCTCCGCGATCGCCAGCTCAGTTTCTTCACCAAAGCGCGGTACAGGAATTGTCCTCAAATCTTCCATGTTGAGGCCCGCCTGAATTGCGCCGCGCTGCCTTCGAAGCATGCAAAGTAAGCCAGGCGCGGAGTTTAGGTACGCCAAAAGGAAGTAGGGGTCGGCCTCTTTAGAGCGGAACAAGGTGCTTTTGCAACTGAACATTGCAGGCACATCTTCTTCTGTGCAAATCGCGACATTACCCAATGTTCCGACGACCGAGATCATCAAGTCATCATTGCAAACTTCGTACTGACGCAATCGCTGAAAATCTGATGCAGGCAGATAGCGGTTATCGTTATTCAGAAGGAAGAATGGCTTGACGTCCTTTCCGCGAATGTAACGGTAAGGAGACTTGAAATCGTAGTTCTGAACGTGGAAAGCCGAACCAAATGGCCCTGGCACAAAACTGCCAAGCCACCCCAATTCAACGAAATCGCAATCTCTGACACGCTGCTCGGCGGATAAGTATTCTGGCCGGAAAAATTCCGAGTCGACTCGGCGATTTGAGCGGACTTCTTTTAAGCTCGACAGGCTCCAAACGGCCATTACGCGCCTCCCCAGAAATCAAGCTTTTGCGCCTGTGCGAAACGTACGAAAGCCTCCGCCACACACAACTGCTCGTCGGGAATCTTTGCCGCATCGGCCAGCTCGGCGGCGCTCAAGTCGTAGTTCACCAGATCCTGATCGATGACGAGCTGCCCTTCCTGCGAGTGGCCATCCGGGAATTCGACGAGGCTGCCGTCTTCGTCCAGCAGGTATTTGTAGTCACCGGAATTGTCCTTGCCGCCGCGCTCGCTGACCGCCATGAAAATCGGGTAGTCGATTTGCTTGGCGACCTCGGTGGCAATCCAGCGCTCATAGAGTGTACCGATCAAATCGTCGTCGGCGAGTATCAGTTCCAGCTTGCCGCGATTGCTGAGCAACTTGAGCGCCGTTTCGGCTTGGGGAATCTGCTTCTCCAGCGCCTTGATGTTGGCCTTGAGCGCCTTTTGCTGGTTTTTGCGGGCGTCCTTCAGCTTTTGCGCGTTCACCTTGTAGGTCTGCTGGATTTCCTTGACCTGCAAGCCCAGGGCGCCTTTCTCGCCGGTCCAGTGGGTCTTGAGGGCGTCGAGCTCCTGTGCCTGCTTTTGCGCCAGGGCTTCGGCGTCGCTGTCGAGGTCGCTCAGCTGCTGTTTGGCCTCGAGTAAGGTGGCCCTGAGGCTGTTCAGCTTTTCTTCGGCGGCAGCGATACGGTCTTCAACGGCGCTGGCTGTTGCTTCGTCGCCTGCCTCACCCTCGTCTCCGCTGTCGTCGTCACTGTTGCCGCCGGCCGGTTCGTCGGTTTCGAGTTCACCGAAGTTTTCGGCGATGAGATCGGCCACGGCTTCGGGGATGGCGTCGTCCGGCACGTCGGTGGCGGCCACGTGGGTGGCCAGCAATGCCGTAATGTCGGCCTCGTAATCAGGGCAGGCGCCCGCCACTTGGTCGTGCACCTGGGCGATCTGCGCCAGCTGCTCCGGCGTGTATTTCTGCACGAACAGCACCGAGGTCTTGGTGCCGGTGTGCGGCTTGAAGCTGTTGGGGTGCAGGCCGACCACCGCCAGCAAGCGCGCCTTTTTGAGGATCCACTCGCGGATGAAAGCCAGCGAGGAGTTGTTGAACTTGCCCTGCGGCAAGACGATGGCAGCGCGCCCGCCAGGTTTGAGCATTTTCAGGATGCGCTCGATGAAAAGCACGTCGCGTTCTTCCTTGGGTGCCTTGTCGTCGCCGGCCCGCTTGAGCGCCGGCTTCGCCAGTTCGTAGCGCGCCAGCATATTGCGGTCTTTCATTTCGCCTGCGAAAGGCGGATTGGCGAGAATGACGTCGAACTTCAGTTCATCGAAGTATTCCCAGGCCTTGTCTTCGTCCTTGAGGGTTTCAACTTCGGGGATTTTTCTGGCGGTCAGTTTGGCTTGCCGCAGCCCATGCATCAGCGCGTGACCCGATGCATTTTCGTACCATGTGCGGGGGTCGAGGCTGCTGACATCGGGGCCGAAGATGTTGGTGTGGCCGTCGCCGGCAATGAGCATCAAGGCTCGCGAGGTCTTCGCCGCACGCTGCTCGAAATCGATGCCCCACAGGTACTTGGCGGCGTACTTGTGCTTGCGCATTTCACGCTGTTCGTTGTTGGTGGCGGGGTAGCACCACTCCATGGCGTGCAGCAAAAAGCCGCCCGAGCCGCAGGAGGGGTCCATGACGAACTCAGTCCGTGTGGGGTTGAGCATGCGCACGCACATTTCGACCACATGGCGAGGAGTGAAGAACTGCCCCTTTTTCTTTTTGGCCTCGGTCGGCAAAAGGTACTCGAAGGCGTCGTCCATGACGCGCAGGTTCGAGCCCATCAGTCGCACGCCTTCGATACGCCCGACACACACCTGGAGGTGTCGCTTTGCCAGCTCGATATCTTCACCAGCCCGAAATATGCCGGGCCATTCCTCGCAGGCTTTTTGGAAAAGGCCGTTGATGCGGTCGTAGGTCAGGTCGGGGTCGGGGATGCCGGTCTTGGAATTGACGACTTGGCCAAACTCTACGGTCTTGTCCTTGCGGAATTCGTCGGCCTGTTTCTCATCCCAGATTTTGGCGAAGATTAGCTTGAAAATTTCGTTGAATTCGTCCTTGCCACTGTCGGCGAGAACCAGTTCCTCAAGGCCTTGAATGATGCTTTTGAAATTGAAATGCTTCTTCAGTTGCAGAAGCGTTTTCTTGGTTTCCAGCACATCCTTTGGCCCCTGCCCACGCTTGGGAAGATCAAACAGCGTGTCGTCGAACTGCGCCGGGTAGGGGCGGTGCAGGATGATGCTGTCCGCCCCGTTGGACCATACGGCCACTGGCGCGCCTTTGGCGTTCATGTAGCTCTTGAGCTGCTCAATGCCGTCCTTGCGCTTGGGCTTCTTGCATTCGACGATGATTTTTGGGGTGAGCTTGGTTGCATCGGTATAGACGATGATGTCGGCTGCCTTGGTGCCGATTTCAGTACCGAATTGGACACCCTTTTCCAAGTCGATTTCGTCCACGTGGTAACCATACTGGTGCAGCAGCTTGTAGACCCAAAGCTGCCGGACGATCTCTTCGGGCGCCGATTTTCCGCCTTCGGCATAGACTTGTACTTCTTCGTTGCCACTGGAAAACGGGATGAAGCTTTTCAGGTAGAACTTGGTCTTGCCGGCGTCTTTGCCGGTGGCTGCTGTCTTGGGATAGACGGTAATGATGTCGTGAATTGGCTTGCCGAGGTTTTCAAATTCATTCAGCTCAAACTTGATGCCGGGCTCTTTGAAGATGCGGTCGATGAGTTCTTTGGTGTTCATGCGTCTTTCTTGGCCCGTGGCGATTTTGGCTGGCTGGTCTTGGCAGCTTGTTGGGTGCTTGTCGGTAGGTGTTGTTCGGCGATGACGACGCCCATTTGCCCGCAGTACTCCCGAATCATCACTTCAACCATGTTGGCGATGCTGCGGTGTTCCTGCTGAGCGGCGGTGCGGAGTGCTTCTTTCAGGCCGGGTTCGATGCGAAAACTCAGCGTGGCGGTTTTGGCGTTGGCCATTTTCCCCTCGTGCGCACTTGTACTGCAGAAGTGCGGTAATGTACTGCAGCACCCGGCGTGATCCAAATGAATTTATTTCGTCAGCCAGTCTCTCCGGGGCGATTCAATGCGCGGCGTTCGACTGCTCGATCGACGAACTGGCCCCGCGCCCCGCTGGCTGCAGGTGGATGTCGGTTTCTTGAACAAGACCCGTCTTGTGGGTTTGCCCGAGTTGCGCAGCTACCCGGAACTCGCGAACATGCGCGTCCTTGCCCGCGGCAACCGGCTGTCGATCACGCCGGTCGAACCGGCCGAGT
>Ga0075163_10013372_pt1 | contig 10633 bp, 6 predicted proteins | sample JI1023141ADNA_FD_71478 | JGI IMG/M metagenome (GOLD analysis project Ga0075163, IMG submission 71478) | Wastewater effluent complex algal communities from Wisconsin, to seasonally profile nutrient transformation and Carbon sequestration -... | ecosystem: Engineered > WWTP > Effluent > Algae... | reverse complement strand
TGATGCCCAACTGAGCGAATTTGGTACACCTGAGCTGATTTGACACAGCTCATTCGCACAGGGGAGCGCGTTTTTGGGGCTGAGCGGCTGCACTGGACGAGCCAATGTGCCAGCCATAGCCCGTTGCGGCGTGAGTGAGCTCACGTGCTGGGCACATATATTGCAGCGCAGCAAGACATGCAAACCCCTCTTCAAGTTACTTTCCGCGGATTCAAACACACCCCTGCCCTGGACCAATTTGTTCGCGAGCGCGCCGCCGAGCTGGAGCAGGTTGCCAGCAATCGGATGACTTCCTGCCACGTCGTAGTGGACCTCGGGCATGAGCACGCAGTCCCGGTCTTTCACGCGCGCATTGACCTCGCGGTACCGGGTGGGGTCATCGCGGTCAATCAGGAGTCGCACGACCTGCTCCCCCATGAGGATGCGCAGATTGCGGTCCGTAATGCGTTCGCCATCGCCCGCCGCCAGCTCGAGTCCTGGGAGCATCGCCATCACGGAGAGTCGTGACCTGTCCCCGTGATCAGCCTTGGGAGTTAGAGTCGGAGGCCAGGGCATGTTGCATGAGTTTCTCACCGCGAACCGCGAAGAGCTGATCGCGCGTTGCCGCACGAAAGTCAAAAAACGGCCCGCACCGCGCCCGACCGAACCAGAGCTCACCAACGGCATTCCTCTGTTCCTGGAGCAGCTTACCACCCTCCTGCGCCTTGAGGAGACCGCCAGTCCGTCCGAGCGTCGTCGGCTTTCCGACTCCAGGCAACCTGACACTACGGCGGCGCCTTCCGAGATTGGCAAGGCGGCGGCCAGTCACGGCAACGATCTGCTGCGGCAGGGCTTCACGGTGGATCAGGTAGTCCACGACTACGGTGATCTCTGTCAGGCGGTTACCGAGCTGGCGGTGGAGCTGGACGCGCCCATTGCGATTGAAGAGTTTCGCACCCTCAACTTGTGCCTGGACAACGCCATTGCCGGCGCCGTCACCGAGTATGTACGCCAGCGCGATCACCTCATCTCCGAGGTCGCCAATGAGCGGCTGGGGTTTCTGGCGCACGAGCTGCGCAACCTGCTCGGCGCGGCCATGCTCGCTGTCTCTGCTGTCAAGAGCGGCAACGTGGGCCTTGGCGGGGCCACCGGCGCCGTGCTCGATCGCAGCTTGCTCGGACTGCGCGATCTCATCGATCGCTCCCTCGCCGAGGTGCGCCTGACGGCTGGGCTCGCGGCTCCGCTGTCCCGGATTTCCGTATCGCGCTTTGTCGAAGAGGTCCAGGTCGCGGCGGTGCTGGAAGCCAAGATGAAGGGCATCAAAGTCACCTTCTCAGTCGCCGAGCCAGAGCTGTGGGTCTACGCCGACCCGCACATGCTCGCCTCCGCGGTGGCCAACCTGCTACAGAACGCCTTCAAGTTCACCCGGCCGAACAGCGAGGTCTCGCTTTGCGTGCACGCCACCTCCGAGCGCGTCCTGATTGAGATCGCGGATCAGTGCGGCGGACTCCCCCCGGGGCAGGCCGAAGATCTGTTCCGTCCGTTCGCGCAGCGCAGCACCGATCGGTCGGGACTCGGACTCGGACTCTCCATCAGCCGCCGGAGCGTCGAGGCGAGCGGCGGTGAGCTGCATGTGCGCAACCACCCCGGCAGCGGCTGCGTCTTCATCATCGATCTGCCCCGCCAGGCCCCGCGCTCCCCGACGTGACTAAGCGCCGCCCCGGCACATTTCGCGGCCACCGCTTACCGCCTTTGGTGCAATCTCGGAGAAAAGTGCTATAAGGGGGGTTGAACTCCCAAATGAGCAGAGCAAGCACGGCGCAGGTCGACAGAGCCAGGCGATTGCTCGCACACGAGGGGGCAGCCAGCGCGGACCACTGCGCAGCGGCCGCCGAGCGGGTCTATAACAAGCTTGACGCTCAGCTGGCCCTCCTGCTTGGTTCAGCCGGCGTTCAGGCGTTGTTCCGACGCAGCGCGAAGCTGGCCCAGGGCGAGCTCGCTGGCGTTGCGCAGGCCGTCTCTTGTGACGACGCAGCGCAGCTGCGTGAGTGTCTGCAAGCGCTCGAGCCCGCCGTTGCGGCCGAGGCAGCGGCGATCCTGTTCGGAACTTTCTTCACCCTAGTCGCCACCTTCATCGGCGAACGACTGACGACCGAGGCACTGCGCAGCGCATGGCCGACGATCGAAACCGCAGCACGAAAGATAGAGCCATGAGCGAGAGCAAGGTTTCGATTCGCAAGCTCCCCTCCGGTGTGCCGGGTCTTGATGAAGTCCTGGGTGGCGGGATTCCAGAGTTCTCCTTCAACCTGATCGCCGGCGGCCCCGGATGCGGCAAGACGACGCTCGGGCATCAAATCATGTTTGCCAACGCGAGCCCCGCGCGCAAGGCCGTATACTTCAGCATCGTCGGCGAGCCGCCGATCAAGATGCTGCGCTACCAGCAGCAGTACGATTTCTTCGACGCCGCCAAGATCGGCGATGGCTCGGTACGCTTCGTCCACCTGGGGCAGCAGGCGCTCGAAGGCGGAATGGTCAAGGTGCTGGCCGCTGTCGTGCAGGAGATAGAGCAGTCGAGTCCGGGAATCGTCGTCGTGGATTCCTTTCGCTCCATGGTGCGCAGCACCCTCGCTGCCGGGCCGGACGGCGAGCTGGAGCTGACCAGCTTCATGCAGCGCCTCGCGCTGGCGCTCACGAGCTACGAGGTCACCAGCTTCCTCATCGGCGAGTATGTCGAAGGCGAGCATGACAGCGCGGTCTTGACGGTTGCCGATGGACTCCTCTGGCTGTATCAGGTTATCGATCGCAGCTCGGTCGTGCGCAAGCTGCACGTCATGAAGATGCGCGGCCAGGGGCAGATCCCCGGCCTCCACACCGCCCGCATCACCGACGCCGGCTACAGCGTCTTCCCGCGGCTGCTCAAACCAGCGGAAATCCTGACCGAACAGCCGCTCGCGCAGCGGCTCAAGACCGGGGTGCCTGGCCTTGACGAGCTGCTTGGCGGTGGCGTCCCCAGCGGGTACTCGGTCCTGGTCGCCGGCCCTTCCGGCTCGGGCAAGACGGTGCTTTCGAATCGGTTCGTGCTTGAAGGCGTCCAGCAAGGCGAGACCGGAATCATCGCCATCTTCGAGAAGCGACCGAGCGACTACCTGCAGACCACGCCGCACGGCGACGAGTTCGCGCGGCTCATCCGCGAACGGAAGCTGGAAGTCCTTTACCTGCGGCCGCTCGATCTGTCGATCGACGAGACGGTGGTAGAGCTGCAAAATGCAGTAAAGCGCCTGAGCGCCAAGCGCGCGGTGATTGACTCGCTATCGGGTCTGGAGCTGGCGCTGGCGCCGACCTTCCGGGCTGACTTTCGCGAGTCGCTTTACCGCATGATGGGAGCCCTGACCGGGCTCGGGGTCACGGTCATGGCGACCGTTGATCTGGCAGACTCCTACACCGGTCTGTCCTTCAGTCCCCAGGACATCGCGTTCTTGATCGACGCCATCATCATCCAGCGATACGTCGAGATCGATGGTCAGCTCAAGCGCGCGATGGCGATCGCCAAGGTCCGCGCCAGCCAGCACAGCAAGGACCTGCGTGAATATGAGATTACGTCCGCGGGCGAAATCTGCGTGGGGGCGGCCCTGACAGGGTACGCGGGTCTGCTCTCGGGTACCCCGCTGAGGGCTGGGCAACAAGGACAGCGGTGACCGAGTCGGATTTCCCCAGCTTCGAGGCCGTCGGCGCCCTCGTCGTCGTCTTCGACGGCGACGGCCAAATCGTCTACTGGAACCGGCCTTGCTCCGAGCTGACCGGCTACTCGCTTTCCGAGGTCTGCAGCCGCCAGTTCGGGGATCAGCTGTTGGTGCCGGCGGAGGTCGAGCGAGTAAGGGCGGCTTTTGCTCAGCTGCGGGACGTGGCGCCGCCAAGCCGATTCGCGCACTACTGGGTTAAAAAGAGCGGCGAGCGACGCTGGATCTGCTGGTCGAGCACACTGACCAAGCACCCTTGCGGACAGCTCCAGTACATCATCAGCACCGGCAGCGATCAGACCGAGGGCAAGCATGCCGAAGAGGCGCTCCGGGCTTCTGAAGCCAAGCTCGGTGGGATCATCAGCATCGCTGCCGACGCCATCATCTCGATCGACGACCAGCAGCGAATCGTCATGTACAATCAGGGGGCCACAGAGATTTTCGGCTGGTCCGCGGCCGAGGTCATGGGGAAGCCGGTCGCGATCCTCCTCCCGGAACGCTTCCGCGATCTCCACGGCCAGCAGATTCGCAGCTTCAGCGATGGCGAGATCGCGGCGCGGCAGATGGGCCAGCACCGGCCGGCGATCTTCGGCCGGCGGAAAAACGGCGAAGAGTTCCCAGCGCAAGCCGCCATCTCCAAGCTCGATGTAGACGGCAGCAGGTTGTTTACTGTCGTCCTGCGCGATATTACGGAGCAGCAGCAGCGCGAAAAGGATCGGCGGTTCCTGGCCGCGGCGGGGGAGGCTCTTGCGGCGACGCTCGACTACGAAGCAACGCTGACCTGTATTGCGCGCCTGGCGGTACAAGACCTTGCAGAGTGCTGCATCGTCGACCTCGTCGACGCTGCTGGGAAGCTGTGGCGAGTGCGGGTGCTCTACCGCGCCCCGGATCAGGCTGCGCTCTGTGAGCTCCTGCCGCGGACGCCCCTTGTGCCGCCGCTCTCCTCGCTGGTCGGCGCCGCGGTCGAAGCGAGACAGCCTTGCCTGATGACCCAGGTTTCGTCCTTAGACCTCGAGTCGCTGGTGCAAGGGAACGAGCGTCTGCGGGCGCTGTGGGAGCACGCCCCACGATCGCTCATTGCCGTGCCCCTTCTGTCCCATGGCGAGCTTTTGGGCGCTCTTGTAATCGTCGCGGGTCGTCCCCCGCAGCGCTATGGACAAGCAGAGCTACATCTTGCCGAGGAGTTTGCGTATCGCGCCGCGGTCGCCATAGAAAATGCGCGGCTCTATGAGAACACGCGGCGCGCCACCTGTGACCTGCTCGAGGCAAACCAGCAGATGGTCAGCGCCACGATTCGCGCGCAAGAGCTGACCGAGGCGGCGGAAACGGCCACTGCGCGATTAGAACAAAGCGAGCGCGAGCTGCTGGCCGTGGCGGAGTTTCGCGAGGTGTTCATCGGCATCGTCGGCCATGACCTGCGCAACCCGCTCAACTCGATCGTGATGGCCTCTGCGTTGCTGCTGCAGCGTGGTCGTCTGGACGCGCAAGACCAGAAGACCGTCACGCGCATCGTCAAGAGCAGCCACCGGATGACCCGCCTGATCACCCAGCTGCTCGATCTGACCCGGGTGCGGCTCGGCGGCGGCTTCCCGCTCGAGCCCCAGCCAGTTGATCTGCGCGAGGTGTGCACCGCCGTGGTCGAGGAGTTCGCGGCACAGATCGAGCTGGCCATGGATGGCGACCTGACCGGCACCTGGGATTCGGATCGTCTGGCCGAAGCGCTCTCCAACATCGCCGGCAACGGCATCGAGCACGCCGCGCCCGGCACCGCCTTGAGCGTCAAGGCCCACGCCGAGGGCGCCGAGGTTGTCGTCGCGATCAGCAACCAGGGGAGTCCCATTCCCGCCGCAGTCCTGCCGTTCATCTTCGAGCCCTTCCGCCGGGCCATGCAGCACGAAAAGTCGGCAGCCGGGAATCTCGGGCTCGGTCTCTACATTGCAAATCAGATCGTGCTCTCGCACGGCGGCACCCTGACGGCGCACTCGGCGTTGGGGACGACAACCTTTGTGATGCGCCTGCCGCGTGCCCCTACCTACTCAAATCCGCCCGCTTCGTAGCAGCAGCATCTTCACGACCTGCGTAAGCGAGACGTAGCCAGCGAGCGTCGCGGCCAGAATCGGCCAATATAAGAGCGGCAGCGGCGAGAATCCGAGGTACTTGCCCACCGGCGAGAAGGGGAGCGCAATGCCGGTCGCCATGACGATAAGGCTCGTGCACATCACCTGCCAGGACGACCGGCTCTGGATAAATGGAATCTTGTTCGTCCGGATGACGTGGATGATGAGCGTCTGGGTAAGCAGGCTCTCGACAAACCAGCCGGTCTGAAACACACTCGCGCTGTGGGCGGCAGCGGCTGCCGTCGAGGTGTTCCAGCACTTGAAGACGTAGAGCATGATAAGGAAGGTCGTAAAGTCAAACAGAGACGAGCAGGGTCCGATAAAGAAGATGAAGCGGGTCAGCTGGCGAATGTCCCACGCGCGCGGCCTCTTGAGCTGCTCGGCATCCACCAGATCGGTGGGAACGGCGGTCTGGCCGATGTCGTAGGCGAGGTTGTTGGTCAAGATCTGGATCGGCAGCATCGGCAGGTAGGGAACAAACAGGCTGGCGCCGAGCACGCTGAACATATTGCCGAAGTTGCTGGACGCCCCCATGCGGATGTACTTCACGATGTTGGCGAACACCTTACGGCCTTCGACCACCCCTTCATCCAGGACGAGCAGCGAGCTCTCAAGCAGGATCATGTCCGCCGCCTCTTTGGCGATATCCACGGCGGTATCGACGCTGATGCCGACGTCCGCCTGGTGCAGCGCCGGAGCGTCGTTGATGCCATCGCCCATGAAGCCGACGGTGTGGCCGCGGGACTGCAGCGCTTTGATGATGCGCTGCTTGTGCGCCGGCGAGACGCGGGCGAACAGCGTCGTCTTCTCGGCCGCCTCGGCCAGCGCTGGCTCGCTCAGCAGCTCTACCTCGCTGCCGAGCAGGACCTGGTCGCTGGCCAGTCCCACTTGCGTACAGACCTTGCGTGACACCAGATCATTGTCTCCGGTGACGACCTTGACCGCGACTCCGTGGCTGGCGAGCGCGCTCAACGCGGCGGTGGCACTGGCCTTGGGAGGATCGAGGAACGCGACATAGCCGTTCAGGGTCAGGTCGCACTCATCGGCCTTGCCGTAGGGGGTAAGGTGAGAGAGCGGCGCGGCGGGCGGCACGAGCTCCTTGGTGGCGATCGCCAGCACGCGAAAGCCATCGGTGCTCAGCCGCTCGTATTCCTTCTTCAGGTTGCCGATGTGCTCGTGGTCCATGGGCAGCCGCTGGCCGGCGAGCTCAAAGTGCACGCAGCGGGGAAAGATCGCCTCGGGAGCTCCCTTGGCAATGATGCGGTCCAGGCCCTCCGGCGTGCGGACGACCACCGACATGATGCGCCGCGCGAAATCAAACGGAATCTCGTCGATCTTCGTAAGCGCGGCGATGCCGGCGTCGGGGTGGGCCTCCTCGTGCGCGAGCACTGCGCGGTCGAGCAGGTTCTTCAGGCCCGTCTGGAAGAAGCTATTGGTGTAGGCCAGCGCCAGTACGCCCCGATCTTCACGCAGCGCTACGTCGCAGTACCGCTCGAGGCTGACCTGATCCATGGTCAGCGTTCCGGTCTTGTCGGTGCACAGTACGTCCATCGCTCCCAGGTTCTGGATGGCGCTCAGCCGCTTGACGATGACGCGCTTTTTCCCCATCGCCAGAGCCCCCTTGGCTAGACACACGGTCACAATCATCGGCAGCATCTCGGGGGTCAGGCCCACCGCCACGGCGATGGCGAAGAAGAACGCTTGCTGCCAGCTGTGCTTGGTGAAGCCGTTGATCACGAAGACCAGCGGCACCATGACCAGCATGAAGCGGAGCATGAGCCAGGTGAAGCGGGAGATGCCGCGATCAAAAGCGGTCTGCGGGTGCTGCTCCGAGAGGGCAGCGGCCATGCCGCCGAGATAGGTGTCCTTGCCCGTCGCGCCGACCACCGCCACCGCCGAGCCGCTCTCCACGCTCGTGCCAAGAAAAGCGAGGCTAGCCAGCTCCAGCGGGGCGGTCGTCGCGGCGGCCCGCTCGACCGGGTACTTCTCGACCGGGTAGCTCTCCCCGGTGAGCGAGCCCTGGACGACAAACAGGTCCTTGGCCTGAGTGATGCGCACATCGGCGGGAATCATATCGCCCGCGGCCAGCTGGACGACATCGCCGGGCACCAGCTGGGCGATGGGGATCTCGTGCGGCGCGCCATCGCGCAGCGCGGTCGCCGCGACCGAGATCATCGCCTTGAGCTTGGCGGCGGCGCTGCCGGCCTTGGCCTCCTGAATGAGCTTGAGGGCGACGCTGAGGCTTATCATCAGGGCCATCACGACCCCGGCCCGGGGATCGGAGGTCGCAAAGGAGATAACCGCCAGCGCGGTCAGGAGGATCACCAGCGGGTTGAGCACCGCCCTGCCGAGCAGCTTGCCCAGGCCCGGCCGCTGATCCCGCGCCAGCACGTTGGCGCCGTGCTCGGCGAGGCGCGCCGCCGCTTCCCTGGCCGTTAGCCCCTCCGGGCGTGACTTGAGCCGGGCGTAAACGCCTGCCACGTCTAGCGTCGCCGTCTCGACCAAGAGCGGCGAGACGCGCAGGGTCCGCTTCTCGATGCCGTGAGCAGCGTGATCCGCAAGCAGCCGCTTGGGCAGGACTGAGGAGGGAAGCTTGGCCATGAACACCTCTGGCTGGCGCCTGGGCGCGCGATGTTACTCAGTAACACGCCGCGTCGTCTTTTGCCGAGCTTTCGTGGACTTGGCTAGGCGATTCAGTCTTGTCAGATCACCTCAGGTTGGTGCCCCCGGATGCAGGAATGCGCTTCTGGTGCAGCTGATCCAAGGTAGGTGACGCCATGGCCGAGGTGCGCCCGTCGGCTTCCCATACACCACGCGCCTTGCTCCGCCGCCAGTAGACCCGTCCCTGGCAAGCTCTGCGGCCTTCGGCCGGCGAAGGTCCACAAGCGGGCGGCGGTGTCATCGAGCTGGATGGCCAGGCCGCCACGCGCCAGCAGCGGCGCCAGGTCGGCGCGGCGGTCGGCAAGGGCGCGCTGGCTCGCGTCATCGAGGTAGGGATATACTGTCTCCTCAGCCAGAACTCGTCGCAGGTGCTGGCACAGCGCGAAGCTAAGTAGCTGCGGAACAAAGCCGCCCCAGCTGGGCTTCTGGCCACGCGGCGCTGCGCTGACGCGGAGCACGCGATCGCTGTGGCAGATTTTGTCGACCTTCCACGCCCGGCCGCCGAGCAGAAACGAACTCATCTCCTCGACCAAGCGGTTGACAAAGCCTTGCTCCAGCGAGCCGACCACCTGCCCGCTGGCCGTCTCAACACGATACAGCTGTGGGCTGGTGAAGACGGCGTACAGCTCCAAAAAGTTCTTGCGGCCGAAGACGCGCTCTGCCTTCTGGCCTATGGACAGGAGCCCGCCGGACTCGAGCAGAAAGTCCTGCGCTTTCAGGTGCGCGACCAAGGCCAGGAACTCCGCTTCGCAGATGCTGCTGAAATCGGGCACGCGCTGGAGCCGGCTCCAGCATCGCTCGGCGCTGATGGCGCCCAGCTGCAGCGTGAGCGCCAGCAGCTGATGCACCATCACCGGCCAGCAGCGAGTCTTTTGGGGGACCGACTCGACCCACTGCTCGCGCGCCAGCTTTGCGCCATCACTCCATCAGCCGATGCCAGCTCCGACTTGATCGAAAATCTGCCTATCCTCACCTATGCTGTACACTGCGAGCATGAGCGTTCAGAAAGAACAACAGCGTACCCTGCTCTTGCGCGTCGCGCGTCGCGCCATGCTTGAGCGCGGCCTCGAGCCCGACTTCCCTGCCGCGGCACTCGCGGAGGCCAGAGACCTCGCCGGACCAGCCGAGCCCGGCGACGCCAGCGTGCGCGATCTGCGACAGCTTCTGTGGTGCTCGATCGACAATGATGACTCGCGCGACCTCGACCAGCTGACCACGGCCGAGTCCCTTTCGGAGCGCAGCACGAAGATCCTCATCGCGGTAGCGGACGTGAGCGCCACGGTCGCGTCGGGATCGGCGCTGGACGTACACGCCGGCACCAACACTACTTCGGTCTATACCGCGCCACAGATCTTTCCCATGCTGCCCGACCGACTGAACAGCGACCTCACCTCACTGGTCCAAGCCGCCGACCGGCTGGCCATGGTCGTCGAGATTGTCGTCGACTCGACCGGGGACAACATCGCGGGGACGGTCTACCCGGCCGTGGTGCGCAACCAGGCCAAGCTGGCCTACAGCAGCGTGGGCCCCTGGCTCGCGGGCCACGGCGCGATGCCCGCAGCCCTCGCCGCAGTACCAGGGCTGGCCGACAATCTGCGACTCCAGGATCAGGTGGCCCAGCGCCTCAAGACACGCCGGCACGAACACGGGGCGCTGGAGCTGGAAACCGTCGAGGTGCGCGCCCAGTTCGAAGGCGAGGCGGTGAGCGGGCTTTTGGCAGAGCGGCGCAGTCGGGCCAAAGAGCTCATTGAGGACTTCATGATCGCCGCCAACGGTGTCATCGCCCGTTTCCTCGCGGCGCGCCAGCTTCCGGTCTTGCGCCGCGTCGTGCGCTCTCCGCAGCGCTGGGAGCGAATTATCGAGATCGCCCGCTCCAATGGCGCTCGGCTGGTCTCCACGCCCGACGCCAGGGCGCTCAACGAGTTCCTGCTCAAGCGCCGCGCGGCCGACCCGCTGGGGTTCCCCGACCTCTCGCTATCGATCATCAAGCTGCTTGGCCGGGGCGAATACGTCGCCAGCTTCCCGGGCAAAGAGGTGTCCGGTCACTTCGGTCTGGCGGTCAGCGACTACACCCACTCGACGGCTCCCAACCGCCGCTACCCGGACCTCATCACCCAGCGGATGCTCAAGGCGGCGCTT
>Ga0075163_10013371_pt1 | contig 10634 bp, 7 predicted proteins | sample JI1023141ADNA_FD_71478 | JGI IMG/M metagenome (GOLD analysis project Ga0075163, IMG submission 71478) | Wastewater effluent complex algal communities from Wisconsin, to seasonally profile nutrient transformation and Carbon sequestration -... | ecosystem: Engineered > WWTP > Effluent > Algae... | reverse complement strand
GCCCGCATCGTCGTCGCCACGGGAACACCTCGCGGTCTCACCCTCCACGCCCGCGGCGGTGCGAGTCGAGGTCCGCGACGCCGTGTCGAAGGAGCCCGTCCTCGGCGCGAAGTTGCGCATCGAACGCGCGCACGGCGGGCACCAGGACATCGACCTCGGCACGGTGAACGCCGTCGAGGTGCCGCGCGACGGACTCGGAGGGACGCGGATCGACGTGACCGCGCTCGGGTTTCGTCCGGCGCGATTCACGATCGACGCGAACCCTCCTGACGTGGTGTCGCTCGAACTGTGGCCGGTCGGTGAGTTGAACGTCCGTGTCGTGGCGGAATCCGGCGAACCTCTTCCCGCGCGCATCGTCACCGTCGAACCGCTGGGGTTGCCGAGCGACATCGGAGCGTCGACGCGACCCTTCTGGCCACGGTGGGCAGAACCCCCGTATCCCGGGAAGTGCGACCTCGCGGGCAGCCTCCGGCTGACCGAGATGCCCGTGGGCGCCGCGCTCTTGGTGTCCACGTCGGGCGCGAGCGAGAAGGTGATCATCGACCCGCGCACGAAGACTGCGTCGGTCGAACTGCGCGTGCGCACTCGGGCGTGCCTCCGAGGGCGACTCGTGTGGGACGACGGCTCCCCGGTCGACCTGCCGCTGGACATCGTCTTGCACGCGCAGCCGACCCCGGCCGAACCCGATCAGAACACGACGTCGCAAACACTCACCGGACGATTCGAACTCTGTGACCTGCCGATCGGCACCGTCGAATGGAGCATCCGGTACCCGGGCGAACGGAGCCGGTGCACCACGATCCCTCCCGACGGAATCGACGTCGGCGACATCCGGCTCCGACGCGCGGTCGAGTTCTCGGGCCGCATCACGGGCGTCCCCGAGGGCGTGTCGCGCTCGTTCTTGCGGATGCGCGCGCGGCAGGAAGGGCTGGACACGCAACTGCTCGGACGGATCGACGAGTCGTTCGCGTTCTCGTACCGCGTCCTGCCGGGAAACCTCGAGTACGAGTTGCAACTGCGCAACTTCGGGACGGTGGCGACCGGCGTGGTGCCCTGCCCCGCCCGCGACGTCGTGATCGACGTGAGCCAAGCGATGGGCCGGATCGAGTTCGTGGGGTTGCCTCCCCTCTTCGGTCCCGGCGTGAACGTTCTGCTGCGAGTGGCTTCCGCTGCGGATGCCGACGGTGCGGCCCCGCAGGAGATGAGGATCGGCTATCACAAGCAGTTCCCCACCTACGAGGTGCACGACGACCGCATCGTCGTGCGAGGCATTCCCGCGGCCACGTACGACGTGTGGATCGTGCTCCCGAAGGGCGTGATCGCCTGCGGTCGCCACGTCGTGTCGGCGGCGGAGCCCACGATCGTGGACGTGACTCGTCTCGCGCGTTCCGCGCTCCGCGTGCGCGTCGTGGATCGGACGGACGCTCCCGTCGCGGGGGTCCACGTCCTCCTGGGACATGCCGCTCTGCCCGCGGGACGATCGATCGTGGCGGTGACCGGAGCGGACGGAACGTGCTCGTTCGACGACCTACCGCAGGACAACTACACGGTCGTGGCCCGGCACGACGCGCGACGCCCCGACCGCGTGATGCGAGTGGACACGAGCCAGACCTCCGAGGTGGAACTGCGCATCGATTCCGCGTCGAGGCGCGCCATCCAGGGCGTGGTGACGCGCGCGGGCAAACCCGTGCCGGACGCGGAGGTCTTCGTGCTGGTGTTGACCGCCACGATGGCCATGTACCCGATATCCGATTCCTCCTCCACTCTCACGAAGACCGACGCGAACGGTCGGTTCCGCTTTTCCGGTCTCTTCCCCGGAACGTACGCGGTGTCGGTCGTGACGGGTACCTACTGGAGCGACTCGTGGGCCTGGACGCCGAAGCGCGTGGAGTTGGGGCCCGACTCCGACGCCTCCTGCACGATCGACCTCGAAGAGGACTTGATCCCGTTGTCGTTCCGCTCGGGGTCCGAAGTCCTCGACGATCGAATCGAATCCGGCTACTTCAACGTTCCGGACGGTCGGGGACGGATCTTCCGACCCGCGGAGGGACATCCGGGCTGGGCGATGGTCGCCGTCGAAGGACCGATCGTGTTCCGCCTCGCGTTGCGCGAAGTCGACCGGGCGTCACGGAACGTCGAGACCCAGGTCGTGTGCGTGGTCCCGCCCGGACGACTCCCGCGCGCGGGGTTCGTGGTGCCGCTCGCCGGCGGCTCGATCGTCGTGACGTGCACGCGGACGAGCGCGCCGCGACCGACGGCGCGCATCCTCCGCCTCGACGACCTCGGGGACGTCGAGGAGTTGATGGGAACGACGGCCTCGCTCAGCTACGTGGACACGGCCTCCACGCGGGAGTTCCATCACGTGCCGGAGGGCGCGACCGTGCTCCTCGACGGCTCGGATCCGACCACCGCACGCACCGAGCGTGTGCGGGTCGGCACCGGAAGCGCGAGCCGTGTGACGATCGAGTGGTGAGACCCCGACGACCGGTGCGAAGCTCCCGGCGATGTTCCTACGGAGCCAGGCTCCTGTTGAACATCGCGGAGGGAAGCGCTGGCGGTCCGCAGCGCGCTCCTCCGCGATGTTCAACAGGAGCCTGGCTCCGTAGGAACATCAGGCGGTGCGGTCAGCCGACTTCGGCCGGCGTCTTGTCGTCGACGCGTTCGATCACGGCACCGAGGCCGATCAAGCGCTCTTCGATGCGCTCGTAGCCGCGGTCGATGTGGTACACGCGGTGCACTTCCGTCTCGCCGTCGGCCACGAGGCCCGCGAGCACGAGCGCCGCCGACGCGCGCAGGTCGCTGGCCATCACTTGCGCGCCGCTGAGGCGATCCGTGCCTTGGATGATCGCGGTCGTGCCTTGACGCCGGATGTTCGCGCCCAGGCGCGTCAACTCGGCGATGTGCATGTAGCGGTCGGGATAGATGAGCTCGTTGAGGACGCTGATGCCGTCGGCCAACGTCATGAGCGCCATCCACTGCGCCTGCAAGTCGGTCGGGAACCCCGGGTACGGGTGCGTCGTCACGTCGGTCGCGTGCGGACGGCGCGCCGGATCGCGCGGGTGGTAGGGCTGCGTCTCGATCCAGTCCGGACCGACGTCGAACGGCACGCGCGCCTCCCACATGCGGTCGAGCAGCGCCGAGAGGTGCTCGGGCTCGCAGTTCTCCACGCGGACCTTGCCGCCGCTCATCGCGCCGGCGAGCACGTACGTGCCCGCCTCGATGCGGTCGGGGATCACCGCGTGCGTCGCGCCACCGAGTTCGGACACGCCCTCGATCTCGATGCGCGGCGAACCGAGGCCCTTGATCTTCGCGCCCATCGCGAGGAGGCAGTTGCCCAGGTCGACGACCTCCGGTTCGCACGCCGCGCCGTGGATCACCGTGCGTCCCTTGGCGAGCGTCGCGGCCATCATCACGTTCGCCGTGCCGAGCACCGTCGAGCCCGACGAGCCGGCCAGGTACATCTCACCGCCGCGCAAGCCGCCGCGCGGCGCCTCGGCGATCACGTACCCGTGTTCCACCTTCACGCGCGCGCCCAAGGCCTGCATGCCCTTCAGGTGCAAGTCGATCGGCCGGACGCCGAACACGCAGCCGCCCGGGAGCGAGATCTCCGCGCGACCGGTGCGCGCGAGCAACGGCCCCATCACCGCGACCGAGCCGCGCATCTTGCGCACGTTCTCCCAATCGGCGCGCTGCACGAGCTTGCCCTGCGACTTCAAGTGCACCGTGCCGTCGGCGTGGCGCTCGGCCGAGCACTCGAGGTCGCGCAGCACGGACATCATCGTGTTGACGTCCGAGAGCTTGGGCGCGTTCGGGATCACGAGTTCCTCGCTCGTGAGCAGCGCCGCCGCCATCACGGGCAGGACCGCGTTCTTCGAGCCGCAGGTGCGCACCGTGCCTTCGAGCGGATGTCCGCCCTCGATCACCAACTTGTCCAACGAATCCCCTCCGGGTTCTCAGGTTGCTTGTCGACTTGCGTGTCGTGGTCTTTGCGTTTGGTCTCGTGTCCGAACCGCCCGGGTGCGGGCGGTCGTGTGCGTGTCGCCTCAGCCGGCGCCCGGCGCCTGCGGCAGCATCCGCCCGAGCGGCGCCCCGCCGACCACGTGCAGGTGCAGGTGCGGCACCTCTTGCCCGCCGTGGTCGCGCGTGTTGGCGATCAGGCGCCAGCCCTTCTCGAGCCCCTCGGCCCGCGCCAGGTCCGCGGCGACGGACAGGAGGCGGCCGGCCAGGCGCTCGTCGCGCAGCTCCCACAGCGAGGCCACGTGGGCGCGCGGGAGGACCAACAGGTGCGTCGGGGCCTGCGGCCGGATGTCGCGGATCGCGAGGACCAGGTCGTCCTCGTGGACCCGCTTCGACGGGATCGTCCCCGCCGCGATCTTGCAGAACACACAGTCCGTCACGTTGGCGCTCACGGGTCGGGAGGTACCAAGGCCATGGGACCGATCCAACACGCGCGCCGTAGTTCGGCTTCAAGTCGAACGGGAATCAGGAGTTGCGCGACGCGCGCGAAACGCGTCGGAAGCCCCTCAGGAACGCTCGCTCGACGCGTGCGCGATTTGACGGGAGTCGCTCTCGCCCCCTATCATCCGCCGCTTCACCGTCCGGGCGCCGCGCCCGGATCCACGATCGGCGACCGTTCGCGGAACGCGCCGCTCGCCACGAGCCACTCACCCGTCACGCCACCGCAGGACGCCGCGCGCGCGCCACGTCCGGAGACCACCGCCCCATGACCGCCACCGCCGAAACGAGCTTCGACATCAAGACGAGCCCGATCTCGAGCTTCGCCGCCCTGCAGCAGGCGCGCAGTCAGATGTACTTGAACAGCCAGGCCCTCGAGAGCTTCAAGGGCAAGGTCGCGCAGCTGGGCACGACGGGCGAGGAAGGTCGACGCCGCGGACTGGGTCTGTGGATGTCGGGTGAGTTCCAGCACGCGATCGACGTCCTGTCGAAGTACACGGAAGACAACGTCGCGTCGTTCACGCTGGCCCGCGCGTACATGTCGCTCGGTCGCCCGCAGGATGCGCTGCCGATCTTCGAGCGCCTGTCGAAGGCCTACCCCGAGGAACCGCGCCCGCGCGGTGGCGCGATCGAAGCGCGCCTCGAACACGACCTCGCCAAGGGCGACGAACTCGGCGCGACCGACCGTCTCGCCGCGGCGTTGAAGAGCGCGCCGGCCTCGTTCGAGAACAGCGCCGAGGGCCGCTACCTGCAAGGTCGCCTGGCCGAGTTGAACCGCAACCCCGAGGACGCGATCGAGCACTACCACGCCGCGCGCGACCTCGATCCGACGCACCGTGGCAACCTGTTCCGCCTCGCGTACTGCGCCGAGCGCGCCATGCAGGAAGACATCGCGCTCGAGGCCTACCAGACGCTCGCGCGCCTGCAGCCGATCGACCGCAACGCGCTCTTGAACCTGGGCGTGCTGTACGAGGACAAGGGTCGCGATCAAGACGCCGCCGCGTGCTACGACACGATCGCGCGCTCGTACCCGACCGACCGTCGCATCCGCGTGTACCTCGAGGACGCCAAGTCCGCGATGAACATGTACTACGACGAAGACATGGAGCGGAAGGAGGATCGCCTCAACCAGATCCTGCGCATCCCGATCACCGACTTCGAGCTGTCGGTGCGCGCCCGCAACTGCCTCAACAAGATGAACATCATGACGCTGGGCGACCTCGTGCGTCAGACCGAGCAGGAGCTCCTGAGCTACAAGAACTTCGGCGAGACGTCGCTGAACGAGATCAAGGACATCCTGGCCAGCAAGGGTCTGCGCCTGGGCATGGCGCGCGAAGAGGCCGTGCAGAGCATCGAGCAGAACCGTCGCAAGTACGCGACGGGCGAGAACGCCGAGTTGCTCAACAAGCCGGTCACCGACCTCGAGCTGTCGATCCGCGCGCGCCGCACGGTCGAGTCGCTGGGCTGCTTGACGGTCGGCGACGTGATCCAGCACTCCGAGGAGGAGCTGCTGGGCATGCCGAACTTCGGCGTGACGTCGCTGCAGGAACTCAAGAGCAAGCTCAGCGACATGGGCTTGAAGCTCAAGACCAAGGCGCCCTGATCCGCGCGGATCGCGCCGCACCGAGCCCCACGCGTGTACGAGTTCCTCGACGGGAAGATCGCCGGCCGCACGGCGGCGCGACTGGTCGTGGACGTCGGCGGCGTGGGGTACGACCTGGCGGTGCCGCTGACGTCGAGCTTCCCGCACGAAGGCCGCGTGCGCGTCTTCACGCACTTGGTCGTGCGCGAGGACAGCCACACGCTCTACGGCTTCCCCGACCTCGAGACGCGCGAGGTGTTCCGATTGTTGCTGTCGGTGCGCGGCGTGGGCCCCGTGATGGCGCTGGCGATCCTGTCGGGCATGCCGCGCGAGGACCTGCTCGCCGCGATCGTCGAAGGCAATCAGAAGGCGCTGCAGCGCATCAAGGGCGTGGGCGCGAAGACCGCGGCGCAGATCGTGCTCGACCTGGCCGAGAAGGCGCAGACCTTGCACAAGAGCCTGGCGTCGGGCGCGGCGCGCGCCACGATCGTGCCCGTCAGTGCCGGGTCGAAGAACGTCGAGGACGCGGTCGCGGCCCTGATCTCGATCGGCTACTCCGACAAGGAAGCGCGCAAGCAGGTCGAGCGCGCCGCGAAGACCGTCGACGCGAAGGACCTCGAAGCGCTCGTGCGGGCCTCGCTCGCCGGTACGTGACGGCACGACGCGACGCCGATCCCACCCCCGTCGCACCCGCAGCACAGCGCGCCCACCGACTTCGTCCACGAACGCGCGACACGCGCGCCGACCGCAGACTCGCACGACCGACAGAGAGAGACCCCGCTTGAAGAACCGCACCACGCCCGCTTCGTTCCGCATCGTCATCTGCGACGAGTTGTCCCCCGCCGCGATGGCGATCTTCCGCGAGAAGGGCCTCGAGCCCGAGGTGAAGATCGGACTGTCGGAGGCCGAGCTCGTGGCCCTCGCGCCCGGCGTGCACGCCTTCGTCGTGCGCTCGGCGACCAAGATCACGCGCAAGGTCATCGAAGCCGCCAAGGACCTGCGCGTCGTCGGTCGCGCGGGCGTGGGCGTCGACAACGTCGACAGCGACGCCGCCACCGAACGCGGCGTCGTCGTGATGAACACGCCGACCGGCAACACGGTCACGACGGCCGAGTTGGCGGTCACGTTGATGATGTGCCTCGCGCGCCACGTGTCGAAGGCCGATCGCCTCGTCAAGAAGGGCACGTGGACCAAGAAGGGCCTGACCGGCACCGAGATGACCGGGAAGACCGTGGGCGTCGTGGGCCTCGGCCGCATCGGTCGCGTCGTCGCCGATCGCGCATTGGGCCTGAAGATGAAGGTGCTGGCGCACGATCCCTACCTGCCGCTGGGCAAGGGCTCGGGCATCGCCGGGGTCGAGCTCGTGACGCTCGACGCGCTGCTCGCCGCGAGCGACTTCGTGACGTTGCACGTGCCGTTCATGGAGTCGACGAAGAACTTGATCGACAAGAACAAGTTGGCGCTCATGAAGAAGGGCGCGCGCCTCGTCAACGCGGCGCGCGGCGGTCTCGTCGACGAGGCGGCGCTGCTCGCGGCGCTCGAATCGGGTCACCTGGCCGGTGCGGCGCTCGACGTGTTCACCGAGGAGCCGCCGCCCAAGGACCACCCGCTCGTGCTGCGCGACGACGTGATCACGACGCCGCACCTGGGCGCGTCGTCGGAGGAAGCGCAGTTCGCCGTGGCGGTCGACATCGCGCACCAGATCTGCGAGTTCCTGCTCGAGGGCGTCGCGCACAATGCCGTCAACGCGCCGGCCGTCAGCGCGCAGACGCTGCGCGAATTGGCGCCCTTCACGCTCCTGACCGAGAAGCTCGGTTCGTTCCTGGCTCAAGTCTCCGACAAGCCGATCCGCAAGCTCGAGCTGACCGTGGCGGGCGAGATCTCCAAGCAGGACACGCGCCACCTGCCGCTCGCGCTGCTCTCGTCGGTGTTGCGCCACCAAGGACTCGACGAAGGCGTGAACCTGGTCAACGCGCCGCTGCTCGCCAAGCAACGCGGGCTGCAGGTCCTCGAGAGCCGCGAGGAGTCCGACGGCGTGTTCCAGAACGCGGTGCACGTGCGCGTCACGTGCGACGGCGGCGAGACGCACCAGGTCTCGGGCACGATGATGCGCACGCCGATGATCGTGCGCTTCGACGGGCTCGACCTCGACTTGGAGCCCAAGGGCGCCGTCTTGATCACGCGCCACGACGACCAACCGGGTGTCGTGGGATTGCTCGGCACCGTGCTGGGCAGCCACCGCGTCAACATCCGCCGCATCGAGCTCGGCCCGGCGACCGAGATGTCGCCCTCGGGCCGCGGGCTCGCCACGGGCGTCTTGTCCTTGTACGAGGATCCGAGCCAACCCGTGCTGGCGCACGTGCGCAGCCTCGAGCCGATCCGCGAAGTGCGCCTCGTGCGGCTCTAGGCGTCCGAGGACGCGCCGCGCGCGACCGTGCTGGATCCGCTGCGCTCGCGGCGTCTAGGATGGAGAGATGAGGCTCGCCGCCTGGCTCCCTTGGCTCGCGCCCGTCGCAGGAGCCGCGACGTACGGCCTGGGCGTCCGCTGGATCGCCACGGGAGATTCGCCGCTGGGTCCCGCGGCCGAATGGGCCATGGGCGTGATGGGCTTCGCCTTTCTGTTCTTCGTGCCCTTCGCCATGGGGTTCATGTGCACGCGCTGGGCCCCGGTGAAGAGTCTCCAAGGCGCGTTGGGCCTGAGCCTCCTGCCCGGTCTCCTGGTCGTGGTCGCGACGATCTTCTTGCGTTGGGAGGGCGCGATCTGCGTCGTGATCGGGATCATTCCGCTGTCGGGAATGTCCATGCTGGGCGGTGCTTTGGGCTTCCATCAGCGTCGTACTTCGAAGCGCGACGCGACCCTTCCTGCACTCGTACTCCCGTTTCTCCTCGCTCCGATCGAAGGCCGCATCGACCTGCCGCAGGCCCCGCGCGTCGTCGCGAGCTCGATCGAGATCGACGCGAGCCCCGCCGTCGTGTGGGCGCACATCGAGCGCGTGCCGGCGATCGCGCCGCACGAGTTGCGACCCTCGCTCGCGTCACGGATGGGCTTCCCCGCGCCGGTCGAGGCCACGCTCGATCGCGAGGGCGTGGGCGGCGTGCGCCGCGCGACGTTCGAGGGCGGCGTGCTGTTCCTCGAGACGATCACGGAGTGGGACGAACCGCGCGTTCTGTCCTTCGCGATCGACGCGCAGACCGAGACGATCCCCCCGACGACCTTGGACGAGCACGTCACGATCGGCGGACCGTTCTTCGACGTCCTGCAGGGAACGTACCGCATCGAACCGATCGATCCCGGCACGGACGGACGTCCGCGCGTGCGCCTCCACCTCGAGAGCCGATTGCGCGTCTCCACGCACCTGAACGTGTACGCGAACCCGTGGGCGGACGCGATCATGAAGAGCATCCAGGACCAGATCCTGCTGGTCCTGAAGAACCGCTGCGAAGGAACCACGCGAGGGGCACGATGAACGACGAACCGCCGCCGTATCGCACGATCGTGTTCGACTGCGACTCGACGTTGTCGTCGATCGAGGGCATCGACGAACTCGCGCGCGAGCACAAGGACGAGATCGCGGCGCTCACGGAACGCGCCATGAAGGGCGAGTTGCCGCTCGAGGCCGTCTACGGCAAGCGGTTGGCGCTCGTGCGGCCGTCCCGGAGCGAGATCGAGCGCGTCGGCGCGTTGTACGTGTCTCGCGCGCTGCCGCACGCGCGCGAACTCGTCGCGGCGCTCAAGCGTCTCAAGAAGCGCGTGTGCATCGTGTCCGGCGGCTTGCGACCGGCCGTGCAGGCGTTGGCGGACACGCTGTCGATCCCGGCCAGCGACGTGTTCGCCGTCGACGTCACGTTCGATTCCCGGGGCGACTACGCCGCGTTCGACGAGCGCTCGCCGCTCGCCCGTGCCGGCGGCAAGATCGAGGTGCTCGACGCGATCCGCCGCGCGACCTCGGGCCCCGCGTGCCTCGTGGGCGACGGCGTCACCGACCTCGAAGCCGGCGTCCGCGCCGATCGGTTCGTGGCCTACGGCGGGGTCGCGCGGCGAGAGCCCGTCTTCGCCCGTGCGCGCGTCACGTGCACGTCGCCCGACTTGGCGGCGTTGGCTCCGCTGCTTTTCTCCGAGAGCGAGATGGACGTCCTCTCCGAGCATCCCGAACATGGCGCGCTGATCCGCGCGGCTCGCGCGATCTCCTGAAACCACTTGCAGCGGATCCACGCGGACTCGAGCACCGCTCGGGCACGCGATCCCGCTCTCCGCGACGAACACCCGACACCGAGTTCCCCACCACGACTCCCATGGCGAAGAACATCCTCTGGATCCCCGGCCCCACCGAAGTCCGTCCCGAGATCCTGGCCGAATGCGCGCGGCCCATGATCGGCCACCGCTCGAAGAGCATGACGACGCTGACGGAGCGTCTCGATCCGCACCTGAAGCTGGCGTTCGGTCTGGCGCCGAGTTCCACCGCGCACGTGGGCGTCCACACCTGCGCCGCGACGGGGATGATGGAGTCGAGCTTGCGCGGCGTGGGGCCGAAGGTCCTGTGCCTCGTCAACGGCAGCTTCAGCAAGCGCTTCGCCGAGATCGCCGAGTCGATCGGCA
>Ga0075163_10013370_pt1 | contig 10634 bp, 7 predicted proteins | sample JI1023141ADNA_FD_71478 | JGI IMG/M metagenome (GOLD analysis project Ga0075163, IMG submission 71478) | Wastewater effluent complex algal communities from Wisconsin, to seasonally profile nutrient transformation and Carbon sequestration -... | ecosystem: Engineered > WWTP > Effluent > Algae... | reverse complement strand
TTGATGTACAGTCCCGCTTTTGTTGCTGATTGTCTGGAAACAGTATTTGAAATTGGCGTTGAATATCACGAAGATTTTCAAAAAATGGGTGGTGAAAAAATACAATTAGTTGAAAGCCTCAACGAGCATCCTTTGTTTATCGAGTGTTTGATCGACATGATTAAAAATTAAAAAACCGGGCAATAATTATTACCCGGTTTACATATAATTAATTGGTTTATTTAAAACATATCCATTCCGCCATCGTAGTTTTCTTCCATTCCCCTGTTGCCCCTGCGACGATTATTGTCCTGTTGACCAAATTTATAAGTTAATTTGAGTGTGCCAATTTGTGATTGACGTTTGCGTGAATATTCACTGTAGAAATTGATGCCTTCGCTATAACCTTCCCAAATTCTTGTATTGAAAATATCACTCATACTTACATTCACAGATAATTTATTTTGAAAAAAGTCAGATTTTAAACCTGCATCAACAAAATAAACCGGTTCCGATTCACCCTGGGCAAATGTCCAAGGTGTATTATAACTAAAAGTAAGTTGAAACGAAGTTTGTTTTAATACCTGGAAAAATGACATCACCCTGATGTTATAAGTGAATTGTGAATTGGTTAATCCAGCTTCTAAGTTATTTGCATCAACAAGTGTTTGATTAAAATTTACACTCGATGTTACATTCCACCATTTATAAAATTCATTTTTCCCAACAAGTTCAACACCATATTTTTCTTCATTATCGTAGTTCTGGAAAGTCATGTAAGAAATACCTTCTTCATTTACGGTAGTGTAAGGAGAAATTTCATTTAGGGTTTTATTATAATATACAGAAGCAGATATAGAATGATTTTTGAATTCCTTTACAAATGAAATATCATATGCATTTTCAAATTCAGGCTCTAAATACGGATTCCCGATTCTGAATGAATAAGGGTCAGAATAATCAGGAAACGGATTTAAAAACCAGGCATTTGGGCGGTCAACGCGACGGCTGTAACTGGCTGATAATTCAGCAGTTTCAGTGAACTTATAGTTTAAGTGAACACTAGGAAATAAGCCGAAATAATTATTATTATAAGTTTCGTCGGTGGTAAGTAAATCAGATTCTGTTAATGTTTGCTCAGCACGCACACCTAACTGGTAACCAAATTTTTTAATGCTGCTGTTCCAAATCAAATAGGCTGCAATTACATCTTCAGTATAAACAAATTGATTATTGATTGAATCGTCAACCATCCACATATTTGTTTCATTGTCAAACGATTCAGAGTATAAGGTGTTATCCTTAATTTCTTTGGTATATTTTAATCCGGTTTCAAACTGATTGCCATTTTTAAATGGATGCACATAATCAGACTGGATACTCATATCCTTATTAATTGAAGGGCGACTAACAGATTGTAACAATAAGTTATTTAATGTTGTATCTGTTACACCAAAAAATTCTTCGTTATAATCACTGAGGTCATTCCCATCTCCATATGAATAAAATGCATCAGCACTAAGTACTTGTTTTGGATTTAAAAATGTTTTGCGGTAAGTCAAACCTGCATTATAGGATAAACCCTCATTATTTGAATTGGTTGTTCTAATGCTATTTGCTGTTTCAATACTATCTAAGTCTAGGAATGAATAATTGACAATATCGAGACGCTCGCTGGTATTGGTATGAAATGAACCACTTATACCAATTGTATTTTGTTTATTGATATAATAGTCCATGCCCGCACGTGCCATATGCATTTGCGATTTACTATTATTATTACTTAACGAATTGAGGAAAAAGGTAGTATCCTCTTCAAATGTTTTTCTAAATACACTACCACTCCCGTCGCGGTCATCGTTGGTGTAACTATAATTAGAATACACATTAATTTTTTGATTTCTAAAATTTAACGATGCACCACCTTCATATTTTGGTGTAGTGGAAACGCCGGCTGTAATATTACCATTCAGGCCAATTTTTTTATTGCGTTTTAATACAATATTGATAATACCACTATTGCCTTCTGCTTCATATCTTGCCGAAGGATTGGTAATTACTTCTATACTTTCAATAGAACTTGCAGGAATTTGTTCCAGTATGGCATTCATATTAGTGCCGACAATACCTGAAGGTTTTCCATCAATAAAAATGCGAACGCCTTCATTGCCGCGTAAACTAATATTGCCATCTATGTCAATTACAACCGATGGAATAGTTTGAAGTGCATCAGAAGCTGAACCTGCTGAAGCAACTATATCTTTATCAATATTATACACCTTTTTATCTATGCTTCCCTGCAAATAGGATTGCTCTGCCTGGATGTTCACACTTTCCAACATATTCACATCCTGGACCATTTGAACCATGCCTGCATTATAAAAAGGAGCACCTGCCGGTAAATTAAAATTGATATGTTTTTCAACATACCCGATAAAATTTACATGTAAAGTATAATTACCACTATTGTTAACAGTAAATCTAAATTTACCATCCATATCGGTTATACCACCGGAAATGATGCTAGAGTCACCTTGCAGTGTTACCGTAACGGCAGCAAATTCAATGGGTTTTTTTGAAATGGAATCACCAACTGCACCTGCAATATTTATCGCATTCATTTGTGCCTGAACCGTAAAAATGGTGTAAAACAAGAGGAGCCCTGCAAATCTTTTCATCAGTATTAAATATCGTATTTTAAGTAATGCAAAATTAACGCATTTGACTGGTTTAAATAAGTAAGGTTTAGTGCGTTTAAGGTGTATTAACAAATATTGTGATTTTTTGTTCCAAATGTCACATTTGGCGTTCGAATCAGCATTTTTTCTCCTGCAATGATGTTTACTGGCGTGTTTGTTATTATTTCTCACCCAAATTCTAGTTAACCTTTAGTATTTTTCCGACTGAAATAAAATTTTAGAAACCGTGGAGCAAAAAATAAAGCTATTAGAGCAAAAAAAATCAGAAGCACTGGTAGGTGGTGGCGAAAAACGTATTGAACAGCAACATAAAAAAGGCAAGTTAACTGCGCGTGAGCGTATAAAGTTGCTGATGGATGAAGGCACTTTTGAGGAAATTGGTCAGCTGGTAGTGCATAGAAGCCATGATTTCGGTATGGAATCACAAACGTTTTATGGAGATGGTGTAGTAACCGGTTATGGCAAAATCAACGGCCGTTTAACCTACGTTTATGCTCAGGACTTTACCGTTTTTGGTGGTAGCTTGAGCGAAACACACGCTGAAAAAATATGCAGAATAATGGACCTTGCCATGCAAAATGGCGCACCGGTTGTGGGTTTGAACGACTCCGGTGGTGCCCGTATTCAGGAAGGGGTGAACTCTTTGGGTGGTTATGCCGACCTGTTTTATAAAAACACCCTGGCTAGTGGTGTAATTCCTCAAATTTCAGCTATAATGGGGCCCTGCGCTGGTGGAGCCGTGTACTCACCGGCTATTACGGATTTCATCCTGATGGTTGAAAAAACCAGTTACATGTTTGTAACAGGCCCAAACGTTGTTAAAACTGTTACTCATGAGGATGTTTCTAGTGAGGACCTCGGTGGCGCCATAACACATAGCTCTAAAAGTGGAGTAGCACACTTTGCAACAACCAATGGTTTAGACTGTATTATGAAAATTAAGCAGCTATTGAGTTATATGCCTCAAAACTGCGAAGAAGATGCACCGGTTTTGGCGTATAACGGCAATAATGAACTTCGCCCTAATTTAAATTCCATCATACCTGAAAACCCTAATCAGCCGTATGATATAAGAGAAGTAATTACCGAAACGGTTGATGATAATTCGTTTTTAGAAGTCCATCAGAATTACGCAGAAAATATTGTTGTTGGCTTTGCCAGAATTGGTGGAAGAAGTATTGGTATAGTAGCAAATCAACCTGCAATTTTGGCCGGGGTGCTCGATATTGAATCAAGCAAAAAAGCAGCTCGTTTTGTACGTTTTTGCGATTGTTTTAATATTCCACTCATTGTTTTTGAAGACGTTCCGGGATTTTTACCGGGCACCGATCAGGAATGGAGAGGTATTATTACTAATGGTGCTAAATTATTATATGCATTTAGTGAAGCAACAGTACCCCGTATCACTATCATTACCCGTAAAGCATACGGTGGAGCTTATGATGTGATGAACAGTAAACATATTGGGGCAGATATGAATTTTGCATGGCCATCGGCAGAAATTGCGGTAATGGGTGCACAAGGCGCTGCGGAAATTATTTTCAAAAAAGAAATTGAAGAAGCCGCAAACCCTCAGGATAAATTAAAAGAAAAAATTGACGAATACACTACCACTTTTGCAAACCCATACCGCGCTGCAAACAGAGGATTTGTTGATGAAGTAATTAAACCGGAAGAAACCAGAATAAAAATAATACGTTCACTGGAAATGCTCAAAAATAAAGTGGCAAAATTACCTAGAAAAAAACATGGTAACATTCCACTGTAAATATAATTAGTGAACAAAACTCGAAGTAAAAAACTGTAATAATGGCTACCAAAAAAAAACAATCTGTAATAGGAGATAAGGAAATTGATTTCCTTACGAAATATTTAAATAATCCTTCACCAACAGGTTACGAAACCGAGGGTCAAAAAATTTGGCTGGAATATTTAAAGGCTTATACAGATGATTATTTTGTAGACAATTATGGCAGTGTTGCAGCTATTATTAATCCGAAAGCAAGTTACAAGGTGGTTATTGAAGCACATGCTGATGAAATTGCATGGGCTGTTCATTTTATTACAGAAGATGGATTTATTTATGTAGAACGCATTGGCGGTTCTGACCACATTATCGCTCCTAGCAAAAGGGTTAATATTCATACCGCTAAAGGCATTAAAAAGGCTGTTTTCGGATGGCCTGCAATCCATACCCGCAGAGTAAAAGATGATTTACCGGAACTCAAAAATATTTTCCTGGATTGTGGTTGTACATCTAAAAAAGAAGTACTCGATTTGGGCATTAGTATTGGCGACCCAATTACATTCGATGATGATTTTTTTGTTATGAACGACAAGTATTTTGTTGGCAGGGCACTTGATAATAGAATAGGCGGATTTATCATTGCTCAAGTTGCCAGGTTACTCAAACAAAATAAAATTAAATTACCTTATGGGTTATACATTGTTAACTCAGTTCAAGAGGAAATCGGATTACGCGGTGCTGAAATGATGGCACAACAAATTAAACCTGATGTTGCTATTGTAACAGATGTAACCCACGATTCAAATACACCTATGATTTCCAAAAATATAGAAGGTGATTTAAAACTTGGTCGCGGTCCCGCACTTACCAAAGGTCCTGCAGTACACAATAAATTATTAAAAATTATTGAAGATGCTGCAAAAGCAAATAAAATTGATTGGCAGCGCGATGTAGCATCTCGTACAACCGGCACCGATACAGATGCATTTGCCTATTCAAATGGAGGTGTGCCAACTTGTTTAATTGCATTGCCGTTGCGTTATATGCATACTACTGTCGAGTGTGTGCACAAGCAAGATGTTGAGGCTGTTATTCAACTCATATATCATACTTTGCTCAACTTGAAACCAGGGTTTAATTATAAATATTTATAAGGTGACCATCAGAGGAATTGCAGCTGTTTATTTACTATTTGTCATACTGCCTATAATTGCAGCAGCCATCATTGTTTTTATTGCTGCACGCAAAAGAATTAAGTTACAAAAAGAGACTGACCCTGATTCGTTTAAAAAGAAAAAGCCCTCCCAACCGGGAAGGCTTCGAAGATTTTTTACAATCAGGAAACAATAATATTATTGATTAATTAATTCCATCACCTTTGTTTCTAAGGCTTGACCACGTAGGTTTTCTGCTACAATAATACCTTCTTTATTTACCAAAAACGACATCGGGATTCCGGTAATGCGATAATCAATTGCCGCTTTGTTATTGGCATCATCCAATGCACAAACATGATTATCCCAAATTAATCCATCAGCCTGAACAGCGGCAAGCCATTTCGATTTATCAGTATCCAGTGAAACACTAAAAATATTAAATCCTTTCGATTTATAAGCATTATATACACGCACTACATTTGGATTTTCTTTGCGACATGGTCCACACCAGCTAGCCCAGAAATCGATTAATATAATCTGCCCTTTTAAATCAGATAATTTTTTGGAATTACCGTTTTTATCAGGTTGTATAATATCAATAAAGGGTTTGCCAACTAGACTTTGTGCAAGTAGTCCTTCCTGTGTAGCAATTTTAATACCTAAGTCTTTAATATAAGGACTTGAAGAATCAGCACTGCTTTTCCATACATTATAATGCTCTTTTACAAATTGAAATTCAGAAAAGAATATGGATTCAACTGCAATTGAAGAGTTCGCCACATATTTACAGGTATCGATATAATTTTTGAATATCGAGATATAATCATTTTTCATTTGCTCAACAATAGCATTAAACGCAGAATCATTTCCGGCAGCTTTTAATTCCATGATAGAGTCATTCATGCGCATGGCAGACTCGTCAAAATCGCGTAAAGTTTTCATTAACCCAAATAATGATAATGTTGCAGGTGAGCCGGTAATAGTTGGATTGCCTGCTTCATTTACATTCGCCGTTAATTCCATCTCTTCGTTTTGCAACGATACCACATAATAATTTTGATCGGCACCCGCTACAGTTAAACGACATGTCATACGTTCAGGTAAATGATTTTTAATGGTAAACTTACCTTCTTTATCTGCAGTAACGGTATCTATAATAGTGTATTTTGGTTGGCCGGCTTCAGGGAAAGTCATAGTTTCCAAAATAATTTTTTTGTTTTCTGCACCGGTAATGGTTCCATTTATTGTAAATGGATCACCCGATTTTTTATCACATGAAATAAAAAATAAAGTTGATACGCTAAAAAATAAAAATAATAGTTGATTTCGCATTGCTAATTGGTTTGATACTTTAAATAAGTAATATATTTTAATTGTTGAGTTTTTCTTCTAATAATTTACTGGTAAGTTTTGGGTCGGCTTTACCTTTGCTCAGCTTCATTACTTCTCCCATAAACAATCCCAATAATCCTTTTTTCCCGTTTTTGTATTCTGTTACTTTATCAGGGAATTTGGCAAGTGCCTCATCTACAAACTGGGCAATTAAACCTGAATCACTTTCCTGAATAATATTCATTGCTTTGGCTAAATCTGCAGCGGTGTTTTCAGGTTTTTCCATTAATGCAGGAAAAAGTTGCTGAGATGCAATGGTAAAATTTAATTTGCTTTCATCAATTAATTGAATGATATCGGCAATATGTTTTGGTGTAATGGAAAGTTCATTTATTGCTTTCGCATTTTCGTTTAACCAACTTTTAATCGGACCTGAAACCCAGTTAGCAGCAGCTTTATAATTTTTTGTCAACTGAATAATCTCTTCAAAAAATAAAGCAATTGCTTTTTCGCTTGTCAATATTTCTGCATCATAAACACTGAGTTGCAATTGTTCAATATACTTATGCATTAAAGCTTTCGGCAAAGCAGGCATATCTTGTTTAATACCTTCTATCATTTCATCTGAAACAGCAAAAGGTGGTAAATCCGGTTCCGGAAAATAACGGTAATCATGTGCAGCTTCTTTGCTCCGCATGCTGAAAGTAGTTCCTTTGGAAGCATCAAAACTGCGCGTTTCCTGCACTAATGTTTCACCACTTTCAATAGCGTCAATTTGACGAATTACTTCGTAATCTATGGCGCGTTTAACATTGCGGATGGAATTCATATTTTTCACTTCCACCTTTACCCCGAATTGTGTTGCGCCTTTCAGCATCACACTCACGTTGGCATCGCAGCGCAAACTGCCTTCTTCCATATTCCCATCACAAATTTCGAGGTGACGAACTAATCGTCTGATTTCTGTTAAATAGGCATAAGCCTCATCGCCACTGCGCATATCCGGCTCAGACACGATTTCAACAAGAGGAGTTCCTGCTCGGTTAAGGTCCACCAAAGTATAAAAAGGGTCTAAATCATGTATACTTTTGCCGGCATCCTCTTCCATGTGAATCCGGTGTATGCGTATTGTTTTTTCTTTTCCATACTCCCCAATTAGCACAATACCATTGGTACAAATGGGGGTATTATCCTGGGTTATCTGGTAACCTTTAGGTAAATCGGCGTAAAAGTAGTTTTTGCGGGCAAACTGGTTATAACGGGTAATTTGGCAATTTGTGGCCAAACCAAGTTTGATGGCCAGTCGCAAACTTTCCTGATTAAAAACGGGTAAAGTGCCCGGATGTCCTAGTGTAACAGGACTTACATACGTATTAGGCTCACCACCGTAAGCAGCAATATCATCGCTGTAAGCCTTGGTTTTGGTAAGCAATTGAGCATGCACTTCTAATCCAATTACTACCTCGTATTTATCGTAAACGTTCATACGGCGGCAAAGATAAGAACTTGCCACCAAGCCTAAGGGCAAACATACTCGTTTACTAAAATTTAGTAGTGTCAGTTAATTGTGAAAAAAATATTTCCGGTTATCAGAATTTCAGGAATTTGTTTTAACTTCGAACTGCAAAAGATTGATTTCTTTTCATATGTATATTACCCGGTGGACAGAAGAGGAGCTGGACACCGGTTTTTTTATTTATATAAGTTGCTAACTATGAAACTGTTATACACAACAATTGGTCTTGCTCTTTTTTCCACTCTTAACGCCCAAAACTTTGATTATGCAGTCTCCCTCCAGGAGGTAGTGTTTTCCGGCGATGATATGTATGAGATTAGGCAGGACGATAATACCGGATTTATCGACACTGATTTTCACTGGAAAGCAGATGGCTCCGTTAATCCTACCGCATTTCCTTCCGGGACAACAATTTCAGCGGCAGCTACCATTCAATTTGAATGCGAACAAATGCCGGCCAGTATATATATCCGTGGAACAGGCCCAGATGAGATGACTTTTCCTAGTTTAGCGGTTGCTCCTGTTGGTGATATTTTTACTTACCCGGAAACACCCGCTACGGCTCCATTTGAACCTGAAACAATCAGGTTTTATGAACATTTTACCATTAACTGGGAATTTTCATTCGATAATGTGAAGTGGTACACGATTGGAGAAAGTATGAGTCCGGTTTACGTAACCCTGCAAGAGGCAAAACCCGAAGGTGGATTTTCAGGATTTAAATATTACCTCACAGTTTTTGATGTTGCCTGCAGAAATGCAGATGGTGTTACAACTACCGATGAAATGATTAATAAAGTTTGGGAAGAATTTACCGACCATACCGTATATCGCGCCGATGGTGTACCAATGGGTTATTACAAAGAATTATTTTCACCCAACGTAACGCTCGGCACTTTAATTAAATATGCAGATGGCGAATGTTATACATGGGCACAATTATTTTTAGCCGCATTAAAAATTCATGGATTTTCACAGCCTAATAATTATATGAATATCACAGCTGATTATTCTTCAACAGGTTGTGGCAGTATATCGCGATTTTTAGTAAAAGACTGGACATTTGGAACACCATCTTATGACTGTTTCGACATGCCTTATTTAAATGTTTATAATCCGGATTATTATGATGCGGATACTGCCTATATCTACGATTATGCTGAAGTTACCGATGAAATTGGTGTAATGGGGCAAACCGCTCCCAATCCAGCTTCCAGCTTTAGTAATCATCAAATAGCTATTGTGAATGGCAAATATTATGATGCCAGTTATGGTGTTTTATTTAATACATTTAGTGAAATAAAATACGGTGCTTTAAGCGGATGGAGCAGAAGCGAAACAAGTGATGAAGTAGGTATTGGAATTGATGTAAATGGCGATGGCGATTTAGATGCCTCGCCGGACTTTACCATTTTGCGTGCAACAGATGATATAGAAGCTGCAGACTTTGACCAATCAATTGAAACATGGTGAAACGATTTGTTTTCAATATTATTTTTTTGCTGCTAGCATGGAATAGTTTTGGTCAGGGAAAATTCGACCGAAAAATTATCATCGAAGACAGTGTGTTTTATGCTATTGAAATAAACAATCAGTTGGGTATTTTGTGGACAGGTAATATAGATAAGCCATTGGATAGTGCTCAACAATATATTCTTCCTGTTGGTACAAAAAGACGTAGTATACATTTGCAGCCATTGGCCTGGGACATAAGCGGAGAAAAGCTTTACGCGATTAATTTTACTGAGTTTAGTCAAAACGAAATCATTCGCAATTTAAAAGAAATTCCACTTGATTCATTGGAAAAATATCAACCGGAAACTAATTATCGCCCTTATTTTTACAAAGCCGCAATGGAAAATAATTATATAGAAAATTATCCGTTTGTAGAAACTTACAAGGATTATTTATATATGGATAATTTCTTTTTTGATATCGCGGTTAAAGGAGATAGTATTTACGAACTTATCGCTATTGATAATCAAATAATAGTTTGGTATTGGAATGGACATACATGGTATAAATCAACGAATTACACTTTTGATACAAATGCTTGTTTTTCCACTTTTTTTTCGCAACAAAATTTATGTGTAATAGATGGAAAAGGCAACTCCTATTTTGTATCAGATAAATTAAATTTCATCGCCCAATTCCAACTTGATTTGCCTCAAAAAATATTGGTTGATAATAGGGATAATAATACC
>Ga0075163_10013369_pt1 | contig 10635 bp, 7 predicted proteins | sample JI1023141ADNA_FD_71478 | JGI IMG/M metagenome (GOLD analysis project Ga0075163, IMG submission 71478) | Wastewater effluent complex algal communities from Wisconsin, to seasonally profile nutrient transformation and Carbon sequestration -... | ecosystem: Engineered > WWTP > Effluent > Algae... | reverse complement strand
CTTGCCCCACCAATTTTCACTCGTCAGATCCACGTCGCTGTACTTCCAGTCGGTGCGACTTGTCGAGGCAAAGCGAAAAAAGTCCGCATACGCCTGCGCCGAAAACCCGACGAGCGTCTCGGGCCTGACCCGCTGGTCATCGCCTTCGACCAGATCGAACGTGTCGCCGACGCGCACCGGCACTTTGAAGTCGAGCCGCGCCACCTTGACGACGCGCACAAGCTCGGGCCACCACGCCTGTTCCAGCCACTGCTTGTAGCGCGTGCTCGCCCACTTGAGCCCGAGCAGGGTCCAGCTTCCGCTCTCGGCCACCCGGTCGAGTAGCGCCGACAGCGCGCCGGTCAGTTCCTCCGTCGGAATCGTGTCGATGACAGCGCCGCGCTCGCTTGGCAGATAGCCAGTCGAGAGCGCCCGCCGCAGCAGCGACTCATCGTCGGACGCGGCTTGGGCTGACGCCCCGTCGTCATCCTCCGCATCCTCGTCGTCGGTCTGAGACACCCGAGTCATCGCCGACAGATCGCAGTAGCGCCACTGGGCCGATCCGACGACGCGCCAGCCGTAGCCAAGCGGACTCGTCACGCCCAGCTCGATCGCACCCGCCAAAAACCAGTCGTGCAGCACCGGAAACAGCGACGAGTCGAGCCCGACATAGACGGTGTCGAACGTCATCGCGTGACCGCGCAGCGCATGCGCAAGCAGCCAGCCATACGGCCACGTCGAGTCCGGCACCTTCCCAAGCCGCGCCGCCAGTTCCTGCTGCTCGCGCTGCAAGATGGCGCGCTTTTCCTCGTCATCGCCCGAGCGACGAATCGCCGCCTCTCGACTGATGATGGCCCGCACGTCTTCCCAGCAGCGATGGCGAACCCGCGACTGCGCCTGCCGCTCTTGCTGCTCGCGCAGGCTCGCAATCGCCGCCTTGGCTTCCTCGGGGTCGTTCGCCAAAAACAGGACCAGCTGCTCCGCCCCCAGCTCGCTCTGCGCCGCCGGATTGCTCGTCTGGTTGTCGGCGCTCTGGATCAGATCCGACATCCAGCGCAGCTTGCCGAGCACATATTCGAGCCGCACCACGTCGAGGCTCTTTCGCGCGAGCAGGAACTTGATCTCGACGACCGCCTGCCGATTGCCTTGCCGAATCGCCCGCCCGTTGCGCTGCCGCAGCGTGTTTGGCTCCCACGGCAGGTCGAGGTGATAGACCCGACACGTCCGCAGGTGCAGGTCGATTCCCTCATACGCGGCCATGTTGCAGATGACCACGTCGTACTCGGGGTCTTGCGCTTCGACTTCGACCGTGCCGTCGGGCGCAATCACCGCAGGCGTGCCGTTGAACTTGTCGGCAATCGCCAGTCGCTTGACCGGATCTTTGGCGACGGAGCCGTTGATGATGGCAATCCGCTCCTTGGGAAAGCCTGCCGCCACCAGCAACATCACCAGCCAGCGATGAACCGCGATGTTGTCGCAGAACACGATGTGCCCGCAGTCGGGAATCGCCATGATCAGCGCCACCACACCGTCGAGCTTCGCCGAGCCAGGCCGATTCACCGTCGTCGCGTTGTTCCACGTCCACTGGTCGCGCAGCTTCTTTTTGCGCACCCACGTCGCCCGCGCGAGTCGTCGCAGCTCGTCCGTCTCCGCTTCCCACCGCTCCATCACGTCCGGCGTCGCCTCGCTGCGTGCCGCCTGATAGCGGTCATCGAGCGAGCCCTGCTTTTCGCGCTGACTCGTCATCACCACGAGCGCCAGCCGTCGCTCCAGCTCGGGCTTTGGCACGTCGGGATGCTCGGCAGGCAGCGACTCATACGCGCGCAGCTCTTTGGTGTTCGGCCCCGACGCCAGCTCGGGATGAATCGTCACCAGCTGTAGCCGGGACAGAAGCGACAGCGCCTTGTTCTTCGCCGCCTTCACCGACTTGGCGTTCTTGCCGCCGCCGGTCATCCGTCCCATCGCCTTCAGCGTCGCTTGATACTCCGCCGCCAGCCGGTAATAGACCTTCGACTGCGTCATATCCATATCGACAAAGACTTGATCGACCTTTGACTCTGGCAGCTTGAGCCCGACCTCTTCCGCCGTCCGAAACTCTGCATAGCGAAAGATGATGTCGCGCAGCTCAATCAGGTTGCGAAAGCCTGCTACAATCGGCTGTTTCTTTACCGACATATCTGGCTGCACAACTTCGCGCCGCTCTATTCGCAGATATCGATCAATGAAATTTTCAACACTGTAGATACCGACATTTTGCCAAGCACGCTCGTTGACCAGGCCAATCAGCGTGAAGTATTCAAGCGGCGAGTTCTTCGCAGGTGTCGCCGACAGCAGATACGTTCCGCCCGGTGTCTTGTTCGCCTTCGAGACGTAGAAGCGCCGCACCGCCAGGTCAAAGCCTCGGTCGCTGCCGTCCTCGATCGCGCCCAGATACTTCGGCGTGCCCCCTTCGAGCCCGGTAATCGGCCAGATGTTCTTGAAGTTCTGCGCCTCGTCGATCATGAGCAGGTCAATGCCCACTTGCTCAAACGTCAGCCCTTCGTCGGTGGCTGCCGCTCGCTCGCCCGCCCAGCGATCGGTCGCTTCGTCGATGAGCGCGCGGTTTCTCTCGGACAGCGTGCTGTACTTGTCGGCAATCGTGCGCAGCAGCGCTTCTTCCTTCCGCTTTTGCGCAAGCAGCTCCTCGGCGATCTTCTCCTTCGCCGCTTCCCGTTCCTCCTCGCTCAGCGCTTGCCACTCCTCTTCGCCGAGCAGCCGCTGCGCCCGCTCGTCCGACACCGTCGGCGCTTTCATGTCCGTCCCATCGCTCTCGCGCTTTTCCGCTCTGGCAATCGTCTCGGCAAAGTCGCGCGCCGTCAGCTGAAGCTTCCGAATCAGCACTGGCGACGAGCGCGCAAACTCTCGCCAGGTATCCATCGACACGCCGAGCCGACCAAACATCGAATACGAGACAATCGCCACGTCGTACTGGCCCGACTGAAACCGCCGCCACTTGGTGATGCGCTCCTCGGCAGAGTCCACCTGCGACACCCACACGCCGCGCCGGTTTAGGTAGCGATTGGCCCCGACGACCAGCACGTTGTAGTCGGGCAGACAGCGCTTCACGTCGCGATACCACTTCCAGATCAGCGTGTTCGGCACGACGACAACCGGTCGCTTGGCGAGTCCTCGCTCTCGCTGCACCGCGATGGTGGCGATGCCCGAAAAGGTCTTGCCGACGCCGGTATCGAAAGCGTTGAGCGTGCCGCCGTAGTGACACATCCGACGCACGACCGCGTTTTGATGCGGCGCGAGGACAATCTGCTTGCCCCAGCGCGCCATCGCAATCGGCCCGCTCTCGAACGTCGGCAGGACAAAGCTACCAAGCGCCTCGTTGTAGCCCGCTTCGAGCAGCTCGATGCGCGACTGCTCGGCAGTGACCCAGGCTTTGAAGTGGGTGATTGCTGCCGTCGAATACGCGACGCGGGCACGGTCGAGCGCTTCCTCGGCGGACTCTTCGTTGCCGTCTTCATCGACCAGCTTGCGATACGGAGGCCGAAACAGCGCCAGGTCGTAGTTCAAAAACCCGATCAGCACCGCCAGCTCGGACTTGCTGCCGAGCTTGGCCTCCAGGTTCGGGTACGGCGTGCCTTCCAGCGTCACAAGTCCGCTGTCGCGACTGAGCTGACCGACGGGACCGCGCAGGTATGTCGACATCCACTCGCGCAGAAGCTCCATCGGTATCCAGCCGAGGCGCGGGCTCGGGTCCATCTCGGTGATGCGGGCAAAGCGCACCAGCTCCCGCAGCCGTGCCGTCTGGGCCGCCGCAATTGTCGAGCTTTTCGCCTGAGCCAGCGCCCGTCGATAGCGCGGCATGATCGCGCCGCTGAAGTAGCTGTCCGCGCTCATCCAGACCGGCGGCTCGTCGAAGTCGTTGGCCCAGCCCGCCTTGACCAGCTCCGACTCCGCTTCATCGGGACTCATGCCGGGCAGGCCCAGGCCGCTGCGGAAGGTGAGCAGCGCCGTGACCGTAAAAGGCCCCGACGATGAAAACAGCCAGCTCGCCATCGCCGGGATGCTGTCGCCGCCTTGGTACTTTTCGGTGTACGCGGGCCGCTGGGCCAGCGTCGGCAGGATCTCGCCCGTTGGCCCAAACACCGACAGCAGCGACGAAATGCCCGTGCTCTCTCGAAAGTCGGTCAGGCTCGCGAGGTTGTTCGCCGCTGCCCAGTCGAGCACCGCGCTGTAAAGCTCCTGATGCAGCGCCGCCGCTCGCGCAATCGTCGACGACTCGCCCCGCGCCAGCAGATCCAGATACACACCGACGCGCTCACCGAGCACGGCTGCGGTGCGGACATGCTCGGGCAGCTCGGCCTCGATGGCGCGCTTCTGCACGACGGGCGGGCTCGTGTAGGTAATCCGCTGCGGCACGCAGTTGATGCAGCGAGGCCGGACATCGACGGCAGGCAAGCCGCTGTAGTCGCCCTTGACGGTGTAGCGATACTCGTCTTCGTCGCGGGTTTTGCCTTTTTCCTCGCCCAAGATGTGGGTCGGGAAGGACTCGTAGTAGCGACCCTTCGCGATCTCCACGTCTTCGGGCAGCACCTCGTCGAGCAGCCCGCCGCGAGACTCCAAGATCACAAGGTCGGTGACAATCTGCGCGCCCGGAAACAGGTTCGACGGCAGACGGAACGCGACCCGCAGGTGAGCCTCGCGCAAGATTCGCGAGCGCAGGTTTTCAAAGTACGGCGTCGTCGCAGACATGAAGCCATACGGGATGATGAAGACGCCGATGCCGCCCTCGGCGAGAAGCTCCAGACAGCGACGCATGAAGTAGACATAGGCGCGCGTGTCCTTGTGGTCGGTATCGGGATCGATCGCCGCCTCGCTGCCGCGCTGACCGTAGGGCGGATTGCTGACGACGAGGCCAAAGCGGCCCCGCGCCCGGCTGCCGACGCTGACAAACCACTCCTCGAAGCTGCTGTTCAGCACCTGGATGTCGGGTCGCACGCGCCCCAGCAGCGCCGACGACAGACGGCTGTACTCGATGGCCGTCCACGCCACCTTCTCGAAGCCGCTCACCGAAAAGGCATTGACCAGCCGACCGATGCCCGCCGACGGCTCCAGCGCCAGCACCTTGCCATCCTGCGTCGGCAGCCCAACGACCCACGGTGCGACAAGCCGCGCGATGTCCTGACAGACTTGCGACGGCGTGTAGAACTCATAAAGCAGCGCTTTTCCGTCGGGCAGAAGGGCGCTCGGGATGCGGTCTTTGATCTCCTCAATCGACAGGCCGCCCCAGCCGGTGTAACGCAGCATCAGCTCGGCATCGGAGCGCTTGGGCGACTCCAGAAGCGCCGCGAGCGCTTGCAGGTTGGCCACGGTACGCTGAACGGGCGTCGTCGGCTCGTCCACTTGCGCAAGCAGCGTCTCCAGCTGCTCGGCAGAGCGCGCCAGCGTCGGATCTGGCTTCGGCAGCGCAATCCAGCGACCGCGCGGGGCCTCGGTCTTCGCCGCTTTGAGCAGCCGCAGTCGGGTGCGCAGAAACTCCTCGGCCCGTCCCGCCGTGCGCTCGCCTTCGGTCGCCAGCAGCGACGCAATCTGCTCCAGCCGCTGCTCATGGCCATCCAGTGACACGTCGCCCTCGGGAAGTGGCTGACCAAACCAGCCCACCGTCAGGTCGAGCAGCTTCCCCGGCTCGGCCTCGTCGTTCCAGTAGGCGGCGCGGGCAAACTCGACGAACTGCTTTGGCAGCAGCACGCCGGGCAGCTCCTCGAAGCTGCCCGCAAACTCGTAGACCACCAGCCGATCGTCGGACACACCCGGCACAAGCCGTGGCACTTCAGCGGCTCGGCGTGCCAGCTCGGCGGCATCCAGCCCTCGTTCTTGTGCCCAGCCCGTCGCCTGCGTCGCCAGGTCTGACCGATGCGCGAGCAGCCGCACCAGCAGCCACGACGCCTCCTCGGAGTCGGCTTTCCCAAGCCAGGTCTTCACCGACTCGGCGGTCTGCTCGTGCCACCTGTGACGATATTGCAGATCCAGCCGCTCCAGCCTCGGAATCAGCTTCGGCGCAAGCAGCTGGACCAGCTGCGCTTGCAGCCTGCCGCCGTTGTCGTCAAACCAGCCAGCCGCGAAGTCCGCGTCGATCCCTGTCGGCGGCGCACTGACCAGCGCGTCCCGAAGCTGCGAGATGATCTGCCCGGCGAGGGCTTGTGCGCTCTGCATGGTTACTGCCCGAGCTTCAAGTTGCCGATGATCTTGGTCAGCGCCGATTCCACCGCCTCGGTCATCGCCTGATCCTTGGCTGCCGTGCTCGTCGCTTTCCCTCGCTTGGGCGCACCCTTTACGGCCTCGGGCTTCGCCGGTTCAGCCTTCGCCGGTTCCGTCGCTGCTTCTTTCGCCTTCTCCTTGCGCCCCTTCTTGGCCTTCTCCTTCGGCACCGCCTCGACCTGGATGTCGCTTCCCTCGGGTCGGGGCGGCGTCTTCAGCTCCGGCTGCCGCTGCACAAACGCCAGCCCCTCGACCGCCAGCTCGGCCCGCTTGGCCTTCACCGCCAGTACGGATGCCTCGACGCTGTCGATCGTCTCACCGAGCCGCTTTTGCAGCTGCTCAATCCTCGCCCGCTTCGTCTCAGCACTCGCCTCAGTGCGTGGTGGTGTGGTCTTCAGCGACGCTAGAAACGCCGCGATCTCCTGATTCAGCAGCTCGACCTTCTCCATCTCCTTCGCGGCCTTGCGCTTGAGCACCTCGATCGCCGCTGGCTCGCGCAGCTCGGACAGCTTCGGCACGCTGCCACGCTCGGCCTTCGCCGGAGCCCTCGCCGCCCCCTTGGGCACCGTCACCCCGAGCGCCGGGGACGGAACCACCCGCTTGCCGTCACAGCTACACGTCGTCTGCGCCGTCGCCTCCGCCGATCGTCCCGCCCGCCACAGATCGTCCCAGATCGGCTTGAGCGCCTGCACATCTTCCGTCGACAGCTTGCTGTCTGGATACGCCTCGGCCAGATACGCCAGGATCATCGCGTAATACGTCGCCGGAGGCTGTTTTCCCTCGCGTGAAGTCAGCGTCTTCATCAGCCAATCCTCCTCAGCACCTCAGCCCGCAGCCGCTCCAGCACCGCCGTCCCGACCTCTGCCATCACCGCGTCGGCCACCATCACCAGCGTCTGTTTTTGCAGCACCGTCGCCGTGTGCTCGGAAAGCTCCAGCGCCGCCTTGCAGTCGCCACAGACCAGCCGCTCGGCACGCCCGGGCCGTCGCGTGATGCGGTTTGCGCCGCCGCAGTGCTCACAGACCCTCGCGCCCACGCTCGCCGCCCACGCTTCCCGCTTCTCGTTATAGGCTTGGCGCGCTTCTTCGGTGCCAATCGCCTCATACGCCTCATTCAGCAGAACGGCCTTTGCCGGATCGGCCCCGGTATCTGGGTGATTTGCCCGCATGCCCGCCAGATATGCACTCCGAATCTGCGCACTCGTCGACTTGCGATACACACCAAGGACTCTGTAATAGTTCTTCATTTGTCACCGCCGAGCGTGCGAAGCAAAAGCTCCAATTGCCCACTCTCGATAAGCTGCTTGAGCTTCCCACTCTCCAAAATCTCTTTGAGCTGACCGCTATCAATCAATTCCGCCAGTGACCCGGTAAGCGGTGGCGGCGACGAGCTAGCGCCTTTCCCCGTCGCTGTCTTGGGCCTTACCTCGGTCTTTTGGCCCGGCTTTGCCGCTGCGCCTGCCTCGACCTTGGCAAAGCTCTCCAGCAGCGCCTTCAGTCCATCGGCATCCCCCGTCGCAATCGGCCCCTGCGCCTCGGTCAGCAGCTTCAGCAGCTCCTTCTTCTTCGCCGCGCTGCGCTTCCGTCCCGGTGCCCACGCGCTGCCAATTCGCCCCACGGTGTTGAGCAGCGCAATCGCGACGCCCGCATAGTCCGGCGGCGGCGGCGGCGGCGCTGGCTTCGCGAAGTCCGGGTCGCGGAGCTGCTTGGCCACCTTCCGCGCCATCCGCAGTATCGCATTTCCCGCCGCCTCAGAGCTGACCACCTGGTTGCGTCCCACGTCGCGCATCGTCGCCAGCATCGCCGCCAGGTCGCGCCGCATCATCGTCATCAGCTGGTGGTTCTCGCCGATTTCCCGCGTATACGAGTGCCCGCGAATGATGCGCAGCTTCTCCGCCTCAATCTGAATCCCCATCGCCTCTTCGTGCGTGCTGACCGCCGTCCGAATCTGCGCCTGCCGCGCCGCCGTCAGGTCCGAATAGAGCAATTCCTCACGCTCCAGCACCTCGACCTCTGGCGATTCTCGTCGCCGCAGCACATTCAGCGCCGACTCATCATCGCTCGTGTCGTCGCTGTCCGGTTCCGCTGTTCCGCCGTCGCTGTCTTCGTCAGTGCTGTCGCCGACCTCTTCCGCGTCTGCGTTGTCTTCCTCTGCCTCCGCTGCGGCCCGATCGGACTCCGCTGCTTGGCGTCCAGCCTCGAGCAGCGGCTGATCGGTGCTGCTGCTTGGCAGCTTGCCGACGGAGTCACCCGGCAGACGAATGGTGACGTTGGTGCGCGTCTCGCGTCCTTGCTTGTCAAAAAACGTCGCGTTGCAAAGACCCGATACGTTCGCAGGCACATAGCGCAGTGCTAAGTGCCCGGAAGCAGAAGGAATAAACCATAACCCATTGACTCTGCGCAGCTCCAGCCTGACCATTTCCTCTCTTGGCTGCGCCACGGCCATAAGCGCCTCATGGTTGCGATGAACAGCATTCATGGTTCTGTCCCTGGGAGCAGTCGGCCACGCGCGCCGGTCGCAAAGCGGCAGTAGTTCTTGATGAACGGCTCGCTAATGACGATCACGCTCTGGCTCATATGAATCGGGTTACACATCGCGTCGAATAGCTGCACCGTATAGCAACTGACCACGGGTAATGCCGGTAACTCTGAGAGGGGAAGCTTGCTGCCTTCCGACGGAAAATACCGAACGTCCGACTTCATTCGGGTTCCTAATCGGACAAACTTCGCCCCCGTGGAGAACGCGAGATGGTTTAGATACGCCACTGGATCAGGGACGGCTTGTCCCGTATTGAAGTTGACGCTGCCTTGCTTTCTGCACTCCGCCGAGCAGAAGACCTGCAATCGCGTCCGAGAGAAGAAGACCTTTCGACATACCGGATTGAGACATTCGCTCTTCATGTCATCGACTCTTGCTACAAGTATTCGATCAAAGCCACATGTAAGTCTCTACCGGGTGGAAGATAGGTTCTCATTCGCATGCGCCGTTCTTCATTCCAATCAATCGCAAGCGGCTGAAACTACGCGCAAAGACATTGGGAAGTTACATCGCGCAACAGCGAGCTACGACGAATTTCCCAATTTCAGCTCGCAAAGATGTCCGCCGCAATCATCGTAAAAAGAGCACCACGAACAAACGCCGAGCCAGAATGAGGATCAGATGCTGAATCACAGTGCGATACACATTCAGAACCAAACGTTGGTTCAGCGTGTCGTTCACATGCTGAGTCACATAGTGGTTCAGCGAGTGATTCGCTCTGTCGAACAGCATGTCGAACGCAATGTGATTGCGCCAGTTAGCAAAATTCATTCCATCGGCCAATTTCCATCGATCTACAATAGCTTGCGAGCTGGTCTAACCAATCCTTGAATCGTGCGGACGCAATGTGGAACAGAATGTCGAACACAAGCTGGAACACAACGTGGTTCACTGAGTCGTTCACAGTGTGGTTCGCAGGGTCGTTCACAAGCTGTCCCGCGACGTGGTTCGCAATGTCGAACGAAGACTTGGTCAGCGCCTTGATCGCAGCGTTGGACAACACTTCGCAGACATTCACGGACGCCAAGGTGAACGAAACTACGGTCGCAAGGTCGAACGTAACCTCGTACGCAATGTCGAACGCAACCTCGGACAGCATCTCGAACGCAACCAAGGTGAGGGCGGGCGCACTACCTGATCCCACTGTGAAAAAATATTTTTCTGATGGGCACACTCCTGCCCAACGGAAGACAACTCGATAGTGATCAAGGCCGTTCCAAGACCGATCTGGCGATCGAGATGACTGCGATCGTCTGATCGCTTGGCAGACCACGCTGGCCGTCGGAGGGTGCGGTCGATCGAGCGCTGAGCTGCTAACGCAGCGAGGGGTAGGTCAAGTCAGCTGATTCGCTCTTCTGCTTACAAGCGGCGCTGCCGAGGCTGGGTTGGCTGGTGGTGGGACTTCGGGACTTGAGTCCGCGAGGCAGGGCTTACGGATCGTCGTGACGGGCCGCTGCGTCGTCGTCGCCGGGCGTGGCACCGGACATCCGCACACCGGGCCTGCCGCCGTTTAGAAACTGGACGCCCGCGTCCTCGAACGCTTTGCGGATGCGTTCCTTGGTCGACTTCGTGGGACGGTGCTTCCCCGTCACCCAGTTCGAAATCGTCACGAACGAGACACCCGATTTCTCGGCCAGCTCTGCATCCGTCCAGTCCAGCAGGCCCTTGGCCGCGCGGAGGTGTACGACGGAGATCGTATGAGGCTTGGATTTCTCTTGCATGAGCCCGGAAAGTATGATTTTTAAACTATTTAGAAAGTGACCGACACCGCGCGGGAACGCGGTGCCGGTCGGTGTTCGTCGGGAACTGACCCCAACAGAACGAGGCGCAGCGTATCCGCTGGGGGCCTATGGATCAAGTCTGCGCGGA
>Ga0075163_10013368_pt1 | contig 10635 bp, 9 predicted proteins | sample JI1023141ADNA_FD_71478 | JGI IMG/M metagenome (GOLD analysis project Ga0075163, IMG submission 71478) | Wastewater effluent complex algal communities from Wisconsin, to seasonally profile nutrient transformation and Carbon sequestration -... | ecosystem: Engineered > WWTP > Effluent > Algae... | reverse complement strand
CTATGGATGCAGATGTTCCAACATTTGGTGTCCATGAATAAGTGTATGGACTAACTCCCGTTGTTGGCGCAACAGTTACTGATCCTGTTGAATTTCCATTACAAGTTAAATTCGTGTGATTGGTGTTTACCAATATCGGACTAATTGAAAAATTCAAACAAGATGGAGGAGCTACGTTTCCGCAAAGATCAGTAACAGATGCCGAAGCATTTGTTAGACAAAATTGAAAGTTACCACTTGCTGTTATTGGAGGATTTACATTCACAGTAACTAACTGACCGTATACTCCTCCGCCACTGCATCCAACGGATGTCCAATTTGATAGTGTGTATGGTCCACCGGGACCGGTAACAGTAAAGTCTCCATTTTGAATTGTACTACACAATATATTTTCAGAGAAATCAAATGACAATTGTGAAGTTCCACATTGTACTGTGTTTGTCAATGAAGTCAATTGAGGAGGGATGTTATCAAAAATGTTAGCAGTCGAAGCACCGAAATCAATTTGATATCCGTTCTGAGTAGTACTGAAATTACTTACATTGACTACATAGGTTTCACCGGCAGTAACCGGAATTACAGCATTAAATGGGGTGCCAAATGCATCTTGTGATGTTTGAGCACTGCCTCCTGTTGGTCCAGTTGCACCGGGATCAGCAGAGAAATTACAACTCACACTTAAAGATGGATCCGTTGCGATATCAGCACAGGAAGCATTTGTAAGGTTGTAGACAGCCCAATCATAATCTTCGGAAATTGTATTCGGTGTTATTGTGAAATCTAAATTTCCACTTGTTTGCACTGTGAAAGTGTACCATACATCGTTTAATTCGCCGGCACCCAGACAACTATTTAAAGGGTCAATTTCATCAAGAATATTTCCTTCTCCTGAATAAGAAACGGCAGTGTTATATACATTTTGGCAAATCGGAATAGCATTTGGACAATCCTGATTGGTAGGAGGTAAAGGTGTATTAATTGTTGCGCAAATTCCAAAAGTGCCATCATCTAATCCTGCAAATGACCAGAATCGTATGAATAATGTTGAACCCGGTGGTCGATTGGAAATAGTCAAAGAAGGCATTAATCCATTTGTGCTTCCATCGTCATCGCAAGAAATAAGAGTTAAAGCATTACATGTACCACTATAAACGGCCATCCCCCCGTCTGTCATTCCACCTGTTCTGGAGTCAAGTACAATAGATCCGGATGCCGGAACAGTAACTGAAAACCAAACATCGGCACCTAAATATGTTGCACAACCAGGGTTGGGAACACCTGAAGTATTTGTTGCATTATTATTAGTAGAATTAGTGTAATTGCAATTTGCACCTGCAGTAAGCGGAGTGGCATTGCAGGGATCATCGTTGGCAGGTTGAGCAAAAGCAGTGTTTGAAAAAAGAAATAGAATAACAGTCAAGAGCAAAGGAAATTTCCCTTTACAATTTAAGGTTAGGCAATTCCATACTTTTTCAACACTATTTTTCATTCAATGTCGATAATTAGATTTCTTAGTAATTAGAAAATATGGATGGAAAAGAATTTGTGTACTCTTCAGAATAATCAATAATTCCAAGATTGAAACTGACGAGTATTGCTTTCACATCTTCAATTTTTGTCCCTTTGTTGGCAATGATTTTCAAAATGGAAGTTTTTTCATCGATTTCTACAGCGATAAAATGCGGTACAGTGAAAGCAGGTTTTAGTTGTGCTGACAGCCCTTTAAGACTTCCGGGAACAGATCGCACTAAAAAATATTGTCTATTAGGTTGTGTAGGGGTAGAGGAGGTTGAAGTTGTAGAAATAGTTCCACCAATACCTGTTTTGTTTTGGGCAAACAGTATACTTTGCGTGGTAAAAAAAAGTATAATCGCAGAGCAAAGTAATTTTCTAATCATTCACTTGATACTATTTGTGGGTTAACTGCTTTATGAACGTGTGTGATTCAGCGAGTAAGATTAAGTTAAATTTGGCTTTTATTCTGAAGAATTCCAAATCTACCTGACTTTTGTCAAATTCTTGTGGTTGTCGATTCGAAAGCTAAAAATATTCTTCATTATTGCCAACTTTTTTAGGCTAATTTCTGTTGAAAGAGGTGAATATGGTTTTAACATCGATTTTTTCCTGTTCAGAAAGATATTATTTCCAAAATCGAAAAGGAGTGTCTAATTTCGTCCGGTAATTCAAAATAAACAATAATCCCTCATGAAAGTAACTGTTGTAGGTGCCGGAAACGTCGGCGCCACTTGTGCAGATGTAATCGCACACAAAGACTTCGTTCACGAAGTAGTCCTGCTTGATATCAAAGAAGGTATAGCAGAAGGTAAATCTTTAGATATGTGGCAAACTGCCCCAATCAATCTTTATGATACAAGGGTTATTGGCTCCACAAACGATTATTCAAAAACTGCTAAATCGGATGTAGTAGTGATCACTTCCGGACTTCCTCGTAAACCGGGAATGAGTCGCGATGACCTAATCGCTACCAATGCAGGAATCGTTCGTTCGGTTACGGAAAACATTATCAAATATTCTCCTGACGCTATCATTATCGTGGTTTCAAACCCACTTGATGTAATGACGTATTGTGCTTTCTTGACTGCAAAAGTTGACTCGAAGAAAGTATTCGGAATGGCCGGTATCCTTGATACAGCCCGTTACAGAGCGTTCCTTGCTGAGGCATTGAATACATCGCCGAAAGACATTCAGGCTGTCCTGATGGGCGGCCATGGCGACACCATGGTTCCTTTGCCTCGTTATACTACGGTTGCGGGAATTCCGGTAACTGAATTGATCGATAAAGACAAATTGGATGCTATCGTTGACCGAACGAAAAAAGGCGGTGGTGAACTTGTTAACCTGATGGGAACTTCTGCCTGGTATGCTCCCGGAGCTGCTGCAGCCCAAATGGTAGAAGCTATCATTAAAGATTCTCAACGTATCTTCCCTTGTTGTGCTATGTTGAATGGTCAATACGGATTAAAAGATATTTACCTGGGTGTTCCTGTTAAATTAGGAAAGAATGGTATCGAAGAGATCATTGAACTTAAACTGAATGACGACGAAATGAAGTTGCTTCATGCGTCTGCAAAATCAGTAAAAGAAGTAATGGATGTTCTTGATAACATGAATCAACCGGCAGTAAAATAATTTTTAATGAAATTTTTAAAAAGTCCCGTTCATCCGGGACTTTTTTTTTAGTTTTAATTCTAAGCAGAATATTTGGCATACCCGGTTATGTTTTCAAAAAGAACGTCAATTAACATTCAAATGTTGACCATCGAAGATGATGGCTTACATCTCATTGTGGATTCTGAAGTTAATGGAAAACCGTGCAGATTGTTGATTGATACAGGGGCATCAAGAACAGTTTTCGATCAAAATAGAATTTTTATTTTTATTAAAGAAGGAGAACTTGAGCAACATGATAAGCTTTCTACCGGTCTTGGAACTGACAGTATGCCTACAAGCTCAACTAGTTTGTCAAATTTTAATATTGGCGAATTAAAAATTGAAAATTTTCATGCCATTCTTCTCGACTTAAGTCACGTTAATGCCAGTTATGAAAAAATGGGCTACAGTCAGATCGATGGCGTCCTGGGAAGTGATGTGTTAAATGAATACAATGCAATCATCGATTACAAAAAAAGAAAAATTACATTATCCAAAAAGAAAAAGAAATAATTAAATTTATTTAGATCCTTTTTCGCTTTTCGCTTTTTGCTTTTCGCTATTCTCTCAGCGAAATAAAATAAGGCGCAGGCAATAATTCACATTTGTACTGAAACGAATTTCCATCCGATAACTGCTTTCTGTACATCGTAAAAGTAGTTGCATCTATGATCGACAGGTTTCCATTTCTTCCTCCACACGAAGAAGCATGATGGGGTGGAGGACCGGTAGGATCGGAATTCAGATTTGCCACATATACCAATTTAGAATTATCGTCCGCAACAACACCATGCGGTTGAAATCCTGGATAAATGCTGTCTGTTTCGTAAGTTGAACAATCAATTGAATACACCAGACCTTTCCTGTTCGCATCAACATATGCTTCTGTACATGAAATGTAAACTTTATTAAGAGACGGCATTACGGTGAATTCCTGAGGATATTGACCTACATTTATTACTGCGAGCAAACTGTCATTGGATAACTGAAATACCCTGACTTCATTTGAAGCCTGACAGGAAACCATATATCGGGTTCCGTCGGGAGTCAAAGTCATTTCATGAGGGTCATAAGTTCCTGCACTTGTACTAGGAATTGCTCCCGGAACTAAAACAATTGTAGAATTATCATAGAAAGGAGCAGTCGAAAGATCAACTTTGGTTATGAAATTGCCATTTTGCGAAGTCACATACATATACCTACCATCGGGCGAAACGATTCCTCCATGTGGATATGAAATAGTAAACAAATTCTGAAGAGTCATGCTATTGAGATTGACTGCTGCTATAATACCTTCAACAGTTCCATTAACAAATCCGGTATCGCCACTACTGGAAAAAACCAACGTATTCCATGCTGCACTCGTTATGTTTACTTCTCCAACTAATGAATCATCGCTTGTTCGGAATTTCTGAAGAATGTCCCCATTGATAAAAACAACGTACCAATATTGACCATCTTCTGAAACTCTGACCTGGTGTGGTGATTCAATTTGATTTGGATTATTCCCTACATCAATATATCGCATTATCACTTTGGAAGCCTCATCAACCACAGCAACTTTGTCGCAACCTTGGATTACGATATATAACTTTCTGCGATTTGGATTGTCTGAAAATTTAATGAAACCATCTTTCTTTGGAGCTCCGTCAGCAATCCAATTTACTAAGGTTGTATATTCTTGAGAAGAAAGATGATCTTCAAGATAAGGCATCGTCGGTAAAAGCACAGGACCAAGCAAAGTGTCTGTGTTAACAGAAAAAAGCAAATAACTATTTTCAACAGAATAAGGAATAACAGCCGTTCCATTCCTTCCGCCGTCAAACATCAGATCCCAGGTTGAAAAGTCAAGTCCGCCGGCATAACTACGGCTCAAAGAATTGTGACATCCGGCTGTCGCACATTTATTCACCAGAATATTCCCGATGTCCTGTGGAAAATTTGAAGCAGCGACAGGATCTATTGGTTCAGGTGGCACTTCAACAGTGTCGTATTTACAACTGAATAAAAACAAAAATGCAAACAGGAAGTGAAGTTTTTTCATACTTTGATTATTCGCTGACATAAAGATTTACTGACATTTCATTATTTATTAAATTCTCCTGAGTCAGATAAACCTGTTTATAACCGATAACCTGGGCACCAAATAGTGTATCATAACCTGAGCAATACAAATAATAGTTGCCCGGAATTAATTTTGTAAAAGTTACTTTGCCATAGCCGTCAGTTGTCAGATACTTATCATATAAAGTTGAATCCGGCCCCGGATAAACCAATGTATTTGCTTCAAGATATACATTCACGTTACAAACATCCCATGAATGGTGAATAACATGTACATTTAATACCACATTTCCGTTCACAGCAATAGGAGTAGAATCATTCTCCTTTTTACAAGAAAACAAAACCAAAATCGCCGAAAATAGTAGTATGTGCTTTTTCAAATATTTCGAAATTTTTCATCCCGATAGCTATCGGGATTCACTATTCAACCACTGCCACAGTATAAGCTACAGTGTCCTCATTTTCCGCAATTGTAATTCCCAAACCACCATGAACGACAAATCCAATACTCCTGTCATAGCCTGAAGCGATCAGGTAGTAGTTTCCACATTTAAGATTTGAGAATGTAATTGTGGTGTCACCGGGATTGCCGATTTTTCGTTCGTCATATCCGGAGCCGGCATTCACCGCATCATATTTTAACCAAACTGTATCCGGATACACAGAATCACTGGGTATTTGAAGGGAATGATGTTTCAAATCTACAAGAAGGGTTGTTGAACCACCAGTACCACCTACACATGGAATAGCATCGTCCGCTTTATCCTTTTTACAAGCCGAGCTTGTCAGGAAAAGCCATCCCAGAAGTACTACTATTTGACCTTTACTTATTGATAATTTCATTATTTAATCTATTTACAACAAAAATAAACAATTATTTACCCTGAATCGTATGAATTACGTCATTTCTTACTTCTTTTACATACAAATCCCCCAAAGTGTTTTCATACTACGCAATTTATAAGCCTTTCGGCATGCTTTCCCAGTTTACTAAGGAAGGCGAGCATCAGACCTTAGCTGATCTTTCCGAGAAATTCCCTATCGATGTTTATCCCGTTGGTCGGCTCGATGCCGACAGTGAAGGATTGCTTCTGTTGACAAACGATAAAAGAGTCAATAGCAAACTGCTTGATCCGACTACCGGCCACCAACGAACATACCTGGTTCAAGTTGAAGGAGAGGTAACCGAAGAGGCATTGGAAACTCTTAGAAGAGGAATGGAGTTGAGTATTGATGGTAAAATATTCCTGACAAGACCGGCAAAAGCTGAAGTCGTAAACGAATTGCCGGATCTGCCTGAGCGAAATCCACCAGTGCGATTCCGTAAAAATATTCCAACTTCATGGATTCGTTTGTCTTTAGTCGAAGGGAAAAATCGTCAGGTAAGGAAAATGACTGCGAAAGTAGGCTTTCCAACACTCCGATTGATTAGAGAATCAATTCATGAGTTTTCCATGAGTAAGATGGTTTCCGGTAACATCGAAACAGTAGAAAGGGCAGCATTTTACTCAAAACTCGGACTCCGTTGAATTGAACTGATTATCATCATAGTGTCACCATTCAACAAGAAATCATTCGAATGTTAATTTTTTGTAAATTCGCTTTCGGAAACCTAAATCTACAATGAAAAGAAAATTACTATTCACTGCGGCTTTGGCCGTATTTGCGTTAACAATCAATGCTCAGGATCTGCGAACCGGAAAGCAAAGATGCTACTCTGTTGAACATGAACAGTGGCTACAATCACAAAATCCAAATCTCAAAGTTCAAAAAGATAATGATGAACAGAAATTGCAATCGTGGTTACAGAATTTTGCTGCAGCTCGTGTAAGCAATGGAAATTCTACAAATTCAGTTATTGTAATACCTGTGGTTGTACATGTGGTTTATAAATTAGCCGGCCAGAATATTTCTGATGCGCAAATTTTATCACAGATTGATGCTTTGAATGAAGACTTTGCACGATTAAATGCAGATACCGGAAATACACCCGGACCATTTCAGGCAGCAGCTTCCGGTACACAATTTCAGTTTTGCCTTGCAAGAAGAGATACTAATGGGAACATGACCAATGGTATCGAACGCCGTCTTACAACCGTAAATTCATTCTCTACAAATGATAATGTGAAGCATTATTCTTCAGGTGGTTTGGATGCTTGGGATGTAAATAATTACTTTAATGTTTGGGTTTGTAATATGAGCGGAGGAATCCTTGGATATGCTGAATTTCCCGCAACTGCTCATACAAACACTTATGGTGTAGTGATTAATTATGATTCTTTTGGAAGAATTGGTAATGTTGCTGCCCCGTATGATTTGGGTAGAACAATGACACATGAGGTCGGTCACTGCTTTCGTTTGAATCACATCTGGGGCGATGACGGAGGGGCTTGTTCCGGTTCCGACAATATAGCTGATACGCCAAATCAGGAATCAGAAACTTACGGTTGTCATACTTTTCCATATACTGATAATTGCACAACAACTGGGAACGGAATTATGTACATGAACTATATGGACTATAGTGATGATGATTGTTTAAATATGTTTACCTCAAATCAGGCTACACGAATGTATGTTTCACTGACGGGTTACTATCCGACTTTAACAACGTCAACTGCATGTCAAGATGTGAAAAATAGTATAGACAAGTTAAATGATATCCAATTCTCAGTTTATCCCAATCCAACAGATGGCATTTTAAATGTAGATATGTCAACAACAGCAGGCCGTGGAGAAACTATTCAAGTTCGCATCACAGATGCTATTGGTAAAGTAGTTGCTGAAAAAGAAATTGGACAGTCAAATGTAAGAGTGCATCAGATAGACCTTTCCAACCTTGAAAACGGATCTTACTTCGCAACTGTTTATAGCCAGTCTTTCCAGAAAACTGTTCAGTTTGTATTAAGTCGTTGAAACTATCTCAAATAATATTATAAAAAAATCCTGCTTCATAGAGGCAGGATTTTTTTTGAAACAGCATTTTGATATAACGATTACTTGTTTTTAAATCTCTTTAGATAATTGTAAAAACAATTGCAACGCTTCTTTTTTCTTGTCGTCGAAATTAAAATCAATTGACTTCGTTAAATAGGAGTAGACCATCTCTTCTGAAATAAAATCGTTACTCTCCGCTTTAGCGATCTCAGGAATCATTTTCATGCCAATGGAAATTGCATTATTGAACTCAGCAACAAAATTATCATCAGGCTGAACTCGGGCTGTCCAAGTTGCAAAAACAAACGGAAGTCCTGTGAATTTTTTCCACTCACCCGAAAGATCATAACTGAATTTGAATTTATTTTTCAGTACTAATGCTCTGTCCCCAATGACAACACCGGCAGTATTTCCGAGTATGAAATTTTCATAGCCATCTTCAGACGTCAGAAATTCAGGCTCTATTCTCCAGAATTCCTTTGCAAGCACTTTCGTTAGCATTACGGAAGTGCGCGATTGATAGTCGAGTCGGACTCTCTTTATTTCATTGAGAGGAACATTGCTTAATAGTAAAACAGAATCAACCGGTCCATTTGCACCAATACAATAATCGGAGATGATAAAATAATTTTCAAGTTCAGGTAATATTGCTACCGGAACAAGTCCGATATCCACTTTGCCTTGAATGAGTTTATTCGCACAAACAGAAGGGATGTCTAATTCAATGGTCGCCTTTGATTTAAAGTTTGTTTTGTTAAAACCGTAAATGAATGGCTTGCTATTTAAGTATGAAACTACGGATATCTTTAACATCTATATTTCAGCTTCGATCAGATCTTCAACTCGCTTAGCAGCAACTCCCATGTCAAGTGGTTTCTTAGTGTACTTACGAACTTTGTTTTTAATTCTTGCAGTAAGAAGGTACATAACAGGAACTAGTATCAAAGTAAGGAAGGTCGCAAAACTCAATCCGAAGATCATTGTCCATGATAATGGTCCCCAGAATGCAGTGTTATCGCCACCGAAATAAATGTGTGGATTTCCGGTATTGAACAACGTAACAAAATCCATATTCAAACCAACGGCCAATGGAATTAATCCGAGCATAGTTGCAGCTGCCGTAAGTATAACAGGTGTCATCCTGGTTTTACCGGCTTCAACAATAGCATCAAAGGTTGGAACTCCTTTAGCAATTAGCAAGTCAGTAAATTCTACCAAAAGAATTCCATTTCGAACCACAATTCCGGCGAGGGCAATAATTCCTACGCCACTCATTACTATGGAAAATTCCATTTTGAATATGGAGAAACCGATGAATACACCAATAATACTGAATATGATCTCTGAAATAATGATCAATGGCTTACTAACCGAGTTAAATTGTAATACAAGGATGATAATAATAAGCATAAGAGAAGTGCCCATTGCCCAGCCAAGGAATGCTCCGGTTTCTGCTTGTTCTTCTTGAGATCCGGTCATTTTAACAGATACTTCTTCCGGTGAAGAGAAATTGTTTAGTGCTTTCTGTACATCAGATACCACTTCATTTTCATTGTAACCTGAAAGTACATTTGATGAAATTGTTACGACTCGTTTCTGATTTTTTCTTTTGATGACACCATATGTATCCGAATATTTTACATCAGCAAAAGAAGCCAATGGTACATTACGAACCATTCCGCCCATACTCATATCTCGGTAAACAATTTTCAAATTACGCAACATGTCTACATTGTATCTTTGTTCGTCTTTGTATTTTATTACGATGTTATAATCATCATCGATATCTCTGTACTTCGAAATATCTGTACCTAGTACGCCAAGGTAAATTTCATTTCCAATGGAGTAGGTAGAGATACCTTCACGATTGGCACGTTCACGATCGATGTCAAATACGATCTGTGGCTTTGAATCCTGTAGGTCACTACGCAATTCTTCTACTCCTTCTATTTTCAGCGAATCCAGAGTACGTAAAAGTTCTTTACTGGTGGCTACCAATTGTTCGTAATCATCACCGGTAATTTCAATGTTTACCGGTTTTCCGACAGGTGGTCCGCCTTGTTCCTGAGCAACGGTTATTTCAGCTCCGGGAATTCCTTTAATGGCCATTCTGATCGAATCAAGATAGGCTTGTGAGGAGACTCCGTTCCTCTTTCCATATTCCACAAATGCCACAGAGATCTTGCTCTTGTTTGGATAGTTACCTTGATCTTCATCTTGAGGGTCAGTTACTCCAACTGTAACGTTAGTGATCACAGATTTTACAATTGGATTAGGCCAGCTAATTGCTTTGTAAACTTTTTCTTCGATTACTTTTGTTACGGAGTCTGTCATACTTTGGTCTGTACCGACAGGTAAACTTGTATACACATAGACAAAATTAGGATCTGCAATCGGGAAGAAACTAATTCCGCCGTTTCTTGCAACTAGCATGATTATAGAAACCCCAAATAAAATAACGAC
>Ga0075163_10013367_pt1 | contig 10635 bp, 13 predicted proteins | sample JI1023141ADNA_FD_71478 | JGI IMG/M metagenome (GOLD analysis project Ga0075163, IMG submission 71478) | Wastewater effluent complex algal communities from Wisconsin, to seasonally profile nutrient transformation and Carbon sequestration -... | ecosystem: Engineered > WWTP > Effluent > Algae... | reverse complement strand
GCCTTGACGCCCCCGCCACGCCGGCGCTAGCACAGGGACCGTCGGGCCTGTAGCTCAACGGTCAGAGCAGAGCGCTCATAACGCTTTGGTTGCAGGTTCGAATCCTGCCGGGCCTACCAAACGCCGTCATTTCTTACGCCCTTTCAAGGACTTGGTCTCGGAGTTGGCGAACCGGGCGGGGTGGTTCGTCACATTCCGTTCCGGTTTCGGCCCACCGGGGAGCTTCGAGAAGGCAGCATCCGCGGCATTCTGCCGTCCGAATGCGGCGATGTAGCGTTGCACTTCTGCGATAGTGTTGTGCCCCGACACGGACATAATTTCCGGCGCCGTCGCCCCGGCCTCAGCGAGGCGCCGGCAGATTGCCTTCCGCAGTCCATGGGACGAGCAGAGCGGCAGGACAGCCTTGTCGCACCATTTCCGCATGCTGGTGCCGAGCCCCTCGGGGGTGCGAGCCTTGCGCTGTGCGGTCTCGAGGAAGGTGAAGGCGCCAGCCGGGACGGTGGCAAGAACCTCGGCCAGACGCGGATGCACGGGAATATCGACGGTGATGCCGTTCGGGTTCTTCCGGGTCTTCTGCCGGACGTACTTCAGCCGACCGTCCTTCAGGCTGTGCCGTCCGAGCTTCACCACATCCGTGCGGGAGGCGCCGGTGTAGAGAATCAGGGTCATCGCCCGGTGGGCGGCGGTACCGAAGGGATGCACCTCGAGGAAGCGCGCGATCTCGCCTTCGTCCCAGCTGTGAAAGCCGTCGCCCCCGATCGGGAAGCGCTTCACGCCGTTCACCGGATTGTCGGTGCGCCACTCCAGCGCGATCGCGTAGTCCATGAGCTGCGAGAGGCGCTTCAGGGTGTTGTTGGCCGCGCTCGGGGTATGGGCCAGTCCAGCCTTGATCTCCTCGACGTGGCGCCGCCGCATGTGCGCCACCCGCTTTTGCCCGTGCTTCACCCGAAGCGGTTCGATGACGCTGCGGTAGACCTTGCGGGTCGACTCTTCGATGGTCGGGAAATGCACGGCATACCACCGCGTCACGAGGTCGTTGAACGTACCGGGAATGGTGCGCCCATGCCCGGCCCCCGGCTTCTGCCGGTTCACCGCGGCGGCATACCGGCGCTTGAACTCCTCGGAGCCCCACTCGGTCCCCAGCTCGGCGGTGAAGCCCTTCTCCCGGAAGCGCCAGCGGATCTTGCCGTGCCGATCATGGTACGGCTTCGCGAGGGGGAAGCGGTCGGCCTTCTTCCTCGTCATGCCTTATCCCAATCGTTGGCACCATCGTCGGGGCCGGGCTTGCCAGCGATGATGACGACCTTTCCGGTCGGCTCGATCTCCACCCGCCATTCCTGCACGCCAGCGTCCCGCATCGCCCTTGCGTAGCGGGTCAGGTCGGACTGGCGGAGGAGGGCGGGGCGGGCAGCCATGTCAGTTCTCGGCGATCTCGGGGGTGAAGAACGTCCTCGCGACCCAGGACAGCGCGTAGCCGTTGATCCTCGTCACCCGCCCCACGGGCGGGCGATAGTCCGGCCCGAGGGTGCGTTCGCCGGAGAAAGCGAGTTCGCCTTGCGGCCACGTGCTCCCGAAATAGATCGTGCTGTAGAAGTCCGGATCGATTTCGACCGCGATGTTCCTCCGATCGATGAGGTGGTCGGCGAGCCGCTCCGTCACGCGGATGAGGGCATCGCGGAAGGTGAACGGATCCTGCACGGCGCCAAAGGTCTGCTTGAAGTCGGGGTGCTCCCGAACCCCTTCCCGGTCGAGGAGCGCCTCGTGATCGACGACATCGCCGAGGAACCGCGCCGCCGAGGTGAGCCGGCCCTGCGAGGCGTAGCCCACCAACAGGAGGAGCGGATACTCTCGCGCCACATCGGGCGAGCGACGGCCGACGCCCTTCTCGCGATAGCCCGCATCCGCCAAGGCGCGATCGACCAGGCGCAGCGACGCCTCGTCGACCCCGAGGGCCTTGGGCATGATTCGAACCAAGTTTGCCGCGTCCATCTGTCTCTCCACATTTCCGTAGGATTTGTGTTGAGCATTACACAGCACACATGGAACCGGCAAGAGGGATTGATAGGCCGGCACCACCCCGGCGCCGACCCGGCCGGCGGCTTCGCGCTTCACCTCCTCCCGGCCGCCGATCATGGCGTCAGCCCTTCGGCCGCTTGGCGAGCCGGGCCTCGTCGGCGGCGATGGCGTCGGCACGGGCCTTCTCGCGAGCGGCCAGCTCCTTGTCGCCCTCGACGCAGGCGATCACCGCCTCGACGAAGTCCGCGATTGTCGCCTTGCCGACATGGCGGCGGGTAACGGCGACACGCTCGTACTGCTTCTTCCACTTGAGATCGTACCGTGTCATCGCCGGGATCTGCATCTGGCGATCAATCGCCTCGCCCCAGGCGTTCCAGGCGGCAGACCTATCGCCCTCGTCCGGAGCCTCGGGCCACGTGCCATCGCGGTGGGCGCGCCACTGATAGAAGAGCGCCCGGTGCTTGTGATGCGCCATCTCCACGAGCGCCATGCTGCCGTTCCAGACCTTGCGATGACGCTCCTTCGCTTCTCTCCGCGCGATCTGCTCGAGGCGCTTCAACTTGGGGTCCGCGAGCTCGGCCGCGGGCAGCGGCTCCATCAGCTTGTCGATGAAGGTGACGACAGGCACGCCTCCTCCGGCCGCCGGCGTGGCGGTTGCTGTAGTCATGATGGTTGCTCTCCATCTTCGGGGTGTGATACAATTAGAACATACGCCGCTGTTCTAATTAGGTCAATGGCCGAAGTGACGACGTCAGATCAGCTCAGGGCCGCCCGCGCGCTCCTCGGCCTTTCTCAACCAGCGGTCGCGAGCGCAGCCGGGGTTTCGACAATGACGCTGAAGAGAGCCGAGGGCTCGGGACAACCAGCAGCGTCGGCGGAAGCCGTCGCCGCCATCCGCGCCGCCCTCGAGGCGGCCGGCGTCGAGTTCATCGCAAAGAATGGAGGCGGGCCTGGGGTGCGGCTGGTGAAATGAGCGACGCCCTTACCCTCGACAAGCTCCTCAAACAGAATCCTTTATGTCGCTTCTCTTTTTATACGTACGGTCAGGTTCAAACCCTTAAGCGGGTCGGAGAAGAGATACTAAGGAATACAGAAAGCTGGGGTTCTGGAGAAGTAATTCGTGACTTTGAAAAGAACTACGATTTGTTCTGGCTTTGGATGCTTGGCGCCTACGAAGTTGTTCGAACTATGGATGAAAACAGAATTTGCTTCATACAAGAAGTACACCCTAAGATACGAGAACTGAAAAATCTACTAGCTGAGCTGAGAATACCGTTTGCAAAGCAGCAACTGAAAGGGAGTGGAAAAGCCCCGATATATGCGGAGCTTTCAGTTGTTGGATTTAGAGGTGGTCTTGTGTTCAGCGTGAAGTCAGTTGAATATAATTCAAGAGAGATAATCCGCCAGTTCTTCGCGTTTGTAGATTCGTTCAAATTCGAGGATATATTGCAAGAAGTGCCCACGCGGCGTTCATAGGGCCAAAGCGGGAATTCCCGCTCACGGATGAGCGAAAGCCCGGACAGCATCCCGCTGCCCGGGCCTCCCCTCCGGCATTGCCGGAGGGGACGCCACGCGCGTCAGCTAGCGCCGTGTCCTCTCCCGCGGCGGCGAGGTCAACCACCCGGAGCTTCTCGAGGTTTTCCCACTCACGAGTTACGGGGCCGCTTCGGGTCCATGAACTGCCCAACCCGGGCGCGACCTGCCCTATTTTATGCCTATTTTCCGAGTGCCTCCGACCAGTCGGCCGCGGCGAACGCCGCCTGGACCTCGGCGGGCGAGAGGCCGCCCGCCTTGGCCGCGGCGAGCGCCTCGATGATCCCGGCCACCGCGCGGGCCGAGCCGCCGGCGTCGAAGGCCTGCACCGGGGTCAGGGTGTCGATCGCCACCGCGGTCCCGAGCTTCGCCGACGCCTCCTCGGCCAGCAGTTCGGCGATCGGCTGAAGAACCCACGTCGCGAGGTGCCTCTGCGCCTCCCGGACCAATGGTCCCGTGGTCGCCGGCGAGAGGAGGCCGGGCAGGACGCCGAAGACGCTGAGGATGCCGGAGCGGGCTGCCTCAAGGCTTTCCGCCGTCATCGCAGACGCCAGATCTGGCGTCAGGGAGGCCGGGCGCCAGTCGGTCGCCGGCGCCGGACCACCGGCCGCCGTCACATTGACCGACTCCCGCAGAAGCACCCGCCCGCGCTGGCCGCGGAACGACCGGCCCAGCGTCTCGTTGTCGGTGTCGGGCGACTCGGGGAACGGCACGATCGAGCTGCCGATCGGCGCGGTCTCGTAGACCTCGGCGAGCGCCCCCTCGATCGCCTGCAGGAGCCCGGCGGTCAGGCTCGCCCGGCGCAGCGGCGAGGTGCCGCTCCACGGCGCCACCATGTCGGAGCCGATCCGCACGTGCAGCACCTCAGGCGCGAGCGCCGTCTCGCTCCGCCCGACGCCGGCCTCGGAGACGCTGAGCCGGTAGGCGCGCGGGCGGCCGTTCCTGGTGCTTAGGTCCCAGTCGGCGCAGGGGATAAGCATGTCGTCTGCGACCCGGAATACGCACTCGCCCCGAAGCGCCAGGCTCCGCGCGAGGAGCGCCATGCTGCGCCGGTCGAGGAGGGTGGTCCCGGTGACGGCCGCCATGGCGAGGCCGCTCTCCCACAAACCGATGCAGGCCTGTACGGTCGAGGTCAGCTCGCCGAGCCCGCGCCGTCCGGAGATGTAGCTCTCCCTCGCCGCCATGATCTCGGCGGTGAAGCCGGCGCTCATGCCGCTACGCTTCTCAAGCTTCGGGCGACGGAAGAGGTCGAAGATGCTCACGGAGCCCGCCTCCATGGACGCAGCAGGTCCGCCGCGCCGCTGTTGATGATCGCCCGCGCCGTCCAAGTCGGCGCGCGCTCGATCGAAACAGAACCACCGCCATCGAAAGTCTGCTCGTGCCGCGAGGAGCCGAGCATCGGCGAGTGCGTCCGGATCGCGGCGAAATGGTCAGCGAGCCGGTGGTAGGCTTCGGCGACGTCGGCCGGCGGCGCGTCGCTGCTGCCGAGGGTGCCGCTGAACCTGTAGAACGGCGCCGAGCCGAGCCGGACGCCGCCGAGCGGGAAGGCCGGGAGCGTCACCGGCACCCAGGCCTCGCCGTCCCACCCCTCAACTGCCTCGGTCACGAACGGCACGAGCGGCGGCCGCCAGGAGCCGCCACCGCCCTCGACGATGAAGGTGCAGGCCCTCGCGCCCCACCGCCAAGCGATCCACTGCTCGATGCGCTGCCAGACGGCGGCGGCAGAGAAGTCGCTCGGCCCCAGGCCGGGGCGAGCCGGCAGCCGCGGCCGGCTCTCCGGCTCGCCCTCGATGATCTGAAGCGTCGTCCCGCTCACGGCCGCCACCTCCGCATCGCGGTCGCTGGCATGAGGAGCTGCGGCGCCGCCGGCTTGATGAACTGCCGCGCCTCGACCTCGGTCTCAGGATAGGCGGCCGAGGTCACGATGCTGAGTTCGAACAAGAGCGCCTGCAGGATCGTCCGAATGATCGCGCGGCCCTCGGCAGGGTCTTCTTCCTCGACTCGCTCGGCCTGGTCGGCCGGCACGGCCGCCGGCGGCGGAACCCTGAAGCCAGGACTGAGTCCGACGACGAGGCCCGCCGTGAAGCCGGCGAAGAAGTCTCGCCAGTAGGAGGTCGTTTCGATCTCCGGCGCGATCTCCGCGTCGAAGGTCAAGGCGTCATCAGCATCCCGGAGCACCAGGCCGCCGGTCAGCCGGGACGCCAAGGGCTTATCGTAGCTGTGCCCGAGCAAGAGGTGGATTTCCGCCTTCGGATCCTCGACCCGGTAGGCGAAAGCCCGCGGGGCGAACGCCTCCTTTCGTGGACGGCCTGTCTTGCCGCCGTCGCTCAGCACCGCGCGGGAGTTGTAGGGGAACCTGCCGCGGAGACGGCGCCCCCGGCCGCCGCCCGCGCGGAGCTCGAGAGTGCCGGTGAGGGCGCCGTGATCCATCAGGCCAGCTCCAGCCCGGTCAGAATCTCAGTCTGAGCACCGCGCGCGACAGTGATGTCTGCGGTCAGGAGCCCGGTCAGTCGCAGCCCGCCGCTGGCCGCATCCGAATAGGGATCTCTGATCAGGTCGATCCCGCCCCACAGGCCGAGGAAGAACGGAGGAACCCCGCCAGCCGAAGTGGCGAGGAGCGCCGTGCACGCCACCGGCGAGCCGGTCGGGGCGGCGAGGGCGTTGGTCGTGGTGAGGATGTTCCCCGCGGGGATGTTCTTCAAGAGCCTGTCCCACTCCGAAGTCGCAGTCCCCACGACGAGCTCGCCGTCGAGGAAGGCCCAAAGCTCCGGCCGGATCAGGGCCTTGATCGCGCCCGGGCCGGTCGCTGCGTTCGAGTTCATGAACCCCGTGACAGCCCAGCGGAACGCTCCCCAAGTCGCCGGCTCGTCGATCGCGGCAGCCGTGATCCCGTAGGCGCTCACGCCCGGAATGAGGCCGAGCGGCTCGCCACCGGACCCCGAGCCGAGAAAGGCCGCCTTGTCGAGCGCCACCTGCATCGCCCCCGACATGTCGCGGCGGATGGCCGCCTCAAGCGCGTCGCCGGACTGCTTCAGCGACTTCCGCGTCACCTTCAACTGGATCCCCAGCGTCGAGTTCGGCGCGAGAGCCTTGTCGGTGGTCGTGTAGGTGGTCGGCCCGGCGACGGCGCCGGTCTCGGTCGCGGCCCAGCCCGCGGTGACGGAGCTCGTCACAACGGGCCATTCTGCCGCGCCACTGTCGATCTGGATCAGTTGGCCGCCCATGCCCGCCGTCACGGAGCTGGGAAACAGCCTGTCGATAATCGGCTTGGTCGCGATCGGGTTCGGGGTGCCCGAGGCTACCGTTTCACCAGCGCGCTGTTCCAACGCCTCCAGCGGAATCGGAACACCCCGATAGCCGCCAGTCGAACGCAGTTCGCTCACCACCTCCGCGGTGTGCCCGTCGAGCGGCCGGCCCTCGTCGAGCGCCAGCGCGACCTGGCGCAGCTCGAAGCCGGCGACGAGCTCGGCCCAGGCCTTGCCGCCGCGTTCCTCCAGCTCGCCCTTCGCCTCGCGCCGCTCGCTGTCCTCGGCGACGAGCGCGGCGCGGTAGCGCGTTTCGTTGGTGCGGTACTCCTTGTCGAGCGCGTCCATCGAGCGCGTCTCATCCTCGGTCGGGCTGTCCTTGCCGACCAGCTCGGCGAGGGACTGCCGGATCTCCGACTGCCGCCTCTGGATTTTCACGGAATCAAGCATCTGCTCAGTCCTCTTCGGCCGTGATGGGGGTTCGGGCGAGCTCGCGCACGGCCGCGCGCCAAGCCGCTCGTTGGGGTGAAGTCGGCGCCTGCCCGAGCTCGGCCCGGGTGGCGCGGTTGTGACAGGAGCCGCAGAGGCTCCGCAGGTTCGAGAGATCGAAGCCCAGCTCCGGGTGTGTCCGCACCGGCTTGACGTGATGAACCTCTAGACGGCCGCGGGCGCCGCAGTCGCAGCACGCCCAGCCATCGCGACGGAGCGCCGCGAGGCGCAGCGCCTTCCACCGCGGCGAGCGGCAGACGGCTTCGGAGGGACGATGCCAGCGCCTCACGCCCATTTCGGCGGCCTGATGACGCGGGCGCCGCGCGCCGCGATGCGAGCGCCCTCGGCGACGGCCAGGACGGAAGCGGACGCCGCGTCGATCCTGCCCAGCGATCTCGCCTTCGCCAACTTCAGGTTGTTGGCGGGGTCGCGAAGACAGATCGCATCGGCAAAGGCGGAGCGCAGGAGGAGCGACGGCCGCGCCTTCACCTGCCCGTCGAAGCACGCCCGCCGGAAGCGATCCACGTCCTCGGAGCCGTCCCTGAAGCCCATGCCGCGCCAGACCACCGGCGCCTTGAGCCCCGCCTTGTCCATCGCCTCGGCCAGCTCGCTCTGCTTGAACCTGTCCGCGGTCACCGCCGCGATCGTCTCGCCCTGGACGTGCCGCAGCACCTCGGCCAGCCAGGACGCCACCGGCACCGTCATGGCGCCGAGGGTGCGCAACTCGCCGCGCTCGGCCATCTCGCCGTAGCGCCCCGACACGCCGTCGCGCTGCCCGCGGTCGAGAAGCGAGGGCTTCGACGGGAACCAGCCCAGCGCCTCGAGGCGGCCGGTCTCGTACCAGTAGAACGTCGCCGCCGTCATCGACGACGAGCCGCCGAGGTCGATCCCGATCACCACCGCGCCGGAGCGCGCCGGCAACTCCGCCACCTCGCAGGCCAGCCACTCGTCGAGCGTCAGCAGGAGGTCGCGCGCCTCGCCGGAAACCCGCTCGTTGCGGTTGTAGAGCCTGAACGCCGTCAGCGCCGGGCCGCCCTGCGCGATCGCCCGGCGGGCGGTAGCGAGGAGCCAGTCGACCGACGAGCCGATGCCGAGTTTCGCGCCCGGGTTCGCCACGAGGAGGGAGGCGAGGTCGTCGGCCGGGAGCCCGGGAGCTGGACGATGTTCCTGAACAAACTTGCCCGGCAGCTCCTCGTCGATCCACCGAGAGAACGGGTGCGCGTCGTCGGCCGCCGAGGTCGAGATGATGAAGGCCTTGCCGTTCCTCTTGCCGAGGCCCGAGAGGAGGGCCTGCTCGAGGTCGTCGCCGCGCCCCGCCGGCCAGTGCCCGCGCTCGTCCATCAGCACCAGCGTCGGCGCCGAGCCGAGCGCGCTCTTGCCGTCGGCCGCCAGCGCCCGGAGGAAGTGCGAGCCGCCCTTCTCGTCCTCGTACTCGATTTCCAGCCGGGGCGAGCGCCGGAAGGTCAGCCGCTTCTGCACCTCCTCGGGCAGCGTCGCCGCGAAGCCGGCGGCGAAGTCCCAGGCGATCCGCGCCTGGTCGCGCGTGCGGGCGGCGAGCAGCACCTCGCGCCGCGGCTGCTTGTCCCACTCGCCGAGGAGCGCCCCGAGGGCGACGCCGGCGGAGAGCGCCGACTTCGCGTTGCCTCGGCCGATCGAGAGCACCGCCACCTGCGTCTCCGGCGCCAGCGCGCCCTCGACGAACGTCCGCTGGAACGGGGCGATCTTCATCGGCTGCCCGGCGAGAGGCCCCTCGGGGATGCTCAGGGACCGCAGGAAGCGGAGGGCCTTCGAGGCGTCAGACACGGGCCACCCCCTCACAGCGCGAAAGGAAGACAAGACCCGCGCGCGGTCCCCTGCCGGCACCCCGGGGCATTGGGACCAATCGCAGGGTGCTCATGCCCACGCCTCCGGCCGCAGCGGATCGTTCATCGCCTCGAAGTCAGCCAGAACCTCGGCGAGCGCCTGGTCGCTGATCCGCTGCTCGACCCTCACCGGGCGAGGCGTGTCCAGCACTACGAACTCGGGCTCATCGATCGGCGCTTCCGTCGCCACGCTGTCACAACCGGGCAGGGCGTAGAGGCCGCGGCGCAGGCGTGTCACAACGCCCGATGCCGCGAGACGCCGCAGCGTCTGCCGCGCGTTGGCATGTGTCACATTCAGCGATTGTGACAGGTCGAGAGCCGACTGCGGCCCGAGCCCGAGCGCTGTCACAATCGCCGCCGCCGTCCCTGTCACAATCACCTCTCCGTCGCCGTTGTCACAACCGCCTCTCTCCTCTTCCCCCACCTGCTCAGTGGTGAGGCCTTGAGCGAAGGGCATAGGACGACAGCCCCGGGCACCTCGGCCCAGGCTGTCCCTATGCCCTCCACGATCGTCACCTGCTCAGCGGAGCCGGCCCGTCGCTTTGGGCGCCCGAGGTCGCGAAGACCCTCGCCTCAGGCTCGACCGCCACTTGCGACACCAGGGTTAGGTGCCGGCCCCTGCGCTTCGGTCTTTCGGACTGCGCTTGGCATAGGGGGCGCCCCGTGGTATGCCTGTACGTGTCGAGCGCCACCGTCATCCAAACCGTCCGCTCGACACGGGGCGCCTTCGGGCGCCCTGCGTTTTTCATCTCTCCCTCTCGAAGATCGCGACGCTCTCGGCGTCGGTGTAGGTGAACAACTCGGACACGAGCTTGCGCATCAGCCCGAGCTGCCGGTCAGTCGGCCGCCAGCCCTTCCGCCGAGACTGGCGCAGGATGCTGGTTGCAAATTCTTTCGCCCACCGATCGGTCGACGTCCTGGCGATCGCCGAGAAGTGGAAGAGGCACTCGTCGACGGAACGGGGCGGGAGCACGATCATGCTGCGGCCCACCCGTTCGCGTAGTCGAGGAAGGCCGCCCGGCGCTGCGGCGCCATGTGCTCGAGGATCGCCGTGGCGTAGGCGTCGAGCTCGGCCGGCGACGCCAGCTCGGCCCAGCACCGCGCCTCGGCCAGGAGCCCGGCGAAGGGCGCGATCGGCATCATGTGGCAGGTCTGGCGGAGCGTGTAGGCCGCGAAGTGCCCCTGCTCGTCGTCGGTCAGGTCGAGCCAGGCCGCGAGGATCCGGCGGGCGCGATCGCCGCCGGAGAGGTTCGCCACAGGGGGATTTTCTTGTGCGTTATCAAGGGGGCGATCCGCTTGGTTCACCAGCGCAAGCGGCTGATCTACCTCGCAGTTATCGCGCCTGCCGGGCCTACCAATCCGCCAAATTATCTACTGTATTCAATCATTTGTAATCCGATTTGGCAACTGGTTCATTTTGGTTTCCACGATTCCGGTTCCGTTCCGTTCCCGCTAGCACCCGGCGGCGGTTCGCGGCCTTCGTGTAAAGC
>Ga0075163_10013366_pt1 | contig 10637 bp, 10 predicted proteins | sample JI1023141ADNA_FD_71478 | JGI IMG/M metagenome (GOLD analysis project Ga0075163, IMG submission 71478) | Wastewater effluent complex algal communities from Wisconsin, to seasonally profile nutrient transformation and Carbon sequestration -... | ecosystem: Engineered > WWTP > Effluent > Algae... | reverse complement strand
ATTTTGTAATAACTTTACTAAATCTATCTTGTTTTTTGTAATTAAACAATAAAAAATGTAACCCTCTGCCGCTTGAGAATTTCCCTTTTGCCATATAGGGTTAGCGCATGATTTCCCACGAAAAGAAGACAGAAAAGACAGATTTGCCGCCTGCCCGGGCTTCCGGTGCTGCCGCAAGTCCTGATTCGCCGTTTGGCCGCCTGACCATCGATCTGGGCGCGGTCACATCGAACCATGATTTGTTCCGCAAGACCGTTGGTCCGGCCTGTCATGTTGCCGCCGTCGTCAAGGCAGATGCTTACGGTTTGGGAATGGTGCCGATCGCGCGAGCCCTGTACCGCCACGGGACCAAACGTTTCTTTGTCGCCACACCTGGCGAGGCGCTGGCGCTGCGCGACGCCCTGCCCGATGCTGCGATTGCCGTTCTGGGTGATGGACTGCCCGAGGCCGGACGCGATTTCATCGAAGGCAACATCGATCCGGTTCTGAACAGCCTGCATGAGATTGATCTGTGGTCAGATCTGGCGGCAAAAACAGGCAAGCGCCTGCCCGCCATCATCCATATCGATACCGGCATGAACAGGCTGGGCCTGTCGGTGAAGGAAGCCGATACGCTGACCCGTAATCCGGGCCGGTTGCAGAATCTCGATGTAAAAATCGTGATGAGCCATTTTGCCTGCGCCGATGAGAAGGATCATCCGTTGACCGCTGTGCAATATGAACGGTTCAAGACATTTGCCGCGCATTTTCCGCAGGCGCAGAAATCTCTGGCCAATTCATCCGGCCTGTTCCGTAGCCCTGATTATCATTTCGACATGGTGCGACCGGGGATCGCGAGTTACGGCGGCAATCCGACACCTGAAACCACCAACCCGATGAAGCCCGTCGTCGCGCTGGAAGCGCGTATCCTGCAAATCCGCCATATCGAAGCCGGTGATACGATCGGTTACAGCGCCACGCACCATTTCGATCACCCCGCCGTGACAGCCACCGTGGGCTTAGGCTATGCCGACGGTTTCCACCGTGCGCACAGTGGCAAGGCGCATGTTTACTGGCGTGGCATTGCCTGCCCGCTGGTGGGGCGCGTGTCGATGGATCTGGTGACGGTTGATATTTCACATCTGAAAGACAATATGCCACGCCCCGGCGACTGGTTCGAAGTGCTGGGACCGCATCAGGATGCCGACCAGCTGGCGGCCAGCGCGGGTACGATCTGTTACGAAGTACTGACCAATCTGGGCAAACGATACAAGCGGATTTATTTGAACAGTTAGTTTTCTCCACAGCACGTACAGTGTGACTTCAAAAAATATCGTCATCCCGAGCGCAGCCGAGGGATCTGCGTCATTTGATAGCGGGTCAGATCCCTCGGCTGCGCTCGGGATGACGGTGGTTAGAGATGAGGCTTGATGGTGGAAGTGATTCTTTGTGCCAGCTTACGATAATGTTCACCTGAAAATTCCCGGCACCCTTGATCCGCCGGAACCGTATCCGACAGCCGTAAGGATGGCGGCACATCCACATCGGCCAGAGGTGCGTACTGGTTGTAAACATCGTCCGGGAAGCGATAGTCCCACCATTCAGACGGCAGAGGCCGCAACGGACGATTGAAACAGGCCGCGGCATCCAGAAACGCATTCGTCAGCAAATCGCGGTTGCGCCGTACATCGTTGGTCAGATTCACATATTCACGGTGGGCCGGGTTATGATCTTTATCCGCGCCACCTTCGGGCAACGCATCGACGAGGGTTCCCATATCGAGCAAGGTGCCGTCAGCCCCGCGCAACGACACGTCAATCGCCATGCCGCGCGGGTGACCGCCCTTGCCCGGCGGCGCAAACATCCGTAACGGTCCCTCCGCCGTCCAGTGCGGGTGGGCTTTGACAATCGGGGTATCGCAGATCAGCGCCTGTACGGTGGTCGTCCGTAAACCGTCATGAAGGATGAGGGTCGCATTTCCGCGCTTCCTGACCAGATGGGCCGTGACCAGCACGATTTCCGCCATGTCCCGATGCAGCGACAGGCGTGCATCCGGGCGGTAGACCGGGCCGCAGAAACTCATCTCGCCGGCATACATCACATCGATCTCAATCGGGTGATCGCCAAGGAAGAGATCCATCGGTATGAGATCGGCAGGATCGATAGTCTTCATAGGAGCCTTATTCATCAATTCAAACAACGAGATAGGATAGAAACAGGTTCTGGATTTCCCCGCCGAAATGCTTTAGGGTCGAAAGCTGTGCAAACGGCTCACCCGAGCCGTAAAACCCGAACGGTAAAAAAGAGTATAGCAGATGGTCAGTGATGTGAAACAGGATCAGGCAGTGAAACGCTCTGTGTTCGACCCCCTGCTCGACCTGTGCGCCCGCGTGGGCGGCACGATCCTGATGGCGCTGCAAGCCGCCGGGCGTTTGAGCCTGTTCATACTGGAATCGGTCAGCCATATTTTTCGCCCGCCGTTTTTCCCCAAGCTGGTCGTGCGCCAGTTCATGGATATCGGTTATTATTCCCTGCCGGTCGTCGGCATGACCGCGCTGTTCACCGGGATGGTGCTGGCGCTGCAAAGCTATACCGGCTTTGCCCGCTTCAACGCCGAATCTGCGATTGCCGGTGTCGTCGTGCTGTCGGTCACCCGCGAACTTGCCCCGGTTCTCGCCGGTCTGATGGTCGCAGGTCGCGTCGGCGCCTCCATCGCCGCAGAAATCGGCACCATGCGCGTGACGGAACAGATCGACGCGCTGGTCACACTTTCGGTCAATCCGTTCAAATATCTGATCGCGCCGCGTGTGATCGCCGGAACATTAATGCTGCCCGTACTGGTCCTGATTGGCGACGTCATCGGCGTCTATGGCGGTTATATCGTCAGCATTCACAAACTGGGCTTCAACCCCAGTTCTTACTTAAGCCAGACATGGGACATCCTTGAGAACATGGATGTGATTTCCGGCCTTGTGAAAGCAGGCGCGTTCGGCTTTATCGTATCGATGATGGGTTGCTATCACGGTTTCAATTCCCAGCGCGGCGCGCAGGGCGTGGGTGCGGCGACCACCAACGCGGTTGTGTCATCGTCGATCCTGATCCTGATTTTCAACTATATCCTGACGCAGGTTTTCTTCTCATGAGTAATGTGACACCGAAGCTTGAACTCAAAGGCGTCAAAAAATCTTTCGGCCCCAAAAAGGTGCTGCAGGGCATTGACCTTGCCGTCAGTCCCGGAAAATCTCTGGTGATTATCGGCGGTTCGGGCACGGGCAAATCCGTCATGCTGAAATGCGTGCTGGGACTGATCAAACCGGATGAAGGATCGATCCTGATCGACGGCAAGGAATCCATCGGCGTGTCGCAGGATGACCGCGACCAGCTGATGAAAAAATTCGGCATGCTGTTTCAGGGCGGCGCCCTGTTCGATTCGATGCGGATCTGGGAAAATGTCGCCTTTGGCCTGATTCAGGGCCGTGGCGCCGACCGCCGCACGGCATATGATGTCGCGATCGAGAAACTGCAATCCGTCGGGCTGGATGAATCGGTCGCTCATCTGTTCCCTGCCGAGCTCTCGGGCGGGATGCAAAAGCGCGTTTCTCTGGCCCGCGCCATCGCCAGCCATCCGGAAATTATCTTCTTTGACGAACCCACGACCGGCCTCGATCCGATCATGGCTGACGTTATCAATAATCTGATCGTCAAATGCGTGAAACAGCTGGGCGCCACCGCCCTGTCGATTACCCATGATCTGGCCAGCGCCCGCAAAATCGCCGACGAAGTCGCCATGATTTATCAGGGCAAGATCATCTGGCACGGCCCGGTCAGCCAGCTTGACCATTCCGGAAACGAATATGTCGACCAGTTCATCCATGGCCGCGCCGAAGGCCCGATTACGGACGATATCAAGGCCCGCGCATAATGTTGTGAGATGAAAAATTTTATTCGGATTCTCGGTTACACGCTCCTCGCTATATCTACAGTAGCATTCACAACTGTTGGAGGACTGGCCGTGTATACTGTCTCGTATTACACGCGAGATATTCCTGATCATAAAGCACTGAAAAATTTCTTCTTATCTGCCGAGGCAGAGCAGAGTTTTAGGCTTGTCGATAGCCTCTCCGATCAAGTGAAATTGGCGTTTATAGCTGCTGAAAATCCCGATTTTTATACGCGCAATACGCCTGATTTTCATGATGTTATCATCAGTTTGATCATTCCCAGCCACTATCCGAAGACTAATCCGACCATTACATACTATGTGGTGAGACAGGCATCATTTCAAAGCTATGATCATATCAATCCTATCGAACGTGGCGTTCGTGAAATTGCTTTATCCGTTCGTCTGGAAAAAGTCCTGTCGAAAGACCAAATACTGGCGCTTTATCTCAACCATGTTTACATGGGTCATGATTGCTACGGCATTAATGCCGCCGCCTCATATTATTTCGGTAAGTCTCCGGGAGAATTAAATTTACCAGAGGCGGCTTATCTAGCCGGCATCGTTAAATCCCCTAGTCTTTATGGTCGTGAAGGAGACCCGAACGTGGCCAAAGACCGTCGTGATTATGTGATTGACCGTATGGCAGCTGAGGGATATGCCACCACCCCTCAAGCAGAGTCTGCTAAGGCCCAAAAACTGGAATTTGTACCCGCCTTGGATCAATGCCCTTCAGGCCCTACGAATTACCCTGAAATATTCGTGCAACCTTAGAGAAACAGGCCTTTTCGGCGCCATAATCCTGTGCGATAAATGGGTTCATGCGCTTCCTGACTTATCTTTTTCTCATGGTTTTCTCGATCGGCATGCTGGGCGTGCTGGCCGGAGTGGGCACCGTTGTCTATGCCATTTCGTATTACGGGCAGGACCTTCCCGATTATTCGCAGCTGAAAGAATACCAGCCCCCGGTGCTGACGCGCCTGTATGCCGGTGATGGCCGCCTGATGGCGGAATATGCCAAGGAAAAACGCGTCTTCATGCCGATCGAAAAAATCCCCGATCTGCTGAAGCATGCCTTCATCGCCGCCGAAGACAAGAATTTCTACGTTCATCAGGGTGTCGATTTCATCGCCATCGCCCGTGCCGCTGTCGGCAACCTTGCGCATGGCGGCCGCCCCAAGGGTGCTTCAACGATCACGCAGCAGGTCGCCAAAAACTTTCTGCTGACCAATGAAGTGTCCTATAAGCGGAAAATCCGCGAGGCCCTGCTGGCGTTCCGGATGGAAAAGGCGCTGAGCAAGGACCGTTTGCTGGAGCTGTACCTGAACGAGATTTTTCTGGGTGAGCGTTCTTATGGCGTGGCCGCCGCCGCGCAGAGTTATTTTGACAAATCACTTGAGGATCTGACCGTCGAGGAGGCCGCGTATCTGGCTGCTCTGCCCAAGGGTCCGAATAATTACGACCCCGAACGCCATTATGATGCCGCTGTGGACCGCCGTAACTGGGTGATTGGCCGCATGCTGGAAGATGGTTACATCACAGCCGAGCAAGCTGAAGAAGCCAAGACCAAGAAGCTGACCGTGAAGTCGGCCAGCACCCGCGCTGTCGATGCCCCGTATTTCGCTGAAGAAGTGCGCCGCGAGCTGATCGCCAAATATGGCGATCAAAGCGTTCAGGGTGATGGACTGGCCGTTCGTACCACGGTTGATCCGCGGTTGCAGGAAACAGCCGAACGCGTGCTGCAAAATGGGCTGATGGCCTATGACCGCCGCTGGGGCTGGCGCGGGCCCGTGACCCAGCTGGAATCAACCAAGAACTGGGAAGATCAACTGGCCGCTGTAGAGGCACCGCATTCGATGCTGGCCACCTGGCAGATGGCTGTCGTTCTGGATGTCAGCGTTGATCAAGCGACATTGGGTCTGGCTGACGGTAGCCGTGGCAATCTTTCGCTGGCAAACGTGAAATGGGCCAAGAAGCGCCTGAAGGAAGGCGGCTTCACCGCCGAACCGTCGGCGATGCGTCAGGTGGTCGAGGCTGGCGACGTCATTATGGTCGAATCGGCCCCGGAAGAGAAAGACAAGAAGGCCTATGCTTTACGCCAGATCCCGCGCGTGAACGGCGCGATGGTCGCGCTGGACCCGCACACGGGCCGCGTGCTGGCGATGCAGGGCGGCTGGAGCGCGCGCCAGAGCGTGTTCAACCGCGCGACACAGGCCAAGCGCCAACCGGGTTCCGCGTTTAAACCGTTCGTATACCTGACCGCGCTTGAAAAGGGTTTTACACCGGCAACGCTGATCCTTGATGCACCGATCGTGATCGATCAAGGACCCGGAATGCCGAAATGGAAGCCCAGCAACTACAAGGGTGAATATTATGGTCCGACGACATTGCGGGTCGGCGTCGAAAAATCACGTAACCTGATGACGGTACGGCTGGCGCATTTTCTGGGCATGGATGCCATCATTGATACGGTAAAGAAATTCGGCGTGGTCGAGCATATGGAGCCGCACTTGGCATACTCGCTCGGTGCCGGGGAAACGACCGTGCTGCGGATGACGACCGCCTACGCGCAGCTGGTCAATGGCGGCAAGCAGGTTACCCCCACACTGATCGACCGGATTCAGGACCGCCACGGATCGACCATTTATCGCCACGACCAGCGTGTCTGCGAAAATTGTGGCCCGATGCTGGAATGGAATACGCAGTATACCCCTATCATTCCCGATAACCGCCCGCAGCTGACCGACCCGCGCTATGCCTATCAGATGGTTTCGATCCTTGAAGGCGTGGTCGAACGCGGTACCGCCGTGAAGCTGAAGGAACTGGGATACCCGATGGCGGGTAAAACCGGCACCACCAACGAATCACGCGATGCATGGTTTGTCGGATTCACGCCTGATCTTGTCGTCGGCGTCTATGTCGGGTTCGACAATCCGGAATCGCTGGGCAAGCGTGAGACCGGCTCATCCGCCGCCGTACCGATCTTCCGCGATTTCATGGAAGTCGCGCTGCAAGGCGTATCGCCGACCCCGTTCCGCGTTCCCCCCGGAATCAAGCAGGTGCAGATCAATGCATCGACAGGCGCGCTGGCGCAGCCGGGCGATCAGAAACTGATCTGGGAAGCATTCCTTGCGGGCAGCGAACCATCGGACCAGATGTTCATTCTGGATGCGAACGGCATCAGCAACCTGCCGTCGATGAACAGCACGATCACCGACAGCGCATCGACGCTGGGTACGGGTGGAATTTACTAGAACTTGAAACTGCGTTCGAGCGCCTGGCCCTTTGATGTCAGCGTCAGCACCAGTGTCTTGCCCGTAACAAAGTCAGCGAGATTATCGGTTGCCCCTTCCGGTGCGTTCACCACCACGCTGGCATAATGCGGGTCTTTTTCGTCGATGGTAAATTCAGGTTTGGCGGTGATCGTCATTTCCGGCCCGACCTCGGCGAACAAATCAGCCCCGTCGAATCCGTTGGCCAGATAGACCCGCGCCACCAGTGCCTTCGGCCCCAGAACGACATTCTCGATCTTCATGGCGGCCTGATCTTCCTTGACCGGCAGCGAGGAGAATGCCTGCGACACCAACCGATCCGTTTCCGCCTGAGGCGCGGCAGAAGCCGGAATATCCAGTGTCAGATCCACTTTCTGCGGCACGCACAACAGCTTGCACACCATGATGTCGGCATGAACTTTCAGGCTGATATCTTCGCCGGATTTCTCGGGCACGATATTCAGCGGCAATAAGGCCATATCTTTATAGCCAAAACCATAAAGCCCTTCATACTCAAACCGCAATGGTGCCGGCCACTGGATGACGGCGTCCTTGAAATTCTTGGAACCTTCCCAATCCAGCATCGGCGGTAATCCGCCATCGCCCGGCGTGCGCCAGTATATATGCCAGTCGGGTTCCATATGGATTTCCAGCGCGGCGGGGAATGAACCGTCTTTTGAAGCGGTACCGGTCAGGATACGGGTTTGCAGGAATTCACCCTTGGCCCATTCACTTTCCGCAGCCATCGCCGATAACGGCATCAGGGTGCATGCGATAACGCCCAGACTGGCAATACTTTTCCGGATATTCATAAGACCCGCTTTCTGCATACTGTTTCCTGAACCAAGGATATGCTAAAATGAGGGTACCTTCAAAATGAGTTTTTTTAGTGATGAGCGGTAACGACCATAACGAAAACCGGTATCTGACGGGGCGATTGCTGATCGCGATGCCGCAGATGGGCGATACGCGCTTTCACAAGGCTGTGATTTTCATTTGCGCGCACGACGCCAACGGCGCGATGGGGCTGGTCATCAACCACACTCTGCCCGGGCTGGAATTATCGACGTTGCTTTCACAGCTGGATATCCCGGGCGTGACGTATGGTGCCGATGTTCCGGTCATGAGCGGCGGCCCGGTTGAAACGGCGCGCGGCTTTATCCTTCATGCCGGTGGTTTCAATCAGATCGAAAGCCTGAAAATCGAGCAGGATATTTATGTCACCGGAACCATCGACGCCCTGAAAGCCATCGCGCAAGGCCGCGGGCCCGACAAGCTGATGTTCATTCTCGGCTACGCCGGATGGAGCGCCGGGCAACTGGATTATGAAATGCAGCAGAATGCATGGCTGGTCACGGATGCCGATGCCGACCTGATTTTCAGTAACGATCCGGACGACCGCTGGGAGCGCGCCATCCGCAAGATCGGGATCGATCCGTCCATGCTGTCCGGCGATGCCGGGCGCGCCTGAGACATTCAGGCGCTTACACTAGAATATCCCGCTTTTCCCACTCCTCGACCGGCAGGCCATAGAGAACATGGTCGCGCCAGAGACCATCGATCTGGATGTAGCGCGCGGCAAACCCTTCTTCAGAAAACCCCAGCCGCGAGAGCATGGACCGGCTTCGTACATTCTCTGGCAAGCACCCGGCGTTCAGCCGGTGAAGGCGCAGTACCGTGAACGCATGCTGAATGATGACGCGCCCGGCTTCGGTCATGAATCCATGGCCTTGGGAATCTTCGGCAAGCCAGTACCCCAGCGATGCAAACTGGGCGGCACCACGGGAAACATTATTGACATTCATGCCACCGATAATTTTTTCCGTATCGTTCAGGCAAATCAGGAACGGATAGGCGCGGTCATCCTTCCATTCCCGTGTCTGGCGGCGGATACGCGCCTCGAAGAAATCTTCGCTTAAGGCGTCTTCCGTCCATGTCGGTTCCCATGGCTGGAGGAAGGCGCGGTTACGGCTGCGCAGCCACGCCCATTCATGCCAGTCGTCCCGGCGCGGCGGGCGCAAATGAAGGCGGGAGCCTTCCAGCCGGATCTCCGGCATCGATGGCGATTCCTTCGATGGCGCGGGTCTCATGAACATCAGACCGCCAGACGCCGCACGATTGAATCGTATGATTCGAGAGTTTCAAGCGGCCCCAGCGCGGCAAAGGTGGTATCCGTTGCGAATATCCGTTTGGCCATATCGGAGATATCTTGCAGCGTCAGGGCATCGATCTTGCGGATCTTTTCCTGAATATCGAGCGTCTTGCCGGAATAGATCAGGTTCTTGGCCTGCTGGTTGGCGCGGCCCATCATCGATTCGCGGCCCATGACAAGGTTGGCTTTCATCTGCGCCTTGGCGCGGGCCAGTTCTTTTTCTGTCACTGTTCCTGCAAATTTCAAAATCTCGTCGCAAACGACGGGGACCAGCTCCGGCAGGTGTTCCGGACCGGTTCCGGCATAGACCGCGAACTGACCGTCATCCTGATAGGATGTATGGAATGCGAAGATAGAATAGACAAGGCCGCGCTTTTCACGAATTTCCTGAAACAGGCGCGAGGACATGCCGCCGCCCATGATCGTCGATAAGGCCACCGCCGCGAAAATATTGTCATCAGCACGCGGGATGCCCTGAAAACCCAGCAGCAGATGAGCTTGCTCCAGCTCTTTCTCTTCACGGCGTTCGCCGCCTTTATAGGCGGCTGATTTTGCCTTATGCGGCGTATCCGGCGGCAGCTGATTGAACATATCACCAACGCGACTGACGAAATCCTGATGATCGACATGACCCGCCGCTGACACGACCAGACGGCCCGGTGTGTAGAAGCGGCGCACATAATCCATCATCACATCGCGCTTCATATTCGAGATAATGTCCGGATCGCCCAGAATCGGCGCGCCCAGTGTCTGACCCGGATAGGCGACTTCCTGATAGTAATCGAACACAAGATCATCAGGAGCATCGTTGTTCATGCCAATTTCCTGAATAATGACGCCGCGTTCGCGTTCGATTTCTTCGGGCGGCATGTTCGTATGCTGCATGATATCGGACATGATATCGAGGGCGAGCGGCATATCCTCCTTCAGCAGGTGAACGTGGTAAGCGGTAATTTCACGGCCTGTGTAGGCATTGACGTTACCACCGACATCTTCCAGCTGCTCGACGATCTGGGTCGTTGTGCGGGTGGGCGTGCCCTTGAACATCATATGTTCGACCATGTGCGCGACGCCGTTATCGGCCATATCTTCATGGCGGGTTCCGACATCGACCCAGACCCCCAGTGCCACGCTATCGACTTCCTTAACGGTATCCGTGATTACACGCAGGCCGTTCGGCAGGGTTGTCATCTGGATACTCATGGGGATCTCCTCGCAGGAAGGGTAAGAAATAATTCCAAACTCATAAGATAGTCCGGAAAGCCGGGTCTGAAAAGCCCGTTTCCGTAAGCCG